>Ga0207975_100394_pt1 | contig 24164 bp, 25 predicted proteins | sample LakWasMe91_HOW11_2_FD_183913 | JGI IMG/M metagenome (GOLD analysis project Ga0207975, IMG submission 183913) | Freshwater sediment methanotrophic microbial communities from Lake Washington under simulated oxygen tension - Sediment Metagenome... | ecosystem: Environmental > Aquatic > Freshwater >...
CTCCGGCTGCATCAGCGCACAACCGGACAGCCAGAGTAAAAACATGGCGCTGAAAATCCTTATCGGCATAACTCAACCAGAGCATCCAACCTCGAACATGCATGGTTGACATAAGAGCGTGCTAGTTCCCAAGCTCCAGCTTGGGAACTCAGTGAGGGAAGCTCCAGCTTCCCGTCTCTCGAAGCTACGACTTCACCTCGCTCCCAATCGTTATACGCAAATGCCTGCGCAACACAGCCATCAGTAACTCGCGGCGCTGCGCGCCTTGACTGCATTCCCACGCCTGCCCTGGGCTTTGTCGAAGGGCGACGCGTGGGAACGAGCGACAACAGCCTTATCGGCATAACTCAACCAAAGTATCCAACCTCGAACGTGCATTTTTGACATAAGGATTATTTTCATCCCAAGCATAACCGGCCAGTATCGAACTGATCATCGCCTTAACTTCAGGCTGCTGCTGCGGATGAAAGATGACGTCCTGAAAACGGCCGTCATACCACGCATCGACAAATACCCGGAAGGTATCGACACCGCGCTGCAAGGGCTCTGCGTAATCCTGCTGCCAATCCACTGCCTCATTGTTAAATTGCCTGACCAACACATCCGCAGCCAAACTGGCCGATTTCATCGCAATGGTAACGCCGGATGAAAACACCGGGTCCAAAAACTCGCCGGCATTGCCCAACAGCGCATAGCCTTTGCCGTACAAGCTTTTTACATTGGCGGAATAACCGACGATGGTATTGATTTTCTCATCGAACGCAGCGTTCTGAAGCAACGCGGTCAAGCTGGGGTCTTGATTGATGATGTCCTTCAAGGCCTGGTCGTTATTGTCCCAGCCTTGAAGAAATTCAGGTTCCGCAACCACACCCACGCTGCTGCGTCCGTTGCTGAACGGGATCAGCCAATACCAGACATCCTTATGCTCGGGATGCACGGTAATCCTGATTTTGTTCCTGTCGAATTGCTCTTCCCCGATCCGGTCTTCAATATGGCCGAACAAGGCTTGCCTGACCGGAAACCCGGAAGGCGATTCCAAATCCAGCAACCTGGGCAAGATGCGTCCGAAACCGCTGGCATCCAGCACAAAGTCGGCGCTATAGGTCATGACTTCGCCCTGTTGATTGCGCACCGTCAGCTCCGGCCGGTCGACGGAAAAATCGGCCGCCGTCACTTCCATTTGCCACTGTATGTCAACGCCCATGCGCACCGCTTCATCGGCCAGCAACTTGTCGAACCGGCCGCGCTGTACCTGAAACGTGGTGCCGATGCCGGGGCTGAATTTATCTTCAAAGGAAAATTCGGTGTGCTGGTTTTGATAGACGAAAGACGCGCCGTTCTTGTACTGGAACCCGGCGTTGACTAACGCGTCCATCATCCCGGCCTGCTTGATGAATTCCATGCATTGCGGCAACAGGCTTTCGCCGATGCTAAAGCGCGGAAACAGCTGCCGCTCCAGAATAGTCACCTGAAAGCCCTGATTTTGCAGCAATGCACCGGCGATACTTCCGGACGGCCCGGCGCCGATGATGATAATTTCGCCTTTATTATTCTTATTTGTCATGATGATTTGTTACTACTCAAATGTTAAAAAATAGAACGCAGATGACGCGGATAATTATGATTAAATAAGATTTTTATTGAATTATCTGTGTTCATCATAATTATCAGCGTCATCTGCGTTCCATTGTATTTGATGACTGAATATCCTTAAGCCCAATCAATGGCGCGCACAGCAGCGCGGTTACAATTCCGGCAGTTACGGTAAACCCGAACGCATGCACGATCTCGGTGGAACTGGTCGCCAACAAGCCGAACGCCAGCAAGGTCGTTAATGCCGAAAGCGTAACCCCCAATGAGGTGCTGGCGCGTCTGTCTCCGGCCATAAAAAAGAACAGCCCGTAATCGACGCCGATACCCAACACCAGCAACAACGCAAACAGGTTGAACAGACTGAACAACTGATCGAACCAGCCCAACATGGCTAACGAAACCGCCAGCGCAACAACCGGCACCGACATGATGGTTACGCTATTGCGCCAACCGAACTTGAAGCCCAAGCCCAGCGAGGCCAGACAGAACGCAATCGCCAACAAGCCGCTGGCCCTGATTCTATAGCGCGCAAACAATGACGATATCGACTCGACCTGATCCACCCAGACTACGCCCGGCAAATCCTGTAGCGCAGCTAATGCGCCAGCATCATTAATACCGATTAAAGCAACTGTGCTTTGGCAGCGGCCGGAATCACAACCCAGCCACAACTGCTGCTTGGTTTCATCGACAGTCGCCAGCCATTCCGGCAAGGTCAACGTGTTGCGCGCTGCTTCGGCAAACTGTTTATACTCGGATTTCACGGCTGTTCGGTCAAAGCCGAGATCGGTCATGTAGCGTTCAAGCAAGCCTGAGTCGTACAGTTTGTGCTTTAACAGCCGGTAGTTTTGTTGCTGTTGATCCGCATCAGGCCAATAGCCGCTCAATCCTTCATAAGCAGCCAGCGCTTTTTGCTGTTTTAACGCATCCAGGCGTTTAAGCAGTGTTTGTTCGTTTTGATGCCAGTCGGTTTGGTCTTTCCCCGACACCAGAAAAAACGGGTTGTCAGGACTCATCGGAAATAACTGCCGGATTTTATCGGCGGTGCGGAGTAACTCGGCCGGCGGCGATTGCAGCAAGCGCACATCATCCTGCGGCGTCAGCATCCACAGACCGCCTGCGATAAAAACCGCCAACATCAATCCCAGCCAACGCCGGTTTCTGTTGACCCAAAGCGGCCAGTGTTGCTCCCAATAAGTTGTCAGTTTAAGTATACCCGGCTCATGATCGAAGGTGAACCCGGTTAACAGCAACGGAAACAGCAATACCACCGTCAACCAAGCGACCAACAAGCCGATAGCCGAAAATAACGCCACTTCCTGCAAACCCGGAAACGGCGAAAAACCCAAGCCCGCGTAACTTAACAGGTTGCTTGCAAGCCCCAAGGTAAGTCCCGGCAGAATGAACTTTAGGCCCTTTCGGGGATTCCAGTCCTTCTCGCCGAAACTGTCGCACAAAAAATGCTGCGCATAGTCATCGGCGACGCCGATCAAGCTGGCTCCGAAAACCAGGGTAAGGATATGTATCTTGCCGAAAAACAGCACGCAGATAACCAACGCGGCAAGCAGGCCGCTACCGATTGCGAGGCTCGATAACAGCAACGGCCGTACGCTGCGGAAAGTCGCCCACAACAACACGATAATACCGAGGCTTGAGCCTATGCCGACCGTGGAAATTTCCTGTTTTGCCGACTGCGCGCCATGCGCGGTAAATAACGGCATGCCGGAAACCAGCAACTCGCCGCCAGCTGTTTTGACTTGCTCGGTTGCGCTGTCAACCAGGCTCGACAAGGTTTCCAGCTTATCCAGCTGCAACCTTTCATCCTGCAAATCGGTCAATAACAATGCCCAAAAACGATGTTGATCGGACAACACGACGATGCCCTGTTCCAGATTCAACTTGATCGGATTTTGCGCGCTGAAATAACGGCTGAATATCAACGACGGGTCGCTCTCAAGACTGGCCGCCTGCATTTGCCCGATGGGGCTGTTGAGTATCTCCAGATTTTGCTGGATTAACTCATCAGGTTTTGTCACCAATATGGCTTGGGTTTGCGCATCCAACAACTGATAACGATAAGGAAACAGTTGTTGATACTGCTTGATATATTGCTGCTGCGGAAACTCCAGCACCACCTTGTTAAACAGCTGGCTTTGCTCCAGTTGCTGCTTAAGCTTTTGTGCATGAACGATAGCCTCGTGGGATGTCGCAGCACCGGCCAGCCAGACCACTTTCCGGTTCAGCAGCTGATTATGTTGCAGGGTGGCTTTGGCGATTTCCGGCTGCTGTTCGCTGGTCGGTAATAACGCTAAAAAGCTGGTCTCCAGCCAGTCTTTAGTCAAGGCCTGACTGCCGAGAACACAGATGACCAGCATTCCGACCAGCCAAAGCCCTGCGGTCAACTTAGGGTGATAAACGTTCAAAATCGGCTTCTTGTTCATCGCTTAACTGTGCAGGATGGGTGATGTTATCGAAGGTAATGCGGGTGACATTGCCTCCGGCTTCGCGTATTTCCAGCCAGCGCAGCTCGGTATCGCCCGACAGCACCATCGTGCTGATAATTTTTTTCAGCAACTCATCCTTGGGAGTTAACTCCAATTGCCAGACTGTTTTTTGATCGGTTCCTGTCACGCTAAAGCCATCGGTCAACCCGATTAAGTCACCGCCCAACATGGCCTTGAAAACCTTGCCGAAAGCCGCCGGTACCGCTTGCTCGCCCTGCCCGGTCAACAGCCGCGACTCATTGACCAGCAGTAACGAAACAACCGGCGTCAGGGTTTTCCAGATAACGCCCTTGCTTTGGTGGTACGTAAACGTGCCCGTGGAAATTAAAGGCTTGTGTAGTACCTTCAGGTGTTTTTGCTGGTGAAAGTCGCCTTGGGTGATCGGCGTTTTTGCCAATCGCGCGGCGATCTCAGTCAATACCGCTTCGCCTGCGACACCTTGGCTAAACGCCAAACAATACAGCAGCAGCGCTTTTATTAAAATCAAGAAACCTCCAGGCCGAGTTTTTCAAACAACACCGCAGGCGATGCAAAGCACATTTCCCGCGTTGCCAACTTTACAGCCACCTGAACGCTATGGCCTTTGGTCAGCCTTAAGCCTGAGCTTTTATCGGTGATCAGGTAATTTATTTTCAGGCGGTTTTCCCATTCGACGATTTGGGCTCTTACCGTAATGGTCTGCCCGAATACCGCCGGTTGGGCATAACGGATGGCAAGGTCGATGACCGGCCACGCATAACCCGAATCGCGCATTTGCGGATAGTTGTAATCGATTTTGTCCAGCAGGGCGCAACGTGCGATTTCAAAATACTTGGCGTAATGACCGTGCCAGACTACTTCCATCATGTCGACATCATGGAAGGGGATTTGCAGGTCGATTGAAGTTTGATGAATCATTATATTCTCCGGCCCACGCGGCGCGTGGGAACGAGGGATCTTACTTCCCCTTTTATCTCGTTATTCATACAAATCCCAATACTGCTTGCGACTCAACTCCAGAGACAACCGCAGCTCTTGCTCCAACGCCCGATCGGCACTTAAAAACGGGCTATGCTCCCGCAATTGCCTGACGGTGTTTTGCAAAGCCGGGCTTAACACATCCACATTACCCCGCAACTCAACGCCCTGAACAACCGCAAACAACACGGCCACAGCAACCTGCTCGGTCAGCTCCAAAATACGGATGCAATCCCTAGCCGCGATAGTGCCCATACTGACTTTGTCCTGATTGTGGCATTCGGTGGAACGGGAAAACACGCTGGCGGGCATGGTCAGCTTAAGGGCTTCCGCCGTCCAGGCGGAAACGGCAATTTGCAAGGCCTTGAAACCGTGGCTCAACAAGGCTTGCTCGCCAACAGCGCCGGAAAGATTGGCCGGCAGGCCGTTATTGAATTTAGGGTCCATCAACTGCGCCATTTGCCGGTCCATTAAATCGGCCAAGTTAGCTACGGCGGTTTTAAGAGAGTCCATCGCAAAGGCGATATGTCCGCCGTAAAAATGGCCGCCATGCAAAACATGTTCGCCTTCCGCATCGATGATCGGGTTGTCGTTGGCGCTGTTTAATTCGGTTTCGATAAACTGCCGCAGCCAGGGCAATGAATCTTCCAGTACGCCGATGATATGCGGCGCGCAGCGTAGCGAATAGCGATCCTGCAGGCGGGTATCGTGGCGCGGCGCACTGCGCCGCAACTGCAAATCCGCACGTATCCGCTCGGCGACGCGATTCTGGCCGGGGTGCGGCTTAACCGAAAACAACTTTTCGTCAAAGTGATAGGCATTGCCTTTTAAGGCGACCGAAGCCAAGCTGGTGATGCGTGTGCTCAGTCTGGATAAATACTCGGCTCGCTGATAGGCAAGACAGGCAATGCCGGTCATGGCCGCCGTGCCGTTCATAATCGCCAAGCCCTCTTTGGGTTTTAAGGTCAGCGCTTCGATATTAAGCCCGGCAAAAACCGTTTGCGTCGGTTGACACTGCCCCTGATAAAGCACGTCCCGCTCACCGGCCAGAACGGCCGCGACATAGGATAACGGCGTTAGATCGCCGCTGGCCCCGACCGAGCCTTCCTGCGGAATCATCGGCAGAATGTCCTGCTTTAATAATTCAGTCAGTTGCTGCAATAACTTGTAACGGACGCCCGAGTAACCGCGAGCCAGACTGGTCAGGCGCGCGGCCAGTATGGCCCGTGTTTGCCGGGCGTCAAAATGATCGCCCAGCCCGCAACCATGGAAGGTGTAAAGCTGCCTGGGCAGTTGCTCGACCAGGTTGAGCGGAATGGACACCGTGCAGGACTCGCCGTAACCGGTGGTTACGCCGTAGACAAAGCCTTCTTCCTTTAACAAGGTATCGATAAACCGGGCGCCTTTGTTGATGCGTTCAATAAATTTCGGCTGCCTGCCTAACCTAGCTTGCGCTTGTTGGTTGGCAATTTGGCAAATCGCCTCAATCGTCAACGGCTGACCATCAAAAACTACGGTATTCTTACTGTTCATCGCTGTCTTTATCAACCAAGTGCCAAAAATCGAAAAAGTTAAACCACTGTAACGGTTCCATTAAACAATAGCGCTCCAATCGCCGGGCATAGTTTTGTATAGTTTGCTGCATGGCTTGCTCTCGGTTTTTTCTGGGAAACGTCAGCCTATCGCTGAAATGTTCAAAATAGATCACCTGCTTGTCCTGTTGTTTCAAGCAAAACAGCGTGTAAACCGGACATTTAAGCAGCGAGGCCAGGATAAACGGGCCTTGCGGAAACAACGCATCAGCGCCCAGAAACTCGGCACGGCTAACACGCGGATTCCGACCCACCGACGTTCTGTCTGCGGTAATAATGATCAATTCGCCGTTATCGATTTTATCGCTCAGCAGCATGGCAGTGGCGGCGCTGATGTCGGTCACCTGGATCAGGTTTAAACCGCTGTTCGCGTTGGTTTTCTTTAGCAAGCGATTGAATTTTTCCGCATGTTTGGTGTGTACCAGCACGTTAATGCGAGGCGCATCATCGAGATCCGCAATCACGCGGCAGACTTCAAGATTACCCAAATGCGAACCTAGCAGGATTGCGCCCCTATCCGCCTTGACGTGAGCCAACAGTTCGTCGCGTCCTCGATAACTGATGTCGGCACGCGACAACGCACCGGACCAGGCCGCCAATTTATCGATAATGGCGTTGGCAAAGCGGATGAAGTGCCGATAGCTGTCCCGGAGATTTCCGCTTAACTTTGATGCGGGCGAAAGCTGTGCAACGCGCTTTAGATAAGCCTGACTGGACGCCCTGCCCGGCTTGTTAACCAGCCAGTAATAACTCACAACGGGATATAAAAACCACTGCAACACGGTGCGCCCGAACAACAGGTAAACGCGCAGCAAGAAACGCATGCCCCAAATCATGCTCCATTCACCCATCTCCGCCCAATGCGACGATTGACTCATGAACGATGCCTACCCAACAATTGCGGGATGCGCAGCAACATGCCGAAAAACAGTTTGGCATGGGTTTTCGAGATCATCACGTTATCTTGCCACAATTTGAAATGCGACACGCCGTCGTAAGGGTATTGCACGGCGGTCGGTCTATTGACGACATCAACGCCCTGCCAGTACAGGCGCACCAGGATGTCGATGTCGAAATCCATGCCTCTGGCTATGCGTGTGTCATCGGCTAGCTTGGCCACCGCCGCCAGAGGATACAGGCGGAAACCGCACATGCTGTCCGCAATCGCAAGCGACAAGGTGTTGATCCATACCCACAGATTGGCAATGGTTCGACCGTAAACCCGGCTCTTTGGCGCTGTACTATCAAACAGCGGCTGGCCTAAAATCAGCGCGTCGGGATGCTCCCTGCCCGCCTCAATAAACGCTGGAATGTCGTTGACGTCGTGCTGCCCATCGGCATCGACCTGGATCGCGTGGCTAAATCCCAAAGCCTGCGCCGCCTTAAAACCGTCCAGCACGGCAGCGCCTTTGCCGCCGTTTTCCGAACGGTTGATTAACGTAAGCCACTCCGGTTCACGTTCGACGCAGTCTGCCAAAATTTGGGAACAAAGCGCCGAGCTGCCGTCATTAACCAATATCGTCGGAAGGCCGAAGCTTTTTAATTTGGCAAGCACTTGGGGAATCGCGGCCTCGTGATTGTAAACGGGGATAATGATGCAGGGATTCATTCCTTGCCCTCGTAAACCATGCGCCCTGAGCTATGCGTACCGCGCTCCGAGCTGAAATTAAAGTACAGTTTTCCCGACGCCGCTTTCCAATCGAGAGCCAGCGTTAATTCATCGCCGGGCTGTATGACTTGGGTAAATTTAACAACTTCCAACTGCGAGAACGGTTTATCAATCACAAAAAAAAGTTTACCGAAATGTTCGACCCAGGCCAGTTGCACTACGCCCGGCAAAATCGGATAGCTCGGAAAATGGTCGGGGAAATAAAGCAAATCTTCGGGCACCTTAAGGCCAAGCCGGACGCCTTCCGACGTCATTTCAAGAGCGAGTGCTTGAGGCAATTTTCGGTTGTCAAAATCCAACAGGCTTTTTAACAACGGCTGATTTATTTTACCTTGGCTCGTTAACGGCATGGTGTTTACAAATAACCACTTTCTGGGCAACACCACGGCCTCGAACCATTGCTCAAGCGCCTTGCGCAGTTGCCTGACCAGCCGGTTTCGGCCCTGAATTGCCAACTGCTCCAAGCCCTGCGGACTTAACACCACGACCGCCGCAACGACATCCCGGTGATGGGTTATCACCAGCGCATGCGCATCATCTATCCACAGCTCGCTCATCAAGCGTTGTTCCAGTTCGACCAGGGACAGGCGTTTTTCTTCGATTTTGACTATGCGGTCCGAACGTCCCTGCAGCATAAACCGGCCATCGTCCAGCAGGATGATTTGGTCGTCCAGTTGAATCCCTCCGGCCCCCCCTTTTTCCAAGGGGGGGAGATGCGTCCTTGGTGAAAAAGAGAATTCCTCATCTCCCCCCTTTGAAAAAGGGGGGCTAGGGGGGATTTCCAAATAAGGCGAATGCAAAAACCACTTCCCATCAATACAGCTTAACCTCATGCCGGAAAATAACGTCCAAGCGGCCGTCATAGATTGTCGCCGCCAGGCAATGCCGCCGGTCTCGGAGCTGCCGTAGACTTCAATAACCGCCTGCCTGCCATCGTTCAATATCTGCTCGGCAGCCTGCTCCGGCAACGCGCCGCCTGAACTGAAAATCGCCTTTAACTTGGCAATACCTTCCCAGGGCGAAGCTTGATCCAAGCGTTTTAAATGCGCCGGACTGGCAATCCAGTAAGCGGATTCGTGTTGAATGGCATTAACCAGCGTTTCAGGATTGATATAAGCCTGACTATGAAAACACCGTCCAGCCGACAACGGCCATAACACGCGAAACAGCAAGCCATAGATATGTTGATGACTGACCGTTGCCAGAGCCGTCGCATCGCCCAGTTGCTCGCCCCAGTGTTTTTCCAGCGTGGCGATTTCAAGCTGAAACTGGTTTAAGCATTTTGCTATCGGCTTGGCCTGTCCTGTAGAACCGGAGGTAAAAATGACCAGCTGACTTTCCGAAGGATTCAACGGCGATAAAGACCGGCTGGCGCTAGCCGATGCCTCTAAACAGTAATCGAAACACTCGCCGTTTTGCCAATCGCCCAGCAACTGACAGTCCGGCGATAATTGCTCGGCGGTGCCCGGGCGATTATTGCCGGGTATCCGGATCTGTTTGCCGGCATGCAGCAACGCAAACAACAGCACGGCAAAAGGATAAGCGTCTTCGGTGTACAGGGCGTAATGCTGAAACGGTTGCGCTTGCAGTTTATCGACCCAGTAGCTAACCGTGTTTGCAAACTGTCCTGCCGAATAATAATGCCCGGCATGATAGGCAACAGCCGCATCATTCGGCCTTTGAGCGATTACACAGTGGGACAACGGCAGCAACTTATCGGACATGCTTTTGGGTTCTCATCCTGACCAGGTATTCGGCGGCGAATAAAACGCCCATCAACAGGTAAGCGATCAGGCCATTGTATAAACTCCACACTTCCAGGCTGCACCAAAACGCCGTTATCCATGCCAGAGTACCGTTAACGATAAAGAAAACGCACCAAACTTGGGTCACGCGACGGGTATAAATAACGCCTTCCGGCGGCAAATCGGGATGCTGTAAACGGGCCAGACGCTCAATCAAGCTGGGCGGCGAAAACAGGCTCCAGCCGAAAATAAGCAACATCAAGCCATTGACCAGAATCGGATAAACCAGCAAAGTGCCTAACTGATTGCTCCACATCGCAAATACGCAATAACCGATGCCTGCAATCAATAGCGGGGTGCTCCAGTGTTTAATGGAATAACTGGCCGCCAGTCTGACCAGCAACAATGCAATCAATAGGCAGGCTATTTTCCAGGGCTCGAAATAATCTCTGCCGAAAAAAACGACCAACGGGTATAACAGCATCGATAACCCCATCACACCACTTACAAACAAGCGCATAGTTATCTCGTTCCCACGGACTTATCGCTGGTTTCCAAGCTCCAGTTTGGGAACCCGGATGACGAAGCTCTCGGCAACTGCTCCCTGCGTTGCTCTATCTCCTCCGTCCATGCAGTTGCAGCTTCGCGAGATGGGAAGCTGGAGCTTCCCGCACCGAATTCCCAAGCAGGAGCTTGGGAACCAGCACTCAAACCCATCACGCCGTTTACAAACAACCGCATATCAGTCATTAAGCATCTTATAAACCGCCTCGACCACATCGCCAATAGTGCGGGCCGTTTTAAAATCTTCGGCTTTGATCGCTTTGCCGGTCATTTCTTTAAGCCTGACGATCATGTCCACCGCATCGATACTGTCGAAATCCAGGTCTTCATACAGCCGGGCTTGCAAAGTAATCGCCTGTTCGTCCATCTCAAACATCTCGACCATAATCTCCTTGATGGCCGTTAAAATTTCTTCGCGCTCTTTCATGCCCTACCTCCGTGTACGTCGCCTTGCGGGCGCACTGTCATGCGTGAAAACCCTCTTTGCTGATAATTTTTTATCATCATTGCCTCAATCGCGCGCCGCTTGAATGTAATCCGCCAGCGTTGAAACCGAGGCGAAAATCTTCACCACGTCTTCTTTTTCGGCGTCGATCTTTACGTTGTATTTTTTGCGGATAGCCAAGCCCAATTCCAGCGCATCGATGGAATCCAGTCCCAATCCGTCATTAAACAACGGTGCCTGACTGTCTATATCCGCCACGCTGATGTCTTCCAAATCCAGCGTATCAATAATGAGTTGTTTTAATTCATTTTCCATCGTGCTTATAAAGTTCTCTCTGTTGAGTAAAGTAATCTTGCTGATAGTGTGTAAAGCGACGGACGCCTACCGATTTTGGACTGATGCCGGCAAATTCATCCAGTGGAATATCATCGCCGACGTGCATGGTCAGATGAAAGCGGCGCTCGGGAATTTGATACCACCGCTCGGTTTTGGTTAAGGTGCTGGGAGTGCAGGTCAACGTCACCGGGGTCACGATGGCATTCGCCTGCAAGGCAATGGCCGCCGCGCCGCGTTGAAAATGATACGGCTTGCCCGGTATTGATCGCGTTCCCTCAGGAAAAATAATCATCGATCCGCCTGAGCGTAACCAGGCAACGCACTCGGCTATCATTTGCTCGGGATCGCCATTGCTGATGTATCCGGCGTTGAGTATGGGGCCGCGCATAAACGGATTATGCCACAGCTTGGCTTTGACAATACAACTCGCCTGTTTGATCCGGCTGATCAAAAACACAATATCGACCAGCGTTGGATGATTGGCGATAATCAATTGGCCGGGGCGGTTAAGCTTTTCCAAACCCACGATTTCGTAAGTCATCACCCCCAGCCGGTGCATCAAACCGATGAACACATAAAAACTGTAACTCACCGTTTTTTGGCCTCGACTGACTCTTTGCCGCCGATTGCCGGGCAACAGCGACAGCACCGGAAACACGAAGACCCACAGCAATAAACCGCCGACGCCAAAACTAAAAAAACTTAATCCTGTTGCCAGAAGACGCCAGCCATAGCCTAATTTTTCCGCTATTTTTTGTGCCATTCCCAGCTATGTCTATGATTGCCCAGCGCCAACGCTTTATCGTCGGCAACCAGAAATTTTATAAAAGAGAGTATCTGCAAAGCCTGCTCGCCATCGTCGCGATGCGCGGATGATCTGTAAAACTGCAACGGCAAGCCGCTCCCGGTTAAAGAAATTTTTAATGCCAACGCGCAAATGGCCGGAGCATTGAGCGCAAACGGCAGCGATGGATAAAAATCCGATAGCGGTTCATCATACAAAACGATCAGCACCTCCTCGGCATGGCCTTCCTGCAACAGTCCCAATGCTTCAATAAACGCCGGAGCAATACCGTCCTGGCCCGGCGCAATCACGGTAATTTCCTGATGATTAGAATAGGCGATGGAAAACAATCCCGCTATGGCGTTATGAACCGACAAACTAAAGGCTGTCGGCGAAACTTCCTCACCTTTCTGCATGCTTTTTAGCATCTCCAATGATTTATTCACTTCGCCATGGGCGGAGCTGAAAACAATGGGTAATGACTTATCGCTATCAATACAACCGTCCGCGGCATTAAAAACCGCTCTGGCTAATGGGCTTAATCTGCGTTGCAGTATCTTGGGCACCGCAGCCGGTATGGCCGCTTTTTCCTCTAGGGCAAAAGTCTGATGGTCATGCCACTTTTGCCAATCTTCGTGACAGCTCATTCCGGGGGCCCAAGCGTTCCAGCTTCGCAGTACAAAATCGACTGTCATTATATCAATCCGGTTGAACGTTTACACTTGACGGGCAATAAAAAATCCAGAACGCTTGAATTCATATAATGAACGCAATTCCGGTCGGTTGTTGAAGATGGATTAACCGTTATCAAAGCGGAGACATGACGCCCAGAACCGGGGCATTACTTTTAAACATCGCCCATACCGGCATCCCGGGCATAAGCGCCAAGCTTTGTACGCTTTGCGGCGTAACCATGGCAACCAGCGTTTCGCCGCCGGGCAACAAAACAATCACTTCCGCATTCACCTCGTCCTGTTGAACGCGAATCACACTACAGGACAAACGATTGCGCGCCGAAAAGCGGTTGGAATCGGAATCGACTGTTAGCGTTATGTCGGCGCTGTTGACCAACAAAACCGCATCGGCGCCGACCTGTAAGCCAAGATCGTTAAGCGACGTCAAGGTTACGGAGGTAATAACCTGTTCGCCCCCTTTCAATTTCACGCTGACCTCGGCATTCACCGCACCGGCTTGAATCGCGGTAATACAGCCAAAAATCTGGTTACGAGCGCTGGTTTTAACCACCAGCCGCTGCAACAACAAGACCGTATCCGGGTCGTCGGCGAGACTACGATTGAGCTGATCGAGAAACTGCCGATGCTGTTGTTCCAAGCGGGTAAACAGCGCCAGCAAAGAGCGTCCGGCCTCGGTTAAACAGGTGCCGCCGCCTTTGCTGCCGCCCGTGGCGGTGCTGACTAATGTTTTCGGCGCGCCGTTGTTAGCTCTTTCAATAATTTGCCAGGCGCCTTTGTAACTCAAGCCCATCTGCTTGGCGGCCTGATTGATGGAGCCGCTTTGATCTATCGCCCTTAGCAAGCCGATCATGCGGCTATCCAGTCCGACTAACCGCAATTCGCCATCGACCCAGGCTGTTGAAATATTGTTGTGGTTTAAGCTGTCGGCCATAAATGATTGTGTTGCGGTACAAGAATTGAATTAATCATTATTTCCCTAATGGTGTGAAGGCAGTGTTAAGTCACTGCGCTGTCATTAAACCTACAGAACAGAACAAAATGTTTGAAACACCACATTGTTTACTCTTTTGACGCAAAACAATAATCAAAACAATTCAATGATGTAACCGCCATGTTAATAATTGGCACGTCACTTGCTATAAGAAACATTGTCACCAACAACGTTATGTACTTTGATACATAACGTTGTTAAACTGGAGCCGTGTCTTATTTTTAGTTTTCCCGAATAAGACGCTGTATACATCGACGAATCGGCGTCGATGTGAACATTATAATTACAATTATAGGTCATTGATGATGCGAAGAAAATCTTTTACCGGCGTTACTGTTAACCATACACTCAGTTTAATAGTCGCCAGCGGTTTTTGCATGGGCGCCAACAACGCTATTCAGGCCGCCGAAAAGAAAACTTACACCAAACCCCCGTTTGCCGCTTTTTCCAGCCAAATGTCCGATCCTTTACTCGGTTCGGACAAATACGAAAAACCGGTCTGGAATCTGCACGATACACTGGACCTACCGAAATGGCTGTCTCTGTCGGTGGAACAGCGCACCCGCTACGAAACCATGGACGGCAGCTTCAAAGCCGGAGGTAAAGGCGGCGACCAACAAATTCCGTTGCAAACCGACGTATTCCTGGAGGCGCGCTTCAATCACCTACGCGCTGGAGCCGAGTTTCTGGACGCACGGCAGTTCGGCTCCGATAGCGGTTCCGGGATCAATAACACCCACGTAGACGAGGCTGACTTTATCCAGGGTTATCTGGCCTGGGCCGATCAGAACGTAGCCTACAGCGGTCTGGGAGCGGAAGTCATCGTCGGTCGTCAATCGCTTAATTTCGGTAGTCGCCGGTTGATTGCCAGAAACGCGATGCGCAACACCATCAATAGTTTCGACGGCATACGGCTGCGTTTGCTCGATTATAACAACTGGCAATTCAATGCTTTTGTGACCAAACCGGTCGGTCGCTATCCGAATAACTCGGCGCAACTTCTTGATGGATTCCACAGTTTCGATGAACCGGAATACCAAACCTGGTTTTCCGGTGGATTTCTGGAAAAATACGACATCGCCTGGGGCATCAACGCCGAACTGTATTTGTACCATTTAGACGAAGGCGACCGTAAGCGCAGCCAGACCGCCAATCGCCGCTATTTCACGCCCGGCATGCGCTTTTATATGAAACCGGCCAAAGGCGCATTCGACTTTCAAACCGAAACCATCGGCCAATTCGGCACGGTGCGCTCATCGACCGCCGCCGGCAATAGTACCGATTTGGACCATTCGGCCTGGTATCAACACCTGGACGTCGGTTACACCTTTGATATTCCCTGGTCGCCGCGTTTGGCGCTGGAATACGATTACGCCAGCGGCGATCACGACCCCAACGATAGAAAAGATCAGCGTTTCGATACACTGTATGGAGCAAGGCGCTTCGAGTTCGGTGCAACCGGCATTTACGGCGCCTTTGCCCGCAGCAATATCAATACGCCGGGCTTGCGCTTAACCGCAGCACCGCGAAGCGATGTGCAGCTTGGCCTCAGTCACCGGCTCTACTGGCTGGCGGAGGATAAGGATAGTTGGACCTCAGCCAATCTGCGCGATACCACGGGTAGAACCGATAACTTTATCGGCCAGCAACTCGAACTGACAGCGCGCTGGGATTTCAACAGCAGCTTGAATTTCGAAACCGGCTGGGCACATCTGTTCAAAGACACTTTCGCCAAGGAAACCACCAATGCGCCAACTAATAAGGATGACGTTAATTATGTCTATGTACAAAGCATGTTGCGTTTTTGACGGATTGATATGCCGATGAACCGGATAAGTTAGCCGCGTTTGACAGCTGGGCGACAATTATCGGCACATTGAATTATGCTCAAGACGATGCGGGCAAGACCTTCCAGGTTTTAAAAACCTGGAAGGTCTTGTGTACCTAGCTCGAATAACGTGTCAGTCAACCTGGCTTACAGGATTTATAAAATCGAAATAACTCTCATCATTTAAATTATTGGAGAATTTTATGTTACATAAGCACCTTTTTCGCCCTATCCTAGCCGCATGTCTGCTTTTAATCGCTCCCGTAACCTGGGCCGAGACGGTGCTGGTTGCAGTAGCTGCAAACTTCACCAAGCCAATGACCGAAATCGCCGAGGCTTTTGAAAAATCCACCGGTCACAAGGCCAATTTGTCGTTCGGTTCCTCCGGCAAATTTGTTTCGCAATTTGAAAACGGCGGACCGTTTGAAGTATTTTTATCCGCCGACGACAAAGGCCCGATCAAACTCGAACAATCGGGATTGGCCGTACCCAATACCCGCTTCACCTATGCGCTTGGAAAACTGGTGTTATGGTCGGCAACGCCGGGCCTGGTGGATGACCAAGGGCAAGTCCTGAGTAAAGGCGGTTTCAAGCATATCGCGCTGGCCGATCCGAAACTGGCGCCTTACGGTGCGGCAGCGGTTGAAGTCATGAAAAACCGGGGGCTATTCGACAAACTGCAACCTTTGTTCGTACAGGGCGAAAATATCGCACAAACCCACCAATTCGTCAGCACCGGCAATGCCGAGCTGGGTTTTGTAGCATTCTCGCAAGTCATCGATAACGGCAAAATTGCCGGCGGCTCAGGCTGGATCATCCCAAGCGATCTTTACAAGCCGATCCGTCAAGATGCGATACTGATGAAAACTGGGGCGGAAAATCCGGCAGCACCGGCATTGATGCAATTTCTAAAATCACCGGAAGCGCTCGCGATTATCCGTAAATACGGTTACGACTTGGCTGAGTAATTATCAATATGTTAAACGCCGCCGATATGGCCACGTTGTGGCTGACGTTCAAAGTTGCCGCTATCGCCACGGTGTTGATGTTGTTGATCGGGACACCGCTGGCTTGGTGGCTGGCACGCACGACATCGCGCTGGAAATCCATCTGCAATGCGCTGGTATCCTTACCGCTGGTGCTGCCGCCGACGGTATTGGGCTTTTATTTGCTGGTGCTGATGGGCCCGGCCGGGGCAATCGGCAAATTTACGGCTTGGCTGGGTTTAGGCACCTTGCCGTTCACCTTTCCCGGATTGGTGGTGGCGTCGGTGCTGTATTCGTTGCCGTTTGTCGTGCAACCGTTACAAGCTTCGTTCACCTCCATCGGCGAACAGCCTTTGGAGGCGGCCGCAACCTTGCGCGCCGGGCCTTTGGATACTTTTTTCAGCGTGATCGTGCCGCTGGCGAAACCCGGTTTCCTGACCGCTTCGATTTTGGGCTTTACCCATACCGTCGGCGAATTCGGTGTGGTGCTGATGGTCGGCGGCAATATTCCCGACAAGACCCGCGTCGTGTCGGTGCAAATCTACAACCATGTCGAAGCACTGGAATACACCGAAGCCCACTGGCTGGCGGGTTGCTTGTTATTGTTCTCGTTTAGCGTGCTGATGGTGCTGTATACCGTATTGAAAACGCAACCCGTCGCCCACCCGCTTAAGTGATAAACATGACTACAATCCAGGCCCGCTTCCAGCTCGATTATGGCGACTTTAAATTGGACGTCGACTTAAAGCTGCCCGGCACCGGCATTACGGTGTTGTTCGGCCATTCCGGCTCCGGCAAAACCACCCTGCTGCGCTGCATTGCCGGACTGCAACGCGCGCCGCAGGGCTTTCTTGAAATCAACGGCCATACTTGGCAGGACAGCGAGCGCGACCTGTTCCTGCCTACTTATAAACGGCCGCTGGGCTATGTGTTTCAGGAAGCCAACCTGTTTCCGCATTTGACGGTGCGGGATAACCTGCACTACGGCCTAAAGCGGATTAAACACAATTCAGGCACGGTCAAACTGGAGCAAACCCTTGAACTGCTGGGCATCGGTCACTTACTTGAGCGCATGCCCGGACACTTGTCCGGCGGCGAACGGCAACGGGTCGCCATCGCTCGGGCCTTGGCGTTGAACCCTGAAGTCCTGCTGATGGACGAACCGCTGGCGTCGCTGGATTTCAAACGCAAGCAGGAAATCCTGCCGTTTCTAAGCCGCCTGCATCAGCAACTGGACATTCCGGTGCTGTACGTCACTCATTCCCAACAGGAAGTCGCGCAACTGGCCGACACGCTGGTGATCATGGAAGACGGTCGGGCACTGGCTTCGGGGCCGTTGTCGGAAACGCAAAGCCGTCTCGACGTGCCGCTGGCGCAAGAGCGGGAGGCCGCCACGGTTTGGCGGGCGACCGTCGCCGAACATGAAGCCGACTATCATCTGACCCGCGTCGCCTTTGCCGGAGGTTCACTTAGCCTACCGGCGGTCGATGCAGAGATCGGCACACCGTTACGGGTACAGATTTACGCCCGTGATGTCAGCATCGCCCTTGAAGCGCCAACCGCTACCAGCATCCTCAATGTGCTGCCCGCGACCATCACCGGCATCGCCGACGGTCGCGACGGCCAGAGCGTAATACGGCTTCAGGTCGGCGATCAGGCGCTGCTGGCGCACATCACCCGCAAATCGGCGTTGTTGCTGGGTTTGCAGATCGGCATGGCGGTTTATGCGCAGATCAAGGGTACATCACTATTAAATTAACCAACACCCCGGAGATTCATCATGAAAGCAAGTGCTCGTAATCAGTTTGTAGGTACCGTCACTGAAGTGCTCATCGGCGCGGTCAATGCCGAAGTTCATGTCGGCTTAAAGGGCGGCGAAACCATCGTCGCCTCCATTACCAAGGAATCCGTCGAAAAGCTGGCGATCAAAACCGGCATTGAAGTTATCGCCCTGGTCAAAGCCCCGCAAATCATCATCGTTACCGATTTCGGCGGCTACCGGCTTTCGGCGCGCAACCAGCTGCAAGGCACGGTAACCCAGATCAAGCCCGGCGCGGTCAACGCCGAAGTCGATATCGAGTTAAAAGGCGGCGAGCAGGTTGCCGCCACCGTGACTAACGATAGCGTCGAAGCTTTGGGCTTGCGCAAAGGCCAAGCTGCCACGGCGGTGTTCAAGGCCGGCGCGGTGATTCTGGCTGTCGCCGGTTGATAAACTGGAGATAACATCCGCTTTCTCGTTCCCACGTGCTGCGCGCATCGTTGTATACAAATATCTGCGGGATGCCGTCATTCTGACAGTCGTTAGGCGGGAAGTAAGCGATAAGAAGACCTTCCAGGTTTTGAAAACCTGGAAGGTCTAACTGGCAACGTTCTGAACAGGCGGGACGTTTCAAACGGAGCGACAGAGTCCGTGACTAGCGATGCACCGTGGCGACGAGACAATCTTATTTCGCTTAAACGGAAAAGATCCTTAACAAACAGGGGTAATCATGCTGCTGGAAATGAATGTAAAACTGCGCCGAGGACATTTCGACCTGACCACGCGCCTGTCGATCAGCGACTCAAGCGTCGGCCTGTTCGGAAAATCCGGTGCCGGTAAAAGCACGGTGCTCGGTTTGATCGCCGGTACCATTCAACCGCAAAGCGGACATATCGTGCTGGACGGCAAAATCCTGTTCGACAGCCGCAAAGGCATCATGATGCCGCGCGAACAGCGTCCTGTAGGCGCGGTATTGCAGATCGACTGCGCCGATTCGGCCGAAACCGTTCGCGACAACCTGACCGCCGCCTATAACCGCACGCTGAAACACCGCCGCATTTTCAAACTGGATTTTTTAATCGAGCTTTTGGAACTAGGCCCTATCCTCAATCATGTCATCGAACTGCTTTCCGCCGGTGAACGCCAGCGTGTGGCGTTGGCCCGCTCGCTGCTGAAATCGCCGCGGCTGTTGTTACTGGATGAAACTTTTGCTGCAATAGGCAACGGTTACCGAATGCAACTGCTGCCGATTCTGAAACGCTTGCAGAATGAGCTGGGCTTGCCCGTGCTGTACGCCAGCCAGTCTCTGGGAGAGATTCTGGAGCTGACCGACCGGCTGATTGTGCTGGAACAAGGCAAAGTGCTGCACAACGGCTCGTTGCTTGATGTCGCCAAGCAGCAAGGTATGTTGCGCTATCTGGGTATCCGCCAGATCGACAACATCTTGCCGGTGACTGTCAGCCGTCACGACTATGTATCCGGCTGCAGCCAGGCCCACAGCTTCGGCCTGCCGTTGAGCTTGCCGCTACGGCCGCATTTAGTTGTCGGCAGTGAGGCGCAAGTGTCGATACGCGCCAACGACATCGCCTTATCGCGTAGTTATATCGACGGCATATCGATACAAAATCAAATCAAGGGCCGAATCTGCGCGCTGATTCCCAGCGGAGAAAGCCTGATCGTGCAGGTCGATTGCGGCACTACGCTGCTGGCCGAGATTACGCCGGGCGCGTGCCGGAACATGGCCTTGCAGGAAGGCGAGCTTATCTATTGCCTGATCAAAACCCACTCCATCGCTTACCTCACCGAGCTTGACGCCCTGCCCTATCAACGGGTGATCAGCCATGGCGACGACCATTATTATCTCGATACCGCCGGACCGACTAGCGACTTATTGCCCGAATAACCCCGCGCCCTCAGCTGCTGCCTTGCAGCCTCCGGCGCTTTCCGAACCATCTGACCATGTTTATCCGTCAAATCCATTACCTGCTGGCGCTGTCGAAAACCGAACATTTCGGTCGCGCAGCGGAAGCCTGCCACGTTTCCCAACCGGCTTTATCCACCGCCATCCAGCATCTTGAGGAAGAACTGGGCGTTACCATCGTCCGTCGCGGCCAACGTTTTCAGGGCTTTACCCTGGAGGGCGAACGTTTGTTGCAATGGGCGCGGATTCTGGCGCAAGACTGGGAATGCATGAGGCAAGAAGCGGCGCAATGCAACCGGCAACTGACCGGTACGCTCCGCATCGGCGCGATTCCCACTACGCTGGCCGTGGCGCCTTTATTAACCGAACCCTACCAGAGCGATTATCCGGGCGTCGGCATCAAACTGGTTTCGTTATGCGCCGACGACCTGATCCGCCAACTCGACAACTTCGAGCTCGATTTGGGGCTGACCTATCTCGAAGATCCCGGGCTGAAAGGTTTCCGAAAGCTGCCACTGTACCGCGAGCGCCATGTGCTGCTGGCTCGCAGCCCCGACCCCAGGCTTTTTAAAGACAATTTAGGCTGGGCCGATATTGCGCAACTGCCGTTGTGCCTGCTCACGCCGAACATGCAAAACCGCCGCCTGATCGATGCGGCCTTCCGCGAAGCGGGCATAACTCCCAACATCATGCTGGAAACCGACTCGGTGTTCGCGTTGTACGCCTATGTTCGCAGCGCAGGCTTGTACAGTGTGGTTCCGCACAGCCTGTTAAGCCTGTTTGAAATGCGCCGGGAAGTCACCGCCCTGCCGCTGAATCCGGAACTATCGCGGGAAATCGGCCTGATCGCCCGCCGCCAGGATTTACCGCCGCCATTGCAGGATGCCGCCTGGAACATCGCCCAAAGCCTCAATCTGCAATACCGTTTCGACGGATTGATAACTACGATCAATTAAACCATACGGCGAAACGATTAGACGCTGACGCCGCCGCTGCCAGACAATAGTGCTACCCGGCCGGGATAAGCAGGGCCGTCCGCATCGCGGTCGTGCCCGCCCCCAAACATTATTAAGGCAAAGCAAAATGGCGAAAATTATTTTAGTTCTTTACGATGATCCTATCGACGGTTATCCAACCTCCTATGCCCGTGACGACCTGCCCCAACCGGAACGTTACCCTGACGGGCAAACACTGCCTACGCCCAAGGCCGTCGACTTCAAACCGGGCGCGTTGCTAGGCAGCGTTTCAGGCGAGCTGGGTTTGCGACAATACCTGGAATCGAACGGTCATCAATTGATCGTGACGTCCAGTAAGGATGGTGCCGACAGCGTCCTGGATCGTGAGTTGCACGATGCCGAAATCGTCATTTCCCAACCGTTCTGGCCAGCCTATATGACCGCCGAACGCATCGCCAAAGCGAAAAACCTGAAGATGATCGTGACCGCAGGCATCGGCTCCGACCACACCGATCTGCAAGCGGCGATGGAACGCAACATTACCGTTGCCGAAGTGACCTACTGCAACAGCAACAGCGTTGCCGAACATGTGGTCATGATGACGCTCGCACTGGTGCGCAACTACATTCCGTCCTACAACTGGGTGATCAAAGGCGGCTGGAATATCGCCGACTGCGTGGCGCGCTCCTACGATCTGGAAGCGATGAACGTCGGTACCGTGGCGGCCGGTCGTATCGGCCTTCGCGTATTGCGCCTGCTCAAGCCATTCGACGTGAAGCTGCATTATCTGGATCGCCATCGCCTGCCGGAAGCGGTTGAGCAGGAGCTTAACTTGACCTATCACTCCAGCCTGGAAAGCCTGACCAAGGTGTGCGACGTGGTGACCTTAAACTGTCCGCTGCATCCTGAAACCGAGCACATGATCAACGAGCAGACGCTGAAAAACTTCAAACGCGGCGCCTACCTGATCAATACTGCACGCGGCAAGCTATGCGACCGCGATGCGATTGTCGATGCGCTGGAAAGCAGTCAACTGGCAGGTTACGCGGGTGATGTCTGGTTCCCGCAACCGGCGCCCAACGACCATCCTTGGCGCACCATGCCGAATCATGGCATGACACCGCATATCTCAGGTACCAGCCTGTCGGCGCAGACACGTTATGCTGCCGGTACCCGCGAGATCCTTGAGTGCTACTTTGAAGACCGGCCCATCCGCGATGAATACCTCATTGTCCAAGGTGGCCAGCTGGCTGGCGTCGGTGCGCATTCCTATAGTAAAGGCAATGCCACCGGCGGATCGGAAGAAGCCGCCCAGTTCAAGAAGGATTAATAACAATCACTTGAACTGAAAGCGGGGATGCGCAGGTCATCGTCGGCATCCCCTTTACCGACTTGGAAGGAGGGGCTTAACGCATGTCGCTTAGAAATATAACCAGAGATGGCGGTAAAGCCCTTCCGCCAAGACCTTCGCTATCGTCTATTGCGCTGGCCTGGCTCGGATCGAGTTTGGCTATCGCTTCTATTGCCGTCCTGAATCAACTTTCCGGTCAGCCCTGGATATTGGGCTCTTTCGGCGCATCCTGTGTGTTATTGTTCGGGTTCCCGGATGCGATATTTTCGCAACCGCGCAATCTGATCGTCGGCCATGTCCTTTGCTCTTTAATCGGTTTGGGTTTTCTCAAATTCGTCGGTCCCGACTGTTGGAGCATGGCTTTAGCTGTCGGCACCGCCTTGGCTGCAATGCTGGTCACGCGTACCGTTCACCCGCCTGCGGGTTCCAATCCTGTGATTATTTTTTTAACTCGGCCGGGCTGGTCGTTTTTATTGTTTCCAACCCTGGTTGGCGTAATAGTTTTGTTGTTCCTGGCGCGTCTTATGCTCAAGGTAACGCGCACGGTTCATTAACCAACTTATATCTTGGCAGCGCAAATGCGTTGCATAACGGCAGGCCGTGGCATTGTTTCTTCACCCTGCTCAAACGCGATTATACTCAGCACAGGCGAATAGACTTCCAGCAGTTCATCCGGCTGCAACAAGAAATCGGGATTGCTGGGCTTGCCATAGCGCTCGTTACCCGCCATGAATGTTTCATAAATCAACACTCCGCCCGGATTTAGCATTGCGGGAAGAGTATGGAGCAACGGCCGATACAGATAACGGCTGACGATTAATCCGTCATACTTCCGGTCTGAGTGAGGCCAGTCGCCTGCTTCGAGATCGGCAATAACAACGTTGATATTGTCCATCCCCTCCATGCTTGATACCACCTGCGCATCGCGATCAATCGCATCGACCTGATAGCCTTGCTCAGCAAGCCAGATTGCATGACGTCCGTTACCGCAGGCAAGGTCGAGTACTCGCCCCGCTTTAGGTATCAACGGAGCGTGCTTAACAATCCAGGGCGACGGTTTTTCCAGCAAATAGTGTTTCATCATGAGTGGGCCTTGGCTATAAGTTGTTGTCGTTATTTCGTAAATACGGGGTTATTGACTGATATTACACAGTTAGTCGATTTTCGACCGCTTTAACATTAAGGAGTCGCTAGCGCGACACTTGATTGAACCGGGTTTTCGCACCCGAAGACGAGTTACTTTCTTTTGCTTCGCCTCGGCAACTGCTCCTGCGTTGCTCTACCTCCTGCATCCATGCAGTCGAAAAGAAAGTAACCAAAGAAAAGGCGACCCGGTTACCGCTTACTTCCTGCGCTCCTCGCTTTTATCGAGGGTCAGCAGAAGGGGCTCCTGCCCCTCTGCTGACGCGCGGCATCCCTGCCGCGCCCCTAACGGGCTGTTCTCGATAAAAGCTCCGGTGCTCGGCGCGGCAAACGGGAGAAATACCA
>Ga0207975_100398_pt1 | contig 23907 bp, 18 predicted proteins | sample LakWasMe91_HOW11_2_FD_183913 | JGI IMG/M metagenome (GOLD analysis project Ga0207975, IMG submission 183913) | Freshwater sediment methanotrophic microbial communities from Lake Washington under simulated oxygen tension - Sediment Metagenome... | ecosystem: Environmental > Aquatic > Freshwater >...
ACCAAGTTCATCGTGGTGGTCGACGAAGACGTCGATATCCGCGACTGGAAAGAGGTGATCTGGGCGATCACGACGCGGGTCGACCCCGGGCGCGACACGCTGCTGGTTGAAAACACCCCGATCGACTACCTCGACTTCGCCTCGCCGGTTAGCGGGCTGGGCAGCAAGATGGGGATCGACGCGACCAACAAGTGGCCGGGCGAGACCAGCCGCGAATGGGGCACGCCGATCGCCATGACGCCCGAAGTGAAGAGCCGGGTCGACCTGATCTGGCAACAGCTCGGTTTGTAAGAGCCGCAAAATCGGGGTCTGTCCCCGATTTCCGAAAAACGGGAAATCGGGGACAGACCCCGATTCTTTCGGCGCGGCGTGAGAAAAACCTGCCACGCCGTTCCGGCAGGTCGGGTATAATTGCCGCTGGCGGGCCCCTGCGCATTGTGGCATGGCTAACTTGGTCAGGTCGGGAACGAAGCAGCCACGGCTATTAACCATAAGTGCCGCAGATCAGGCTCGCCTCTTTCGATTTTCCCTTCCCCGTTTCCCCCTTCCGCTCAGTGTCGGCGCTTCCCCGCCGGGGACTGCTACAATTGCCTTTTTCGCGCTCACGATTGTCCGCTGGGTGCGCTATCTACGGTAAAATCCAGCATGTCCTATCAAGTCCTCGCTCGCAAATACCGCCCCAAGAACTTCGAAACGCTCGTCGGCCAGGAGCACGTGGTGCGCGCACTGACGCACGCGCTGCAAACCGGCCGCCTGCATCACGCCTACCTGTTCACGGGAACGCGCGGCGTGGGCAAGACCACGCTCTCGCGCATCCTTGCCAAGTCGCTCAATTGCATCGGGCTTGACGGCGGCGGCGGCATCACGGCGCAGCCGTGCGGCGTGTGCGACGCGTGCAGCGCGATCGATGCCGGCCGCTTCGTCGACTATATAGAGATGGACGCCGCTTCCAATCGCGGCGTCGACGAAATGGCGCAGCTGCTCGAGCAGGCTGTGTACGCGCCTTCGAATGCGCGCTTCAAGGTCTATATGATCGACGAGGTGCACATGCTCACCAACCACGCCTTCAATGCAATGCTGAAGACGCTGGAAGAGCCGCCTGCGCACGTCAAGTTCATCCTGGCGACCACCGATCCGCAAAAAATTCCCGTGACCGTGCTGTCGCGCTGCCTCCAGTTCAACCTGAAGCAGATGCCGCCCGGCCACATCATCAGCCACCTCGACAATATCCTCGGGCAGGAGGGCATCAGCTTCGAGCAGAGCGCGCTGCGCCTGCTGGCGCAAGGCGCGCACGGTTCGATGCGCGATGCGCTCTCGCTGACCGACCAGGCGATCGCGTATGCGGCGGGGCAGGTCACGCTCGACGCGGTGCAGGGCATGCTCGGCGCGCTCGACCAGTCCTACCTGGTGCGCCTGCTCGACGCGCTGCTGGCGCAGGACGGCGCCGACCTGATGGCGGTGGCCGATGAAATGGCCAGCCGCAGCCTGTCGTACAACGGCGCGCTGCAGGACCTGGGCACCTTGCTGCACCGGATCGCGCTGGCCCAGAGCGTGCCGTCCGCAGTGCCGCAGGACCTGCCCGAACTGGCCGACATCATGCGCCTGGCCGGCGCCTTCGATGCGCAGGAAGTGCAGCTGTATTATCAGATCGTGGTCCATGGCCGCAACGAGATGGGCCTGGCGCCCGACGAATACGCCGGCTTCACCATGACGCTGCTGCGCATGCTCGCGTTCCGGCCCGGGATGGGCGGGGCCGACGGCGTTGCGCCGGCGGGCGCGGCACCAGCGCGGCCAGTGGCCAGCGCGCGTCCGGCGCCGGCGGCGCCCGCGCGCGCCGCCGCTGCGCCTGTGGCGAGCCATGCCGTTGCTCCGGCGCCAGCGCCGCTCCAGCAGGCTGCGCCCCCGGTTCGCCCGAATCCTCCACCTGCCCCGCAGGCGCCGCCGCCGGCCCGTCCGGCGGCAGGGGGCGCAGTGAACCCGGCCCGCGCGGCGGCGCTTGAAGCTGCGCGCCTGGTCGGGCGCGGGCAGAACGTAGCGCCCAAGCGGCCGACCGCGTTGTCGAACCAGGCCGCGGCCAGCGCGGCCGCTGCGGCTGCGGCTCCACAGGCAGCACCGGCTGACGCGGCAGCTGCGCAGCCGGCGGCGGCGCCGCCGTGGGACGAGCCGGCCGCACCCGTAGCTCAGGCGAACGCACCGGCAGCCGATGAATCGTACCCGGACATGCAATCGGAGGGCGAGCCGCCGTCGTGGGTCACTGAATTTTCCGACGACAGCGCACTTGCGCAGGACGCCGCTGAAACGGTGGCAGCGCCGCCCGCGCGCGCCCCGGCCGCAGCGCGCCCCGCCTATGTGATCACGCCGGTACCGCAGATCGACTGGGACGGCAACTGGCCGGCGCTTGCGGCGGCGCTGCCGTTGCGCGGAGTGGCCCAGCAACTGGCGCTGCAGACCGAGCTGGTCGAGTGCCAGCACGACGGCCACGTCGCCACGTTCCGCCTGCGCGTGCCGGTCGACACCTTGCGCGCGAGCGGCAATTCCGAGAAGCTGGCGGCCGCGCTGCAGGAGCGCTTCAGCGGGGCCAAGGTGAATGTCCAGATCGACCTGGGGCCGGTCTGGTACACCGCCGGCGCCGAAGCACAGGCCTGGCGCGAGGAGTGCCAGCGCAAGGCCGAAGAGACGGTCGCCAACGATCCGTTCGTCAAGGACGTGATGCGCGACCTGGGCGCCTTCGTGGTGCCCGGCTCGATCCGTCCGCCTTCGGCCGCTTCGGCCTGAACACTGAATTTATCGTCCCAAACATTGTCTACTTTTTAGATTTCGGAGAACACCATCATGATGAAGAACCAGCTCGCCGGCTTGATGAAACAGGCGCAAGCCATGCAGGACAACATGAAGAAGGCCCAGGAACAGCTGGCCCAGATCGAGGTCGAAGGCCAGTCCGGCGCCGGTCTCGTCAAGATCGTCATGACGTGCAAGAACGACGTCAAGCGTGTCTCGATCGACCCGTCGCTGCTGGCCGACGACAAAGACATGCTGGAAGACCTGGTCGCCGCCGCCTTCAACGATGCGGTGCGCAAGGCAGAGGCGACGTCGGCCGAAAAAATGGGGGGCCTGAGCGCCGGCATGTCGCTGCCGCCCGGCTTCAAGATGCCGTTCTGAGATGTTCGTCATTTCAGTTACCTACCTGACGCCGCTGGACCAGCTCGAGCCGCACGTGCTGGCCCATCGCGCCTTCCTGCGTGAGCAGTACGGGCGCGGGATGCTGCTCATGTCCGGCCGCATGGTGCCGCCTGATGGCGGCATCATCATCGCCAACGCCAAAACGCGCGCCGAAGTCGAGGAGCTCGTCAGGCAGGACCCGTTTCATATCGCCGGCGTCGCGCGCTACGAGATCACCGAGTTCGTGCCGAGCATGACGGCCGACGCTCTGGTCGCCTTGCGCGAAGGCTGAACCATGTCGAAGTCGCTCGATTTCCTGACCGAGGCATTGCGCCGCCTGCCGGGCGTCGGGCCGAAATCGGCCCAGCGCATGGCTTTCCACCTGCTGCAGCACGACCGCGAGGGCGCGGCCATGCTGTCGCGCGCGCTGTACCAGGCGGTCGATGCGGTGCACCACTGCGCGCTGTGCAATACCTTCGCCGAAACCGAGGTGTGCGACACCTGCCAGGACGAACAGCGCGACACGACCTTGCTGTGCGTGGTCGAGACGCCGGCCGATCAGCTCATGATCGAGCAGACCCTGACCTACAAGGGCCTGTATTTCGTGCTGATGGGCCGCCTGTCGCCGCTCGACGGCATCGGCCCGAAGGACATCCACCTCGAAAAACTGATCGGGCGCGCGGCCAACGGGGTCGTCTCCGAGGTGGTCCTGGCCACCAATTTCACCAACGAGGGCGAGGCGACCGCCCACTACATCAGCGAAATGCTCAAGGCGCGCGGGCTGGCCGTCAGCCGCCTCGCGCGCGGCGTGCCGGTGGGCGGAGAACTCGAATACGTGGACGCGGGCACCATCGCGCGCGCCATGCTGGACCGAAGGGCCACCTGATGGACAACACCACGCCAAAGCCGGCCGGCGGACCGCTGGCAGGCATCAAGGTGCTCGAACTGGGCACGCTCATCGCAGGCCCGTTTTGCGCGCGCATGCTGGCCGAATTCGGCGCCGACGTGATCAAGGTCGAGGCGCCCGACGGCGGCGACCCGCTGCGCCAGTGGCGCGTGCTCAAGGACGGCACCTCGCTGTGGTGGTCGGTCCAGGCGCGCAACAAGCAAAGCATCACGCTCAACATGAAGGATGCGCGCGGGCGCGCCGTCGCCAGGCAGCTGGCGCTGGAAGCGGACATCATCATCGAAAACTACCGCCCCGGGGTGCTCGAAAAATGGGGCATCGGCTACGAGCAGCTCAAGCTCGAGAATCCGGCGACGATCATGGTGCGCCTGTCCGGCTTCGGACAGAGCGGGCCGATGAAGGACCAGCCGGGCTTCGGCGCGATCGGCGAATCGATGGGCGGGCTGCGCTATGTGTCGGGTCATGCCGACCGCCCGCCGGTGCGGGTGGGCGTGTCGATCGGCGACTCGGTGGCCGCGCTGCACGGCGTGATCGGCGCCATGATGGCGCTGCGCCACCGCGACGCGAGCGGCGGACGGGTGGCCGGGCAGGGCCAGATGGTCGACGTGGCCCTGTACGAATCCGTGTTCAACCTGATGGAGTCGCTGGTGCCCGAATACGACGTGGCCGGCGTGGTGCGCGAGCGCACCGGCGGCGCGCTGCCGGGCATCGTTCCCTCCAATACCTACACCACCGGCGACGGCGAGCATATCGTCATTGCCGGCAACGGCGACGCGATCTTCAAGCGCCTGATGCTGGCCATCGGCCGCATCGACATGGCGGGCGATGCGCAACTGGCGCGCAACGACGGCCGGGTGCCGCGCACCGCCCAGATCGACGACGCCATCCAGGCCTGGTGCGCCACCCAGGACATCGACGCCGCGCTGGCCACCCTGAAGGCGGCCGACGTCCCGGCAGGGAAGATCTATTCGGTGCGCGACATGATGAGCGACCCGCAGTTCCTCGCGCGCGGCATGTTTGAGCAGCACCAGTTTGCCGACGGCACGCCCATCAAGCTGCCCGCGGTGTCGCCGAAGCTGTCGGCCACGCCGGGCGGCACCAAATGGCTGGGCCCCGCGCTGGGCCAGCACACCGACCAGATACTGCATGAGCTCGGCTACAGCGAGAGCGAGATCGCCGCGCTGCGGCGCGAGGGCGTACTCTAAAGCCGCTTTTGCAGGTTTGAGTGTGCTCAAGCCGCACCGCGTGCGCGCTGTTATTGTGGATGACTCAAAGCGAGCCATCCAGCATGCATCTCGTCGACATCACCATGTTTTATGCTGCCGAAGGCGGCGGCGTGAGCACCTACCTGAACGCGAAGGCGCGCTGGCTGGCGCAGCGCAGCCGGATCCGGCACAGTATCTGCAGCCCTAACGTGCACAGCGCCGGGAGCGCGCCGGCACTGGTCGAGATCCCCAGCCTTGCACTGCCCGGCATCAACGGCTACCGCATGCCGCGATCGGTCGGGGCGCCCGCGCGCATCCTGCGCAGCCTGCAGCCGGACCTGATCGAGGTGGGCGACGCCGGCCATTGCGCCTGGGCCGCGCTGCGCATCAAGCGGCGCAGCGCGGTGCCGCTGGTGGCGTTCTACCACTCCGACCTGCCGCGCCTGGTGGGCAGCCGCTTCGGCGAGTTCGCCGCCGGCGCCACCGAAAAATACCTGATGCAGCTGTACCGCCAGTTCGACATGGTGCTCGCGCCAAGCAGGCTGATGGTGCAGCAGCTCGACAGCATGGGCGTGGGCGGCGCGCTGCACCAGCCGCTCGGTATCGACGTGGCCACCTTTTCCCCGCAGCGGCGCGTGAACTCCCTGCGCGAACACCTGCACCTGCCGTCCAACGCACGCCTGCTGGTGTATGCCGGGCGCTTCACGGCCGAAAAAAAGCTAGCCTTGCTGATCGATGCGGTACGCAAGCTGGGCCGGCCCTATCACCTGGTGCTGATCGGCGGCGGGGCCGCGCTGCCGCGCTACCCGCAAATCAGCTTCATCCCGTTCAAGCGCGACCAGCGCGCGCTGGCGCGGCTGCTTGCCAGCTGCGATGTGCTGGTCCACCCGGGCGACTGCGAAACCTTCGGCCTGATCGTGCTCGAGGCGATGGCATGCGGCCTGCCCGTGGTGGCAAGCAACGGCGGCGGGGTGGCCGAACTGGTCGACGAGAACACCGGCATCCTGGTGCCGCCCAACAGCGTGGCGAGCCTGTGCGAAGGGATCGAGGCGATTTTCCGGCAAGACCGCGTGCTGCTGGGCGCCAATGCCTGGCGCAAGGCGCGCGAGCACTACGACTGGAACCGCGTCATGCCGCAGCTGCTGAACCGCTATGCGGGCCTGCTCGCGACCCGCCAGCGGGCCGAACTGGAAGCGGAGGGCATCTGTGCCACCAAATGAGCAACGCGCGCTGTGCGTTTCGATCCACGACGTGGCGCCGGACACCTGGCGCGACTGCGAACGTCTGCTGCGCGCGCTGCGCGCCGTGGCCGACATCCCGCTGACCTGGCTGGTGGTGCCGCGCTACCACGGCAGCACGGCCGCCTGGCAGGGCTGCGAGGAGGCGCTGGGCGCGCTGCTTGCACATGGGCACGAACTGGCGCTGCACGGCTACACGCACCTCGATACGGCACCGGCGAGCGCCTCGTTGCGCCTGCGCCTGCTGCGCACCGTCTACACCGAACATGAAGGGGAGTTTGCCGCCATCGGGGCAGACGAAGCGCGCCGCCTCATCGAGCTCGGCCTCGCCTGGTTCGGCCAGCGTGGCTGGCCCGTCAGCGGCTTTGTCGCGCCCGCCTGGCTGCTGGGCGCGCAGGCGTGGAGCGTGCTGCCCGAATTTGCCTTCGATTACACCACCACCATGAGTCATTTCCACCTGTTGCGGCCGCGCCGCGCGCTGTTCTCGCCAACGCTGGTGTACGCGGCGCGCAACGGCGCCGGCAGGCGCTTGTCGCCGCACCTGGCCGATGTGCTGGCCGGCTTGCTGGGCAGGGCGCCGCTGGTGCGGCTCGGCCTGCACCCGCGCGACGCGCACTACCCCGATCTGGTGCGCCACGCCCAGCAACTCGTGGAGCGCCTGCTGACGTCGCGCGAGGCACTCACCAAGGCCGCGTTCGCGCAGCGCCTTGCCGGCCTGGTCAGCGCCAGTACGGTCCCCAGTACGCTCCACCACGCCAGTACGACGGCCCGAATCCCGCGTAATAGTGCGGATAGGTCGCATAGCGGTCCATGTCGTCCTTGGCGCTAAGCTGCAGCACGCAGTTGCGCCACTGGTCCGAGTTGGTGGCGTAGCCGAGCTTGGAGCAGGCCGGGCCGTAGACCACGATCATGCGGTCCATTTCGGCCTGCATGCTGGCGGCCTGCTGCGCAGGCGTGGTGCAGCCGGCGAGCGCGGCCGCGGCGATTAACATCGTGATAAAAGTACGCATCATCGACTCCTTCGTCGTATAAATTGGGCGTGTGCGAACACTATCTTTGATCTAGCTTAGGGGGTCACCCGCACCGACCTCTGATCCACGTCAATTCGACCTGAAAAAAATCATTTACAGCGTTCGGCCCTGCAAAAACGATGCCGACGGCTTTTCGCTTGGCGCGATCCCCGCGTTCTGGCACTATGCACTGCGAATTCAGCGAAAGGGTTGCGATGCAAAAACGTGGAGTCAAGGTATTGTCAAAACGTGTGCTGGGCGCGGCAGGCGCGATCGCGCTGCTCGCCGTGCTGGCGCTGTGGCTGTACCTGCGCGCCAGCCTTGCACAGCTCGACGGCGAGGTACAGGGCAGCGGCCTGAGCGCGACCGTCAGCGTGGCGCGCGACGCGCACGGGGTACCGCTCATCAGCGGCAAGGACCGCCTCGACGTGGCCTATGCGACCGGCTTCGTGCATGCGCAGGACCGCTTCTTCCAGATGGACCTGCTGCGCCGCGTGGCCTCGGGCGAACTGGCCGAACTGTTCGGGCCGCGCGCCATCCCCACCGACGTGGCGCACCGCCTGCATCGCTTCCGCGCGCGCGCCGAGACAGCGCTGCAGGCGATGCCGGCGCCCGAACGCCGCTTCCTCGAGCGCTATGTCGCCGGCATCAACGCCGGCCTCGGTGCGCTCGGCGCCAAGCCGTTCGAATACGCCCTTATCGGGACCGAGCCGCGAGCCTGGAGCGCAGCCGATTCGCTGCTGGTGGTATGGGCCATGTACTTCGACCTGCAAGGCGCACTGGTGCCGCGCGAACTGGCGCGCGGCTGGCTCGACGAACACACCAACCCGGGCCAGCGCGCCTTCCTGCTGCCCGACTCGACCCGCTGGGACGCACCGCTCGACAGCGCCGTCGCCGCCCTTGCGCCTGCCACGATCCCGGCCACTGCGCCGGCATGGTGGGGCCACTACCGTGCCCCCCGCGCGGGCAAGCTGGCCGCGGCCGACTTCATCGATTCGGTGGGCAGCAACAACTGGGCGCTGTCGGGCAGCCGCAGCAAGGACGGCGCGGCGATCGTGTCGGACGATATGCACCTCGGCATCAAACTGCCGAACACCTGGTACCGGCTGGCGATGCGCTTTCCCGGCCCGGACGGCACGCCGCGGCGCATGGTGGGCGTGACCTTGCCCGGCGCGCCGCCCGTGGTGGTGGTCGGCAGCAACGGACACGTGGCCTGGGGCTTCACCAACAGTTATGGCGACTACCTCGACCTGGTCGCGCTCGGCTCCGATCCGGCCAAGGCCGGCCAGGTGCGCACGCCGGCCGGCTGGGAGACTCCGCTCAGTCATGTGGAATCGATCCTGGTCAAGGGCGCCGCGGCGCACAGCGTGACGGTGCGCGACACCTCGTTCGGCCCGATCCACGAGGTCGCCGGGCGCAGCTATGCGATCCATTGGGTCGCGCACGCGCCCGGCGCGCTCAACCTGAACCTCAAGAAGCTGGAAACGGCCGACACCCTGTACGAGGCGCTGGCGGTGGCCATGACGATGGGTATTCCGGCGCAGAACTTCGTGGCCGGGGACGACCGCGGCAATATCGGCTGGACCATCGGCGGCAAGTTGCCGCGGCGCGCGCATCCCGGCGCCGGGTCGACCTTTCCGCTGCCGGTGGGCGGCAAGCTGGCATCGTGGGAAGGCTGGCTCGAGCCGAATCAATATCCGAGCGTGCGCAACCCGGCCGACGGCCAACTGTCCACCGCCAACAACCGCCAGCTGATGGGCGAGGGCGCAAAGCTGATCGGCGACGGCGGCTTCGACCTCGGCGCGCGCAACCGCCAGGTGCGCGAAGGGCTCACCGCGCTCGGCCCCAGCACCGATGTGCAGGGCGTCTACAGCGTCATGCTCGACGATCGCGCGCTGTTCATGGCAGGGTGGCGCGAGCGCGCCATCGGCGTGCTCGACGCCGCCGCGCTCGACAAGCAGCCGCAGCGCGCCGAATTCCTCCGCTTGCTCAAGAACGGCTGGAGCGGCCACGCCAGCGTGGACTCGGTCGGGTACCGGCTGGCGCGCGAGTTCATGTGGTCGATGTACGAGGTGCTGTACGGGGTCGCGAACGACGAACTGGCCAGGCTCGATCCCAAGGCCAGCGTGGCCGCCGCCAGCGCGCGCTGGCCGGCGGTGGTGGCGCGCCTGCTCGACGAGCGGCCCGCGGCCTGGCTGCCCCCGGGCTATGCCGACTGGCGCGCGGTGCAGCTGGCCGCGATCGACCTGGTGATCGAGCGGCGCAGCGCAGACGGCAAGCAGCTCGCCAGCGCCACCTGGGGCGAGCGCAACACCGCCAGCATCGCGCATCCGATCAGCGCGGCCGTGCCGCTGCTGCGGCACTGGCTGGCGGCCCCGGCCGACCAGCTTCCGGGCGACGCCAACATGCCGCGCGTGGCAGGCCGCGATTTCGGCCAGTCGCAGCGCTTCACGGTATCGCCGGGCAGGGAGGAACAGGGGATCTTCAATATGCCGGGAGGGCAGAGCGGTCATCCGCTGTCGCCGTTCTTCCTGAGCGGGCACCAGGATTGGGTGGAGGGCAAGGCGACGCCGCTGTTGCCGGGGCCGGCGGTGCACACGCTGCACCTCGTCAGGTGAACCGCATCTCGCTCGCTATTTGGAGGGCAGCGCCAGCAGGCAGGGCTTTTGCAGCATCTGCGAGATCGATTCATGCGGCGCTGGATGGCCCAGGTAGAAGCCCTGCACCATGTCGCAGCCGTACTCTTCGAGCAGCACCAGCTGCTCGCCGGTCTCGACGCCCTCGGCTACCACCACCATCTTCAGGCCGTGCGCCATGGCGATGATGGCGCGCGTGATGGCCGCGTTCTCCGAATCCTGCGGCAGTCCGGCGATGAAGCTCTTGTCGATCTTGAGCGTGCGCACGTCGAAGCGCTTGAGGTAGTTCATCGATGAATAGCCGGTCCCGAAGTCGTCGATCGACAGGTACACGCCAATGCAGCGCAACTGGTCGAGCGTGACCATGGTGGCCTTGGCGTCGTCCATCAGGGTGCCTTCGGTCAGCTCCAGTTCGAGCAGCTTGGGATCGAGCCCGGTGTCATGCAGGGCCGAGATCACGATCTGGGTCAGGTTCTCGTCCTTGAACTGTTTGGCCGACAGGTTCACCGCCATGCGCAGCGAGCGCATCCTGAGCCTCTGCCAGGCCTTGGCCTGCACGCAGGCGGTACGCAGCACCCATTCCCCGATCGGCACGATCAGGCCGGTCTCCTCGGCCAGCGGGATGAATTCGGTCGGCGAGATGATGCCGCGTTCGGGATGGCGCCAGCGTATCAGCGCTTCCACGCCGACGATTTCGGCGGTGCGTACGTCGATCTGGGGCTGGTACAGCAGGTACAGTTCTTCGCGCTTGAGCGCCTTGCGCAAACCTACTTCGAGCTTCACGTGGCTCATGATCTGCATGGTCAGCGAGGAACTGTACAACTTCGCGTTGTTCTTGCCGCAGTTCTTGGCATGGTACATCGCCGTGTCGGCGTACTTGAGCAGCGAGTTGCAGTCCTCCCCGTCTTCCGGAAACAGCGAGATGCCGATGCTGGCGGTGACGAAGATCTCGTTGCCCTCGATCAGGAACGGGCGCCGCATCGCTTCCTTGACCCGGTGCGCGACGGCCAGCGCGTTTTCGACCCGTTCCAGGTCGGGGATCAGGATCGTGAATTCATCGCCGCCCAGGCGCGCCAGGTTGTGCGTCTGGTCCCCGCGCGAGACCAGGTCGCTCGGCCTGGTGGTCTCGCGCAGGCGATCGGAGACGATCTTGAGCAGATGGTCGCCCACATTGTGGCCGAGCGTGTCGTTGATGCGCTTGAACGCGTCCAGGTCCATGAACAGGACCGCGAACTTCTTGTTGCCGACCTTGGAACGGTGCAGTTCCCGTTCCAGCGTTTCGAGGAAGGCCTGGCGGTTCGGAATGCCGGTCAGGCTGTCGCAGTAGGCCAGGCGCCGGATCTGTTCTTCGGTGCGTTTGCGTTCGCTGATGTCGCGCACCAGGCCGAGCACCTCGTCGGCCCCGGTCGCGACCAGGCGCGCCTCGAAATGCTGGAGCGTGCCGAAGCGGGTCAGTTCATAGTCGACCGAGCCGATATGCCCGGTGTCGAGCACGGCGCGCATCTGTTCGAGCAGGAGATCGGCGATCTCCTTGGGGAATACTTCGGTGATGTGCTTGCCGACGCGGTGCTCGAGCGGGAACGCGGCCGACGCATCGTGGCCCTGCTCGTAGTCGAGATAGACGCCGTCCTTGTTGAGGCGGAAAAAGGTGTCGGGAATGGCGGCCAGCACCGCGCGGTTGTGGGCGTCGGCCAGGCGCAGGCGCACGATCGCGTCGCTCGCGCGCAGCACGTACAGCACGCGGTGCCCGAGGATCGGCCAGTTGATCGGCTTGGAAACGAAGTCGGTCGCGCCCACTTCGTAGGCATGGGTGACGGCCTCGATGTCGTCGCCGCCGGTGACCATGATGATGGGGACGGAGGCATCGGTCTCGATGCGGCGGATTTCGCGGCAGGCGGCAAAGCCGTCCATGTTCGGCATTTCGACGTCGAGCAGGATCAGGTCGGGCGCCATGGCCTTGAAGTGGGCCACCGCCTCGATGCCGTCCTCGGCCTCGACCGCGTCGAGCCCTACCTGGCCCAGCATCTCGAGCATGAGAAGGCGCATGACCGGGTCGTCGTCGGCGACCAGCACGACGCCGCGCTTGGTGGGGTGGGAGGCTGGCATGTCAGGTTTCCTTTTCGAGGATCGCGCTGAGCGAATGCCGGACCGCCTGGAATTCGTGTTCCATGTCGGTGAGGATGCCCGAGGCGCCATCGGTGCTGTCGCTGCGGCCCAGCAGTTCCATCTCCTTGCACATCTGGGCCAGCGTTTCGGCGCCCACGTTGGCGCTGCTCGACTTGAGGCTGTGCGCGGCCTTGCGCAGGGTGCCGGGGTCGAGCCCGGTGATCGCCGCGCGCAGCGTGCGCAGGTGCTGCGGCGTGTCGTCCACGTAGGCCGCGATCACCTTGTGCACCAGCGCGTCGCCGCGGTCCTTGCTCAGCGCGCGGATGTTCTCCAGTGCGTGGCGGTTGATGATGTCGCGCTCGATCGCGTCGAGCGCCTTGCGCGGCGCCAGCGCGGCAGGTGGCGCGGCCGGCGCTGCGGGCGGGGGCGGTGCGATGTCGTCGTGGTGCACGGTGGCCGCGCGCGGCAAGGCGATCCAGCGCCCGATCACCGCGCCCAGTTCCTGCATCGTGAACGGTTTGCTCAGGTAGTCGTCCATGCCCGCCGCCAGGCACGATTCGCGATCGCCCTGCAGGGCGTTGGCGGTGATGGCGATGATTGGCAGGTTGCGCGAGCGCCCGCCCTGCTGCTCGTGGCGGCGGATCTCGACGGTGGCGGCGAAGCCGTCCATCACCGGCATCTGGCAGTCCATCAGCACGATGTCGTAGTCGCCCGCGCGCACTGCCTGCAAGGCTTCGTCGCCGTTGCGCACGCAGGTGACCTCCAGCCCGAGGCCGTCGAGCATGGCGCTGGCCACTTCGACGTTGACCGGGTTGTCTTCGGCCAGCAGCACGGTGCCGCGCTGTGCGCTCTTGCCGGACGGCGGCGGGGCAGGGCTGAGGACGGCTGCGGCCGCCGCGGCAGGCGCGGCATTGGGACGCTTGCTGATGCATTCGAACAGGTCGCCCGCGCGCGCCGGCTTGATCAGCTGGTAGGCCACGCCCGCTTCGCGGCGCTGCACCGGATCGGCGGCCAGCCGTTCGGAGCTGAGCAGCACGATGCGGGTCGCGCTGATGGCCGGCTCGGCCTTGATGCTGGCGGCCAGCGCCAGGCCGCTGGTGCGCTGCAACTCCATGTCGAGGATGGCCGCGCCGTACGGCTTTCCTGCGCGCGCCGCTGTCATGAGGCAGTCGTAGGCATCCATGGCGGAGGCCGCGAAGTCGGTATCGACTCTCCAGTCGGCCAGTTGCTGCTCGAGCTGTTCGCAGCTCGCCTTCTGTTCGTCGACGATTAACACGCGCAATCCTTCGATGGTATGAGACGCCGCGCCGGGCTCGTCGGGATCGACGCGGCGCTTGTCGAAACTTACCGTGAACCAGAAAATGGAACCTTGCGTTAGAGCATTATCTACGCCGATTCTTCCTCCCATTAACTCAACGAGCTGTTTCGAGATCGCCAGGCCGAGCCCGGTTCCGCCATACCTGCGCGTGGTCGAATTGTCGGCCTGCGAGAACGCTTCGAAGATGCGGGTGCGCGCCTCGCGCGAGATGCCGATGCCGGTGTCGTGCACCTCGAAGCGCAAGGTGACGGCCGGGCCATCCTCGCTGGCGACCTGCACCTTGGCCAGGATGCTGCCGTGCTCGGTGAACTTGATGGCGTTGCCGAGCAGGTTGGCCATGATCTGGCGCAGGCGGTTGGGGTCGCCGCAGATCGCGACCGGGATGTCGTTGGCGATCTCGAAGGTGAGCCCGATGCCCTTGGCCTCGGCTTGCGGCATGTACACATTGTCGATCTCGTCGAGCAGATCCCACAGGTTGAAATTGATGTATTCCACGCTCAGCTTGCCGGCCTCGATCTTGGAAAAATCGAGGATGTCGTTGATGATGACGAGCAAGTGTTCGCCCGAGCGCTTGACCAGCTTGGTGTAATTGCGCTGGGTTTCGCTCAGCGTGGTGCCGAGCAGCATTTCGGTCATGCCGAGCACGCCGTTCATCGGGGTGCGGATTTCATGGCTCATGGTGGCCAGGAAGGCGCTCTTGGCGCGGCTGGCCGCCTCGGCCGCGTTCTTGGCTTTCTCGAGCTGCTCGGTGCGCACGCTGACCTGTCGCTCGAGCTCGTCGCGATGGTTGGTCAGGGCGGTGCCGCGCCCCTCGATCTGGGCCAGCATGTCGTTGAAGCTGTCGATCAGCGTGCCGAGTTCGTCGTTGCGCTGGTGCACGATGCGCAGGCTGTAGTTCTGGCTGGCCGAGACCTTCTGCGCCGCGTTGATGAGCTTGGACACCGGGTCCGCGATGCTGCTCTTGAAGCGCCCCGCCAGCATCAGCGCCACCAGCAGCGAACCGCCGATGGCGGCCGCGATCACGCCCAGGCTCTTGATGATGTCGAGCCACATGCTGGTGAGGTCCGCTTCGATCATCAGGATGCCGACCTGGGCGTTGTTGCCGATGATGGGGCGGTACAGGCGCATCCGGGTCGACCAGAACTTGCTGCCCTGTTCGTTGGCCGCGGCCAGCGCGCCGCCTTCCAGGCTGAGCTCGTCGGCCCCGGCCGATTCATCGCCGCGCTTGGGTGCGACATAGCGCGCGAACAGCTTGCCCTTGCGGTCGAACAGGACCGCGGTGGAAATTTCGTCCTTCGCCTTAAGGGCGGCCAGGGTGTTCTCGGCCTTTTTGCGGTCGTTGTAGAGCAGGGCGTCGACGTTGTTGGCGCCGATCACGCCGGCAAACGAGGACAACTGCATACCCTCGTCCTTGCGGTGGTTCAGCACCGACGTTACCGCAAAGGCCACGAAGACAATCAGCAAGGCAGCGCCCGTGGACAGGAAGGAAATGATCGTCAGTTTCTGATTGAGGCTTGAACGCTCGAAGTTCAGCATGGAATACCCCGGTGGTGGCGGCGTGAGAGTTCTGGAAGCGGCCACACCACGCGGCCACCCCTCCACAGACAAATGCAATTCCGACAGGAAAAATATACGGGGAAACATTTGCGCCGCATTGATCATGCGCAACGTAAAACCCGGGGCGGAGCAGCGTGCGCACTGGGAGCGGGCGTACGCACACCCGGGGTCAAGGAGGGCCGGACTGCAAGGGCGCTCCTGGGCGAGCGCCCCCGGCCGGTTTAACAATTTGCTTAATGCTAACGGTTATACTAAGATTGCGCACACTACCAACTTCGAGATGCCGATGGCCACATTCGAACCACCTCCGTTCCCGTTGGTAGAAATGCAAGCTGTCGCCAATGCCCGGAATCAATGGGTGGCGCTCACCTTGGCGGTCGATACATGCGGCGGCACCGCCCGCAACGCGCTTCACAGCGTTTTCAGCTATCCCTACATGCTCGCCGCGCTCGCGCCGCTCGACTGCATCGTGCTGGTCGGCGCGCCATCGACCCTGACGCCGGACCTGCTCGAACTGATGCCGCCTGGCCGGGTCATTTTCGCGATTGCCGGTGCGGCACTGGCGCACGACGGCGCCTGCGCGCACATCGACGCCCTGCACCAGCGCGGCTACCGCATCCTGCTCGACGGCCCGGTGCCGCACGGCGCCGCCGTTCCCCGCTGCTTGTACTCGGTCGCGCTCGACTGCGGCCAGGGGGCGCCGGCGAAGCGCATGTCCGCAAGCCAGGGCGGCCCTCACCTGGCGCGCAATATCGTTAGCGCCGAGCGCTTTGGCGAATGTGCCGAGGCAGGCTTCGCGTGGTTCAGCGGCAGCTATCCGCTCAAGCCCGGCGCGCTTGCCGGGCTCAATGACGGCACCTCGCGCAAACGCCTGCTGGCCCTGCTCGGGCTGCTCGCGCGCGACGCCGAATCGTGCGACATCGAAGCCCTGCTCAAGCAGGACCCGGCGCTCTCGTACCAACTGTTCAAGCTGGTCAATTCTGCCGCGTTTGCGCTCGACAAACCGATCGCCAGCTTCGGCCAGGCCATCCAGCTGCTGGGGCGGCGCCAGTTGCAGCGCTGGCTGCAATTGCTGCTGTATGCGCGCCAGGGCGACGACCCGCTCGCCCATCCCCTGCTGCCGCTGGCGGCGCTGCGCGCGGCGCAACTGGAAGCGCTGTGCAAACTGCAAGGTGGCGACCGCGAGGCACAGGACCTGGCCTTCATGGCCGGCGTGTTCTCGTTGCTCGACATGCTGTTCGCCATACCGATGCAGGAAATCGTCGCCACGCTCAAGCTCGCGCCGGAGGTGGGCTCGGCCTTGACCACCCGCGCCGGACGCCTCGGTAAGCTGCTGGGCATGGTCGAGACGGATGGCGCCGACCTGGCATGCCTGCAAGACGCGCACATCGAACCGGCCGTCTGGTGGCAGAGCCAGCTGGAGGCTTACCATTGGGCCATCCAGGTCAGCAGGGACAACTGACATGCCCGACCAGCCGATCAGAGGATTCATGAACAGCAGCGCCGCCGTGTGCGAAGCGGTGCTGCGACTGCGCGGCCCGCAACTGGCCGAAGCACTGGAAGATGTGCTGCGCACCATGCTCGACAGTTCGCACGGCCTGTTCGTGCCGGCTGGCACCGGGTTGCCCGGTGTGCGGGCTGGCCAGGGAGAACCCGGCGCCGGCGAACGGCTGGGCGCGGACATCGTCTGGGACAGCCAGTATTACGGCCGCTACGAGGTGGCGCGCAGCACGCGCTATGGCGAGGCCGAACGCCAGGGCCTGAGCAGCCTGGCTAAGCTGACGGCCAGCCAGCTGCATGTGCATTCGCTCGCGCAGCGCTCGACGCACGCCTACGTGCAGGTCGAAGCGCAGCTGGCGCACCAGTCCCAGATACTCGACCAGATCCACGAGTCGGTCCTGACGATGGACCTGACCGGCTACATCACCAGCTGGAACAAGGGCGCCGAGAATTTGTTCGGCTACAGCGCGCTCGAAGCGATCGGCCGCAACATCCTGTTCCTGTACACGGACGAAGAGGCCGGCCTGCGCGACGCCTTCGTGGAGGAGGGCGGGCGCATGATGGAGGTGCGGCGCCGCAAGAAGTCCGGCGAAATCTTCTGGGCCAGCCTGTCGCTCTCGCCTTTGTGTGACATGGAGGAGCGCCCGGTCGGGCTGATCGCCTACCTGACCGACATCACCGAACGCAAGCTGGCCGAAGAACGCCTGCACCACCTGGCCTATTACGACGCGCTCACCGACCTGCCCAACCGCACGCTGCTTGCCAAGCTGGTCGATCAGGCGCTGATGGTGGCCCAGCGCAACGACGAGGCCGGCTGCGTCCTGTTCATCGACCTGAACCGCTTCAAGCTGATCAACGACACGCTTGGCCGCGCCATCGGCGACGAACTGCTAAGGCAAGTGGCGCAACGTTTCCGCGCCTCGCTGCGCGAACAGGACCTGCTGGCGCGCCTGTCCGGTGACGAATTCGCGGTTGGCCTGTTCGATATCCGGCAGCACTTCGAAGCGACCACCGTGGCCCAGAAACTGCATGCCGCGCTCGACCAGCCCTTCCTGATCGCCGGGCACGACCTGCGGGTGGGCGCCAGCATCGGCATCAGCGTTTATCCGCAGGACGGGGGCGACGCCGAAACCTTGCTGCGGCTGGCCGATATTGCGATGGCGCGCGCCAAGCAGGGCGGCGGCAATGCGGCCGAGAGCGTTGCGTTCTACAGCCACGACATGAACCAGGGCATGCAGGAGCGCATGCGCATCGAGTCGGGGCTGCGTCACGCGTTGGGCAACGGCGAATTGCTGCTGCACTACCAGCCCAAGTTCGAGATCGGCAGCGGGCGCATCATCGGCGCCGAGGCGCTGGTGCGCTGGCGCCATCCCGAGCGCGGCTTGGTGCCGCCGAGCGAATTCATCCCGCTGGCCGAGGCGACCGGACAGGTGGTGCAGGTGGGCGAATGGGTGCTGGATACGGCTTGCGCGCAGGCTGCGGTATGGCAGCGCGCGGGGTTGCCGCCGTTCCGGCTTGCCGTTAACGTCTCGGCGCGCGAATTCACGCCGGCCTTGCCGGGGCGGGTGACCGACACCCTGGCGCGCTACGGGCTCGACGCTTCGTGGCTGGAACTGGAAATCACCGAAAGCACACTGATGCACAATATCGAGCGTGTGATCGACATCATGGACTGCATCACCGCGCTGGGCGTCACGCTGTCGCTGGACGACTTCGGCACCGGCTATTCGAGCCTGTCGTACCTGAAGCGCTTTCCGATCGACACGCTTAAGATCGACCGCTCGTTTACCACGGGGATACCGGGGGATAGCAACGATTGCGCGATTGCCAGCACCGTTATCAGCATCGGGCGGCAGCTCAAGCACAGGGTGATTGCCGAGGGGGTTGAAACGCTTGAGCAACTGGCGTTCCTGCGCAAGTCGGGGTGCGACGAGGTGCAGGGGTACCTGTTGTCGCGGCCGCTACCGGCCAATGAGTTCGAGCTGGCGCTGCGCGAGAACTGGGCGCTCATCGCCTGAGGGGCGGCGGTTCGTTGTCCATCGAAGGATGATTTCTGTATAATGCTGGTCTGCAGGAAGCGTGGCCGAGCGGTTGAAGGCACCAGTCTTGAAAACTGGCGACGGTGTGAGCCGTTCGTGAGTTCGAATCTCACCGCTTCCGCCAGGATGTTGAACATGAGCCCCACACCTTGGGGCTTTTTGTCGTGCTCTCACAGGGAAAATGTCAAAATCGGCATCGTACCTTATTCGCCGTCGCTCAACGGGAATCTTGCTCTTCGCTGCCGCGAGACAGAGCAACAGTGTAGTTGCCAACCGGCTCTTTGTTGATTTTAAGTAGGTCGTATGTTTTCAACATATTGAGCAATCCGGAGTGGCCGTAAGTCATCGGGGAAAAGCCAGGGTCGGTTCGTTTCAAATACTGCCCGAGGATGGCAAGGCTGACCTTTCCCTCTGGCGTATCGCTGCTAAGCATTTCAACAGCATCGACAATTCGGCGAGGCCGTTGTTTGACAGGTGGTTTCACCGGAATGGCGCGAATGTTCTCCTTGGGCGGGGCGGTTGGAGGTACAACAGGGGCATCGTGCTCGCCTCCAGATGTAATCGGATCCCACTCGAAAAACTGATCTGTTGCATTTCGCAATGCCGCAGGTGTCTTCGCCTCGCCCACGATGCATACGGTCGCGCCCCGCTCCCGTAACTTGCGGCAGAGGTAGGCAAAATCGGAGTCGCTGGTGATGAGGCAAAACGTGTCGGCACGGTCGTCAAACAGCACTTCCTGTGCATCGAGCGCCAAGGCAATGTCAGCCGTGTTCTTCCCATTAGCGTACTGAAACTGCAGGCAAGGGGTGAAAGCATGTTCGACGAGCGCCGCTTGCCACTTGTTGGTTAGCGTCGTGTGGTTGCCGTATCCACGCCGCACAACGACGCGACCGAATTGTGCGACAACGCGCAGGGCGTAGGCAAGAATAGCCGGGGTGGTGTTGTCGCAGTCTACTAATACTGCAACCCGCGTTTCTGGCGGAGGTATCGGTGTACTCAAGTTCGGCCTTCCAAAGGGAGACGTTAATTCTCGACGATATCACTTTACGTGCGACCAAATTGCATGGAATGTCACAGCTGCGGATTTTCATGAATAACAGCCTTGCAGCAGTCTCTAGAAATTCTAGGCGACGGACCGCTAAGGCTGCAATGCGGCCAGCTACCAACTGCGCCAATAAGTGGATGTCCCGTAGTTTGGTGTCGCTGATGTAGAAAAATCGTTCGCAATCAGCTCTTTTTACCAAAGAGATAGCCAAGGATCAATGTCAGGATCGGCGCTACGATCTTCCAATATTCTGCAACCGTCATTGAGGCCGGAAAGAACATTACAACAGCACCGAAAGCGAAAATCAATATTAATGCCAGCCCCGCTATGTTGGCTGGGGCGTGGTTTGAGTCGCCCCATAGTCTGCCTAATATCCCGGAAACTTGAGCCATTCGTTCCGACTCAAGGCCAAACAGTTCTGGTGATGCTTCGGAGTAAGTGGCTACGGTCTGGTTCGTTTCAGTGGAATTGGTCATAGCCAGCTTACCGTGGTCGGTTTGGTCAGGATACCCGTCGAATGCGTTGAAATATTTCCACAGTGCGAACATGCGACGAGGACGACATGGACGGCTTGTAGTTGATCTATGTATGCTCCAAGCAATCCCGTTCCGGGCGTAGTGACATTCAACGACTGTTCGCCAACGACCTCGAAATTGGTATTGTTACACCTAGCGCACCGGTTACTAGCCCGTTTCGTCTTCAGCGCCATAGTAAGTTCATCTATACGGCTCACGTTAGTTTCCTTGGTGAATGTGCTCAGGTTGCAAGGATACTTGTTATCAAACCGTCCAACAAGGCATACCCACCTTCAACCGTCAGATCTTGTCAGGAAACTTGGATAACAAAGAGTGCTTTGAGCCCAACGATAGCAGGTCAAGATTTGCCGGGTATCTCATGGCACTTGATCTAAGCGCGGGACATCGGTCGGTGAAGTACTGGTCGCCGCAGCTGGCTCGGTTGAGACTGCCAACAAAGCGGCCATCGCATCCAGAAGCTTATGTGAATACTCCACCGACTGCACCAGGTCCTTGATGTGTAACTGATCTTGACGCAAGATCATGGCATTGTCGTCGGTGATTTCAACGAATCCCACACCTACATCCCATTGTGGTCCAACAATAGCAAATCCGATTCCACCTTTGATCTCATTGCGCTGTGCTCGCATTTTGGAGAACCAGTCGACGTATTCAGGAATTTCAGTGATGATTTTGTAAACAGGCGCCTTGGGGTTCTTCACGCAAGCGCTCATGGTTGAGTTCATTCCCGACTTGTGGCCAGTCAGCTCTAACATGACGGCGTGCGCCGCATCCTGAAATGTCCTGAAGAAGAACAGTAAGGACTTATAGCCAACAACAAGACTCCTTGCGCTGTCATCGAGATGATTTTTAATGCGCTCACTTCGAACCCGGGTCGGTAACCAAGACGGACCTCCAGTAAATGTTTTAGTCACCATTGCCGTGTCGTCTTGCTGCCAAAAGGCAGCGTCAGCGTGCACTTTGTAGAACGACAATGCGCAGTTCACAATGTCAAGGCCGCAATCGGATAGTTGGCCGCGCCGCCGGTGACGTACTTTTGGGGACTCGGCGATCTTAGCAATTATTTCTTTCAATCTGTTATCGAAGTCATCTACAACAAAGATGAACTCGCTCAGTGTTGCGCCTGGCAATTGGTTCATGTGGGTAGCTCGCTCGATTTATACTCTTACTGTTTCTGCTGATGTTTTTCGCGCCACTGTCTAATTTGTTCCTCTTGCGCTTCCGCCTCCTCTCCACGGTCATCGGAGTCAAAAATATTCACCGCCAGGCGATTGCCTGCCGAGCCGGCTTTTACTAAGTGCTCTCGTATTGCTTTGGCTTCGATAGCGAGTTGATGCAGTGAGTTTCCACCGAGCTCACTAAACCCTTGATATTGTGCGAAGTCTACGACAAACGCGTTGAAATACTCGTTACCTTCTATATCCTCAAACCTAATCCTAATATTAACGAAGGGCTTGAAGATATCTGTGCCCAATTCGTTGCCAAGAGTCAGAAAATTAAAGAGGAAGCTTTTGAGTTTTTGATTGATCCCCATCGACTGGATGCCAAGCCGGAACATCGCGAGCTTACAAAATACCTTAACTATTGGCTCGGCTTCTTCAGTTACCGAGTCGTCATTCCTGTCTAGGAATTCGAATGTGATCTTCTTTGCGATGCCCTTGCCCAAATTGCTTACTCGTACGTCGAAAAAGTGCACGCCAACATGGCTACTAATAAGTTCGATACCTACATTCGGCCGGATGTTTTCCTGCATAAGTTCCGCAATTTGTTGCGTTTGGGCGGCGCGGAGACGCCAAGTCTCAATGGCCAATACAATTGTCAAAATACTTACAACAAGTGTTGCGAGGGCAGATACCCATCCTGATAATGAATCGGGTGCTGCAGTTGCACTTCCCGGGATTTGGTTGCCCACAATGAGCCCACCAATGAAGGCGCAGGTCACCATCACTAGCCCACTGACTACCAAAACGGGGATACTGAACATTCTGGATTTTTTCTTCATGCAATAACCCGTAGGTAGAATTGTATCTTTAAGAAAAGGTAGCGATGAATGTACGCCAAGATACGAGCTGTGTCTATATTGCAAGACAGTCGTATCTTTCCTACCACCCCTAATGCGACCAGATGCATTTGGAAGCGCGTTGTGAAGCAGCGCAGGATCGAGGGGTTGAGGTGGCATGATCTCCGACATGAGGCGGCGTCACGCCTGTTTGAGAAAGGCCTTCATCCACTGGAGGTGCCAGCATGAAACTAAGGGACACCCACTTATCGACGCTCGTCTCAGCTCGTAATCGCCGACTCAGGGATTTTTGCAAGATGCTCATATTGCACCACGAGATCTTACAAATATTGCATTTTGAATAGGTTGGATGTAGTCTTGGTTTCCGCCCACCAAATTCCCCACTTCCTATGAATCCTAGTAGCAATGCAAGCCCTCGTTCATCGCACGCGGTAATGCTCCCATGCTCACCTGAGCAGTTCAGCAACTTCATTGGCGGACTGCTCGGCAAGCCGCAGACGATAACGCAGAGCTTGCGAGGTTCGTTTGAAGTGTCGCCGGGCGATTTGGTGAATATTCACCATTTAATCCACCAAAGAATCACGCAGCAAAATCACGGGGAACTACTGCAGTTCACGGCGAGAATTATATTTGACGATGACTCTTCAGTGCTTATTAACGATCTTAACGATCTTATAAGTTATAACGAGGTTCGGCCTTTAATTTCGGAGCAGGTCCATCTATCGTGGCTCTACCTGATCCGGTTCAACGACAGAGAGTTTCCGGAAAAGCAGACAATCGACCTGTCGTTTTTGTCAAACGGTGGTATGATTTCCTTTGATGAAGCTACGATTATGCCAAACTGGCTAAAAAAGAACGCCGGTAGCGTGGCATTCCGTATTCAGCATACTGCCCGCACATGGGGGGCTGACATGCAAGCTCTCTTGGATAGTCATTTACAAGGGCTACTCACACCTGAGAGTAAATTGAAAACGTTCTCACGCCTCCACAGTACGAAGATTCAGACGGTCACGTTCGTTGGTATATTGGCTTCTATGCTGTATTCCATTTATGCCTCGAGCAGCCATTTGCTCGTCAGTCGCAAGGCCGAATTGATATCATTGATGGCGAGTAAGGGCGGGGGGGATGCAAAGCTAGATGGCGTCTTGACGGCTATATATAACGACCCTTGGAAATTGTTTATGTTGTATTCGTTTGGTTACTTCGTGATGGCTTTTATAGTCGCCACTATTGCTGTGATCTGGATGGATACTTCGCTAACCCGATCAAAGCCAAGCTTTATACTCCTAACGCAAGTCGCGGAGAGAGTAAAAAAGATTTTGTTGTCGAGTTACCGTTATCAGTGGTATTCATTTTTTGGATCAATGGTCGTTAGCATCCTGACGGGTATTATCTCGTCAATCATTTACGCGAAATTTTGGGGCGCGTAATGGCGAAACTAAGGGATACCAGCAAAGTAAATGTTTACGACAACTAGGGAAACGCTTATATGGACGCCTCCTGGAGTTCAAGTGATTTTTTCATGATGCGCTCAGTAAAGGTCGCAGTCTTATATCGGCTCTATGCCGTTTTCAGTGGAAATAGACGGCCAGCACGGTAAATGGTAGATCGCAGAGGCGCAGCGCGTTGCA
>Ga0207975_100404_pt1 | contig 23714 bp, 11 predicted proteins | sample LakWasMe91_HOW11_2_FD_183913 | JGI IMG/M metagenome (GOLD analysis project Ga0207975, IMG submission 183913) | Freshwater sediment methanotrophic microbial communities from Lake Washington under simulated oxygen tension - Sediment Metagenome... | ecosystem: Environmental > Aquatic > Freshwater >...
GATGAAGTCAATGCCCTGATGAAGGCCGCGTCCGAGGGGGCACTGAAGGGGATCCTGACATACCAGACCGAGCCGCTCGTGTCGATCGACTTCAATCACAACCCGGCCTCGTCCAACTTCGACTCGACCCTGACCAAGGTCTCCGGCCGCCTGGTCAAGGTATCTTCCTGGTACGACAACGAGTGGGGTTTCTCGAACCGCATGCTCGACACCACGGTCGCCCTGATGGCCGCCAAGTAAGCGCCTTCCGCACACCGAAAAACGCCCCGCTGGGGCGTTTTTTTTGGGCTCGCGGAAATGCTCCGGAACGGAACGCCGTTCCGACGCGTGGCGCGCTTACCACGTTCCAAGCCCATTTCTTTTGATTTTGTTCAACGAAAATTACATTTCGTGACAGGTGTGAACAAAAAAGTTTGATATAGGTCAAGCTTATGACAGACTCGTCATGCATGAAGATTTTAAATTTTCCTGACTAAAACAAAATCCAAACCAGGGTGGAGCGATATCTTGAAAAAACAACTTATAGTGAAGCAAAGCGTGGTCGCGGTGGCCCTTGCGCTGGCCTCGACCCAGGCCGTGCTGGCGCAACAGGCAGCGGGCGAGCAAAAGCTGCAGAAGGTGACCATCACCGGTTCGAACCTCAAGCGCGCCGACAAGGAGGGCACGGCGCCGATCCAGACCATCACGGCCAAGGACATCATCGAGAGCGGCGCCTCCACGGTCGCCGAGCTGATGAAACAGGTTCCCGCGATGGGCAGCGACACCAACCGCGACTTCGAAGGCGGCAGCGGCTTCGCGCGCGGGGTGGCGACGGCCTCCCTGCGCGGCCTGAGCTCGACCTCGACCCTGATCTTGCTGAACGGCCGGCGCATGACGCCGTCCGCCTACGCCGACCCGAACGACGGCAACTCGGTACTGTATGACCTGAACAGCATTCCGCTGTCGGCCATCGACCGCATCGAGATCCTGAAAGACGGTGCCTCGGCGGTGTACGGTTCGGATGCGATCGGCGGCGTGATCAACTTCATTACCAAGACCAATTACCAGGGCATCGAACTGGCGGCCCGCGTCGGCGCCAACGACGACAACCGCTTCGGCCGCAAAGGGGTCAACGCGATCACCGGCTTTGGCGACCTGGACAAGGATGGCTACAACGTCTTCGTCACCGCCGACGTGTCGCAGCGCGACCGGGTAGAACGGCGCGACGTCAACGACATCGAATACCAGCGCTACGTCGACCTGAACGGGCGCTTCCGCTCGAACTATTCGAGCTCGATCTCGCGCCACCCGGCCTTCTACCGCGAGAGCTCGCCGGGCAGCAAGAACTTCGGCGTGACCGTGGCGACCGCGCCAAGCCGCGTCATTTTCAAGACCGACTGCGATCCGTCCGAACTGATCACGGGCGGCGCCAAGGACGGCATCTTGCCGACCAGCTTCCTGACCGGGCGCACCTTCTGTAACTACGACGCCGACCGCTTCCTCGAAGGCACGGGCGACGGCAAGGATGCCAGCATCATGAGCGCAGGCACGCTCAAGCTGGGCACGAATGCCGTCGGCTTTGCCGAGGCTGCCTTCACCCGTTCCGAGCGCACCTATACGGCCGCGCCGATCACGCTGGGCCAGACCAGCGTGACCAACTTCACCAGCACCGGCGTGGGCGTGCCGTTCCAGGCCATTTTGGAAATCGGCCATCCGGACAACCCGTTCCCGACCGCACGCGCATCGGTCGGCTACCGCTTCGAAAACCTGCGCGCCGGCGCCAAGGTGGTCAACGACAGCACCCGCCTGCTGACTGGTGTGCGGGGCAGCAATTTCAACTGGGACTGGGAAACCGCGGTCCTGTGGAATCGTGCCGAGAAGGAAGAAACCTCCTACGGCCGCCTGTACCTGCCGACCCTGCGCAAACTCAATACCGGCACCACGCTGGCGGCACTGGCCGCCGATCCGACCATCGGGCACGATGTAGTCGGCAGCGGCTACGCCGACATCTTGCAATGGGATGCCAAGGCGAGCACCGAATTCGGCAAACTGGGCGGCGGTGCAGTGGGGCTGGCGGCCGGCGTCGAAGTGCGCCAGGAGCGCATCAAGCTCAATCCGGACCCAGTGGTCGCCGCTGGCGACATTTACGGACTGGCCAACACCATCATCGACGGCCAGCGCAACGTCAAGTCTGCCTTCCTGGAACTGCGCACGCCGTTCCTGAAGAACTTCGAGATGGATTTTGCGGGCCGTTTCGACAAGTATCCCGGCATTAAGACGAACTTCGTGCCGAAAGTCGGCGCCAAGTGGACTATTTCCGACAGTTTCGCGCTGCGCGGCACCTACGCCGAAGGCTTCCGCGCCCCGGCGCTGGTTCAGGTGACGCCGGGCGGCGCCCAGTTCTTCCTGAACAACCTGTTCGATCCGAAGCGTTGCGAAACCGATGAGGCGACCCCGAAACCGGGCGCGACACTGACCGACTGCCGCAAGTCCGCTTCCGGCTCGGGCGGCGCGAATCCGGACCTGAAGCCGGAAAACGCGAAGAGCTATTCGCTCGGCTTCATTTTCTCGCCGACCAACAAGTTCGACGTGGTCGTTGATCTCTACCAGATCCGCAAGGAAGGCGAAGTCGCACTCGGTTCGGCCACCGAAGCGCTCAAGAACGAAGATGCGTTTCCGCAGAATGTGAGCCGCGATCCGAACCCGGCCAACTGGGTCACCGATGCCAACGGCAAGCCGGTTCCCGGCACCGGTCCGCTGTTGTCGGTCAAGCTGCCTTGGACCAACCAGGGTTCCACCACGGTGCGCGGAATGGACCTGGAATTCAAACTGCGCAACAACCTGGGTGCCTGGGGTTCGCTCAGCAGCGCGCTGCGTTCGACCTACATCAAGGATTACCTGATCGCCGAACAGGTCGGCAATGTCCAGAACGACGTGGTCGGGGCGCGCGCCGGCATCTACGACTGGCAGCTCAATAGCGGAATCGACAATCCGCGCTGGAAGACTGGCCTGTCGACCTCGTGGACCTATGGGGTGCACGCCGTGAACGCCTCGCTCAATTATGTCGGGCCGATCTCGCTGTTGCGCGTCAAGGATGCCGAGGTGACCTATCCGCAGCCGTTCTGCTACTACGGGACGAAAAAGACGACCGATGCTGCGCCTAACCGCAACACCACCATCCCTTCGTACGAAGCGGCTTTCCCCGAATGCTCGGTCAACAGCTGGACCACCGTCGGCTTCGGTTACAGCTACACCGGGATCGAGCACCTGACCTTGCGCTTGAACGTGCAGAACCTGTTCGACAAGGCCGCTCCGTATGATCCGGGCGCCAGCCTGACCGGCTACAACGGCGGCCTGCATAACAACTATGGCCGTTACTTCACCCTGAGCGCACGCTACGTGTTCAAGTAATCGCTTTCTCCCCGCAGCAAAAAAATCCGGCGCTCGCGCCGGATTTTTTTTGCATGCCATCCACGCGCGCCTGCCGGTTTTCGGCCAAAGGGCCGGTTTTGTCAATACATGAACAGACCGGTTCGATTATGCTCGGAAGGCGTGTAGACAGGAACAAGTATTGATGCCGCGCAAGTGCACGCGGGGCCGGGCGCTTTAACTTGACCTTACTCATTTGAAATTTCTTTCCATCCTGCTAACTTGTCGATCTGGTGGCTTGATTGTGTTTTTGGCAGTAATGAATAAAAACTCAGAGATATTTTTGCGGGCGGAGAACCGGACCATAACCTGATGAGCCGTTTTGTTGGTGCTGCTGATAAACGGCGCTTGTTTTCTCGTTACTGAAATTATTTTCCATGGCAATCGCCTTTCCCTTGTTCCGAATTGCCCAGCTTGCCGGTTTCGCCTGCGGGGTCCTGCTCACGGCATGCGCTCCCTTGCCTGCGACGACTGCCAAGAAGTTCAAGGGACCCCTGGTCTGGCCCCAGGCGCCCGACCAGCCGCGCTTCGCTTTCCAGACCGTGCTGCGCGCGCCGGTCGATATTGCCGTTCCTGTCTCGGAGAAGGGGAAGTTGTTGCAGGAACTGACAGGTGCCCAGTCTGCGTCGACCCAGCCGGTGTTCAACAAGCCTGGCGCGATCGTGGCGCGCAAGGGCCGCATTTATGTGGCCGACACCAAGAGCGCGTCGATTGTCGTGTTCGACGTGCCGAGGCGGAAGATATTTCGTTTCGGACAGCGCGAACCGAACCTGCTGCTCAAACCGGTCGGGCTGGCGTTGGACGACCAGAGGAACGTCTATGTGGCCGATGTGCAGCGTCGCGAGGTGCTCGTGTTCGACAGCCTGGGCCTGTTCAAGCGCGTGATCGGCGGCCCTGACGACCTGGACCGGCCGACCGGGGTTGCAGTCAGCCGTGATGGCGAGCGCATTTACGCCATCGACCGTTCAAGCAACGAGAGCGACGAGCACAAGGTCGTCGTGTATGACAAGGATGGGGTGAAAATCAAGGTGCTCGGCACCCGCGGCAACGGCCCCGGCCAGTTCAACGTGCCGCTGCAGGGCGCGGTCGCTCCCGACGGCACCCTGTATGTCCTCGATTCGGGCAATTTCCGGATACAGGCGTTCGACCGCGACGGTGTTTTCCTGCGCTCGTTCGGCGGGCCCGGCATCAACACCGGCAACTTCGCGCGTCCGCGCGGCATCGCGGTCGACGACGAGGGCAATCTGTACGTGTGCGACGCCAGCTTCAACAACTTCCAGATCTTCCGCCCGGACGGAGAATTATTGCTGGCAGTCGGAGAAGCGGCCAGCGAGAGCAATCCGGGGCGCTATGGCCTGTTGAACGGTATTGCCGTCGATGAAACCGGGAGGGTCTATGTATCCGATCAATTATTTAACAAGGTGGAAGTTTTCCGCCGCTTGAGCGAGCAAGAAGGGCAAGACATGCTCAAGGCTGCCCGCTGATAAAGCGTCTTTGCTGGCGTGTCCTTTTCGTTTCAGTCTGTTTATCGCCGGCTCATCGGGATAATCATTCAACAAGGAAAAAAAATGTCTCTCAAAAAAATCGTTGTCGGGTTCGCCATACTGCTAAGCGGGATGGCGGCGGTGTATGGCGGAACAACCCGGCCGTCCAAATTCACCAACCAGGGTGGCATCGCCAATACCCGTCATAACCTGACGCAGGCGCCGCCGGCCGGGGGGATCAATTCGTCCATGATGGCCTTTTCGCGCAACGACTACGGCGAAATCTGCGTCTACTGCCATACACCGCACGGGGCCGATGCGACCACCAAGGTTCCGCTATGGAACCGGACCACCGTGGCACGCACTTACAAGACCTATAACGAACTCAATACCTCGTCGCTGACGCAAGCGGTGTCCCAGCCGGGCGCCAACTCGCTGTCCTGCCTGTCGTGCCACGACGGCCAGACCGCGGTCGATTCGATCATCAACATGCCCGGCAGCGGGCGTTACGACGCCAGCCAGGCAAGCAGCGTCAACCTCGATTTCCTGACCACCTGGACCGGCGATCCGGCAGTCGAGCACATGGGCTTGCGGCGCGGCGGCGAGTCCGACCTGGGCTGCATGTCGTGCCACAGCACCGGTCCCGGAAACATGCCGGCGGCGGTCGATTTCGCCCCGGCCCTGATGGGCACCGACCTGACCAACGACCATCCGGTCGGCATCACGTTTCCGACGGCAGTTGGCCCCGGCACCGAGTGGAGGACGCCGGCGACGATCAGCAAGGGAGTGCTGGGCGACACCAAGTTCTTCGACGATGACGGCGACGGCAGCATGGACAAGGGCGAGATCCGCATGTACACCACCGACGCCCTGCAAAAGGTCGAATGCGCTTCCTGCCACGATCCGCATGGCGTGCCCTCGGGCGGGCCGGGTTCGGCCTTCTTCCCGACATTCCTGCGCAAGTCGAACACCAACAGCGGCGTCTGCCTGACCTGCCACAACAAGTAAGGCCAGGTAAGGCCCCGGGCCTCAGGCGGCCTGGCCAGGCGCTTGCGCCTGCTGCGCGCCGGTGTCGAAGATCGCGTTCCACAGCCGCACCACGTTGGTGCTGTGCGCGGCCACCAGCGCCGGGTCGGCGCGCGCCGCATCCTGGCCCTGCAGGCGCGCCTGGTGCTGCAGGCGGCGCATGGCGCGATAGGCGTCGCCGACCGCGCCGGCCAGCACCGGGTCGATCAGGCCGAGCTCGCCGCATAGCTTGAGCAGCGCGATGTTGCCGCTGTTGGCGGTCAGTTGCGGATACTGCGCGGCGTGGCGCAGCACCAGGTACTGCACCATGAATTCGATGTCGATCATGCCGCCCGCATCGTGCTTGAGGTCGAACAGGCCGCCGCGGTCCGGATGCGCATCGCGCATTTTCTTGCGCATCTTGAGCACCTCGTCGCGCAGCTGCGCGGCCTGGGCGCTGCGGTCCTTGCGCAGCACCTTTTCGCGGATCTGCTCGAAGCGCGCGCCGATCGCCGCGTCGCCCGCGCAAAAGCGCGCGCGCGTGAGCGCCTGGTGCTCCCAGACCCAGGCCGAGTTGTCCTGATAGCGCTCGAACGCAGACAGCGAGGACACCAGCATCCCGCTGGCGCCGTCCGGGCGCAGCGCGGTGTCGATGTCGAACAGGATCCCGGCCGAGGTATGGGCGGTCATCCAGGTGATGAAGCGCTGCGCCAGCTTGGCGTAGTTGGCCGGCGCTTCCTGGTCCTCGTCGTCGAACAGGAAAATGACGTCCAGGTCCGATACATAGCCCAGTTCCTTGCCGCCCAGCTTGCCGTACGCGATGACCGCGAAACGCGGCACCTCGCGGTGGCGCGTGGCGATCGCGCCCCATGCGGCCGTGATGGTGGCGGCCACGATGGTGTCGGCCAGCGCCGACAGGTAGTCGGCCAGGCGCTCGACCGTCAGCAGTCCGGTCAGGTCCTGCGCCAGCATGCGAAACAGCTGCGCGTGGTGGGCTTCGCGCAGGATGTCCATCTGGCGCTCGGTGTCGCCCGATGCCGCCGCCAGCTGCTGCTGCAGCTCGCGCGCGAGCGCGGCGTTGTCGGGCGCGCCGTGGTAGACCCGGTCGTCGAGCAGCTCGTCGAGCAGGATCGGGTGCTGGGTCAGGAAGGTGGCGGCCCAGCCGCTGGCCTGGATCATGCGGATCACGCGTTCGAGCGTGTGCGGATATTCGGTCAGCAGCGACAGATAGGCCGAGCGGCGCGCGATCGCCTCGAAAAAATCGAGCAGGCGCCCGAGCGTGGCAAGATGCCCGCCCGGTCCGGCCCGGTCCGCGCTCTTGGCGATGAGCGGCAGCGCCGCGCCCACCAGCGCCAGCAGCCGGTTGCGGCTGGCCTCGGGCATCGACTGCAGGCGCGGCGACTGCCAGCTCGCCAGCAGGCGGCGCGCGGCGCCGGCCGGGTCGTCAAAGCCAAGCGCAGCCAGCCGCGCCTCGACCGCCTCGCGCTGCTCCGGGTCGACGCACTCGGCATTGGCCTGGACCTCGGCCGGGTCGCCGCCGTTGCTCTTGTCGCTGAACATGGCGTCGAACTGGGCGGCCACGAAGCTGCGCTGCTCGTCGAGCTGCGCCAGCAGGGTGGGCACGTCGGGCAGCTGCATCATGCGCGCGACCGCCAGCCGGTCCGCTTCCTGGGCCGGCAGGGTGTGGGTCTGGGCGTCGTCCAGGTACTGCAGGCGGTGTTCCAGGTTGCGCAGGAAGGTGTAGGACGCCAGCAGTTGGGCCACCGTGTCGGGCGGCAGCAGCTCTTTGTCGGCCAGCACGCGCAAGGTGGCGCGGGTGGAGCGCTCGCGCAGGGCGGCGTCGCGTCCGCCGCGGATCAGCTGGAACACCTGGGCCAGGAATTCGATCTCGCGGATCCCGCCGCGCCCGAGCTTGACGTTGTTGCTGCGTTCCGGATGCAGGTGCTCCTGGCGCTTGACCTCGGCGCGGATCTGCGCGTGCATGTTGCGGATCGCGTCGATCACGCCGAAGTCGAGGTAGCGCCGGAACACGAACGGACGCACGACGGCGTCGAGCGCGGCGATGTCGGCCGCGGTCCCGGTCACCGCGCGCGCCTTGACCCAGGCGTAGCGCTCCCATTCGCGGCCCTGCACGATCAGGTATTCCTCGACCATGTTCAGGCTCGCCACCAGCGGCCCGGAGGCGCCGTTCGGGCGCAGCGCCATGTCGACCCGGAACGTGAAGCCGTCCTCGATGATCTCGGACAGGGCCGCAATCAGCTTTTTCCCGAGGCGGCCGAAGAATTCGTGGTTCGACAGCTGGCGCTGGCCGGCCTCGAGCGGCACCGTTTCGCCGTCCTCCGCATACACGAAAATGAGGTCGATGTCGGACGAGACATTGAGCTCGCCGCCGCCCTGCTTGCCCATGGCCAGCACCAGCATCTGCTGCGCCAGGCCCGACTCGGCCCCGAACGGGGTGCCGTGCGCGGCCACCATCTCGGTCATCAGGGTCTGCAGGTGGGTGCGGATGGCGAAGTCGGCGAATCGCGTCATCGCCGTCACCACTTCGTCCAGGTCGGCCTGGCCTTCCAGGTCGCGCCTTATCAGGCCGGCAACGAGCAGGTTGCGCAGGCGCCGCATCGCGCGCGGCTGGGGCAGGCCGGGGGCGGCCTGGCGCGCCAGCGCCGCTGCCAGGTCGAGCTCGGCAAGCGAGGCGCCTGCCAGCTCGGCAACTTCGGCCGCGCGCGCCGGGTCGGCGCCGATCCAGCGCTGGTAGAAACGCGACTGCAATGTCAGGGATGCTCGGTTCATGCGAATGTCAGGAAGAGTTGAGTGCGGCGGTCAGGAATGCCCATCTATGCGGTAGAATTGGGCCGCGAACCTGGCTGCCCAGGGTAGTACGATGGTAAGGTAGACAGCAGCATTGACGCAAGCGCTCTCTTATTGATGATTTTTTAACGGCGAGCCCACTTATTAGCTTACTGATGCACACCCCGCACGAGCAGACCGCAACGGCGCACAGCCCCCTGGCCGCACGCTGGCGCCGGGCGCGGGCCGCCTATCGCTTTGCCAACCGGGCCTCGCATCACGTGCTCGGCTTCACGCTCAGGCTCGCGCTGCTGGGCTACTTCGTGTTCGCGATCCTGTTCCTGATGCTGCGCTACGCGATCCTGCCGAACATCGACTATTACAAGGGCGACATCGAGCGCATGGCCAGCCGTGCGCTGGGCAACCAGGTCTCGATCGCGCGCATCTACGCCTCCTGGCACGGCTTGCACCCGAGCCTGTTCCTGGGCGACGTGATCCTGCGCGACAAGCAGGGGCGCCAGGTGCTCTCGCTGCCGAGCGTGGGGGCCAGCGTGTCGTGGTGGACCCTGCTGGCAGGCCAGCCGCGCTTCGCCTCGCTCGAAATCATCCGTCCCGAGCTCGATATCCGGCGCGATGCGGCCGGCCAGGTGTATGTGGCCGGCATCGCGCTCGGCGCCGGCGCGGACGACGGCGAGGGCGCCGACTGGGCCTTCAAGCAGCACGAAATCGTGATTCGCGAAGGGCGCCTGCACTGGACCGACCAGTTGCGCGGCGCGCCCGAGCTGGCGCTCGAGAATGTCAACATGGTGCTGCTGAACAATTGGAACCACCATCGCTTCGCGCTCAAGGCGACCCCGCCGCCCGGCCTGGCGCAGCCGATCGACATCCGCGCCGACTTCACCCATCCGCGCTTTGCCGCGCGCATCTCCGACATGGCCGCGTGGAAGGGCGAACTGTACGCCGACCTGCAGGGCACCGACCTGGCGGCCTGGAAGCCGTATCTCGACTATCCGTTCCAGTTGACGCAGGGCAAGGGCTCGGTGCGCGCCTGGCTCACGCTCGACCATGCCAAGCTGGCCGGCTTCACCGCCGACGTGGCGCTGGCCGGGGTCGACGCCCAGCTCGACCCGGGCCTGCCGCGCCTCGACCTGGCGCGCGTGAGCGGACGCATGTCGGCGCGCGAGGAATTCCTGGCCGGCAGCGCGGCCGGCAAGCCGGCCTTCGGCGCGGACGGCCACAGCATGACGCTGAGCGATTTTTCGGTCGAGACGCGCGACGGGTTGGTGCTGGCCCCGACCACGCTGTCGGAAACGTTCACGCCGGCGCGCGGCGGCAAGCCGGAAAAAGTGGAGCTGCGCGCGCGCCAGCTGGACCTGGAAGCGCTGGCCGCACTGGCCGCGCAGCTGCCCCTGAGCGCGCCCCAGCGCCAGATGCTGGCCGACTTCGGGCCGCGCGGGCGCCTGCTCGATTTTTCGGCCCAGTGGCAGGGCCGCTACCCGGCCATTTCGGCCTACCGGGTGCAGGGCAAGGTGGCCGGACTTGGCCTGAAGGCCCAGCCGGCGCGCCTGGCCCGCCCCAGGACGGCGCTGGCGCCGGCGCAGGCCGCGATGCCGGCCATCCCGGGTTTCGAGAACCTGTCCGGCGCGATCGACGCGACCGACGCCGGCGGCAGCGTGAGCCTCGATTCGCAACAGCTGGTGCTGCAGTTGCCGTCCTGGTTCGCCGATCCGGCCATGCCGTTCGACCGGCTTGCGCTGCGCGCGCACTGGTCGTTCGAGCCCAAGGACCAGCTGCTGGTGCGGGTCGAGTCGATGAATTTCGTGCAGGGGCGGCTGAGCGGCACGGTCTCGGGCAAGCACCTGATGCCGCTCAAGGCACAGGGCGGCAAGGCACTCGGCAACGTCGATGTCAACTTGTCCTTGTCCGGGCTGGAACTGAACCGGATCGACAAGTACCTGCCGCTGCAGACCCCACCCGAGCTGCGCGCCTGGCTGAGCGGTGCGCTCGAAGGCGGCGTGGCCGAGGACGTGAGCGTGAAGCTGCGCGGCGAACTGGCCCAGTTCCCGTTTCGCGCCGTCGCAGGCCAGCGCCCCAAGGGGGAATTCCGGGTGGCCGGCCGCATTGTCGACGGCAAGCTCAATTACGCGCCCGCGCACCTGGCCGGCGACGGCAAGTCGCCGCTCTGGCCGCAGGCGGAAAACATCAACGGCACCATTGCCTTCGATGGCGCGCGCATGGAGATTCGCGCCGACAATGCGCGCACCGCCGGCATGGCGCTGCACAAGGTGAAGGCGGTGGTGCCCGACCTGATGGCGCCGGACCGGCTGCTCGATATCGACGGCAGCGCAAGCGGAGCTTTGCAGGGCTTCCTGAACTACGTGGCGGCCAGTCCGGTGCTCGGCTGGATCGGCCATTTCACGGAAGATGCGCGCGCCAGCGGCAACGCCAGGCTCGCGCTCAAGCTGCACCTGCCGCTGGCGCGCCTCGAGCAGTCGAGCGTACTCGGATCGCTGCAGCTGATGAACAACGACGTGCTGCTGCTGCGCGACCTGCCGGCGCTGCAGTCGGCCATCGGCAAGCTCGAATTCAACGAGCGCGGGGTGACCCTGAACGGCATCGGCGCCAGCTTCCTGGGCGGCCCGCTGGCGCTGACCGGCGGCAGCGGGCGCGACGACGCTATCCTCATCAAGATGGGCGGGACGGTGTCCGCCGACGGGCTGCGCCGGGCCTTTCCGGGGCCGGCCATGCAGAACGTGGCCGGCCGCATCAGCGGCAGCACGCGCTTCACGGGTGCGGTGCAGCTCAAGGACCATCAACTGCAGGTCACGCTCGATTCGCAGCTGACCGGCCTCGGCCTGGATTTCCCGGCGCCGCTCAAGAAGGCCGGCGCCGATGCGCTGCCTTTGCACTTCGCCCTGAACGGGACCCTGCCCGGCGAGGGCGGGGTGGGCAAGGACGACATCAAGATCTCGCTGGGCACGGCGGTGGCGGCGCGCTACCAGCGCCAGAAGCAGGGCAGGGGAGCGTGGACGGTGCAGCGCGGCGGCATCGGGGTCAACCTGCCGGCCCCCGAACCGGACAGCGGGATGATGATGAACGTGAGCCTGAAGTCGCTCAACGTCGACCAGTGGAGCGCGATCGGGAGCGCGATCGGCGCGGCCAAGCCGGCACGCGCGCAGGCCGAGCCGGACGGCATCAGCCTTGGCCAATACATCGTGCCGGACATGATGGCCGCGCGCGCCGACGAATTGATCGTCGGCGAGCGCAAGCTCGACAACGTGGTGGTGGGCGCCACCCACCAGAAAAACAGCTGGCAGGCCAGCATCGATTCGCGCCAGGTCTCGGGCCACGTCAGCTGGGAAGAGTCAGGCACCGGCCAGGGCCTGGGCAAGGTCAGCGCGCGCCTGGCCTCGCTCATCATCCCCGAGTCGGCCGAAGCGCAGGTCAAGGACCTGCTCGAGAGCGGCACCAGCACGGCCAGCATTCCTGCGCTCGACATCGTGGCCGAACGCTTCGAGCTGTTCAACAAACAACTCGGACGGCTCGAGCTGGCCGCCAGCAACGAACCGGCGCTGGCCGGGCGCGAGTGGCGCATCAACAAGCTGTCGCTGAGCAACCCGGACGGCGAACTCAAAAGCACGGGCAAGTGGATCACCAAGGAAGGGCGCAGCAGCACCAGCCTCAGTTTCGTGCTCGCCATCGACGACGCCGGCAAGCTGCTCGACCGCTTCGGCTTCCCCGACACGCTGCGCCGCGGCAAGGGCAAGCTGAGCGGCGACATTGCCTGGAACGGCCTGCCGTATTCGCTCGACATCCCGAGCCTGTCGGGCCAGATCGAGCTGGACGTGGAAGCGGGCCAGTTTCTCAAGCAGGACCCGGGCGCGGCCAAGCTGCTCGGCGTGCTCAGTCTTCAGGCCCTGCCGCGCCTGCTCAAGCTCGATTTCCACGACGTGTTTTCGCAAGGCCTGGCGTTCGACGGCATCAGCGCCAACGCCGTCATCACCAAAGGCGTGCTGAAAACGGATAACCTGAAGATGCACGGGGTCGCGGCCACGGTGCTGATGGACGGCACGGCCGACATCGCCAACGAGTCGACCAACCTGCACGTGGTCGTGATTCCCGAATTTAACCTTGGCACCGGCCCGCTGGTGTATGCGCTGGCGGTCAATCCCGTCATCGGGCTGGGCGGCTTTCTCGCACAATTGTTCCTGCGCGCGCCCATGATGAAGGCGCTCACTTACCAGATGAAGGTGAGCGGGCCATGGAAAGCGCCGCTGATCACCAAGCTCGACAACGCCAGGAACGACCCGGCTCCGGCCCAACCCGACTAGGCAGAACACCATGAAGACGACCGTTGCAGCAGTGCAGATGATTTCAACGCCTCATATCGAGGAGAACATGGCCAGCGCCGCGCGCCTGGTGCGCCAGGCCGCCGAAGGCGGCGCGCACCTGGTCGCGCTGCCCGAGTACTGGCCCATCATGGGCATGTCCGACGCCGACAAGGTGGCGCATGCGGAGCAGCCTGGCAGCGGGCCGATCCAGGACTTCATGGCAGAGAGCGCGCGCCGGCACAAGATCTGGCTGATCGGCGGCACCTTGCCGCTCGCTGCGCCCGATGCCGGCAAGGTCATGAATACCACGCTGGTGTACGGCCCGGACGGCGCCTCGGTGGTGCGCTACGACAAGATCCACCTGTTCGGGTTCACCAAGGGCGACGAATCCTACGACGAGGCGCGCACCATCGTGCCGGGCGCCGCGGTGGGCAGTTTCGAGGCACCGTTCGGGCGGGTCGGGCTGTCGGTCTGCTACGACCTGCGCTTTCCCGAACTGTACCGCGCACTGGGGGAGTGTGCGCTGATCGTGGTGCCGGCCGCCTTCACCCACACCACCGGGGTGGCGCACTGGGAAGTGCTGCTGCGCGCGCGCGCCATCGAGAACCAGTGCTACGTGCTGGCGGCGGCCCAGGGCGGGCTGCACGCGAACGGGCGCCGCACCTTCGGCCACAGCATGCTGATCGACCCCTGGGGCGAGGTCAAGGCCCAGCTGAAGGAAGGCGAGGGCGTGGTCAGCGGCCAGGTCGACCAGGAATTCTTGGCCTCGGTGCGCGAAAGCCTGCCCGCGCTCAAGCACCGCAGGCTGTAGCGGGCGAGCGTCCATGATATACAACGAACAATTGCGAATACTGGCACAATGACGCCTTCATGCCAGACCATACTGAAAGAGCCGCACCATGACTCCATTTGAACCGAACCTGTCGACCCTGGCGGTGGCGCGCGACGTGCTGCTGACCCCGTTTGGCCTCGACGAAGGCAAGCTGCTCCAGACCCTGGGAACGATGTTTACCCACCGCGTCGACTACGCAGACCTGTATTTCCAGTTCACCAAGAGCGAAGGCTGGAGCCTGGAAGAAGGCATCGTCAAGACCGGCAGTTTTTCGATCGACCAGGGCGTGGGCGTGCGCGCCGTCTCGGGCGACAAGACCGCGTTCTCGTATTCCGACGAGATCTCCGAGAGCGCGCTGCTGGAAGCGGCGGCGGCCACCCGCACCATCGCGCGCGCCGGCGCCGGCAAGATCAAGGTGGCGTCAAGCATGCGCCCGAGCGGCGGGCGCTCGCTGTACCTGCCCAACGATCCGCTCGCATCGCTGGACGCGACCGCCAAGGTCAAGCTGCTCGAACGGGTCGAGAAAATGGCGCGCGCCAAGGATCCGCGCGTGGTGCAGGTGATGGCCGGACTGGCCGGCGAATACGACGTGGTGCTGGTGGTGCGCAGCGATGGCGTGCTGGCGGCCGACATCCGTCCGCTGGTGCGCGTCTCGGTCACCGTCATCGCCGAACAGAACGGGCGGCGCGAGATGGGTTCCTCGGGCGGCGGCGGGCGCTTCAACTACGCCTATTTCGACGACGCCATGCTTGAAAAATATGCCGGCGAAGCGGTGCAGGCGGCCCTCGTCAACCTCGATGCGCGCCCCGCGCCGGCCGGCCCGATGACCATCGTGCTCGGACCGGGCTGGCCCGGGGTGCTGCTGCACGAAGCGATCGGGCACGGCCTCGAGGGCGACTTCAACCGCAAGGGCTCGTCCGCCTTTTCGGGCCGCATCGGCGAGCGCGTCGCGGCCAAGGGCGTGACCGTGGTCGACGACGGCACCCTGGCCGAGCGGCGCGGTTCGCTCAACATCGACGACGAAGGCAACCCGACCCAGTGCACCACCCTGATCGAGGACGGCATCCTGAAAGGCTACATCCAGGACACCATGAATGCGCGCCTGATGAAGATGCCGGTCACCGGCAACGCGCGGCGCGAATCGTTCGCGCACCTGCCGATGCCGCGCATGACCAACACCTACATGCTGGCCGGCGACAAGGATCCGGCCGAGATCCTGGCCTCGGTCAAGCACGGCCTGTACGCGGTCAATTTCGGCGGCGGCCAGGTCGACATCACCAACGGCAAGTTCGTGTTCTCGGCCAGCGAAGCCTACATGATCGAGGACGGCAAGATCAGCTATCCGGTCAAGGGCGCGACCCTGATCGGCAACGGGCCTGACGTGCTGAACCGGGTCTCGATGATCGGCAACGACATGCGCCTCGATTCGGGCGTGGGCGTGTGCGGCAAGGAAGGCCAGAGCGTGCCGGTGGGCGTGGGCCAGCCGACCTTGCGCATCGACGGCGTGACCGTGGGCGGCACCGCCTGAGGTTGTTTTTTCCAAGAAAAAATGCCGTTCAGACATGGGCTGAACGGCATTTTTTTGGCCTGCCGGTTCGTGATACGGATCAAGCGGCTTTGTCATCATTGCCACATTATGATAATCATAATAAAACGATGACAATGAGACGCGCATGTTGTTCCAGACCAAATACGAAAGCCTGGTGTCGGAGGCGCTGTTGTCCGCGTCCCAGCTGGACGCGGCCGTGCTGGCCGCGCGCGCCCAGCAGCTCGACATCGAGGACGTGCTCTCGCGCGAGTTCAAGGTCAGGCTGCCGCAAATCGGCGCGGCCTTGTCGCGCTTTTTCGAGGTGCCGTACGAACCGTTCCGCTCCGCGCGCATCAGGCCGGCGTTCCTGCTCAAGAACCTGAAGGCGCAGTACGTCGAAGAGAACCAGTGGCTGCCGCTCGACGGCGACCTGGACGCGCTGCTGGTGCTCACGCGCGATCCGGCCCGCATCAAGGCCAGCAGGATCGTCAACCAGGTGTTCCCGAAGTCGGCGGTGGCGTATCGCGTCACCACCGGGATCGAATTCAAGCTCACCATCGATCAGTTTTTCGGCACCAGCGCCCGCAGCGACGGCAGTTCGCTGCGCGAGCTGCTCTCGGGCATGGAGCACGACGAGGAGGGCGAACCGGCGCAGGTGGTGTCGGAGGCGATCGAGAACGAACTGGTCAGGCTGGTCAACAAGATCATCATGGACGCCTACCGCCAGGGCGTGTCCGACATCCACATCGAACCGATGCCGGGCAACGGCAGGACCGGCATCCGTTTTCGCAAGGACGGCGCGCTCGTGCCCTACCTCGACATCCCGGCCAGCTACCGCAGCGCGCTGGTGGCGCGCGTGAAGATCATGTGCGACCTCGACATCTCCGAGCGGCGCAAGCCGCAGGACGGCAAGATCATGTTCAGGAAATACGGGCCGCTCGACATCGAGCTGCGGGTCGCCACCATCCCCTCCTCGGGCGGAGTGGAGGACATCGTCATGCGGATCCTGGGAGCGGGCGACGCGGTGCCGCTCGCCAAGCTGGGCGTGCTGCCGTTTAACCTCGCGCGCCTGCGCGCCGCGATCGGGCAGCCGCACGGGATGTTCCTGGTGTGCGGCCCGACCGGCTCGGGCAAGACCACCACCTTGCACTCGCTGCTGAACCACCTGAACCGGCCCGACACCAAGATCTGGACCGCCGAAGACCCGGTCGAGATCACCCAGAAGGGACTGCGCCAGGTACAGGTGAACCGCAAGTCCGGGCTCGATTTCGCCACCGTGATGCGGGCCTTCCTGCGCGCCGACCCCGACGTGATCATGGTCGGCGAGATGCGCGACCGCGAAACGGTCGGCATCGCGATCGAAGCCTCGCTGACCGGTCACCTGGTGTTTGCCACGCTGCACACCAACAGCGCGCCCGAATCGATCGTGCGCCTGCTCGACATGGGCATGGATCCGTTCAATTTCGCCGATGCGCTGCTGGGCGTGCTGGCGCAGCGCCTGGCCAGGCGCTTGTGCCCGGCGTGCAAGGTGGCTTACCATCCGCTGCCGGCCGAGATCGAGATGCTGTCGGACCAATTCTGCCAGGAGCTGGCGCACACGGAGCGCTTTAAAAGCGATCCGGCGGCGGCCCGCGCACAGGTGCTCGACGGCTGGCGCGAGCGCTATGCCGACGCGAGCGGGCGCTTCACGCTGTACCGCGCGCTGGGCTGCCACGAGTGCAACGAGGGCTATTCCGGACGCGTGGGCTTGCACGAACTGATGATCGGCAGCGACCAGGTCAAGCGCCTGCTGCAGGAGCGCAGCCGGGTCGCGCTGCTGCTGGCCGCCGCGCTCGACGACGGCATGCTGACGCTGCGCATGGACGGTATCGAAAAGGTCTTGCTGGGCATCACCGATTTCAAGGCGGTGCGCCAGGTGTCGGCCAAGTAGGGCCGGGCAGGCCGGGATGGCGCGCACCCCGGCCCCGCTTGCCGCTAGAACGCGTAGCGCGCGCCGAGCGTGAAGAAGCGGCCGACCGCGCCGCTGTAGTCGAGCGGGTTGTACGAGGTGGCGCCATAGGTCAGCGGGTCGAGCGGCGCGACCTTGTCGAACAGGTTCTGCACCGTACCGAACACCTCCAGGCGCGGCATCGCCTTCCAGCGCAACACCAGGTCGACCGAGGTGAACGAGGCCAGCTTGCAGCCGGTGGGCGCATCGGCGCCGTTGGCGAAGTGGGTGGCGCAGCCGTCCGGATCGTCCTTGAAGAAGGTGTTGTCGATCGGCGCGCGGTAGTTCACGTTGGCCGACACGCGCCAGGCCGCCATCTCCCAGGTGGCGCGCAGGTTGACCCTGTCGTCCGGGGTGCCCACGCAGTTGGTCACGTCGCAGTTGCCGTGGGTGCCGGCGAAATCGCGCTCGCTGCCGTCCTGCTCGATGCGCAGCCATTTGAACAGATGGGTCCACTTGGCGTCGAAGCTGAGGGTGCCGCGCCCGGCGCCCAGGTCGAAGCTCTGGCGCGCGTCGAGGTCGGCGCCGCGCACTTTCGACTGCGCCGAGTTCACGTAGTTGGCCAGCACCGCCGTGATCGCGCCAGGGTCGCCCGGAATGGCCGGGTCGGCCGTGCTCGCATCGCGCGCCACGTGGCCGGCCGCGATCGCGGCATCGCTCTGTTCCTGGTTGATCTCGTTCTTGCGCTTGATCTGCCATACGTCCAGCGACACGCTGGTGCGCGGCAGCGGATCCCAGATCACGCCCAGGTTCATGCTTTTCGATTTCTCCGGCTCGAGCGCCGGGTTGGGCGAGGTGATGATGGCCACCGCCGCCGGGTCGCATGCGGCCTCTACGCCGAGTGCGCAGCGCACCGGGTCGCTGGCGCTGGAAAACGCGGCCAGCCCGCCCACCCCGTTTTCGGCCGCGCTCGGGGCGCGGAAGCCGCGCGCATAGGTGCCGCGCAGCGCGATGGTGCTTTGCGGCGTCCATTTGAAACCGAACTTCGGCGTGTACGAGTCGCCCACGTCGGAGAAGTGGTCGGCGCGCAGCGCGCCCGACAGCTCGAGCCCCTTGATGACCGGCGCCAGCACCTCCGCATACAGCGCCGCCACGTTGCGGCTGCCCTTGTAGGCGGAATAGCCGAGCCCGATGATGTTGCCGCGCTCGGTGCCCGTGGTCGGATTGAGCTCGGTCTTTTCGTGGCGGTATTCGCCGCCCAGCGCAACGCCGAGCGCGCCGCCGCCCAGTTGCCCGAATTCGCGGCTGGCCTTGAAGTCGATCTGCGCGATGCTGGTCTTGGCGTCGTTCGAGATGGTCGGCGCCAGCGCCGCGTACAAGGCAGGCGAGTTCAGGCCGGCGTTTTCCGCGATGCGCCACAGGCTGCCGGGCGGCAGGGCCGCGTAGGCCGGGTTGGCGCTGGCCGCGGCCACGTTGGCCGCGCTCGGGTTGAGCAGGGCGAAGGCGACGTCGCGCTGCAGGAAGCCGTTGCGCTCGCTGTCGACCTTGTTGCGCGAATACAGCAGCGCACTGTCGTACTCCCATTGTGCGAAGCTGCCCTTGATGCCGGCCAGCGCGCGCACGAAGTCCGATTCGATATGGCTGGTGCGCGGGCCGACATCGGCCGCCAGGTAGCGCAGCCGCGCGGCGCTGCCGAAGTAGGGGTTGTCGGGATGGGCCGCGCCCAGCGAGACCCCGGCGTTGCTGACCGGCCCGCCCGGATAGCCGACCGAACCGCTGATGGCCGACGGCGTCGAGGAGGAATCGGACTTGCTGGTGTAAAGGTTCAATTCGCCATACGCCTCGATCTCGGGACGCACCTGCATCGCGGCGCGCCCGAAGAAAGTCAGGTTTTCCTGCTGCGGCTGGACCTGGTTGTACAGCTGCGCTGCATCGATCAGGCAGCCGCCGCCCGGATCGCCTTGCGGGTGGCTGGTGAAGTTGCCGCAGGCCGCGCCCGGGAAGGTGCGGGTGAAGCCGACCCCGGCCGGGTTGCCGCGGTTGTAGTAGTTGAGCGTAAATGGATTGCGCACGTTGCCGTTGATCGCGTTGCCGGCCGCATTCCTGGTCGTGATGGCGCCGGTGCCGCCCAGCGCCTGCTGCGCGCTGAAGCCATAGTTGCGCAGGTCGGCGCGGCCGATGTGGTCGCGGTCGGCGCGGTCGCGGTACCAGATGTCGCCGTGGCGCTTGTATTCGAGGTTGAGCAGGACGTTGTACTTGTCGGTGTCGAGGCTGCCCATGCCGTGCGTGATGGCGAGCAGACCGTCGTTGCCGTCGAACTCCTTGGAAGTGCCGAGCGAGCCGCGCACGGTGGTGCCCTGGAAGTCGCGCCGCAAGATCACGTTGACCACGCCGGCGATCGCGTCCGAGCCGTAGATGGCCGAAGCGCCGTCCTTGAGGATCTCGACCCGCTCGACCGCGTCGGTCGGTATGATGTTCAGGTCCGAGAAGACCTTCTGGCCGTCGTCGGCCAGCCCGTAGGGCGCCACCCGCCGTCCGTTGAGCAGCACCAGGGTCGAGGCGGCGCCCAGGCCGCGCAGCGAGATGCCCGATGCGCCGGCCGCAAAGCCGCCGCCGAAGGTGGTCGGCACCGAGCCCTGGTTGTCCACCGCCAGGGTCTGCAGCAATTCGGCCACGCTGGTCTTGCCGGAGCGTTCGATGTCCGCGCGGTTCAGGGTCAGCACGGACGAGGCGGTTTCGGCTTCGGCGCGCCGGATCCGGGAACCGGTCACTTCGACCCGGGTGGGCTGGGCGGTTTGCTGGGGCGGCACTTGGGCGTGCGCGGGCAGGGTGAGCAGGACGACGCCGGCGGCGCCGCCGCCGGCAAACAGGCAGCGCATACAACGGGACATCACGGTTTCAATCATTTCCAACTCCGGTTGGTGGATAAGGTGCCCTGCCGGTACCGCCCTATTCCTGATCGTTGACTTCAGTCAAGAACAAGCTTGAACCACGGTGAATATGTCGGGCGTGCAGCGGGGCGCGGGTGAAGTCGTCGAGTTTTGCATCGCAGTCGGCGATTCGATTGATTGCAATCAAAGGTCCGATAGCTGCCGTGCCGGGTGTGGGGTTGCTACAACGGCTGAGCCGGGCGGGCGCTTGCCGTTCGACAATTCATTCGTGGACAAAGCGCTTGCCAACCGGCATAGATTATTGTTATAGTCGTTCCAACCCATTCGGATCCGCCCATGCGCCACGTCGTTTTTTTTACCAGCCATTTTTACTTTAGCAATTCCAACCCAAAGGCGGTGGAGTAGCGGCAGGTTCACGTAGCAACGACGAGATCCCAGCAAATCCCAGAAAACCGCCAGCGATGGCGGTTTTTTCTTATCCAGATCTACTTTTGAACATGGAGAACAGCATGCCCCGCACCGATGATTTACGCATCCGCGAAATGAAGGAACTGACGCCGCCCTCGCACCTGATCCGCGAGTACGCCTGCACCGAAGCGGCCGAACAGACCGCGGCCGCCGCGCGTGTCGCGCTGCACCGCATCCTGCACGGCCAGGACGACCGCCTGATGGTGGTGATCGGGCCATGTTCGATCCACGACACCGACGCCGCCATGGAGTACGCGCGCCGCCTGGCCAAGGAGCGTACCCGCTTTGCCGGCGAGCTTGAAATCGTCATGCGCGTGTATTTCGAGAAGCCGCGCACCACGGTCGGCTGGAAGGGGCTGATCAACGACCCGTACATGGACAACAGCTTCCGCATCAACGACGGCTTGCGCATGGCGCGCGCCCTGCTGCGCGACATCAACGAACTCGGACTGCCGGCCGGCACCGAATTTCTCGACGTGATCAGCCCGCAGTACATTGCAGACCTGATCAGCTGGGGCGCGATCGGCGCGCGCACCACCGAGTCGCAGGTGCACCGCGAGCTCGCTTCCGGCCTGTCGTGCCCGGTCGGCTTCAAGAACGGCACCGACGGCAACATCAAGATTGCGGTCGAAGCGATCAAGGCCGCCTCGCAGCCGCACCATTTCCTGTCGGTGACCAAGGGTGGCCACTCGGCCATCGTATCGACCAACGGCAACGAGGACTGCCATATCATCCTGCGCGGCGGCAAGACGCCGAACTACGACGCAGCCAGCGTGGAGGCGGCCTGCCAGCAGGCCGCGGCGCTCGGTCTGGCGGCACGCGTGATGATCGACGCTTCGCACGCGAACAGCTCCAAGAATCCGGAAAACCAGGTGCCGGTGTGCGCCGACGTGGCAGCCCAGGTGGCGGCCGGCGACAGCCGCATCGTCGGCGTGATGGTCGAGTCGCACCTGATTGGCGGGCGCCAGGACCTGGTCCCGGGCGCACAACTGGTGTACGGCCAGTCGGTGACCGACGGCTGCATCGACTGGGACAACAGCGTGCGCGTGCTCGAAGGGCTGGCGCAGGCGGTCAGGCAGCGCCGCCTGAAAGAGGAGGCCTGAAAAAAGCCTGCGTGTTAAATTAGGCGCCGTGCTCTTTTCACGCTGATCGCGGGCGACACCCCATCAAGGGCTCTTATGTTTGCTTATATCCTGCGCCGCCTGTGGCAGATGCTGCCAACCATGGCCGGCGTGGTGCTGCTCGTGTTCCTGCTGTTTAACTGGGTCGGAGGCGATCCGGCCTATATCCTGGCCGGAAAGATGTCGGACCCGGAGGCGATCGCCAACATCCGCAGGCAGCTTGGCGTCGACCAGCCGCATTACGTGCAGCTGTGGATCTTCGTCAAGCAGATCGCGAGCTTCGATTTCGGCACTGCGTGGAGCACCGGCGAGCCGGTCTCGCACATCATCGCGAGCCGCCTCGGACCATCGCTCACGGTGCTCGTTCCCCTGACGATCCTGGAAACCTTGTTCGGCATCGCGCTGGCGCTGGCGGTCGCCTTCGTGCGCGGCTCGCTCACCGACCGCGCCGTGATGGTGGCGTGCACGGTGGGCATGTCGATCAGCATCCTGGTCTACATCATTGTGTTCCAGTACGGCCTGGCCTACAAGCTTGGCCTGTTCCCGGTGCAGGGCTGGGGCGATCATTTCTCGGAAAACCTGCTGCGCTACGCGAGCCTGCCGATCCTGATCGGGCTTGCAGTGTCGATCGCACCCACGCTGCGCCTGTACCGCAGCTTCGTGCTCGACGAAGCGGGCCAGGACTACGTGCGCACCGCGCGCGCCAAGGGCCTCGGGGAGCGCCGCATCATGTGGGTTCACGTGCTGCGCAACGCGGCCATCCCGATCATCACGCACGTGATGTCGAACCTGCCGGCGCTGCTGATCGGCGCCTTCCTGCTCGAGCGCTTCTTCGGCATTCCCGGCATCGGGCGCGAAGTGATCCTGGCGGTCGAGCGCAGCGACTTCCCGGTGATCAAGGCGATCACGGTGTATGTCGCCGCCGCCACCATGGTCTTCAACCTGCTGGCCGACCTGATGTACCAGGCGGTCGACCCACGCGTACAACTGAAGTAAGGACTGCCAGGCATGCTCAACCATCCAATCTCGCCCGGCCTGTGGACGCTCGCCTGGCGCCGCCTGCGCGGCGATGCGCTGGCCATGGTGTCGCTGGCGGTGGTGTCGCTGTTCCTGCTGATGCTGGTGCTGTCGGCCAGCGGCGTGATCGCGGCCGACTGGGAAGACGAAGTCGGCGTGAACTATGCGCCGCCGAGCTTCGTAGGGGCAGGCGCCCCGGCGCCGCTCGCGGCCCGCGCGGCGCAGCAGGCGCTCCCTGCCAACGCGTTCGATCCGCTGGCCGCCGACATCGCCGAACTGCGCGCCGTCATGGCGGGCAGCCAGTCCAGGGCGCGTGCGCCGCGCCGCGCCACGCTGCCGTTCGGGGCCGACAAATGGGGCCACGACGTGCTCAAGAAAACCGTCAAGGGCGCCGAAACCTCGATCGTGGTCGGGCTGGTGGCCGCGCTGCTGGCGGTCACGCTGGGCACCTTGTTCGGCGCGGTTTCGGGCTATTGCGGCGGTGCGCTCGACGATATCTTCAACTGGTTCTACAGCATTTTCACTTCAATCCCGTCGATCCTGATGATCCTCACGGTGGCGGCGGTGCTGCAGCAAAAAGGCGTGCTTACCATCGTGCTCATCCTCGGACTGACCGGCTGGACCGGTCCCTACCGCCTGATGCGCGCCGAGTACATGAAGCACAAGGGGCGCGAGTACGTGATGGCGGCCGACGCCATCGGCGCTTCAAGCCTGCGCAAGATGTTCTCGCATATCTTCCCGAACGTGAGCCACGTGGCGCTGGTGCAGATGTCGATCCTGGTGGTCGGCTTCATCAAGGCCGAGGTGATCCTGTCCTTCCTCGGCTTCGGGGTGCCGGTCGGGGTGGTGTCGTGGGGCAGCATGCTCAATGAGGCGCAAAATGAACTCATCCTCGGCAAATGGTGGCAGCTGGCC
>Ga0207975_100412_pt1 | contig 23228 bp, 22 predicted proteins | sample LakWasMe91_HOW11_2_FD_183913 | JGI IMG/M metagenome (GOLD analysis project Ga0207975, IMG submission 183913) | Freshwater sediment methanotrophic microbial communities from Lake Washington under simulated oxygen tension - Sediment Metagenome... | ecosystem: Environmental > Aquatic > Freshwater >...
GCGCCGGGGCGGCCGTAGGCGATGTTGTAGGCCACGGTGTCGTTGAACAGCACGGTGTCCTGCGGCACGATGCCGATGGCCTGGCGCAGGCTGGCCTGCGTGACGTCGCGGATTTCCTGCCCGGCCAGGGTGATGCGGCCCTGCTGGATGTCGTAGAAGCGAAACAGCAGCCGCGCCAGCGTGGACTTGCCCGAACCCGAAGGGCCGACCACCGCCACCGTCTTGCCCGCCGGAATCTCGAAGCTGATGCCCTTGAGGATGGGCCGGGCCGGGTCGTAGGCGAACTGCACATTCTCAAAGCGCACCGTGGGCTGTGCCAGCCCCACCAGCGGCTGCGCGCCGGGGGCATCGGCCACCTCGCGCTCGCGGTCCATGAGGGTGAACATCTTGTCCAGGTCGGTCAGGCTCTGCTTGATCTCGCGGTAGATCACGCCCAGGAAGTTCAGCGGGATGTAGAGCTGGATCATGAAGGCGTTGACCATGACCAGGTCGCCCAGCGTCATGTGGCCATCGACCACGCCCTGCGTGGCGCGCCAGAGCATGGCCACCAGGCCCGTGGCAATGATGAGCTGCTGGCCGGTGTTGAGCAGCGAGAGCGAGCTTTGCGCCTTCAGGCGCGCGGCACGCAGGCGCTGCAGGCTTTCGTCGTAGCGGCGGGCCTCGAAACTTTCGTTGTTGAAATATTTGACGGTTTCGTAGTTGAGCAGCGAATCCACCGCCTTGCTGTGCGCGGCCGAATCGAACTCGTTGGCCTGGCGGCGGAACTGGGTGCGCCACTCGGTCAGCAGCACCGTGAAGGCGATGTAGCAGGCCAGCGCAGCCAGCGTGATCCAGGCAAACCAGGCATCGAACTTGACGGCCAGTACCGTGAGCACCATGGCCACTTCGATCAGCGTGGCGCCGATGTTGAACAGCGTGAACGAGATCAGCGACTCGATGCCGCGCACGCCGCGCTCGATGTCGCGCGTCATGCCACCGGTCTGGCGCTCCAGATGAAAGCGCAGGCTCAGCGCGTGCAGGTGCTCGAAGGTCTGCAAGGCAATCGAGCGCGCCGCGCCCTGCGTGGCCTTGGCGAACACCAGTTCGCGCAACTCGGTGAACAGCGAGGTGGACAGGCGCAGCAATCCGTAGGCCAGCAGCAAGCCGGCCGGCACCACCAGCACGGCAGCCGGGTCGCCGGGCCTGAGCGCCATGGCATCGACCAGGTTCTTGAGCAGCACCGGCACGCCCACATTGGCGACCTTGGCGCCCACCATGAACACGATGGCCAGAACGACGCGCCCCTTGTACTGCCACAGATACGGCAGAAGGCGTGAGAGCGTGGCCCAGTCAGAGCGTTTGTGCGCGGGGTCGTTCGGAGAAGGAGGGGGAGAAGAATCGCCGTGGTGGCGCATAGGGGACAATTCCGGGGGTTGCTTATTCACCCCGATTGTGCCCATGCCTGATTTGCCCCACCTCCCCGCACCCGCCTTGCCCTCCAGCCATGAACTGGTACTGAAGGTCATTCCCATGCCCGCCGACAGCAACGCCAACGGCGATATCTTCGGCGGCTGGGTGATGGCGCAGGTCGATCTGGCCGGTTCGGTGCTGCCCGCGCGCTATATCCAGGGCCGCATGGCGACCGTGGCGGTGAACGAGTTCATCTTCAAGCAGCCGGTGCGGGTGGGCGACATCCTGTCCTTCTTCGCCACGGTCACGCGCATTGGCCGCACCTCCATCACGGTAGAGGTGGAGGTGTATGCCGAACGCTTCTCGGACCAGGGCCAATACCTGAAGGTGACCGAAGCGCGCCTGACCTATGTGGCCATCGACGCCGACGGCCGGCCGCGCCCGGTGCCGGTGCCGGTGCCGGTGCCGGTGCCTACCTGAACGCCCTGCGTTCAGGCCAGAGCCACGGCGGGCACTGGTGCGTCCATGGGCCGCGCTGCGGCCGCCGGACGGGCACTGGTGGCGGTGCCCACGCCCACCTCGATTTCGCCCGACAGCTGGCCACCCTCTTCCACCACCAGCTTGCCATAGCGGATTTTCCCGCTGACCTTGCCGGTGGCAAAGACGACGAGCTTGTCGCGCACGGTGAGCGTGCCATTGAACTCGCCGCGGATTTCGGCGATATCGATGTCGGCCGAACCACGGAACGCACCCTGCTCGGCAATCTGGATGACCCGCGAATCCATGGTGGCTTCCACCGTGCCTTCCACCACCAGGGTGTCGCAATCGGTGATCTCCACCCCCTTGAGCTTGATGTTGGGGCCCACGGTGAGCTTGCTGCCACTGCTTTCTGCCGGCGCCTTGGCGGCAGCGGCTGCCACCGCTGCACTGGCACTGGGTGACACATTGCTCACGGTGCTGGGGGTGACCGTGTTGTGGCGGGGCTGGAAGGTTTCAGTTTCGCGCTTGCCAAAAAAGGGGTTCTGCACAGCCATCGGATCTCCTTGAAAAGAAGGCATCGTAGGAGTGCCGGGGCATTGCACCTTGGCGTCTTGCGCAAGATCAGTAACCAAATCGTTCGCTGGTTGCATGCACTTGCATCACTTGCATGGACACACCAGATCGGGCGCGTTCAGGACACGATATAGGCTGCGGCGGCCGCTGACATGAGCACGCCATCGGGCCCCAAAAACTCCATGCGCGTGGTGGCCACGCGCGAGCCCAGGCGCAGCACCTCGGCGCGCAACTCGAAATGGCTGCCGATGCCCGGCCGCAGATAGTCCACGCGCAGATCAATGGTGCCCAGCCGGGCAAAGCGGTGCAGGCGCTGTTCGGGCGTCTCGTCCATGTGCTTGGCGCCCATGGCGGCCATCACGGCCAGGCCGCCCATGGCATCGAGGCCCGCGCTGATCACGCCGCCGTGGATGCGGTTGTAGGCAAAGTGGCCGACCAGTTCGGGCTTCATGTCGATGCGGGCCACCACACGCTCGGGCGCGAGACTGACCACCTTGAGGCCCAGCACCTGGTTGAAGACAATCTTTTCCTCAAAAATGGTTTTCACGCCGGCAATGAACTCGGGCTCGAACGCGACGGGTGTTGCTATGGTTTTTGTCATCGGTGTCCCTGGGGCGGCGGGCGCAGCGCTGGTTTCAGCATTGGCTGAAGTCGGGCTTGCGTTTTTCCATGAAAGCGCCAAAGGCTTCGCGCGCTGCGGGCTCGCGCAGCATGCGGCCAAAGCTGGCGCCTTCTTCGGCCATCACGGCGAGCACCTGGGGGGCCTGGCTTTTTTTCATGAGGCGCTTGGTCTCGATCAGCGCCGACAGCGGCTTGGCGGCCAGCTTGCGCGCCTGTGCCTGTGCCACGCCATTGCATTCCGTGGGGGGCACCACGCGGTTGACCAGGCCCACTTCGAGCGCCGCCTCGGCCATGAAGGGTTCGCCCAGCAGCAGGGCTTCGGCAGCGCGGTGGTAGCCCAGCATCTGCGGCACCAGCAGGCTCGATGCTGCCTCGGGGCACAGGCCCAGGTTGACGAACGGCATGGAGAATGCGGCGTTGTCGCCCGCATAGACCAGATCGCAGTGGAACAGCAGGGTGGTGCCTATGCCCACCGCCGGGCCGCAGACCGCTGCAATCACGGGCTTGGGGAAAGCGGCCAGGCCGCGCAGGAAGCGGAACACGGGCGAATCCTGGGTGGCGGGCGGCTGCTGCAGAAAATCACCAATGTCATTGCCGGCGCTGAATACCGCCACGTCGCCCTGGAACACCACGGCGCGCACGCTGGCGTCCGCCTCGGCAGCAGCCAGCGCGTCGGCCATGGCGGCATACATGGCGGTGGTGATGGAATTTTTCTTGTCCACGCGGTTGAAGGTGATGGTGGTCACGCCCGCTTCGGTGTGCACGAGGATGTCTTGGGTGGCTTCGGTCATGGTGGGTCTGGGGGTGGTGAGGGGAAACGAGGGCGACACAGTGCCCGCTTCTTATTCCTTGTAGTAAACGATCTGGTGGCTGGTGGCCAGCATGGTGCCCGCCTCGTTCCACAGCTGCACGGTCTGGTCAAAAAAGCCGTTGCGAAACTCCTGCCCGCGCGCCTGGCCCAGCAGGTAGCCCATGCCGGTTTGCTGCAACTGCTCGGCGCTGGCGTGAAAGTACACCGTGATGGACACCGTGCCCGCTGGCACCCGGTGCGCACGGCGCAACCAGACACGGGGAAAGAACACATCGGCCAGCGCCGCCAGCGCGCAAAAGTCGAGCGGGCGCGGGGGTGCATCGCGCATCCACAGCTGGGTCAGGCTGTGGTCGCCACTGCCATCCCAGGCGCGTGGCAGCGTTCCGGTCACGGGTCGCATCTCATAGCGGCTGATCCATTCCGAACCAAAGCCCGGCGGAATGGCGGGCAGGTCCGCCGGCTGCGGCACGTCGGGCAGGGGCACATCGCCCGCGCTCCAGGTCTCGCGGCGCACGGCCGTCACGGCGGTGGCGGTGGTGGTGACCACCTGGGCGCCTTCGGCATCGGCTTGCAGGATCGACAGCGTCCAGTGCTGGGTGGAGCGGTTGGTGCGCACCGGCGTGGCCTGCACGGTGAAAGGCCCCGCCACCAGGGCACCGGCGTAGTTGACGGTGAGCGACAACGGGTCGCCCAGCCGCGCCGGGTGCTGCATGACGGCCTGCAGCAACGTGGCTGCGGTGATGCCGCCAAAGGGGCCCACCATGTTCCAGTAGCCCGCATGGGTCTGGCCCTGGTACTGGCCGGGGATTTCGGCGTGTAGCTGTATGGCTTGATCGAATGGGTGTGGGTCGGTCATGGCTGTAAGTGTGCCGCGAAACGGGCGGGGTGAGGGTCGTGGAGGGGACTGGGTTGGGGGTGGGTTGGATTGTGGGTGGTTTTGGTTGAGGGCGGAGGCCGGGTCTCGGCCCGGCGGCCGACTCACTTTCTTTTGCTTCGCCAAAAGAACGTAAGCAAAGAAAAGGCGACCCACAGCCTGCGACCCCTTCGGGGCAGACCTGCGTCGGGGCGGTTGCGGGGTGCGCCGTGGAACTCGCTTTGCGCTGCGCGCGCCGCTCGGACAGCCACGGCGAGTCAGTTCACGAGGCGGGTGTGTCCTGCGGCACACCCGCCACCCCGCAATCGCCCCGCCGCAGGCGCAGCCAGATGGGGTTGAAGCCAAATACGGGCCATCGCTGCGCTCGGCCCCCTCTCGCGGGCGCAAGCGCCTCGCGCTGCGCAGCCCGGGCCGAGCGCAGCGATGGCCCGAAGGGATGTCCGCTCAGGTTCCCTTCAGGTTGCCCGCCGGGGCGAGACCCGGCCTCCGCACTCAACCAACGCACACCGCCCAAACCAGCGCACCAGCCCTGGCTTCGACAAGCTCAGCCCGAACGGGTGGGGAAGGCATCTCAGGCATGTAGCCAGTCAAGTCAAATCAAATCAAACAGCCTCAAAAATCCCCGCAGCCCCCTGCCCCATCCCCACACACATCGTCACCATCCCATACCTCAACTTGTTCCGCTTGAGCGCATGCACCACCGTCGCCGACCGGATCGCCCCCGTCGCCCCCAGCGGATGCCCCAGCGCAATCGCGCCCCCCATCGGGTTCACCTTGGCTGGATCCAGCCCCAGCGTGTTCATCACCGCCAGCGACTGCGCCGCAAAGGCTTCGTTCAGCTCGTACCAGTCGATGTCCTGGTGCTTGAGGCCTGCATAGCGCAGTGCGGCCGGAATGGCTTCGATAGGGCCGATCCCCATGATGTGCGGTGGCACGCCCTTGGCCGCGTAGCTCACGAAACGCGCCAGTGGCGTGAGGCCAAAGCGCTTCACGGCCGCTTCGCTGGCCAGGATCAGCGCACCGGCGCCGTCGCTGGTCTGCGAGCTGTTGCCCGCCGTGACCGAGCCGCGCGCAGCGAATACCGTGCGCAGCCTGGCCAGGCCTTCGAGCGAGGTGTCGGCGCGCGCGCCTTCGTCCAGGCTCACGGTGCGGGTGGTGGCGATGGACTCGCCGGTTTCGAGGTTGGCCGTGCGGTCGGTCACCTCGATGGGCGTGATCTCGTCGGCAAAGTAGCCGGCCTTTTGCGCAGCCAGGGCCTTCAGGTGCGACTGCAGCGCAAACTCGTCCTGCGCTTCGCGGCTCACCTTCCACTGCTGCGCCACTTTCTCGGCCGTGAGGCCCATGCCATAGGCAATGCCCACATCGCCTTCGCGCTCGAAAATGCTGGGCGACAGGCTGGGGCTGTTGCCCATCATGGGCACCATGCTCATGCTTTCCACACCGGCGGCGATCATCACCTCGGCCTCGCCCACGCGGATGCGGTCGGCGGCCATCTGCACGGCCGACAGGCCCGATGCGCAGAAACGGTTGACGGTGATGCCGCCCACGCTGGCGGGCAGGCCGGCCAGCACGGCGCCAATGCGCGCCACGTTCAGGCCCTGCTGCGCTTCAGGAATAGCGCAGCCGCAGATGATGTCTTCAATCGCTGCCGGGTCAAGACCCGGCGCAGCCGCCAGCGCCGCCTTGAGCGTGGTGGCCAGCAGATCGTCGGGGCGCATGTTGCGAAAGAAGCCGCGGTGCGAGCGCCCGATGGGCGTGCGCGTGGCTGCGACGATGTAGGCTTCCTGGATGGGTTGGGCCATGGGGTAACTCCTTCAATTCTTGGCGGGGCGGCTGGCTGGAACCCAGGCCCACGTAAAAACACATTCGACCGGCTCCACGCCGGCTTCATCGGTCACGGTGACCGCGACCTGCACCTCGCCCTGGTCGCTGGCCTGCAGGGTGGCGCGCTGCTCGGCGCTGAGCGTGGCCACGGCCTTGAGGCCACCCGTGGCGCGCTTCCTGAACGCCATGCTGAACTCCTTGGCCAGCGGCGTGCAGTCGTCGCGCACATTCATGCCCACCACCATGCCGGTGGCGGTTTCGGCCAGCAGGTTCATGGCCGAGGCGTGCACGCCACCGATGTGGTTTTGCACCCGGTGTTCGTTGGCGAGGCGCACTTCGACACGCTCGGGCGTGAGCGTGTCGAAGCGGATGCCCGCCGTGCCCGTGAAGGGCACGGCACGGCGCAGGATGATGTTCTGCACAAAGCCGCGCATGAAAGCGGGTGCCTCGTCCAGGCGCATCAGCGAACGCTGCAGCTTGTTGGGTGCGCGGTCCATCGTGGCGCTCAGTTCCTCACCGGCTTGCCGGTGTTGAGCATGCCCAGGATGCGCTCCTGCGTCTTGGGGTGCTCGATGAGCGCGCAGAACGCCTTGCGTTCCAGCGCCATCAGGTACTCCTCGCTCACCAGCGTGCCCGCATCCACGTCGCCGCCGCACACCACTTCGGCGATCAGGCTGGCGATGTGGAAGTCGTGCTGGCTGATGAAGCCGCCATCGCGCATGTTGACCAGCGAGCCCTTGATGGTGGCGATGCCGCTGCGGCCCGCCACGGGAAACAGGCGCTTGTGCGGCGCACGCCAGCCGCCGCTGGCCAGGGCCTTGGCTTCGTTGATGGCCACGAACAGCAGCTCGTCCTTGTGCGGCACGATCACGTCGCTGTGCAGCACATAGCCCAGCTTGCGCGATTCGAGCGCGCTGGTGCCCACCTTGGCCATGGCGGCGGCGGTGAAGCCTTCGGTGAGAAACGGCAGCAAGTCCTTGCCGGTCGAGGCCTCGGCGTTCTCGGCCGCACGGCGGGCGATGTAGGTCAGGCCGCCAGCGCCGGGCACCAGGCCCACCCCCACTTCGACCAGGCCGATGTAGCTTTCCATGTGCACCACGCGGCGGGCCGAGTGCACGGCCAGTTCGCAGCCACCGCCCAGCGCCATGCCGCGCACGGCAGAGACCACGGGCACGTTGGCGTAACGCAGGCGCAGCATGGTCTGCTGCATTTCGTGCTCTGCCCCTTCGACCGCGCTCACGCCGGCGATCATGAAGGCGGGCAGCATGGCCTGCAGGTCGGCACCCACGCTGAAGGGCTCGTCGCCCGACCAGATGACCACGCCCTGGAAGTCCTTCTCGGCCATCTCGACCGCCAGGTTCAGGCCCTCGCACACGTCGGGGCTGATGGCGTGCATCTTGGTCTTGATGCTGGCGATGAGCACTCCGCTACCGGAGGGACGGTCATCGCCGTCCAGCGTCCACAGGCGGATGGCGTCGTCTTCGTGCAGCGTCTTGCCAGCCGTCTTGTAGTCGGGCAAGGCTTCGCCCAGCAGTCTTTCAGGAAAATGCTGCCTGGCGTACACGGGCAAAGCGCGACGCGCTACGAATTTGGCAGCGGATGCACTCCACGAGCCTTGCGCGGTGTGCACGCCACCGGCCTCGGCCACGGGGCCCTTGAAGACCCACTCGGGCAACGGCGCACGGCTCAATGCCTTGCCGGCATCGATGTCTTCCTGGATCATCTTCGCCACTTCGAGCCAGCCGGCTTCCTGCCACAGCTCGAACGGGCCCTGCTGCATGCCGAAGCCCCAGCGCATGGCCTGGTCCACGTCGCGGGCGTTGTCGGCAATGGTGCCCAGGTGCACGGCCGCATAGTGAAAGCTGTTGCGCAGGATCGCCCACAGGAACTGGCCCTGCGCGCCTTCGGCATTGCGCAGCAGCTTCAGGCGCTGGGCGGCAGGCTTCTTGAGCATGCGGCCGTACACCTCGTCGGCCTTCTGGCCGCCAGGCACGTAGTCTTCCGCCTCCAGTTCGAAGCGCAGCACATCGCGACCGACCTTCTTGTAGAAACCGGCCTGGGTCTTCTGGCCCAGGTGGCCCAGCTCCAGCAGCTTTTTCAGCACGGCGGGCGTTTCAAAGCTGGCGTAGAACGGGTCGCTCTTCTCGTCCAGGTTGTCCTGCAGCGTCTTGATGACATGGGCCATGGTGTCCAGCCCCACCACGTCGGCGGTGCGGAAGGTGCCGCTGCTGGCACGGCCCAGCTTCTTGCCCGTGAGGTCGTCCACCACATCAAAGCTCAGGCCGAAATTCTCGACTTCCTTCATGGTGGCCAGCATGCCGGCGATGCCCACGCGGTTGGCGATGAAGTTGGGCGTGTCGTGCGCGCGCACCACGCCCTTGCCCAGGCCGCTGGTCACGAAGGCTTCGAGCTGGTCGAGCACCTCGGGGGCGGTGGTGGGGGTGTCGATCAGTTCCACCAGCGTCATGTAGCGCGGCGGGTTGAAGAAGTGGATGCCGCAAAAGCGCGGCTTGATGTTCTCGGGCAGCGCCTCGCTCAATTTGGTGATCGACAGGCCCGAGGTGTTGGACGCCACGATGGCGTGCGGCGCCACGAATGGCGCGATCTTCTTGTACAGGTCGAGCTTCCAGTCCATGCGCTCGGCGATGGCCTCGATGATGAGGTCGCAGTCGCGCAATTGCTCCAGGTGCTCTTCGTAGTTGGCCTGGCCGATCAGGGCGGCGTCGTCGGCCACGCCCAGCGGTGCGGGCTTGAGCTTCTTGAGGTTGTCGATGGCGCGGGTGACGATGCCGTTCTTGGCGCCTTCCTTGGCGGGAAGGTCGAACAGCACCACCGGCACCTTGACGTTGACGAGATGCGCTGCAATCTGCGCGCCCATCACGCCTGCGCCGAGCACGGCGACTTTCTTCACTTGGAATCTGGACATATTTTGATGAGTTTCAATTCCGTTCGGGCTGAGCTTGTCGAAGCCGTGGCGAGGGTTTGCATCCAGGCCCTTCGACAAGCTCAGGGCGAGCGGGGGTTAAGAGCGTGGGCGTTTACTGCACCCGGATCCAGGTCTGCGTGCGACCAAAGGGGCCGATGGAGCCGCGCACTTCGAGTTTTTTGCCGCCCTCGATGGGCGTCAGGCGCAGCGTGTAGTTGCGGCCGTTCTCGGGATCGAGAATCTTGCCGCCTTCCCACACATCCTTGTCCTCGGCCTTCTTGGCGTTGCGGATGATCTCCAGGCCCTGCAGCGGCTTGTCCTTGCGGTCGTCGCTGCATTCCTTGCACAGCTCGTCGGGCTTGGCGTCCTTGGCCAGGCGCTTTTCGAGCACGCCAGACAGTGCGCCACCGTTGTCACGGATGCGGATTTCCGCCTTGGCCTCACCGGTCTTGTCGTCGATGTTGCGCCACAGGCCCTCGGGCGTCATCTGCGCCCATGCGGGCACCGCAGACGCTACCAACACAATAGCTGCTACCGCTTTATACATAGAGGCTCCATTGCAAAAAGGCTTGAAATCCGCCCCACCTGCCGGTCAGGCCAGGGCCAGGTCGGTGTCCATCAGCACCTGGCTGCCCGCACGCGCCGTACGCATGAGCGTGGCGGTCTCGGGGAACAGCTTGGCGAAGTAAAAGCGTGCGGTCTGCAGCTTGGCGCCATAGAACGGGTCGGTGTTGCCGGCGGCGATTTCGCGCAGTGCCACCTGGGCCATGCGGGCGAAGAAATAGCCAAACACCAGGTGGCCGGCCACGCGCAGGTAGTCCACGGCGGCGGCGCCCACTTCGTCAGGGTTCTGCAGGCCCTTGAAACCGATCTCGGTGGTGAACTTGGTCATCTGGTCGCCGAGGTAGGCGATGGGGTTGATGAACTCGGCCATCTTTTCGTTGACGCCCTCTTCCTCCACCAGCTGGCCCACCAGCTTGCCAAACTTCTTGAGCGAGGCGCCGTTGTTGCCCAGGATCTTGCGGCCCAGCAGGTCCAGCGACTGAATGGTGTTGGTGCCTTCGTAGATCATGTTGATGCGCGCATCGCGCACATGCTGCTCCATGCCCCATTCCTTGATGTAGCCGTGGCCGCCAAAGACCTGCTGGCACATCACGGTGGCTTCAAAGCCGTTGTCGGTGATGAAGGCCTTGACGATGGGGGTCAGCAGGGCCAGCATTTCGCCGGAGTCCTTGCGCACCTTCTCATCGGGGTGGCTCAGTTCCTTGTCCAGCAGCACGGCGCAGAAGCACTGCAGCGCACGGGCGCCTTCGGCGTAGGCCTTGGCGGTGAGCAGCATCTTGCGCACGTCGGGGTGCACGATGATGGGGTCGGCCGGCTTGTCCTTGGCCTTGGTGCCCGAGAGGCTGCGCATCTGAATGCGGTCCTTGGCGTAGGCCAGCGCGTTCTGAAAGGCTACTTCGGTCAAACCCAGCGACTGGTTGCCAACGCCCAGGCGGGCGGCGTTCATCATCACGAACATGGCGGCCAGGCCCTTGTGCGGCTGGCCCACCAGGGTGCCGGTGGCGCCGTCGATCACGATCTGCGCCGTGGCGTTGCCGTGGATGCCCATCTTGTGCTCCAGGCCGCCGCAGTAAATCGCGTTGCGCTCGCCCAGGCTGCCGTCGGCATTCACCTGGAACTTGGGCACCACGAACAGGCTGATGCCCTTGCTGCCCGCGGGCGCATCGGGCAGGCGGGCCAGCACCAGGTGCACGATGTTGCGGGTCATGTCGTGCTCGCCGGCCGAGATGAAGATCTTGGCGCCGGTGATCTTGTAGGTGCCATCGGGCTGGGGTTCGGCCTTGGTGCGCAGCAGGCCCAGGTCGGTGCCGCAGTGGGGTTCGGTCAGGCACATGGTGCCGGTCCACTCGCCGCTGGTCAGCTTGGGCAGGTAGATCTTCTTTTGCTCTTCGGTGCCGTGGGCGTGCAGGCATTCGTAGGCGCCGTGCGAGAGGCCGGGGTACATGGTCCAGGCCTGGTTGGCCGAGTTCATCATCTCGTAGAAGCACTGGTTCACCACGAACGGCAGGCCCTGGCCACCGTACTCTGGGTGGCAGGAGAGTGCCGCCCAGCCGCCTTCGACGTACTTGGCGTAGGCTTCCTTGAAGCCCTGGGGCGTGGTCACTTCATGGGTGGTCTTGTCGAGCGTGCAGCCTTCGGTGTCGCCGCTGATGTTGATCGGAAAAGCCACCTCGGCCGCAAACTTGCCGCCTTCTTCGAGCACGGCGTTGATGGTGTCCGCATCCACGTCGGCATGCGGCGGCAGCGCCTTCAATTCATCACTGACCTTGAGCACTTCGTGCATGACGAATTGCATGTCGCGCAGGGGCGGCGTGTAGGTAGGCATGGGTTTACTCCTTGGGGGTTTGGGTGGAAACGGGGCGGCCCTTGGCCGCAGCCGGTTGGCTGCAGCGGGCCAGAATGTTGTTGAACCCCGTGATGGCGCGATCGATGGCCCCCGGGGTTTGCAGGAAGCGCGCTTCGTAGTGCAGCGCCAGGATGAGGCCGTGGATTTCAAACAGCATCTGTTCGGGACTCACCTCGTCGCGCAGCTGGCCCAGCTCCTTGCAATGCTCGATGGCGCGCTGCATGGCAGCCAGCCAGGTTCGCACCGAATTGACCAGCGCATCGCGCACCAGCCCGGTACGGTCGCCAAACTCGATGGCGCCGCTGATGTAGATGCAGCCCGAATCGATCTCGATCGAAGTGCGCTTCATCCAGTTGTCGAACAGGGCCCGCAGGCGTGGCACGCCGCGCGGTGCGCTCATGGCCGGGTAGAACACCTCTTGCTCGAAGCGGGTGTGGTATTCGCGGATGACCGAGATCTGCAGCTCTTCGCGCGAGCCGAAATGGGCAAAGACACCCGACTTGCTCATGCCGGTGATGTCTGCCAGCGCACCAATCGACAGCCCCTCCAGGCCAATGTGGGTGGCCAGCCCCAGGGCGGCCTCCACGATGACGGCCTTGGTTTGCTGGCCTTTTTGCAGGGCGCGGCCCGTGCCGCCGGCAGCGCGCGCGATACGGGTGGCCTGACGGGAGTTGGTAGGTAAGGGCATATGCAAAATAAAACGAACGTTCGTTCTATTTTGCAGCATTTTTGATGCTGCGTCCAAAGCCCCACCAAAGATTTGGGCTTATTTTTGCGGGCGTTGTTCGCACGCCACCGGCCGCCACTGTCCGATGTGGCCGCCAGAGACGGCCAAGTTGCGGCTGCCGGCCTATGCCGTCACAGCATCAGCGCAAGACTAGCGTCCAGATGCTCGGTTGGCAACCGCCGAAAACCCGAACGGGCATAGCGCTGCAAGCGGCCCAGCGTGAAGGCCGTCAGCACACTGGCCGCCACCTGGGCGTCCACCGTGGGCGTGGCGGAGTTCGCCGTGCCCGCTGCCGCGCGCAGGCACTGGCGCAGCGAGGATTCGATGCGCTCGAAGAACTGGTTCATGCGCTGTTGCAGGCGCTCGTGCTCCAGCACCAGCGCATCGCCCACCATCACCCGCACCAGGCCCGGATTGCGCTCGCCAAACTGCAGCAGCAGCGCCACCACGCGCGCCGCCTGGTGGGCACCGCCTTCAATGGCTTGCCCACCATCGGCCAGGTCGCGCCCGACGATCTGCGCCACCCGCTTGAACACGGTCTGCTCGATGAAATCGATCAGCCCCTCGAACATCTGGGCCTTGCTGGCGAAGTGGCGGTAAAGGGCCGCCTCGCTGACCGACAGGCGCGCCGCCAGCGCCGCCGTGGTGATGCGCTCGGCCCCGGGCTGCTCCAGCATCCCGGCCAGCGCCTGCAGGATCTGCGCCCGGCGCTCGCCGGGCTTGGGCCGCTTGCGCGCAGCGGGGCTGTCGCCCGCATCGGCAGTGCTGACCGGCTCGGGGGTGGGCAATAGTTCAGACATGCAGTGAATAAGGAGTGGGAGCACCGGCCCCTTGCACGCAGCCCGCACACCGGGGCGCGCAAGGCAGGCAATCCATGGGGCGGGCCAATGCGTAAATCATGTGTGGAAATGATTCTCGCACAGGCATTCCACGGTGCCGGCAGGCCCGGGCGCCCAGCATTTCAGGAGCCAACGACCGGCGGCTCGGGCGGAAAAACCACCGTCACCACCAGCCCACGCCCTTGCGCGCCAGTTCCCAGGGCCAGCGCCGCGTGGTGCACGCGGGCAATCTCATCGGCAATGGCCAGACCCAGGCCGGAGCCCTCGCCCACCGTGCCGGGCACGCGGTAAAAGCGCTGCATCACGCGCCCGCGCTCGGCTTCGGGGACACCGGGGCCATCGTCTTCCACCTGCAGGAACACCCGGGACAGACCCATGGCATGGCGCACGCCGCAGCGAATGGTGACCACGCCGGCAGCCGGCGTGTACTTGATGGCGTTGTCCACCAGATTGGAGAGCAGCTCGCGCAGCAACCAGTCGTGGCCGGTGACATGCGCAGACTGCACATCGAGCCCGAGGTCCAGCCCCTTGCCGGTGGCGGCATCGAGAAAGGATTCGAGCAGGGTTTCGCACAGGTCCTTCAGGTCCACGCGCTGGGACGGCTGGGCATCCAGGCTGCGCGCGTCGGCCCGCGACAGGGCCAGCAACTGGTGCGCCAGCTGCGAGGTGCGGCGCGTGGCGTGGCGCAGCTTTTCGATCTGCTCAACGCCGAGAACAATAGCGCCTGGCGCTTGAACACCCTGGGCTGGAGGGTGTTTTTTATCAAAGTTCAACGACAGGGGTGCCGGCACGGAGGCGCGGGCCATCATGGCCCATGCCTCCACCTGGGCCTGCAGGCCGGCCAGCGGTGTGCGCAGCTGGTGGGCCGCATCGGCCACAAAGCGGCGCTGTCCTTCTGCCTGCGCATTCACCAGGGCGAACAGGCGGTTGAGCGAGCGCACCAGGGGCCGCACCTCGGCGGGTGATGCGGCTTCGTCAATCGGACTGAGGTCGCGCGGTGAACGGTGCTCCACCGCGTCGGCCAGGTCCACCAGCGGCTTGAAGGCCCGGCGCACCGCCCAGTGAATGGCCAGCCCCGCCGCCGCCACCAGCACCAGGTTGGGCAGCAACACCCGCAGCAGCAGCTGCTGCGCCCATTGCTGGCGCGGGTCGGACCCATCGGCCAGCGCCACCACCAGCTCGCCCGCCCCCGTGCGCCCGCGCTGCACCGCCACGCGGTAGGTGACGCCGCCATATTCCACGCTGTGGAACTCGGGCGCCTGCGTGGTGGGCACGGCCGCCTGCACCCAGGCATCGCCCAGCAACAGGCGGCCGGAGGTGTCGCGCACGCTGTAGGCCGCGTAGCCTGGGTGCTGACGCAAAAAGTCCTCCACCGGCGGCGCCAGCAGCAGCAAGGGCGGTTCGCTGTCGCGGATGGGCGGGGCCAGCACGGAATCGGCCAGCGCCGGCAGCAGGCGCAGCAGGCGCTGGTCGTGCCGCTCTGCGGCCTCGTCCGCCGAGCGGTAGTCGAGCCAGACCCCCACCAGCGCCAGCGCCAGCAGGGGCAGCACCAGCAGCACCAGCAGCCGGTTGCGCAGATCGGAAGTCATCGCGCGAAGTCGGGGCCGCTGCATGGTGGAGCCCAGGTTTACTGCGCGTGCAATTCCAGCCGGTAGCCAAAGCCACGAATCGAGCGCAGGGCCACGCCATGCGGCTCCAGCTTGCCGCGCAGCCGCGACACATAGACCTCGACGGCGTTGGGCGTGATTTCCTTGTCCCAGCCGGTCAGCGCCTGCAGCAGCTTGTCCTTGCTGGCGGGCTTGGGGGCGTGGATGAGCAGGTATTCCAGCACCGTCCATTCCCGCGGGCCGAGATCGATCACCTGTTCGGCATCGTCTGTCCGGATGCTGGCGCGGCGCCCGGCCGTGTCCAGCTCCAGCGGACCAAAGCTCAGCACCGCCGTGGTGGCGGCCTGCGAGCGGCGCAGCAGGGCGCGCAAACGCGCCAGCAGCTCGGGCAATTCGAAGGGCTTGACCATGTAATCGTCCGCGCCCCAATCGAGCCCCTGCACCCGGTCGTGCAGGGCATCGCGGGCCGTGAGAATCAGCACCGGCATGGCGGGGCTGGCCATGCCGGGGCGGCGCAGGCGGCGGGTCAGCTCCAGCCCATCCATGGCGGGCAGGCCGATGTCGATGATGGCCGCGTCGAACGACTCCGTGCGCAGCACCTCTTCAGCGCGCTCGCCACTGCCCACCCAGTCGACCGCATAGCCGGCATCGGTGAGCCCCAGCTTGATGCCGCTGGCCACCATGACATCGTCTTCGACCAGCAAAAGCCGCATGTCAATGCTCCACCGCGCCGCGCACGGCTCCCGGTCCAAGCAACTGGCGCGGCCAAGGCCAGTGCACCCGTGGAACTGGCTTTGCCAGGCCACCGGGTGCGTCCCCCTCCCGAAGGAGAGGGGGAAGGCGCCAAAGGCGACTCAGGGGGGTCATCTCAATGGCTGCGGATCATGGTGCCGTAGGCCTGATCGGTCAGGATTTCCAGCAGCATGGCGTGCGGCACGCGGCCGTCGATGATGTGCACGGCATTCACGCCGGCCCGGGCGGCATCGAGCGCCCCCGCAATCTTGGGCAGCATGCCGCCCGAAATGATGCCGTCGGCAAACAGGGCATCGATCTCGCGCGCGGTGAGGTCGGTGAGCAGCTGGCCCGCCTTGTCCAGCACGCCGGGGGTGTTGGTCAGCAGCATGAGCTTTTCCGCCTGCAGCACCGTGGCCAGCTTGCTGGCCACCACATCGGCGTTGATGTTGTAGCTCTCGTTGTTTTCGCCAAAACCGATCGGGCTGATGACGGGTATGAACGCATCGTCCTGCAGCGCCTTGACCACGCTGGGGTCGATGGACACGATGTCGCCCACCTGGCCCACGTCGTGCTCGACGCTCGGGTCCTTGCTGTCCACCATCTTGAGCTTTTGCGCGCGGATCATGCCGCCATCGCGCCCGGTCAGGCCCACGGCCTTGCCGCCGGCCTGGTTGATCAGGCCCACGATATCCTGCTGCACCTCGCCGGCCAGCACCCACTCCACCACTTCCATGGTTTCGGCGTCCGTCACGCGCATGCCCTGGATGAAATGGCCCTTTTTGCCCAGGCGGTTGAGCGCCGTCTCGATCTGCGGGCCGCCCCCGTGCACCACCACCGGGTTCATGCCCACCAGCTTGAGCAGCACCACGTCCTCGGCAAAATCGGCCTGCAGGTCGGGGTCGGTCATGGCGTTGCCGCCATACTTGATGACCATGGTCTTGCCATGGAACTTGCGGATATAGGGCAGCGCCTGGGCCAGGATTTCAGCCTTGTCGCGCGGGCCGATGTGGGACAGGTCGGGGTCGGGGGAAGGGTCGGTCATGGAAGCGGGCCATTCGGTGAAAACAATGAGGCACAAATTGTGCCGCATCCATGGGGCCAGTCAGGTCTTGGTGCCATGGGGCTCGCGCAGAAGCTGCACCAGCGCATCGCGCCAGGCCAACAAGGCAGCCAGCACACCTGCCAGCACGGCCGCCAGTGCAATCACCATCAGCGGGCGCGGACGCTCCGGCCGGCTGGGCACGGACGGCTGGGCGATGAACTGCGCTTGCGACAGGAAACGCGCGCTGATGGACGACATGTCTGCCGCCAGCGAGGACAGCTTTTCCCGCTGTGCCTCGGTGTTGGTCTCCTTGGAAAACCGCACGATCACATCGGCCAGCTTGAGTACGCTCTCGCTGCCACTGCGCGCCTGGACCAGCGCTGCCTGTGCGTCTGCGATGAGCGCCTTGGCAAACGCCTGCTGCTCCATTTCGCGGTCGAGTCGCTGGAGTCTTTCACGAATATCGATCATTTCAGACTCTGCGCCCACCAGCTGCGCCACGGGCGACATGAACTTCTCGTTGTCCTTGCGCACATCCACCACCTGCTGGCTTTCACGCCGCGCGACGTCGGGATAACTGGACATGACCTTCTTCAACGCCGCCACGCGGTTCTGCGCCTGCTCGATGTCAAACTGGTACTTGAGCTTGCGCTCCAGCGCGCGGTCGGAGAACTGGCGGTTGTCCGCCGCCCAGCGGGAAACCTGGTCGCGTACCGTCTCGCGCGTGGCCACGTCCTTGAAATACGCCCCCAGCCAGCCCGCCACACCGGCGGCCTGGTGGGGGTCGGGTGCCGAATAGCTCAGCTGCACACCCAGGTAGACCGAGGCCTTTCCCTCCTTGCCTTCCTTGCTGAGAAGCAGCTTTTCACGCTCTTGTTCGATCTGCAGCAAAATATCCGGCAGTTGCTTGGCATCCACCTTGCTGACCTTGGGTACGGGCATAAGCCATTCGCCGCGCGGCATGTCACGCACCAGTTTTTCGACCTGGGATGGCTCCAGCCCCGGCGGCGGCACCACGCCAACATACTGCTGCACCGTGTGCCCGTCCACGGCCAATTCAGCGAATCGCTTGTATTCCGCCGTACCGATTTCCATGCTGAGCACGCCTTCGGATTTGTAGCGCAGCAGCGGGCCATAGCCCAGAGCCGCCCCAACACCCGCACCAACCACCATGGCAACCACCACGGCCGCGACTTTTTTACGCATTCTTCACTCCAAAATTTTCAGTTGACCCGATGTACAGGGTGTGTTCCGTTGCGGGGCCTACCCGTTCTCTTTCTCAGTGGTGGATGCCCGCAAAGATTCGGGGCTGTATCCATGCACCAGTTGCAGCAGGATGTTTCTCATGGTTTCCTGATCGCTCTGTATGGCGGCGTGCCGCATTTCCACCAGTATCGGCGCCAGTTGCAGCCAGGGCAGGAAGTCTTCGTGCGCCTTCATGATGCGCGCGTGGGCGGTGCCTTCGGGATTATCGCTAATGAGCAGTTCCTCATAGAGCTTCTCTCCGGGTCGCAGGCCGGTGATGCGGATTTCGATGTCGCCGCCAGGGTGGTCTTCGTCGCACACCGTCATGCCCGACAGCTCCACCATGCGCCGTGCCAAGTCCATGATCTTGACCGGCTGCCCCATGTCCAGCAAAAACACATCACCGCCGCGCGCCATGGCGCCGGCCTGCAGCACCAGCTGGGCGGCCTCGGGAATGGTCATGAAGTAACGGGTGACTTCTGCGTGCGTCACCGTCAACGGGCCACCATCGCGCAATTGTTTGCGAAACAGGGGCACCACACTGCCGCTGCTGCCCAGCACATTGCCAAAGCGCACCATGGAAAACAGGGTGCGGTTGCGAACCTCGGGGCTTTGCGATCCGTCGGGCAGATGAAAAACCACCGAGCCGCTGTCCGACAACGCCTGCAGTACCAGTTCGGCCATGCGCTTGGTGGCCCCCATCACATTGGTGGGGCGCACGGCCTTGTCGGTGGACACCAGCACAAAGTGGGCCACTTCGCTTTCCATGGCCGCACGGGCCATGTTCAGGGTGCCGAACACATTGTTCAACACCCCCTCGGATGGATTGCTCTCCACCAGCGGCACATGCTTGTATGCAGCCGCGTGGTAAACGGTGGCGGGCCGGTACAGGTGGCAAATTTCCTTCAGGCGCCCAAAATTGCCGACGCTGGCGAGCAGCGGAACCAGGTCCACCGGCAACGCATGCTCGGTGCACAAACCTTCCAGCTCGCGGTGGATGGAGTAAAGGCCAAACTCGTTGTGCTCCACCAGCACCAGCTGGCGCGGTTTCTCTTGAATGATCTGGCGGCACAGCTCGCTGCCTATGCTGCCGCCGGCGCCGGTCACCAGCACGATCTTGCCAGCCAGGTTCTTGGCCAGCAACGACGAATCGGGCGGCACGGGTGGGCGCCCCAGAAGGTCTTCGACATCGAGCTCCTGAAAATCCTGCATCGTCACCCGGCCCGATGCCAGGTCGCCCATGCCGGGCAGGCTGCGCACGTGCACGTGCAGCCCACGCAACATCGCAACGATTTCATTGCGGCGCGTGCGGTCGAGCGACGGCATGGCCAGCAAAATATCGGTAACACCCATGCGCTCCACGGCATCGGCCACCTCATCAGGCGCGATGACGTCAACGCCGTTGATGCTGCGCCCCGCCTTGGCCTTGTCATCGTCGATAAAACCCAGCAGCACAAACTGGTGCGCCAGTCCCAATGCGTACGCTGTCTGGACCCCCACATCGCCGGCCCCGTAGATCAGCAAGCGGCCCTTGGCATGGCGCGCCTTGCGGGGGCCACCCGCCAGCCAATAGCGCGCAATCGCCCGGCTGCCCCCTACCAGCAGCAAAAAGAGCAGCGGCTGAATCAGGCCCACGCTGCGCGGTACCCCGTCCCACTTCAACACCAGCAGGGCGATAAAAAACAGTACCGCATAGACCCCCACGGCCCTGGTTGTGGTGAACAGCGCCGCCATGCCGGTGTAACGAAAAATGGCGCGGTACAGCCCAAAACGCACAAACAGGGGAAACGCCAGCAAGGGCGCCAGCAGGTAGACATACTTTTGCTGCAATTGCGGCAGACCCGTCTGGTCGACGCGCAAATAAAAAGCGACCCAAACCGAAAGCAACGACAGCACCAGATCGAGCGCTACCACCACCAGGCGTTTAATAGGGCGCGGCAGCGCCAGCAATGGAATCACCATGAATTTATGAATTGGCATTTCTCGACTTCTTATTTCGCGGCCACAGCCTGACCGGGTTGCAGCACCATTCCGGCCACCACCGTTACCCCATAGCCCAGAACAGCCCCCGCCTGCATCCAGGCGCCATGCCCCAAGACCGAGCCACCCGCCATGCCCGCCTTCACACCCAAATGGCCAAAGTCTTCCACCTGGCAATGGTGGTCTACCACCGCACCGCAATTGACAATGACGCCAGTACCCAACTGTGCTTCGGTTCCGACAATGGCACCGGCCATGACAGCACTGCCAACGCCAATGCGCGCCCGGGGCGACACCATGGCCTGGGGGTGAATCACCGTAGCCAGCTCGAAACCCGCTGCACCCAGCCTGTGATGCAGTTCCTCGCGCAAGCGGTTGTTGCCTATGGCCACAATGGCGGCATCTGCATGCGGGCGGCACCGGTCCAGGTCAGCCGTGCTGCCGAATACCGGCCACTCCCACACCTGGCCCAAACCAGGCGCCGCATCGTCCACGAAACCCGCCAACGTGAAGACACCACCGGCCAGCACCGCCTCGGCCACCGAACGGCCATGGCCACCGGCACCCACGATCAACAAACGTTTCATTGCAGGCATTCCATCAATGGGTGATTCCGTCGCGCCGAATGACCTTCACGAACGTCAGCCACAGGATACGAATATCAAACCACAGCGACTGGCGCTGCAGATACTCCACATCCAGCTTCACCTTGTCAGGTATGGGCAGCTCGTCGCGCCCATTGATTTGCGCCCAGCCCGTCAACCCCGGCACCAATGCATGCACACCCAACTGCGTGCGCAATTCAATCAGGTCATGCTGATTAAAAAGCGCAGGCCGGGGACCGACAAAGCTCATGTCGCCGACCAGAATGCTCCAAAGTTGGGGCAATTCATCCAGACTGCTCTTGCGCAAGAAGCTGCCAATCGGCGTGAGGTGCGCCTTCGCATCCACCAGCAGATGCGTGGCCACGGCGGGCGTGCCAACCCGCATGCTGCGGAACTTGGGCATTTTGAAAATCTTGTTGCCCCGCCCTACCCGGTCAGACCAGTAAAGGGCTGGCCCTGCAGAGGTCAGGCGCACAGCCACCGCAACCACCGCAACAGGGAGAGCCAAAACTACCGCCGCGCACAAGGCGAGTAGCAAATCAAACAGCCGCTTCACGCAAATATCCTTCCGCCGCTCTTTTTAACCCCTCATCGACAGACAAGGGCGGAGTCCACCCCAGCAACTGCTGCGTCTTCGATATGTCAACCTGCAAAGACCCGCATAAGCGCTGAGCAATCGCAGGCTTTCCCACCAATGCAGCCCCAGCTTTTAACAATATGGCGGGTACAGGAATCAACCGCGCCGGCTTGCCCAAGGCCCGCCCCAAGCGCTGCAGCAATTGCGTCGTGGACAAGTCCTCCCCATCCGAGACCAGAAACGTCTGGTTCGCGGCAGCTGGATGGTCAATGCAAGTCAGGATCAAATCGACCAGGTTGTCCAGCGCCACCATGCTGCGGCTGTTGTGAATAGCGCCCAGCGGCAAGGGTACGCCCCGAGCCAACCAGCGCAGCATGGTCTGAAAATTGGCCTTCACCCCCGGACCGTATACCAACGGTGGACGAATGATCACAACCTCCATGTCGGTTTCTGCAGCAATTTTTTGCAGTCCTTGCTCCGCCTCCATTTTGGAAATACCGTAGGAATCAAGGGGCGCGGGAATGTCGTCAGCAAAAAAAGGAAGCCCCAACGTCGTGGCTTCGCCGTTGACCTTGACGGAGCTGATGAAGACAAACCGACGGACACCGGCAGCTGCCGCCTGTCGAGCGAGGTTCAAAGTGCCGAGTACATTGATGCGACGAAACTCATCCAGTGGATTTTTAGCCTTATCAGCCATGACATGCACGCGAGCAGCAAGATGGATAACGGTTTGAGAACCGACAAGTGCATTACGCCAATCGGCACCGTCTTCAAGATTGGCAACCACGAGGTTTTCGGTGCCGCTTGGCAAAGCGTGCGCGGAACGTGTAATGCCGCGAACAACAAGACCACGGGCAACCGCGCCAGCACACAAGGCCCGGCCCACAAAACCATTGGCGCCGGTGACTACCAGCCGCTGCTGTTGAAGCATTGTTAGCGGCGCCCCACTAAACACATTGCAATGCACGACAAAGAAAATATTATCTTGTCACGCACACGCCTTCGACATTGCCAGGCGTGAAGGCCAAGCCTCAGCAAGCCAGTTCTGCCTCCCCCTGACCACCGCGTGACAAACGGATCATCACCCAACCCAACCAATTGAGCTATCAAAGCGGACTGGGTCGGCCCCCACCCACTTAACACCTTGCGGGCTCGCTGAACAAAAGCACCGACACCAGAGTTAACGCCCACCTGATTTTTTTCATGCTGTCTATATAGCATACCAGCGTAGTCATCAATCACCCAGCGATAGCCATTAGCACGGGCATATGCATAGACAAACCAATCATGCAAGCCCACTTGCTGGACATCGGTCCAACGGGATTTTATTAAATCCTGAACGGCACAGGCCAACTCTTTGCGCATGACATAAGTGCACCCCGGTCCGGCAGCTTCAAACAAAAAATCCCAACGAACCTGTTTTTGAGATTTATTAATCAAAACCTTATAATCATTTGACCAAAATGCCAAAACGTTGCTTGAATACGCATCTGCCGCGCCACTTAGCATTTTTTCATGTGCACGCAACAACTTCCCCGAATACCAGACATCATCTTGATCAGAAAAACTTAAATAATCAAAATCTGTCAAATCAACATCTCGCAACAAACGATAAAAATTTGGAGCAGCTCCACCAAAATGCAAACCCAAAGGCAGCAAAGTTAAACGAGGCTCTAAAAGAGCCCATTCTGCGAGAACACTTTCAGTGCCATCTGAGGATTTATCTACACTGATAAATATTTGAAGATCAACGCCATCCTGAGAAAGAATAGATTTAATCTGTTCAGCAATATATTCTATGCCGTTGTAGGCAGCCAGACAGACAGCAAAACTTGGTGCGCGCACCGCTCCAGACTGAGTAGCCACAATTTAATATCCCGAGATAATCGCCAATCACACACCAAATATAAATCGATAAACTATTCTGTTGAAAATATAAAATCGATCTCTCGCCTTATCAAAA
>Ga0207975_100417_pt1 | contig 22902 bp, 12 predicted proteins | sample LakWasMe91_HOW11_2_FD_183913 | JGI IMG/M metagenome (GOLD analysis project Ga0207975, IMG submission 183913) | Freshwater sediment methanotrophic microbial communities from Lake Washington under simulated oxygen tension - Sediment Metagenome... | ecosystem: Environmental > Aquatic > Freshwater >...
CTTTCAGGTCTTCCGCTGTTAAGGGGCGAATGGCTCCGGAAGTATCCGCAGACAACTGTTTGAACAGCTGTTTCAACCAGCTTATATAGGGGGCATTAGCGTCGACGACCGCCAGACCGGAGACTGCAACCACTTGCGCACCGTCTATTTGCCATAACGCCGCCTGACGGAATTCAATCAGGCCGCGGCTGTCGTTAACCAGCGTATAGGCCAGCGCCTCAGCGGTATCGGCGTTACGGAAGGATTTTTCCAGTTGCAGCAGCGTCGCCAGCGCCGTCAGCTGTCGCTGGGACGCGGCCATCGTCTCAGTCATGCTTGGCAGTCGGTTCCGTACCGCTTGCGACACTTCCGCCATCCTTGGCAGTCGCAGCAGCTGGAAAAATGGCGCGACCGCTCATACCGGCAAGAAGATCATCAGCCTTACCGGTAATAACTCCGGTAATTTTAATGGATTGGCTGACCGCATCGATACGCGCGCCCAGCATCTTGACTTTGGCCGGATATTCGCGCTGCGTTTCTTCAAGAAAAACCTTAAACTCGTAGCCCGGCTTCAACCACTTCAGCCAACTTGAAGGCACCAACACAGTGACTTCAAGCTGACTGTCATCCAGAATATCCAGAATCGGATCGCCGGCTTTGACATATTGATAACGCTGCACCAGCCGCTCGGCCACGCGCCCCGAAAAAGGCGCGGCAATCGCGCATTTTTGTAACACCGCCCCCATCAAGGCAATATCGGCTTTGGCCTTGGCGACTTCGGCAGCCGCCATTTCAAGCTCCAGCGGACTCATCGAATTGAGCTTGGTCAAACGCGAATTAACCTCATAGGTTTTTTCGGCGGCTTGCACAACAGCCTGCGCTTTTTTCAATTGCGCCTGCTGTTCGGCGCAATTGAAAGCAACCAGCAAGTCTCCTTGCTTGAATCGTTCTCCTTCCTGAACATTGAGTTGAACGATTTTTGCCGCCATTTCACTGGATAAAATAGAAGAATGCTGGGCATTAAGTTGAGCGCGAATTTCAGCCGACTCGGCGGCATAGGCTGTGTTGAAAACACTAAAACCGGTGGCGCAGATGAGCAATCTTAAAAAAGTACGCATAATTAAGTCTTGGTTGTTTGCTGAGGGTTGTATCTGAAAAGCCAGATGGGTCGGGTTAGCGCAACGTAACCCGACACCTTGAAGCGGCAAATGTCGGGTTACGTTGCGCTAACCCGACCTACTCGGTTGTGCCCTAAAACAGGACTAATTTTTCTTAACCACAGAGTCAACAGCCGATAACTTGTCTGCTTCCGGTTTAGTTGCCGACGGGAACCGCCCTGCTTGCCAGTTTTTATCCACTGCTTCAATCGACCTCGCCAGGGTATTAATGTCGTAATTTTCAATAAAGACCGGCAAAGGATCAAGGCCCAGTGAGACATAAACCCTGCCCAGCGAGCTTTGAATGCTGGCATAGGCTTCAAGCGTTTGTAAACGCGACATCAACGCATTGGTCGTCGCACGGATGCGCTCCAACTCGGTTTTGGCGTCATTTTCAGCATCTGTAGTGATATGCTTTGAAATCTTCTGGTTGATGCCGTCCAGTTCCAAGGTGCGCTTGTACTGCTGGTCCGCCACTAAAAATTGCTGATAAGACAAGTGAACCTGCGTCAACACCGCCATGTAAACCGATAACCGGCGAGTGTCCCCTAACTTTTCCTGTGCGTCTATCTGGCTAAAACGCGCCGGGGCCGAGATCAACTCCATCAAGTTCTGGCTGATGATGCCGCTCAACTCCAGCCAGTTGTTGTTTAACAGATAAGAGTTGCTGTCATGGTTATAACCGGTCTTGAATTCAATACCGGGCAGTAAGCGCAACATGGCTTTATGGGTCTCTTCCGTCGTAATACGGTTATTGTAGATTTCTTCCCGCAATTCAGGGCGCAATTGCAGCGCCATTTCTTCCATTTTGTCGATCGCCAATGAAAATTCCGGCGCTTGTAGCGCGCTATTTTCAGGCAATTTCAACTGAAATTTCTGGCTGGGCGATACGCCCAGCAAAGAAGCCAGTTCGGTTTTGGCAAGACGGAGCGTTTCCGAGAGTTCCTCAAGTTTGCGAATGATTTCCAGCAGATCTTTTTGATATTGCAGTATCGCCAGCGGTGCGGCCAGTCGTTCGCTTTCAATGCCTTGGGCGTCCTTCAACGCTTGTCTGGCGCTACCCAGGATTTTATCAATTTCGCCTTCGAGTTGCTGGGTACCGGCCATGCGCCAAAATGCGGTGCGCACATCCTGCATCAATAATTGAGCGGTTTTACGACGGCTTTCTTCGACAACCAGAACCCGGTTGGCATCCTGCTTGGCCTGGAAGTAGCTGACACCGAAATCCAGCACGTTCCAGCTAAAAGTGAAGTCGTAAACCTTGCGCGACCGGTCTTGAGAGGTTGATGTCTCCAAGGTCTGGCGGCCGGTGGTCGTTGAACGGCTGCTGGAAGCGCTGTAATTATCACGCCCCTTGTAACCCGCCGAAGCAATCAGGTCGGGCAATAAACTGTATTTTGCCAAATCGGACTGTCCGTCGGCCACGGCGTGTTCCATCATCTTGACGCGATGATTAAGGTTGTATTTTAACGCTCTGGCCATCGCGTCATAGACGCTAAGTGGCCCTACAATAGGTTCCTGTTTAGCAAAAATAACCTGTTTATCGGCATCAAGCGATGTCTTTTGTTCAACTTGAGTAATGGGTTCCGGCATGATGGCGCAACCGGCTAACAAAACAATACCGGAAAGACCGGCGATAAACTGAGGGGCTGGATAGTTCATGATGATGATTTTTTATTAATATTATGTTGAAAGAATTACAGGCGGCTCTCCCCGCCTTGTTTTACTGCCATCAGGTTAAAACATACCCCCGGTAAGGGAACAACCGACCGGTTGCCCCTTTACGCGAAAGGTATGCGTTATTTAAGTTCCCGTTTTTTATAGTATATCTCAGGCGGCATCCTTATCCTCGCCAACCAGGCTTGCCAGACTATCCAGCAATGTTTGCCGCTGAAGCTCAAAGCCTTTACTGCCCACCCTCTGCAACTGTTGGGTCAGGCCTGGCTTGCCGGCGTGAGCCAGTTGCTTATCGGTCTGCTGCACTTGGCTTCGTTGGTTTCTCCCCGCTCCCTGCTGATTGTCTCCATCGGGCTGCTGATTGTTTTCATTATCAGGCTGCCGCTCACCTTCTTGCCCCTGATTTTGCTGCTGCGCTCTGCCTTTTTGCGGCTGCACCTTGACCAGAACCACCACCTGCTTACCCTGACTGTCCCTGATAGTGACCTTCACCGTTATCGGACTGGTCACCACAGCGCCCTCTTTTACCGTAACAGCGCCGGTACTGGGATTGACGCTGATAAACGACGGCAAACTTTGCCCACTGGACTGGGCGGCGCTAATAGTTATCACCCCTGTCGTGTCCAATCCGGCAAAGACGCTGGACGGCAGGTTAATGGTGCCGCCGGATGTACCGTTTCCGTGCGAATCGACAGTCAGCTTCATATCCACAACGATGGTCTGGTTAGGACTGGAACCGGAATTGCTGTTGTTATTGCCCGAGCTGTTATCACCGAAGCTATTGGTATTCGTGCCGCTGTTTTCCGAACCATGCGTATCACTCGCATTGTCATTCCTGCCGGCGCCGATACCATTGCCGGTGCCGGAGTTATTACCCGTACCCGTGTTGTTACCGGTATTGGTATTGGTGTTATTGCCCGTGCCGGTATCCGAACTGGGCTTGTCATCCCCATTTCCGGTTTGTTGCGTGAGGTTGATGGGTGCCAAAGCCTCTACTTGATCCGTTGCCACGCTGGCTACACTTTCCGCACCACCTTGCGCGTCAGAGTAACTGACGACTACCGTGATTTTTTTGCCTGCCTGAGCGTCTGTCAGAGTAAAGCTTCGGCCTGTGCCGCCGGGGATATCGACACCGTCAGCTTGCCACTGATAACTGATCGTGCCCAAGCCGTCAACATCTGCCAGCGTATTGGCGGCAGACAGGGTGATTCCAACAGAGGGTGTTCCGATGATGGTTACCGTGCCGGTAGGTAAATCATTTACCGGGTTCACCGTAATGGTGAAGGTTTGAGTGATGCTGGTATCGACACCGCCATTAGCCGTTCCGCCGCTATCCTTGATTGACACCGTGACTGTCGCCGTACCGTTGGCATTGACCGCCGGAGTGTAAGTCAAGTTGCCGTTGCTATCGATAGTTGGCTGTACGCTAAACAAAGCGTTGTTGTTATTGGTGGTAGTAAAGCTCAAGGTTTGGTCAGCTTCGTTGGCCGGGCCTTTGCTGAGCCCCGTCGCCCAGCCATTCACCGTTTGCGCTCCGGCATCTTCATTAACGGTCTGATCTGCGCCCTTGGTAAACGAGGGAACATCATTGACTGCGGTGATATTCACGGTTTCGGTATAAGACGTACTGCTGTACTCCGTTCCGTCGTGAACCTTGAACTGGAAGCTGGTATTCGCAGTACCGAAAGCGTCTGTCGCGCCTCTGATAGTAAGCTTTCCAGCATCAATATCAGCCTTGGTTATTACCTGGTTGGCGGTAACCGCTGTCCCATTCAGAGCCAGAGTGCCGGTGGGCGGCAGCGAGGTAATCTGCACCTGAGTCAAGACATTGCCCGGATCCACATCGCTGAAATTGAAGTCGCCCGCCACGAAGGTATAGCTTGTATCTTCATTGACGGTTATTGCGCCATTGCTGGCGGTGGGCGCTACGTTGGCCGTCACCGTAATGCCATTGTTGGTGAGATCGGCTACTACCACCGCTGCATCCGCGCCTGCGGCCCAGTCTTCTGCGGCGGCCAAATTGTAGACCGTGTTATCGTTAGCGTTGAGACCGGTCTTGTTGAACAAGGCGTTGACACCGGTCTTGTCCGCGCCCGTCAGCGTCAGCGTAAACTCAGTAGCCGAGGTGATTTCAACGCTCGCAGTGCCTGTTAAGGTGTAAGTAGCGCCACCCTGACCGGTAAAAGTCAATTTGGAAGCATCAATGTCGTTGGTAGCCCCTGCCTTTTTCAAAAAATTGGCGCCGGTCACTACCAGCACGCCTGTGTTATTGGCATAAGTGGCGGAGGTAATGGTAGGTACCGCGACATTGCTGACGGTGATGCCGTTGCCGGTCAGGTCGGCATCGGTGACACCGGCAGCCGCTCCGGCTGTCCAGTCTTCGGCCGCGGCGAGGTTATAGGTTGTTGCGCCGGTCGACGAAGTGCCGTTTTTGTTGATCATCTGGTTGATCGCCGCCTTGTCGGTAGCGCTCAAGGTGATGATGAACGAGGTGCCGGAGGTGATCTCCACGTTGGCGGTATCGGTCAGGGTATAAGTCGCTCCGCCTTCGCCGGTAAAGGTGAATTTGTTGGCAACAATATCATTGGTCGCGCCAGTCAATTTCAGGAAGCCGGTGCCGGTCACCACCAACGCGCCGGTGGAAGCATCATAGGTGGACGAGGTAATGGCCGGAACCGCCACGTTGCTGGCGGTGATGCCGTTAGTGCCATCCACATCGGTGACCCCGGCCGCCGCTCCGGCGGTCCAGTCTTCGGCGGCGGCGAGGTTATAGGTTGTTGCGCCGGTCGACGAAGTGCCGTTTTTGTTGATCATCTGGTTGATCGCCGCCTTGTCGGTGGCGCTCAAGGTGATGGTAAAGGCGGTGCCGGAGGTAATCTCGACGTTGGCGGTATCGGTTAAGGTATAAGTCGCTCCGCCTTCGCCGGTGAAGGTGAATTTGTTGGCGACGATGTCGTTGGTCGCACCGCTCTTGCTGAGGAATCCGGTTCCGGTGATCACCAACGCGCCGGTGGCGGCATCATAGGTGGATGAGGTAATGGCCGGAACCGCCACGTTGCTGGCGGTGATGCCGTTACCGGTGAGGTCGGCATCGGTGACCCCGGCCGCCGCTCCGGCGGTCCAGTCTTCGGCGGCGGCGAGGTTATAGGTGGTGCCGCTGCTCGACGAAGTGCCGTTTTTGTTAATCATCTGGTTGATGGCCGCCTTGTCGGTGGCGCTCAGGGTGATGGTAAAGGCGGTGCCGGAGGTAATCTCGACGTTCGAGGTATCGGTCAGGGTATAGGTCGCTCCGCCTTCGCCGGTAAAGGTGAATTTGTTGGCGACGATGTCGTTGGTCGCGCCAGACTTCGACAGGAAGCCGGTGCCGGTCACCACCAGCGAGCCGGTGGCGGCATCATAGGCAGACGAGGTAATCGCCGGAACCGCCACATTGCTGGCGGTGATGCCGTTGCCGGTCAGGTCGGCATCGGTGACCCCGGCTGCCGCTCCGGCTGTCCAGTCTTCGGCGGCAGCGAGGTTATAGGTTGTTGCGCCGGTCGACGAAGTGCCGTTTTTGTTGATCATCTGGTTGATCGCCGCCTTGTCAGTGGCGCTCAAGGTGATGGTAAAGGCAGTGCCGGAGGTAATCTCGACGTTCGAGGTATCGGTCAGGGTATAGGTCGCTCCGCCTTCGCCGGTAAAGGTGAATTTGTTGGCGACGATGTCATTGGTCGCGCCGTTCAATTTCAGGAAGCCGGTGCCGGTCACCACCAGCGATCCGGTGGTGGCATCATAGGTGGACGAGGTAATGGCCGGCACCGCAACATTACTGGCGGTGATGCCGTTACCGGTCAGATCCGAGGTATCACCCGCAGTAACTTGAGCGTTCCAATCATCGGCAGCCGCTAAATTGTAAGTGGTTGCGCCAGTCGAGGCGGTGCCGTTCTTGTTGACGATCTGGTTGATGGCTGCATTGTCGGTGGCGCTTAAGGTCAGCGTAAACGATGTGGCGCTGGTAAGTTCCATATTCGCCGTATCGGTCAGGGTGTACGTTGCACCGCCCTCCCCGGTGAACGTCAGCTTGTTGGCGGTGATGTCGTTGGTCGCGCCTGCCATGGCCTGCATATTGGTGCCGGTCACCACCAGACTGCCGGTGGCTGCATCATAAGTAGCTGAAGTGATTTTCGGGGAGATTGACACCGTGACGGCATTAGTGGCGTCGGCAATGTTCGCCGCAGCATCCGCCCCGGTCATCCAATCCTCGGCACCCGCTAAATTGTAGGTAGTGACGTCATTGGAGCTGGTGCCGATCTTGTTCAACAATGCATCGACGTTGGTTTTGTCCGCCCCCGTCAAAGTGGTCGTAAACGAGGTTGCCGAAGTAATCTCCACACCCGTAGCATTGGTCAGCGTATAGGTCCCTCCGCCCTCGCCGGTAAAGGTCAGTTTGGTGAGATCAATGTCGTTATTGGCGCCCACTTTCTTGAACAGATTGGTGCCGGTTACCGTCAGTACGCCGGTATCGGAATCGTAGGTGGACGAGGTAATAGTCGGCGTTTGTACGTTGCTGACTGTGATGCCGTTGCCGGTCAGGTCGGCCACCACCGTTGCAACGGCGGTGCCCGCCATCCAGTCCTCGGCAGCGGCCAAGTTGTAAGTGGTGGCGCTGGCTGATGCAGTGCCGTTTTTATTCATCAAACCGCGCACGACCACCTGGTCGGCGGCGTTGAGGGTAATCGAAAACGTGGTGTCGTTGGTGATTTCCACATCCGACGAAGTCAGGGTGTAGTTTCCGCCTTCGCCGGTCAGGGTAAGCAATGAAACGGCAACATCGTTGGTTGCGCCGGACTTGGAGACCAGATTGGCGCCGGTCACCGTCAGCACGTTGGTGCTGGCGTCATAGGTGGCCGAGGTCACGGTCGGGGCGGCGTAGTTGCTCACCGTGATGGCATTAGTGGTGTCCGTAGCATTGGTGGCATCGCCCCGGTTCCAACTGGCCGCCGCCGACAGGTTATACGTCGCAGTGCTCACCGCAGCGGTGCCGTCCTTGTTCAGCAGTGCTTCCACGTTGGTCAGGTCGGCTCCGCTGAGCGTCACCGAGAACGAGGTCGCCGAAGTAATCTCCACGCCGGTGGCGTTGGTCAGCGTATAGGTCGCCCCGCCCTCGCCGGTAAACGTCAGCTTGGTGAGGTCAATATCGTTGGTAGCGCCGGACTTTGACAGGAAGTCCGTACCGGTGACCACCAGGATGTTGGTATTGTAATCGTAAGTGGCGCTGGTGATGGCCGGTGCCGCCACATTGCTGACGGTGATGCCATTGCCGGTCAGGTCGGCATCGGTGACCCCGGCCGCCGCTCCGGCGGTCCAGTCTTCGGCGGCCGCCAGGTTATAGGTTGTTGCACTGGTGGACGCTGTGCCGTTTTTGTTGATGATCAGATTGATTGCGGCCTTGTCGGTGCCGCTCAAGGTGATGGTAAACGCAGTACCGGAGGTGATCTCCACATTGGAGGTATCGGTCAGGGTATAGGTCGCGCCGCCTTCGCCAGTGAAGGTGAATTTGTTGGCGGCGATGTCATTGGTTGCGCCACTCTTTTTCAGAAAACCGGTTCCGGTCACTACCAACGCGCCGGTGGTGGCATCGTAGGTGGACGAGGTAATCGCCGGCACCGCCACATTGCTGGCGGTGATGCCGTTGCCGGTCAGGTCCGCATCGGTGACCCCGGCCGCCGCTCCGGCGGTCCAGTCTTCGGCGGCAGCGAGGTTATAGGTGGTGCCGCTGCTCGACGAGGCACCATTTTTGTTGATTATCTGGTTGATGGCCGCTTGGTCGGTGGCGCTCAAGGTGATGGTAAAGGCCGTACCCGAGGTGATTTCCACATTCGAAGTATCGGTCAAGGTGTAAGTTGCGCTGCCCTCTCCCTTAAAGGTGAATTTGTTGGCGACGATGTCGTTGGTCGCACCGCTCTTGCTAAGGAATCCGGTTCCGCTGACCACCAACACGCCGGTGGCGGCATCGTAGGTGGACGAGGTAATCGCCGGCACCGCCACGTTGCTGGCGGTGATGCCGTTGGTGGCATCCACATCGGTAACCCCGGCAGCAGCTCCGGCGGTCCAGTCTTCGGCGGCTGCGAGGTTATAGGTTGATACGTCGGTGGACGATCCGCCGTTTTTGTTGATGATCTGGTTGATGGCCGCCTTGTCGGTCGCGCTCAAGATGATCGTGAACGCGGTGCCGGAGGTAATCTCGACGTTGGCGGTATCGGTCAGGGTATAAGTCGCTCCGCCTTCCCCGGTAAAGGTGAATTTGTTGGCGACGATGTCGTTGGTCGCGCCGGACTTCGACAGAAAGCCGGTGCCGGTCACTACCAACGCGCCGGTGGCGGCATCGTAGGTGGACGAGGTAATCGCCGGAACCGCGACGTTGCTGACGGTGATGCCGTTGCCGGTCAGGTCGGCATCGGTGACCCCGGCCGCCGCTCCGGCGGTCCAGTCTTCGGCCGCAGCCAGGTTATAGGTGGTGCCGCTGGTCGATGCGGTGCCGTTTTTGTTGATCATCTGGTTGATCGCGGCCTTGTCGGTCCCGCTCAAGGTAATCGTGAACGCGGTGCCGGAAGTGATTTCGACGTTCGAGCTATCGGTCAGGGTATAGGTCGCGCCGCCTTCGCCGGTGAAAGTGAATTTGTTCGCGACGATGTCGTTGGTTGCGCCGTTCAGGTTGAGAAAACCGGTGCCGGTCACCACCAACGCGCCGGTGGTCGCATCGTAGGTGGACGAGGTAATCGCCGGCACTGCCACGTTGCTGGCGGTGATGCCGTTGCCGGTCAGGTCGGCATCGGTAACCCCGGCCGCCGCCCCGGCGGTCCAGTCTTCGGCCGCGGCGAGATTATAGGTGGTGCCGCTGGTCGACGAGGTGCCGTTTTTGTTGATCATCTGGTTGAGCACGGCCTTGTCGGTCGCGCTCAAGGTAATCGTGAACGCGGTGCCGGAAGTGATTTCGACATTCGAGCTATCGGTCAGGGCATAGGTCGCGCCGCCTTCTCCGGTGAAGGTAAATTTGTTGGCGACGATGTCGTTGGTCGCGCCGCTCAATTTCAGGAAGCCGGTGCCGGTCACGACCAATGCGCCGGTGGTGGCATCGTAGGTGGAGCTGGTGATGGTCGGCGTGTCGGGATTGCTGACCGTCACCGCGTTGGTGGCATCAGGAAGATTGCCGTCGTTGATGTTGGTATTCCAACCCAGCGCCGCCGCGAGGTTATAGGTCGTGCCGCCGGTCGAAGTCGTGCCGGCCTTGTTGAGAAACTGGTTGACGGCTGCCTTGTCGGCGGCGTTCAAGGTGACGCTGAACGAGGTACTGCTGGTCACCTCTACATTCGATGTGGTCAGGATCCGGGTGGTGTTGCCCTCGCCCTTCAGGGTCAGCTGGTTGACGGTGATGTCGTTGGTGGCTCCCGGCTTGGCGACCAGGTTGGTGCCGGTCACGGTCAGCACGCCGGTGTTGGCGTCGTAGGTGGAGCTGGTGATGGTGGGGTTCTGGGTGTTGCTGACGGTGACGCCGTTGCCGGTCAGATCGGCCGCTGTGGTGCGCGACGTATCCCAGTCGGCGGCGGCGGCGATGTTGTAGGTAGTGCTGGTCACCGACACCGTGCCGTCATAGTTCAGCAAGCCCTCGACGTTCATGGCGTCGGTGTCGGTCAGCGTCAACGAGAACTGGGTTGTACTGCTGGCCGTGACGGTGTACGCCCCGTTCAGGGCATAGGTGCCGCCCGCTTCGCCGGTCAGGGTCAGCTTGGTCGCATCAATGCTGTCGCCGGCGGTCATGCCGGTGCCGGTGACGGTCAGCACGTTGGTGCTGCCGTTGTAGGTGGCGGAGGTGACGGTAGGGCCGGGAAGATGAATATTGTTGAGGGTAATGTCGTCCAGATTAGCTTGGAACCCTGTTCCGACCCCGCCCCCGCCCGTTACGGTCATGGTAACGCTGGTGATGTTCTGGAAATTTGTATCGGCACTCAAATCAATCGTCTTGAATTGGGCTCCAGTGTAGGCAGATGATGCCGACCCTTTGCTGCTGGTAAACACGAATGTGGGGGAATCGGTATTAGCCTCCTGTAACTTAATGGATGAAAAATCAAATAATTTTCCACCCTGAACGGTAAATGTGATCGATGTTGTCCAAGCGTTTGAGTCGGTCTTGATATACACGCCAGTCATGCCTGTCGGTCCATCGCTTAGATTAGCCGCGGTATCTTGATACATCGTCGTCCCGGCACTGACAATTTGCAGGATATCGCCTGACGAATCGTCAGTAATCGTTATCGTGCTTTTCGAACCGCCAGCAACAGTCGCATTGGTGTTGTTGGTATCGCCCGTATCGCCGGTAAAATCGACAGCGACGAGCAACTCCGAGTATGACGAAATGGAGAGAGCGGGCTCATCAATAACGCCGGTAGCTGTTTCAAGAGACCAATCACCGCCTCTAGCTGCCGAGCCCGTAGCATCGGTAGACGCCCCCACATCGGCCTGAGTCGTCTGCGCCAACGCATTAATAAACGCCGCACCATCAGAACCTGCCGCCACATCGCAGCCATACAACAGGATGTCGCCATTCTGGCTTAACGCGTTACCGATGGTTGTCAAATCGGCTGCATGGTCTTGCAAGTTTTGCGAAGTCAATTTGAGCGAGCCCAGATTCACCGAGCCTTCGGAACCGTGGGAGAGGATATGAATCGCATCAATACCGCTACGTCCATTGAGAATTTGCGCCATTTGCGCCAATCCGTCCTGTGAGGCATCCAGCACGTGTACTTCCGCATCAGGACTGACGCCGTTGATCAGAGTCTGATAATCGCTCACGTTGCTTTCGATAAAGACGACCTCGATGCGTTGCGGTTGCGGCACCGGATCGGCTTGAACCGCAGGCGGCGCCACATCGGCTGCTGCTTGGGCAAGTTTGTCGGCATCAATAGCCGCAGTATCCTGTGCAACGGGACTGGAATCTGCCGTGGCATCTACGGCTGTTTCCACCGCCGCACCGTCGAACATGATGCGCGGCTCCAGCGCTATCATGGTCCGGCGATGTTTAGATAATGCGGGAGCCGACAAGCTTGAATTTACTTTGCCGGTTTTTTCTTTAAGCATGGTTTTGATAAATTGCATGTCGATACTCCCTGCATTGATGGTAATGAGCTAGCGCGTAGGTCTAGCTTGAAGTTTTACGGGTAATGGGCGTGATTTAATTATGGAAGATGATTTTTTAGTTTGTATATGCATAGTCCGCAATCTTGTTTACTACAGTAAAGCATTATCTTCCGATGCCGCGACGATAGCCTGTCGGATATTAAGTAATAATACCTAGTTCAATATATCAACGCAATTTATTAGTCTAACACTTGCAATCTACACCATAGATTTTGGCTTTTAACGTTGTTGCTATGGGATATACCCCGTCCAAACCTGATGCAACCCGGATGGATGAGGCATGCTTATCCCGCTCTACATGCTCATTACCACCCAATTAAAAAACTGCGTTATTCCGGCATACTCGTAAAAAACATATAGATGAATGCCGCAAGCGGGCATTTTAAGATCTACCGCGCTACATATTACTTAACCTCCAACGGCTTTCCTAAACAATAGACAAATAACCCCAAATAGACGCCGGTCGGATAGACCCGTAATAATCGTTTTTCAACCAAGCATCCACCTTGGGTTGTCGCTACCGGTTATTTCGTTATACACTGTCTTGCCGTTAGACGGGCCATCAAGAGCTTTAATCACGACCTGATGTCGTGGGTGTTTACCGAATTATCAAAGTACATATCCATGAACTCGGCTATACGGGCAAGCGGGGCTTGCGACCAGGGAATGAAGCCACATTTTTTCACACTATCGCGATCCACATTCACATCATTAGTAATAAAACTTAGGAGTAACAATTTATGGATGCACCATTTCTTGGAGCTATTTTTATCTGGGCAGGAAGCTTTGCGCCGGCAGGCTATCGTTTCTGCGACGGATCAGTCATGCAGATTCAACAGTACGCAGCGCTCTATGCCATACTGGGAACATACTACGGCGGCAATGGCTCGACCACTTTCAATCTGCCGGATTTGCGCGGGCGGTTTCCGCTCTGTACAAATACATCTACCAGCGCATATCCTATTGCCCAACTTGGCCAAGTTGGCGGACATGCAACAACCACATTAGGACTAAGCAACCTACCGGCACATAGCCATACGGCAGCTTTTACCCCAACGGGCGGCGGAACAGTGACACCGCTTAACGTAAGTGCAAACCTGTCAGTGAGTACTGCGGCTGCCACAACCTCCACACCGACGCTTGCTAACGGCAATACGGCTTATCTTGCCAATGCAACGGCTGGGACCAACCTTAAAGGCCTCTATACAACGACCGCTCCAGCGACCGGCAGCATTGCCACAATCCCCGCCAATACCACGGTCACCGGCGGCACCGGCGGCATCACCGGCGGCTCTGTCGCCATCGGCAACACCGGCGCGAACGTAGCTTTCGATATGCACCCTCCGTATCAAGCGTTAAATTTTATCATTGCCATCGAGGGGCTGTTTCCGCCGCGCAACTAGGCCGTCCGTAGACTGCTGAGACTAAAGCCCTGCCCCGCTGTCCGGGACAGGGCTTTTTTATGGCAAACGGTAAGTAAAATCGCCCCCGTCAATTGAAGGTAGCGCGGTAATAAATGCCGTTGTCGTCTTGGGCATAGGCCGCCAAGCCGATTTGCAATACTCCGCCATTGCCGTCCAACATCGACACCATGCCATCGGCTAAGCGGATCTCCGCAGGCCCTACAAAAGTAAGGCGAAACGGTGCATCGCGGAACGGCAGGGATTGCGGCCAATTGCCCGGTTTTTCCATAGCGGGTAACGCTTCCACGGCAGTCAAACGCAACTCCAGTGCGGAACCGTCGATCAAAGGAGCCGTGTAAACTTTGTCCTTATTCGGGGCGAAATCGTCTATTGCCATCATTTCCATAGTATTTCCTCTTAAACCTAAACGTTAACGTAAAAAATCTGTGCCGGGACGCCAAACCATACGATCCTCTATCGGGCCGGTTTGCTCTACGCTGAACCCCAGCCGCTGGTAAAGTTGCTTCGCCTTTAAATTGCTGCGCATCACGTCCAATACCAACGGAGTTTGCATGCCGGCGGCTGCCTGTTGCAATCCACGCAGGATGCCGCTGCCGTAACCTTTGCCGCGCGCCGCGCTAATAAAGGCAATGCTCAATATTTTAACTTCGTTGCAGCCAAAATCCACTATGACCCGACCGATACGCTCGCCAAGTTTTTCCACCACCAGTTGGAGGGCGTTGGGATAATGAGCCGCGTTCCCTTGCATTTGCAAAGCGTGCTGCATTCTGATCAGCTCTTCGATAAAGCCGTTTTCGGCATTGATCTGCCTAAGGTCATCCCGGGTCGAGCTGTACAGCGCTTCCAAAAAATCGCGGTCCTCCGGCTGAGCCGGACGCAGGTTCAAGCCGTCGGGAACGGGTATAGTATTGGGCGGCATGATGTTTCCTTGAGTTGCAGGGTTGTTGCGATTACAATCAAAAAGCGCTTTGGTAAGAAGACCATTATTTTTTATTTTAAAGCCGTTTTCCCGATAAACCTACAAATCCAGTCTTTTCACCAAGCAAGGAGCCGCTCTCATGCCTTCAACTGCATCTCATCCCGATGCTATCATCGAAACCGCCCTTCGCCTGCCTTTTCAATTTGATCCCGCCCGGCTTGAGGAAGATCTTGCCCGCATCGATAGCGCAGATTGGCAAGCCCATTTCAACAACAGCATTTACCGGGGGGATTGGAGCGGAGTAGCCTTGCGCGCCGCACCGGGCGGTCATATGGCTCTTTATTCGGACCCCGCCGCCGATACTTGGGCGGACACGGCTTTGCTGGAGCAATGCCCCGCTTTCAAGGAAGTTCTGGAAAGTTTCGCTTGTCCACTGACGTCCGTTCGACTATTGCGGCTGGGGCCGGGCGCTATTATCGAGGAGCACCGCGATCCTATGCTGGGGGTGGATTACGGCGAGGTACGCATTCATGTAGTTATCGCCACCAACCCGAATGTCGAATGCCGCCTTCAAGGACGGCCCTATCATTGGGCGGCCGGGGAATGCTGGTATGCCGATTTCAGTTGTACGCACAGTTTCGTCAATCGGGGCGATACCGAACGAGTCCATATGGTATTGGATTGCAAGGTGAACGATTGGTTACGTGGGGTGCTGACACAACTAGGGGAAGCGTCGCTGCCCAGGATGCCGCTGATCAGGCCCGCCCCTTTAACCATACCCAAGCAAATCGAAACGTTAGACGATTGGATTATATTGAAAGAGCGTGTTGCGCTGATGCGGGCTGAAAAATGCTGTCTTGCCCATGAACGCGTTAAATCGGAAAACGGCGTCCCCGTTCGCAACACCGGTGCGGAAGACGGTTTCTGCCGCATCGGGTTCTGCAGCCGGGAAATCCGCGATCATCAACTTGGATGTGCGCATACGATGGTGCGCTACCAGTTACAGGATATTATCCGGGCATTGGGCAACAGCGACATAATGACAGCAGAAGATTCTACGTCATTGGAGCAGTTATTGGATTCGGCGGGCAATGAAATCCAATTCATGGATCATCGCAAAGGCGCTGCGGAAAAACATTATGCAATCTTGCACGAACAGCTGAACAACCCTGCCATGCAACCCTCCGAAGCTGCGCTTTTGGCCGCGTCCGAACAAATCGCAGCCATAGACATACAGCACGGCGCCTATGTGAAACAAATCGGTTCGATACGCGACCGGGTTCTGGCTTATTTGGAAGCGGGTATTGCCCGTGAATCGGCCGTCTAAATAAAATATTTACCGAAAGTCTTTTATTATGGATACGCATTTATTTCACTTGCTACGGCAGCAAGTACATGGAGATTGCGCTTTGCAAGCGCGTTTGTTTGAACTGACCGATCCCAAGGATTTTCTTGCCGCTGTCCAGGCATTGGCCGAAGAATCAGGATATACGTTGGAAAAAGCCGACCTGTTTGAAGCCACATTGGCCGGACGCCGCGCTTGGCATAACAGGAACCGGTAATGAACAATACGGATGCCATGGCCGGTTGGCTGCCCTTTTTTCTCACAGCCCATAACGGCCAAAGGCAAGTGGAATGGGGCTACATGGGCCGGGAACGGTTTACCGAGCCGTTCTTTCTGGATACCTTGCAACGCCTGCTATACCGGCAATTCAATCATTTATTCCGCCAACAAAGCGGACTGGATTTACTGCTGGAACGGGCGCAATCCCACCCCGGCTTACCGCTGAAAGGCATCGTATTCCACATGAGCCGCTGCGGCTCCACGTTGGCCTCTCAGTGGCTGACCGCCTTGCCGGACAGCGTGGTGCTGTCGGAGCCGGAACCGTTAGACACTTTATTGCAATGGCCCGCCCCCTATAGCAATCCAGAAACGATACAAGCATTGCTCGCCGCCTTGGGCCAGCCACGCCGGGAAAGCGACCGCCGTCTTTTCCTGAAAACCGACTGCTGGCATACGGCCCACATCGACCGCTTGCTGACGGCCTTCCCCGATACGCCATGGGTATTCCTGTACCGCAATCCGGTGGAAGTGCTGGTGTCACAGCAACGGATGCCCGGCTGGCACATGGTGCCCGGCACTATGACCGGCCACGGCCTGCATCCACCCGATGAACTATGGAATAATCCTCTAGGCAACGGCGCATGGATTTTATCTGCTATTCTGGACCAAGCCGGACAAGCCATGAAGCGCCACAGCAACGGCCTGTTGTTAAACTATTCGGAACTGCCGGAAGCGCTGGAAAATAAGCTGGCCATTCATTTCGGCCTGGATTTAAGCACTCAGGACGCCGAGACTCTTCGCGCGGTAGCCGGGCGGCACTCAAAACATCGCCATGCCGAGTTTAAACCCGATGCCGCCGAAAAACGCGCCGTCGCCGATACGCATATTTTGGAGCTGGCTGACTGTTGGCTGGATAAACCGTATCGACTGCTTGAACAGTTGCGCTTAGACGACGCGACAAACCTGTCAAGCAAACCGTCATTTCCATTGGACACTCCGTAGGAGAAACGCATAGCGAGCGCCGCCGGATGTAACCGCCCAACCCTTAGCCTATTGTTTCATAACACAAACCCGGACGCACTCCCAACTGATAATGGAATTGCAAAGTTTCGCCGCCCGCAAACGTCGGCTTTCCAGGCAAGGCTTGCGGTAAGTTCAGGCTACTGTCGTAATCTTGCAAACAGGTTTGGCCATAGACCGTGATCCGGGTCAGAAGGCGCAGCTGATAACGTTGCAGCAGAGGCGTTGGCATTGTGATGCTTCCGGCAGGCAACCGCTCCTCGGTTATATCAGCCCACTGCCTGATATTTTCTGCATTCAGTTCAAAAATTTTACCCAGATAAATCCTGTCTCGCACCGGCTCTACGACCTTTTCTGGCTGCGTCGAATCGATCGGCGCATGTTCTTTCGACCGGTCCAGCAGACAGGCCTCAACGCTGACGGCTTGCGGCACCATCAGCGCATCCGGTGCCTGCGCCAGCAAATGGCGGGCAATAGATACTTGCGGTTCTTTGCCCAAACAGACATTCATCGTTTCACTGACGATCACATCGGGTATCGAATCAAGAGGGATTTGGTAGCGGGTTGCGTCAGCGCACACATGCTCAAGCACATGACCGGAAAAGCCAAAAGCATCAATCAAATGTTGCGCACAACGCAAAGATTCCGGGTGAATATCAATCAGTGTGAATACCACCTGTTGTGCTGAAAACACCGCCATCAACGGTAAAGCCAACAATGCAAAAGGACCGCAACCGGCATACAGGACTTGTACCGGACGATCTTCGCGCGCTGCATCCTGCACTGCTGCTCCAGCACCTTTAATAAAAGCAGCGCTGCGTAATACTTCGCGCGCGCAGAAAGCTGCCATCAGAGGCGAAACCGCCATGCCGCTATCGAGCAGGGTCCTGTCCTCGGCCAAATTTACCTCCGTCGTCAACTTTAAAAGAGTATGCCGCTCAAGCAAAGCTCTTAAGTCGCCAATATGCTGAATTAAGTCCACTATCGTTTTCTCAGGATCGAGAATATCTTGCGCAATCCTGTTGAGGTTTTCTATATCCTGATTGTTGGGTGACGGGGTAACATGTTCTGGCGATGGCATCATCAATAACTCCTCTTGAAATATAACGGAAAAAGTTAGCGGCTTTACTTATTGACAGGCATAAAAAAACCGTAGCCCCCGAAAGAGCTACGGTTTTTTTTGTCCGCAATTAGATGATTGTTACTTCTTCTGCTTGCGGGCCTTTTTGTCCTTGAGTGACAGTAAACTGTACTTTCTGTCCTTCATCAAGAGATTTAAAGCCTGAGCTGTTAATGTTACGAAAGTGAACAAAAACATCTGGGCCGTTTTCTTGCTGAATGAAACCGAAGCCTTTTTCAGCGTTAAACCATTTAACGGTACCTGTAGTCATTTAGTGTAATCCTATTTGTAGTAATTGAAGCCTTATAAAGGCTAATGGAGCTGGGAAATTAGAGAATTACTTAATGATAACAGGACGAACAATTACATGAAGAACTTCGTAAAGATAAGCATAACGGTAAAACTATTTCAAGCTGAGCGCATTCTATAGCCGCCCCCTGACAATGTCAAGCCTGCTCTTTCAGTTTCCCGATGTCTTGGCATGAATGCCATATGATTTTAAGAACCCCAGTTTATGAGCGACAGGTCCTATTCAGAATTAACGCTGTTCTCTGCACACCTAATGACGGCTCAACTCTAAATTTCTAACCTTTTACATTACTTATATGAATATTTTATGAATTCAATGCATCAAATAAGGAAACAATCCATCTACTCCTAGTGTTATTGTCAACAATAGAGGCCTTTACTATAGTTGAGCCGTAGTCTAAAAAACCTTTCAACGTTATAAGAGGATTTACTCATGAACGACTTTTACAAAGACATTTTAACCGGAACGGTATTTATAATCGGCCTGTTGGGCTTTATTTCCGGTGAATTCATCATCTCATCCGCCCTATTCGCCGCTGCCGCTATTGCCAGTAACGTTAACCTGAACCGTAAAAGAGGTAAAGCTGGACAATTATCATGCGAATGACTTTAACCACGCAATTTGAAGACTTTCAAGGCTTAACGGCCTTGGAAGTTTTTTATGCTTCTTTTTTTGGATGTCTCGATTAAAGACGCTGGCACCGAGTTATTGTCACTACAGTTAGAATTTACTCCGTTACATCACCATCAGCTTCAACCAAAACTAAAATCAGCCTTGCTCATTCGTCCATAGCCCGGATGATAATCGCCGACTGGAATACCTTTAGAGGCCTGAAAAGCCACATAATCAGCTTGACCGTTACCAGTAAATAGTTTGTTTTCCACTGTAACTGCCGCAGAAATCATCCTGCTATTCAATGTCGACTATTTCAGATCTATAGCCAAGTCCCCACCCAAACCCCTTCAGCTTCACCCGCCCGGCTTTTGCGAAAAAATTTGCAGTGAACTAAATCTTGAAACAAGGATTTGTGCTGAAGTAGCGAAATTGCTAAGCGTCGAACTCGTAGAACCTGAAATTAGAAATGGCGAGTATTGAATTGACCCGGCGATTTATTCCGCCTATCAACCGCCAATTATCACCAAATTTTATTTTGAAAAATTGATTTGATAGTTAAAACCAATAACTTGAATGGCGGAGAGAGAGGGGTTCGAACCCTCGATACGTTGCCGTATACACACTTTCCAGGCGTGCGCCTTCGACCACTCGGCCATCTCTCCTATTATTTTGCTTCCCGTAGATCACGGGAAGCCAACTAGAATAATCGATATTGCGTTTTAGCGCAATGCCCTTCGCTTACGATCGCACGGATGCAGGAGATAGAGCATCCACAGCAGGCGCTTTAGGCGACATACGGAGCCGTTGCCGAAAGCGTTTATTTTTGGTGACCGCCACTCTCTTCGGTCGACGCTTCCAGCTCATCCCATCGCTTGTAAACTTGCTCCAGCTTTGCATCAACCTGCTTCAGTTCATCCAGGGTCTTGGCAACGACGGCTTGATCTTTTTTGTAGAACTCAGGCGCACTGATTTGCCGGTTTAATTCCGCTTGTTCGGTTTCAAGCTCACCGATCAGTTCCGGCAGTTTATCCAGCTCCTGCTGTTCCTTAAAGCTTAGTTTTTTTTTCGTTACGGCGCGCGCGGGAGCTTGGGCCGCCGGCTTTTCCTGCTTGGTTACCTTGACAGTTTCGGCCTGCTTCGCCTGTTTAACATGATCCATCCAATCGGTATAGCCGCCGACAAATTCATCGACTTCGCCTGAGCCGTCAAGCACAAAGACACTGGTCACTACGTTGTCCAGAAAAGCCCGATCATGACTCACCAGCAGCAAGGTGCCGTCAAAGTCGACCAGTTTTTCTTCCAACAGTTCCAGGGTTTCCAAATCCAGGTCATTGGTCGGTTCATCCATAATGATCAGGTTGGAAGGCTTGGTAAATAACCTCGCCAGCAACAAGCGGTTTTTCTCGCCGCCCGATAAACTCTTTACCGGAGAACGCGCTCTGGCCGGAGCAAACAGGAAGTCGCCCAAATACGACATGACATGCCGTTGGTTACCGGCGATTTCGACAAAATCATTACCGTCGGCGACGGTATCGGCAACGGTCATGTTCGGGTCGAGTTGGTCACGCAGCTGGTCGAAGTAGGCGATTTCGAGCCGGGTGCCCTGTTCTACCGTGCCGCTATCAGGCTCCAACTGCTTTAACAGCAATTTTAACAAGGTCGATTTACCGGCGCCGTTAGGGCCGATCAGGCCGATTTTATCGCCGCGCTGAATTAACGTGGAAAAATGCTTAACAATCGGTCTGTCCTCATATCCAAAGCTAATATCGTTAACTTCGATTACTTTTTTACCAGAAGCATCGCCTCTGTCCAGGGACATCTTGCTGGTGCCTTGGGTGTTGCGGCGTTGGGAGCGTTCGTTACGCAACTTCTCCAGCGCCCTGACCCGGCCTTCATTGCGTGTGCGCCGGGCTTTTACGCCCTGCCTGATCCAGACTTCTTCATCGGCCAGCTTTTTGTCGAACTCGGCATTTTGATTGGCTTCGTCTTCCAGAGCGGCGGCTTTACGGGCCAGATAATCGTCATAACTGCCCTGCCAGGACACCAGATTGCCGCGGTCCAGATCGATAATCCGGGTCGCCAGTTTTTGCAAAAACGACCGGTCATGGGTCACAAATAACACGGCCCCCTGAAAATTCAGCAGTTGGTCTTCCAGCCAGGTAATACTTTCAAAATCCAGATGGTTGGTCGGCTCATCCAGCAATAACACTTCCGGCTCTATGACCAAGGCTCTGGCCAAGGCTACGCGCCGCTTCCAGCCGCCGGACAAGCCGCTGATCTTTAATTCGCCGGGCAAATCCAGCTTGCTTAAGGTGGTTTCAACCCGTTGTTGAAAATGCCAGCCGTTATGCACTTCGAGTTTGTGCTGCAAATCGCCCAACTCATTCAAGGCCTTGTCGTCATCGTAATCCATGGTTAAAGACAGCGCGTGATAGCGGGTAATCCACTCGCCCAGCTCGCCCAAGCCACCGGCAACCGCGTCATAGATGGTCGCATCATCCGGCAAATCGGGCGTTTGCTCCAGCCATGCCAGCTTTAATTCCGGTTGCCGCCAGATGTCGCCGTGATCGGGCTGAATATTCCCGGCAATGATCTTCATTAAGGTTGATTTACCCTCGCCGTTGCGGCCTAACAAGCCTACCCGTTCCCCGGCATCCAGCTGAAAGTCGGAATTTTTCAATAAAGCGTGAGTTCCAAAAGCGATGGAAACGTTGGTCAATCGTAATAAGGGCATTTTAAAGTTCTTTATGTTGTAAATAGCGTCGTAATAAATCCAGTGCCAGTAACGCCGCCTGATTTTGCTTGCGTTTGATAGGGCCTGCCACTGAATGGGTGGTTTGATGAAATCCATCTCCAGTCAGCAACGTATTATATAGAATAATGGACTGGTCTTTATCGTGAAATGTTTTATTGTCCCCGGCATGGAGCTGAACCAGTACAAAATCGGCGGCACCGGTCTTTTTTATTGCGCTGGCGACGGCCTGTGCAGTTGCGATCAAATCGTTGGCGTTAACCGTAACCGCGAGCTTTTGCCCCAACCTTTCCAGCGATTGCTCATAGCGCGTTTCCAGCAGCCATGGCAAGCCTATGCACTTGGCCGTCAGCAAGCCTTGGCTGGCGGTTTCCACGACGGCCAAGGTGTGCCCGCCGACGGTCATCAGCCGATCAATCACAAACACCAGATCGCCGCCTGCCCGCCCGAAACCGTCAATGGCAAAAACAGAATCGCCCAGCTCTTCCGCAACTTTGGACGCCAATGCGGCCACGGCGGCTTCAGGATAATCATGCGGAAACAGCAATTTGGTCTGCACATCATCCGGGCTGGCACGAAAACCCAGCATCACTTGGGGCGGGATTTCAATCGCACTGATGCGCTCCTGAATGGCCGACTCGCCTATGCCTAGCGTTTTGATGGTGATTAACTTTCCGGGCCGCAATAAAAACCGGCTTGCCAACGTTGGCTGAATGGATTCGGAAAATAAATGCCGCATTTCAAAAGGCACGCCGGGTACAAAGGCAAACCAGCAGCGCCCGACTTGCAGGGAAAAACCCGGAGCAGTGCCCCAGGCATTGTCAATGCGCTCGGCGCCCTTCGGAAACAGCGCCTGCTTGCGGTTTGACTCGGGCATGGGCCGGTTTCTGAGCATAAAAAACCGTTTGATCTGCTCAAAGGCAACGTCATCGAATTCCAGCGGCAGGTCGAACGCTTTGGCGACCGCCTCAGCGGTCAAATCGTCGCTGGTAGGTCCCAGTCCGCCTGTGCAAATGCAGCAATCTGCGCGCACTGAAATTTCCCGCAACAAGGTTACCAAATCGTCAAGCTTGTCGCCCACCGCGGTATGCCGGGTTACGGTAAAGCCCATGGCGACGACGTGCTCCGACAGCCAAGCCGCATTGGTATCGACGGTTTGACCGGTAACAACTTCTTCGCCTTGCGAAAAGA
>Ga0207975_100421_pt1 | contig 22764 bp, 22 predicted proteins | sample LakWasMe91_HOW11_2_FD_183913 | JGI IMG/M metagenome (GOLD analysis project Ga0207975, IMG submission 183913) | Freshwater sediment methanotrophic microbial communities from Lake Washington under simulated oxygen tension - Sediment Metagenome... | ecosystem: Environmental > Aquatic > Freshwater >...
GCCATTTCGCGCACAACGGGTTCTGCCACCAGGTGGAACTCCTTGACCCCCTGGTTCATGCGCCAGGGCAGCGTCCAGCCGTTGAGCGTGACCACCGGGTTGTAGGGGCGCCCGGAGTTGGGCACCAGCGGCGCCATGGTGTCTGCGCTTGTCTGGTACACGGGTTCTGGCAGTGCGGCCATTGCCACGCGGCTCACACTCGCTGCGGCCACGGCCCCTCCGGCAATGCCAGCAAACCGGAAAAAATCTCTTCTTGAATTCATGTTGGTTTCCTTGAGGGGATCAGTGGCCTGCACCGGCTTCGGCAGCGGCTGCGCCACCGCCCGAGACGCCAGCGCTGGTGGGCTTGCCGATGAGAGAGGCCTGAAGGGCGGCGTCCGCCAGCCAGAACTGCTGTTCGGCGTTCAGGGCCGCCATCACCGAGTTCACCTGGTCGCGGGAGTCGGCAAGCAACTCGAAAACGCTGATCAGCATCCCGTTGTAGCGAAGCTGGTTTTCTTCGGAGATGGTTTTTCGCAGGGGAATCACCTCGTCGCGGTGGTGACGCGCGATGTCATATGCAGTGCGGTACGCGGAGTAGCTCTCCCTAAGGTTCGAACCCGCCGCGCGTGCGGTTGCTTCCAGGCGGTTGGCCGCAGCCAGGGTCTGCGCATTCATGGCGTCGCGCCGCATTCCACCCCAGTCGAAGATCGGCAGCTGCAGGCTGATCTCGAAGCCGCGCCGCATGGAGTGGGTGTTCTCGGCGGCATCAAAGACAGAGTCGCGCCGCACGCCCAACTCGATGTCTGTGAAGGTCGTGATCCTGTTCCAGCCTTGCGCGCGTGCAGCTGCGTCGTAGTCAGCCTTCGCGATCTGCAGATCCAGCCGCCCCTTAGACGCTTGGCGGCCCGCGTCCGATGGGGACAGCGGCTCCTTGGGCAGTGTGGGCAGGCGCTCAGGCAACTTGAGCTGTTGGGCTTGGCTGTCGTCCAGACCCAGCAGCCGGACCAGTTCCTCACGGGCTGCCGTGACTTGGTGCTGGGCACTGGCCAGCTGGGTCGCTGTGTCGGCATAGAACGCTTGCTGGCGTGCACGGTCAAGCTTGTTGAAATTGCCCACCGCCTGCATGCGCTTGGCCAGTTCGGCACTGGCTTGGGCGCTGGCAACGACCTGTTGGGTGTAGGCCAGCGTTTGTTGCGCGGCAACGGCGCGTACCCATGCCTGACGTACCTGCGTGACTTGGTCCACTACCTCGCTGCTCAGGCGCAACTGGGTCTGCTTGATGCGCTGCTCGGCGATGCCTTTGCGCGTCGGCAAGGTCAGCAGGTCCAGCAGCCCGAAGGACAGGAGGCGGCCGATCTCCGTCTCGCTGCCCAGGCGAACGCGCTCCAGGCTCAGGATGGGGTTGGCGATGCGGCCGGACTGGGCTGCCGTGGAAGCGTCCGCCCAGTTTTGAGCCACGATGGCCTGCAGGGATGGGCTATTGACGAGTGCGAGTTGAACGGCATCCTTCTGACTGAGCGGCTTGGCCAGCAGATCCGAAGCGCGCTGGCGCAAGGCGTCCCGCTCGCTCTGGTCCCGGGCCAAGGTAAGCTGGCCGTCCGTGAAACCGCTTGCGGCTGTATTGGCGCTGGTGAGGTTCTGCTCCAGATTCACGCTGGCGCAACCAGACAAGACCGCCACTGCGGCCATGGCGATCACGAGTTTGGCGCGGGGCGTGTGCAAGGGGCGGTTCATTGTTTGCCCCCGTGGTGTGCGTCATGGCCCTGCGCGGGTTGGTCCTGGCCGGTTGTGGGTGCCGTCTGGCGAATTTCCTTGGCATAGGTGCGCCAGCCTCCGATCTCGCCCACCTTGTCATTGGCCGCTTTCCAGGGCTGGACGGATTGCTCTTTGTAGGCTTCGTAGCCCGAGAGGGCTGATCGGTACGAAAGCTGATAGTCCACCTTGGCGGATTCGCCCTCTGGCATCTGAGCCAGAGCCAGGGACGGCGCTATTAGCGCGGCGGCCAGCCAGGGGGTTGATATAGGTCGTGAAAGCCAGGAAATTTTCATAGGTTCACCATGCGTTCTTGATGCAACGCATTGTGTGATCCCAAGGCTTCCGCCGACATAACGGCTTAATTACATCTTTGTCATCTGAAAGAAAGCCCGCGATCTGCAGGCACACTTGCCGTCATTCGCAGACAGGGAGATCCCGTGAAGATATTGATCGTCGAGGATGAAATCAAAACCGGCGAATACCTGCGCCAAGGCTTGCGTGAGGCAGGGTTCAACGCCGATCTGGTTCACAACGGAGTCGATGGCCTGCATCTGGCCCAGGAAGGTGACTACGACCTGGTGATCCTGGATGTGATGCTTCCTGGGATGGATGGCTGGCAGGTGCTCACCAATCTGCGTCGCCGGGGCCTGGAGATGCCCGTACTGTTTCTCACGGCCAAGGATCAGGTGCAAGACCGGATCAAAGGGTTGGAACTGGGGGCGGACGACTACCTGGTCAAACCGTTTTCCTTTGCCGAGCTATTGGCGCGAGCGCGCACCATCCTCAGGCGTGGTCGCAATGGCACCGAGGTGACGGTCCTCCAGGTGGCCGATCTAGAACTAGACCTCTTGCGGCGGCGAGTCAGCAGATCTGGCAAACGCATCGACCTCACGGCCAAGGAGTTCGGACTCCTGGAGCTGCTGATGCGCCGCCAAGGGGAAGTTCTGCCGCGCTCTCTGATCGCGTCGCAGGTGTGGGATATGAATTTCGACAGCGATTCCAATGTGATCGAGGTGGCGATGCGTAGGCTGCGCGCCAAAGTGGATGATGCCTACGAAGTCAAGCTGATCCAGACGGTCCGAGGCATGGGGTATGTGCTTGAGGCTCCCGAGGAGAGTGCGTGAAGGCAAGGTACTCGCTCACGACACGGCTGACGGTCTTTTTTACTTTGGCTTCCGGGCTGGTGCTAATTGGACTGGGGACTCTCGTGGCAATTTCCATCGACCGACATTTTGTGGAGCTTGACCGCGATGCATTGCGTGACAAGGTTCACCTGACGCGTGAAGTCATCGGCAAATCGAAGTCGCCGCAGGATCTGAAGACGCGGCTGGATGACGTTTTGCACAGCCATGAGGGCCTCTTCGTCACCGTGCTTCGCAATGGTCAATCGCTGTACTCGACGGAAGACTTTGAGTTTCCTGCGGACTTGAGCGTGCGGACCCAGCATTCCCGCTTGGGGGTCGCCTCGTGGCGAATCAAGGACCGTGAGTACCGGGGAATGTCCGAAGCCGTGACGCTGCCTGATTCCGCAGAGCCGCCGCTGCAGGTCTGGGTGGCCGTGGACATTGCTCACCACAAGCACTTCATGTACGAATTGATTTGGGTACTTGTGAGCTACGTGGCATTGGCAACGCTGGTGGCTGGGATCCTGGGCTGGTGGGCCGCAAAGAATGGCTTGGCCCCCCTTCGCGCCATGCGGTCCCGCGCCATGGCCATCACGGCACAGCGACTGGACGAGCGGATGCCAACCCAGGAGTTTCCGGTGGAGATGGCCGACCTGGCGACCACCCTCAACGAGATGCTCCGGCGTCTGAAGGAGGAGTTCGACCGGTTGTCCGAGTTTTCTTCGGACCTGGCCCACGAGCTGCGTACGCCCATCAACAATCTGATGACACAGACCCAGGTCACGCTCAGCCAGGCTCGTTCTTCCGAGGAGTACCAGGACATACTGGCTTCCAACGCCGAGGAGTACCAGCGCCTGGCCCGCATGGTGGCTGACATGTTGTTCCTGGCCAAGGCTGACCACGGTCTCATTCTTCCCAGCACGGAGAAGATCGCTGTTCACGATGAAGCACAGGCCCTGTTTGATTTCTACGAGGCCCTTGCAGAAGAAAAGCAGGTCCGACTGCAATTGGTCGGGGCAGCGGAGATCGCTGGCGACCGGTTGATGCTGCGCCGGGCGCTGAGCAATCTCCTGTCCAACGCCATTCGCTACACCCCACCAGGCGAGCGGGTGGTCGTGGACATCCAAGGGGACCTGCACGGAACCACCGTGGATGTCGTCAACACCGGACCTTCCATCGATGCGCAGATGATCCCCCGCCTGTTCGACCGCTTCTTTCGGGCAGACAAGTCGCGCAAGCAGCTGGACTCCGATGGTGCGGGCTTGGGCTTGTCCATCACCCAGGCGATTGTTCATGCGCACCGGGGACGGATTTCCGTGAGCTCGGCTGATGGCAGAACTTGTTTTTCGATGTATTTCCCCAGTGCACAGAGCATTGGCAAGCACCTCACGACAGATGCATGACCCCCTGGCAACCCTCATAGACTGCTGGAAGGCAGACCCGAGCAGCACCTACAACACCTGGTTCCTGTGGGATCAGAGGATCAAGAACTTCCGCTCCATCCGCCGAGGCATCGCGCAGGTGGTGCAGGACATCCGGGGCGGAACGTTTGGCAACGCCTACCGAGGCTCCTCGCTGGAGACGATCGTGGGTTCCGTGGCAGAGCAGCGCCAGATTTTCAAGGGAGCGGACCACGCGTTCCTCTGGAAACCCAAGCTGCGGATTCCGGACATCTACGAGAACACGAGCAACCAGCTCGCCTTCGCAGATCTTCTTCACACTTGCGATCACTGCGACTGCGCGGAAGACGTGGTGGCCGCCATACAGCGCATTGATGCAATTGGCATCAAAGGCTTGGGCCCAGCAGTCGCCAACTTGCTCTACTTCATCCACCCAACGCTGGTCTCCCCCTTCAACACGGCCATCGTCAATGGTTTCAACGCGGTGACCGGGGGGCGCGTGAAGCTCGGGCGCTGGGACCACTATCTTTCGATGCGAGAAGGCTTGCTGCGCTTGAACGCGCAGTACCGGCTGAAGCTATCGAATGATCTGGGTGCAATCGCGGGACTCATGTTTGACATTGGCGGCGGCCGATATGCAGCGCCGCCACCGGCCATGGATGCTGCGGCGACAGCTCTCTGGCAAGAAGACCTTGAGCGTGTGCGGCAGGAATCCGCCGCATTGCAACGGGAACTGTCCCAAGCGACCGAGAGCGATGCGACCCACACGGGTGTCCAGGCTTCACTGCGCGACCTGGGCAAGGCCCTCGGGTTCGAAGTCTGGATAGCGTCCAACGACCGGGGCCGCGCCTATGGCGGGGGGGTGCTGGGAGACGGATGCCTCTCGCAGCTGCCAGCCAGCCTGGACCGAGGATTGGAGTCCGTGCGACTGATCGATGTTGTATGGGTTGATCCCCAGACCTCGCAATTCGCCGCCGCATTCGAAGTCGAACACACCACGTCCATCTACTCGGGGATTGTGCGCATGCTCGATCTGGCCCTGGGCACGCCGGTTGCAGGCAACTGTGCATTGTTTCTGGTGGCTCCAGACAATCGCAGAGACAAGGTCGCTGAGCAACTTCAAAGGCCTGCCTTCTCCAGGGTGTCAGAGCTGGGAATCCGGTACCTGCCTTACAGCCAGCTGGAGCAGAACCATGCCTCCATGAGCCGCTTTGGGTCCAGCATCAAGCCGTTGCTGGAGATTTCGCAGCGGCTGTGAGCCACGGCTATTTCGTGCGGCGCGCTTCGCTGCGCGCGGCTTTTTGGGCCCCAGGGATGCGGCAACCCACGGCGATGTCGGCAAGATGAAGTTTCTGTAATCCCGAACGGCGGGATTGACGGGTAGCGCCTTGCGTTGCGAAAGCCACAGATCGAACTCCAATCTCTACGATTGGGCATCGCCTCGGCACAGATTTCGAGGCAGAACTTCGCAAACTCTTCGCCCCAGAAAGCCTCGGCATGAACGTCACGACAAAGCCATTGGATGCACTATTGCCTGTCAGTTCGCTGGGAAACTCTGTGCCCAAAGCACCGAGCATCCAGGGAGGCGGTTTTCTGGACGCGATGAAGCAGGCGCTTTCAACTACAAGCCAGTTGCAGAGTGAGTCTGGTCGCCTGAGCCGCGAGGTCACACTCGGCAATCCCACGGTCAGTCTCGAAGAAACGATGCTCGCTGGCGTCAAGTCGAACATCGCGTTTCAGGCCACGCTTCAGAGCCGCAACCGCATTGTCCAGGCCTACACCGATGTGATGAACATGCAGGTGTGAATTGCCCTAGGGAGTACAAGGTTCGTGGATGACGCACTGATCGGCGCACATGCTTTGCCTCGGAGTCGCTATCAGCTGGGACCCACCTTGAAGTTCATCCCAGCTTCAGGTAGAGATAAGTTCCGGGGATTAACCATGAGGCACATGGTCGAACGAAAAAGCGGACGTAAAGCACTTTCTCCTGTCGGGGTGGCAACGCCACGCGTTGCGCCTTCATCAATGTAGATGGGCGTCTCAGCCTTTGATGACGTTAGACAGGTCTGTCATACGTTTAGCAACTGCAGGGCTGCGAAGGATACACCTTCAGGTTGTTTCCCCCAGATGTGATCGCAGCGCACATTCGTCTTGATGCAATTGGCTTCTCATGAGTGCAAGAAAATTCCTTGCAACACCTGATAAAACCTGTCCCACAGGGACTGCAAGTAAGCAAGAGAAGCCTACATCGACCGATAGCCGACGCACCACCAATCCGCGTTCAGCGTAATCGAGCGCCGTTATAGGATTGACAATCCCCACCCCTAATCCACGTAATGCCATCTCACACACACTTGCTGCGTAGGGAGTGTGGATGGACACGCTCAAGTGGACACCATGCTCCGCAAGTTTTTCCTCCAAGCGGCGACGGGAAGCATCTTCTGGGTTCAACGCAAGGAATGGGATTTCGGCTAGCTGCTGTGGCTGCACTCGCTGATGGCGGGCCAATGGATGGTCTCCCTTCATGACAACCACTCCTGGAAACCGCGCGAAAAGGGTAGCATCCAAGCCGCTTGTCGGTATTTCATCGGCCATCAGTCCGAAGTCTGCATGCCCTGAAACCACTCGCTCACGGACATCCCGAGAGCTCAGAACCTGCAATGACACGTGAGGACGCCTTTCAGGAGTCTTGGCAGTCATCAGCCTCGCGAGGCATCTCGGCATGAAACCTAGCCCAAATGCGGGGTAACTGGCGATATTGAGTTGGTTCACTCCGAAGTCCCGCAAGCTCTTGAGGCGATGCTCGATAGCGCCCATACCGACAAAACTCCGTTCAACCTCTACCAGCAATGCCTTTGCCTCAGGCGTGGGGTGCAGTCGTCCTCGCAACCGCTGAAAAAGATCAAATCCGGCTTCAGATTCCAGACGCTTGAGTGATTGGCTGACCGCCGGCTGGGAGACACCGAGAAGCACAGCAGCCTTTCTGGCTGAACCGCTCACCATCAACGCCCTGAATGTTTCTATCTCGTTAGCCCGCATATAACCCCAAATAATCAACCGATCACAACTCTATTACTTTTTCTATCAACTTATACCTAGACTTGGCTGCGGAACAACAAAGGAGACGACGACCATGAACTTTCGCATCGCAGCCATTTCCCTCATCCTGGCATTCGGAGCCAGTGCACAAGCCCATGATTTCGGGCCAGACATTGCCCGCTATCAGAACCTAGCTGCCACTAAAAAGCTTGACAGCAACGAGGCGATTCAAGCGCGTCTGGCACTGGAAAGAGCTCAAGGGCAGATGGATCAAGCCGACATCAAGATGCTTTTGCGCATACGCAGCCTGACCAATAATGGCCTTCGCGAACTCGGTGAACAACCTGCATTTCTCTCCAGCGAGTACAAGCGACTTGAGGCCGCACTGGCGAACCCGAAGACTAATGATCCAGCCAAGCTTGCTAAGGCGCGGGAGATCTTTGCGCAGCTTTCCCATGAGAAGCCGGTTTACGAGGCGCTTGAGGCAGAAGCCGTCGAGAACATGAAGCAGGCGATCAAGCTGATCGAAGCTGCGCCGGTTAAATAAGTTATGGCTTCTCACCATGATGAACAGTACAAAGCAAATAGCAAAACTTCTGGCTGCGACCATGCTTGCGCTCGCCACCACTGTGGTGTGGGCTCAGTCGTCTGTGACTATTTATGGCATCGTTGATGCGGCCGTAGAGCGTGCCGACAGCGGGTCTGGTAGTTCGGTAACGCGCCTCGTGTCTGGTCAGGGATCTGCCTCCAGGCTGGGCTTTCGCGGGACAGAAGATCTGGGTGGTGGACTCCGCGCCATATTTAGTTTGGAAGCCGCGCTGAACGCGGACAACGGCACCGGTGGAGCAACTGGCGGGGGGCTGGCATTTAACCGTCAAAGCTGGGTGGGCTTGGCCGGCAAGTGGGGGCAGGTAACCCTTGGGCGGCAATTCAGACCTGAAGCGCGCGCGGTCTTCGGCATGGACCCGTTTGACGCGGGTTCCGTTGCGTCTCCCCCCAACACTTATGCCAACACGATATTCCGCGCGGACAACGCGATTGTCTACGAGACCCCGCAACTGGCTGGCTTTGTTGGACGGGTTATGTATGCGTTTGGCGAGCGCGCCGGCGATATTTCTGGCGCTCTGGACGACGTCGGAGCGTCGCTGCAGTACTACAACGGTCCCATTTATGCGGCCTATGGCTATGACAGCAGACGCAACGCAGCTGCCACCGACCGGCGCAACTGGCACTCCTTGGGTGGCTCCTATGACTTTAAAGTAGCCAAGCTGTATGGCGCCTACCGCATCCGTGAGGAGGCTGCCGCCAAATTGGATGAAGCCAACTACTGGGTCGGCGTCGGAGTGCCCATTGGCGCCTTGACTTTACAGGCCACCATGGGACGCGTTGATGACAAGACGGGAGCCAAGCGCAGTGCCAAAGGATACAGCGTTGGCGCCGAGTATTTGCTGTCCAAGCGATCTGATGTGTACATGCGCTACGCCAAGCTTCGTAACGAAAACGGAGGCACATTCGGCTTGGACAACGGGATCAATGGGGCGTCGCCTTCATCTGTAGTCGTCGGAGTACGGCATCGATTTTGAGTTTCCAGGGTGGCATTGGAGCTTCGGTGACGCAGCCAGATGCCTTAGGAGGGAAGGAGTGTTCTTTCCCTCCGCTTTTTAGGAGGAGCTGCGGCTCAAATATGAAAGACGATACCTCGCACGAGCAAGATGCGCTCGATTTTGTAAGTTTGTCACCGCCGGTCTGGCGTGCCTCGACGGTCGTGTTCAAGACGCTGGAAGACTTCGTCAGCCGCAAGTCCCGGTTGCCTGATGGATTCACCTACGGGACTACGGGAACGCCTACTCAGCGCCAGTTGGAATCCAGAATTGCAGCGCTGGATAGCGCTCAGCATTGTGTGGTCACGCCATCGGGCCAAGCGGCGATCTGCATGGTTTTGCTGGCCACTGTGCGCAGTGGAGACCACCTGCTGATGACTGAGTCTGCCTATGGCCCTGCAAAGACATTCGCACTTCAGCATCTGACGGCGCTCGGTGTGGACGTGGAGTTGTATGAGCCGCGGGTTGGCAAAAACATCGAATCGTTGTTTCGCGAGAACACCAGACTTGTGTGGCTTGAGTCGCCAGGGTCGGTCACGATGGAGTTACAAGACATCCCAGCAATCGTTGAAGCAGCGGCTAGCCGAAAGATCACAACGGCGATTGACAACACCTGGGCAAGTGCACTAGGCATGAAACCGCTTGAACTTGGCGTAAATATCAGCGTGCAGGCCTGTACCAAGTATCTGGGTGGACATTCAGACGTGCTGATGGGAAGTATCAGCACAAGGGATGCGGATTTATATCGTGCGATACGTCAGTTGCAGGCAGTGATGGGTCAAGCGGTAAGCGCTGAGGATTGCTTCCTGATATCTCGCGGAATGGACACGCTGAGCGTTCGATTACGACACCAAGTGGACTCTACGAATCAGATCGCCAAGTTTTTGCAAGGTCATCCACTGGTCAAAAAGGTGCTGTTGCCTTCGCTCAATACTTCTCCGGATCGCCTTATCTGGGAGCGCGATTTTTCAGGCTCAGGATCGCTTTTTTCAGTGGAACTTACAACAGCACCGCTATCGGCATATACGGCCATGTTTGGAGAATTCCGACATTTTGCAATTGGTGCCAGTTGGGGCGGCGTCCATAGCATCGCTGCTTTTTACCCCAAAGAAGAAATTTCAGCGCGCAGATATCGGCCTTGCGATGGACCTTTAGTGCGCTTATCTATCGGACTTGAGAATGCCAATGATTTGATTGAGGAACTCGATACAGCTCTTCAAGCTTTCGAAAAGGCAATTCCTTCGTAATCTGACCCTTACCCTGGGTCGTATATCCATTGAAGGCGTGTCAGTCGCCCCGCCTACAGTTACCCATTTTAGCCGCTTTGCTTATTTGAAAGATATTCCTATGTCCAGACGCGCTTTCGTAGTACTAGTTACTAGCTTGTTCTTCGCAGTCACCGCAGTGCATGCTGCATACCCAGACAAGCCGATACGACTCATTGTTCCATGGGCTGCCGGTGGAAGTACTGACGCTATCGCCCGAGCCATCGCTCAGCGTATGAGTGCAACGATGGGCCAAAGCGTGGTAGTCGACAACCGCTCCGGCGCCTCAGGACAGATCGGGACGGACGCAGCTGCTAAGGCTGCACCGGACGGCTATACGTTTGCAATTGTTGAGTTGCCTCATGCCATTCAACCGGCAGTGGTTGCCAAGTTGCCTTACGATCTGCTGCGCGACTTCACTCCAGTCAGCTTGGTTGGCACGTCACCGCTGGTGTTGTTTGCCGCGCCAAACAATATCAAGACGGGCGACATGAAAACCTTTTTGAATAAAGCCAAAGCGGCTGGCGAACTGGTGTCCCTGGCTAACAGCGGCACAGGCTCAAGTAGCCATCTCGCGGCCGAAGTTCTCGCCTCTCGAAGTGGTTTCAAATACACCCCCATCCCATATCGCGGCTCTGCTCCAGCGCTTACAGATGTGGCAGCAGGCCAGGTGACCGGTCACTTTGCCACACTTGCAAGCGGGAGTTCGTTATATGGTGCCGGAAAGCTCTCGGCATTGATGGTGACCGGTCCAAATAGGCTATCCGCGTTGCCAGGAGTACCTACGGCAAGAGAGGCGGGAATTGAGGGGATGGACTTCAATCAGTGGTGGGCAGTAGTGGCACCAGCCACAACACCTATTGAGATTGTCGAGCGGATTCGATCCGAGATCACGGCGGCACTTGCCCATCCATCCACTAAAGAGCGGCTTAGCACTTTGGGCATTGAACTTAAAGCGTCCACGCGAGACGAACTGCGCAGTTTCATGCGCGATGAGGTCGCGCGTTGGGGAAATATTGCGCGCCAGGCGGGTGTGAAACCCGAATAGGTGAGCCACCCCGTTGATTTCAAACCTCGGTGGGTTGACAGCGCATCTCAGCGTGACGACGCAACAAGCATTAAAGCGTAGCTCAGTGCGCAATAAACGACCGAAAAAACAAGTTCCATCCGCGCCGATGTCGCTTCTTCGCTTGAAGAGTAGGCGCGGCTGCCGGAAGGCTAACGGCGCTCAAGGGCAGTGTATTGTTTGCACTGAGTACATGCATCAGACTAGCGTCACCAGTCTTGTGCAGGGCACCGCTAAATGCGCCCGATCACGACTGGGCGATATGCATCGGTCGAGGTCGCAATGTTGATGGCACGTAACACCATTTGCCAGCACCGCCGCCTCTGAAGCCGCCGTAGTCGATGTGAGCGAATGGCAACACCATGACGCGGGCGTCGAGGATTCCGAAAATGTGTTGAAGATGCCGCTCGTTAACGGCTGTTAGTACGTCTCTCCATCTGAAAGGACTTTTCTATGAAAATAATTACTGCACTCATCTCCACTGTTCTCATTAGTGCGTCCTTTGGTTCGCAGGCGCACGAAGGCGAGGATCACAGTAAGAAGACCACCCCCGGTACAGTCAAAAAGGAGCAGAAAGCGTGGGGTATCGCTGGCGATGTCAAAGCATCAACACGCACGATTGAGGTTTCGATGATGGACAACATGCGGTTCACGCCGGATCGCATCGAAGTCAAAGAAGGCGAAACAGTGAGGTTTGTGGTGACGAACGCTGGAAAGGTGATGCATGAGATCGTGATCGGAACCAAGAAGGAGTTGGACGAGCATGCCGCATTGATGGCCAAGTTCCCCAACATGGAGCATGAAGAGCCGTACATGGCACACGTATCACCCGGAAAAAAGGGTGAATTGGTGTGGAATTTCAACCGACCAGGTGAGTTTGACTTCGCTTGTCTAATCGCCGGTCACTATCAAGCCGGGATGGTCGGTAAAGTTCGAGTCGTGGCGCAAGATGCCTCGAACAATAGCCATGGCAAAAGTCAAAAGCGCTGAGAACAGCCGCCACTAATACGCAGCAAGTCTTGATTGACATAGCGACAGCTTTGCTTCGTAGTGCCCTGTTCTCCGCACTCCGAAGCAAGCGGTTAACGTCTAGTCGAGCGCCGGTAAGGTCTGCGATAGGCCTCTTCAGCGGCCACTCGAAAACGAAAGTAAAGAATGCGGGCCGGTGCCGGTCTTTGTCGGTCCGATCGTTGTGGCTAATCAGCACCCGCCACTTTTACGACTGGAATTGGCCTGTCCGCACATTCGATCATTGACAGGGAGACATCGCGCTAACCAGTCCCGCACGGCTCATACGGTTCGGCTCCGGCCACTGGGGTAATTTTACTGAACCTTGGCAGATTCATCCGAGGTGGCGGCCACGGCAGCATGGTGCGCTGCGTGGTAGCGGTCAGGATAGATTTCGTTGAGCTTGCGGCCGTCTTCGCCCACACCGACGATTTCTCCTTCGCGGATGGCGCGTGCCAACTCACTCTTGACTTGTTCCCGAGTCTTCAACGACTTGCCTGCCACGATCGGATAGCGACCAGACATCAACTCATTGCGTTTGACTCCGAATTCACCGGCCACCATGATGTCACCCGTACGGATAGCCTGCTCCAATTCTTCACGCACTTGCTCGCGGGATTTGCTAGCCTGAGTTGAAGTAGCCGAGCGATAGGCTCCGGGGTTGATTTGCTTGAGAGTCATCCCAGAGTCGCCAGCAGCAAGCATCTCGCCGCTTTGCTGAGCCTGCGCCAATTCAGCCAGCACTTGTTCGCGCGTCTTGCTGACCGTTTGGTCTGATGCGAATGCGGGAGCTGCGATGAGGGAAAGGACGATGAGGGTGGTCTTCAGTTTCATGATGGAATTTCCTTTTGGGTTAAATGGCAATGGTTCAGGTGCAACCGCAGGCCGGTTTGGGAGGGCGCGCAGTTGCAGGTGATCGTTGAGAGGGTTCAGGGCAGTTGGCGGGCGTTGACCCAACCTGCCTCGCCGCCCAAATCGCGCATGCCATCGCTGGTCACGGGGTTGCGCTTGGCGGTCTGCAACTCATCCAGGACCTGCTGGCGGGTCTTGGTCAGCTTGGGGCCCGGGACGAGTGGATAAGTGGCCGGGTAGCCACGGCTGATCCAGTACAGCGAACCGTCTTTTTGAGCCGCCAGCACGGTGCTTTCAACCGCTTGGCGGCTCACCGCATTGCCCAAATGGTCAGCGGCCAGGCTGACGCCTTCTTCCTGGCTAGGGCTTGCGTGGTAAACGGAAGTGGCGAAGGACGCAGTAGTGGACACGGCAAGGCTGGCGACGAGGATTACGGTACGAACTTTCATGATGGTCTCCTGTGGCGCCGGATGCCCGATATGGTTCATCCAGGTGGCGATTTCTGCACCACGGAGAGAAGTCTAGAAATTCCACCCCTACCTGACAGTGACCTTCCGATTACGCTTTTGATAGCCACACGCAATGCCTGCGAGGAAAGGGGTAATTGGTTATCGTGCAGGAGGCCACCTGGTTTCACACCACCACGACAAGGTACTCCGAAGGAACTGTCATGACGAAGAGGGCAATGAGCTGGTCTGTCGCCATCCTGGCGCTCTTGAACGTCGCGGGTTGCAGCACGCCCATCTACGAGGGCCGGTACGCATGGTCCGATGGCTGGCGTATCGGAAAAGTGAGCAGACTGCTATCAGCAGACGAAGCCGCAGAAATACGTGGCGTTCGCTGTCCGGGTGCGAGCAAAAGCCCGGCAGGCCGGATCGTGGTAATTAAATGGCGGCAAGTAAACCGCACCCGGTGGCACTTCGCGTTGTTGCACACAGGAACAAACATTGCTCCGGGAGACGAGGTCTATTTCAACGCTCTGGGCTGCGACGTACATCCAGTTGCACGTTCAGATGTTCTCCCTCGGTAGGCGCACAGTCACACGGGCCCATCACAAGCCAGCCGGCGCAGTCACGAGTCTTGTGCCCCTCTCATGTCCATCTTCGGTCATTCGGGAATTTTGATGACGACGTGGGCGCGACCCATGCGCAGGCTTCCTTTATTTCAGAAACGTCATCCACACCTCATCTTCCGGTCGGTCCCTGTATCCCAAACTCCTCTTCACCACGACGTGCACCGATTCTTCGAGCCGCGTGAGGCCGTCAGCTGGGCTGACGTTTTAATCACCGATGAGGAAAGAAAGACGATGTCCAAAAAAATGATTGTGTCCATCCTGGTCGCTGCTGCAACGCTGGCTTCTGGGATCACTTTTGCAGCGCCTGGCGGCGAGGACGTGCGTTCCCAAGTGTTGACCACCCGGGCGCAACCAGAGGATGGCAAGACGCGCTACTGGAGCCATCCTAGGTTGGGCTTGGTCAAGGTCGATGCCGCAGGCCGCATGCTCACGCCGCGATCGATCGCAGACGACGCAGCACGATCCGCTGCCCCTTCTGGGAGCCCTTCGTCGCGTGGGCGTTGATGTGTCCTGGTGGTGTGTGAAGCACGCTATCGATGCATCTGGCTCGCCATGAAGATGATGCTTCAGCATCATCTTCTCTGATCGAAAGTCTGCTGTGCGAAGCAGAAAAGCAAGCGGCTCTTGCAGCTGTTCCTTGCGCAAAAGTGACACATTGATAACAGTCATGAAATCTCCCCGTAATTTTTGACCCATATCGGGGGTAGATCGTTCGAAAGCCGCGCCAATAGGCGGTGCCAGCCTACAGCGCCGAATGCCCCAAACGACAAAAGATGGTTGCTCCTCGCAGCTACCTGCGCAGGTCCCTGCTCACCTTTCGAGCTATTACCTATCAGGAGATCCAAATGAACCACCCCCCGAACCCATATATGTCTTGCATCAAGGCTTGCCAGTCGTGCGCGACGGCCTGCCATGTGTGCTTCGCAGCTTGTCTGAAAGAAGCCGACGTGAAAATGATGGCGCGCTGCATTGCCCTGGACGCAGACTGTGCTGCGATCTGCGGCTTGGCAGCCGACGCCATGGCGCGCAACAGCGAGCATGCAGCTGCAATTTGCGCGCTGTGTGCTCAGATCTGCAAGGCCTGCGCCGATGAGTGCGCCAAGCATGAAGCTGACCACTGCAAGGCCTGTGCGCAGGCTTGCCTCAAGTGTGCCCAAGAGTGCGACGCCATGGCGCGTGTCGCTTGATCACGTTGCTCAACACTTGGAGACACCATGAAGAAATTCCCGACTTCCCACTCGCTCACCGCTGCCGCCTTCGTTGCTTGCAGCTTGTTGTCGCCCCTGTCTGTCCAGGCCCAGACCGCGCCCCATTCGGGCATGAAGGGGGCCGGCATGGATCAATCGATGCCTCAGGGCAAGATGGACATGAAGGCCATGATGAAGGAGAACAGCGACAAGATGGCATCCGTGCCAATGTCGGGCAACCCTGATGTGGATTTTGCCCAGATGATGCGGGTCCACCACCAGGGTGCGATTGACATGGCCCAGGCCCAGTTGCGGGATGGCAAGGATCCCAAAATGCTCAAGATGGCCAAGGACATCGTTGCGGCGCAGAAAAAGGAAATCGCTGAACTGGATGCATTTCTGGCCCGCAGTGGCAAGACACCTGCCGCTCCCGCCAAGTAGTCCTGGTGGACCGATTTCGCAGCCCTGGGTTTTTGGATCGTCGAAATCCAGGGCTGTGCGGTCGGATGCTTGTTGCAGTGCGGGCCCTTGATTGAGATCAAGGTCGGCGGATGTTCCTGCTTGACACTCCCACTGTGTTAAGCCTTATCGTTCCCCCAAGGTCTACCACTGATGACTTTTGTTGGATAACACCATGAACCACGACCACACCACAGAGCATTCGAAGGCTACAAATCCGTCTGGAAGCCGCAAAAAGTTGATCGGCGCAGTGATCATGCTTGGACTGATTGGTGCTTTCTTTCTGCTGAGAGAGCACTGGTCGCACATCGCTGGCTATTGGCCTTACCTACTCTTGCTGGCCTGCCCACTAATGCACCTCTTCCATGGACATGGGGGCCACGGTTCTCATGGCGGCGGATCCGGTCGCAACTAATCCCGCGCTACACGACACACCTTCAGGAATTGCAACCATGGCTACAGCAGCGCCCCACGAACATGCTCATCACGGGCATCAGCCTCATGAAGGCCATGAAGGACACGCTCATCCGTCTAAGGCGGCGTTGAAGGATCCCGTCTGCGGTATGCCGGTGACGACCGAGTCCCAATACACCGCCCTCCACGAAGGCCACAACTACTACTTTTGCAGCGCCAAGTGCCAGGGGCGCTTTGTTGAGGCGCCACAGAAGTACGCACCGGGCTCTCAAGGCAAGTCTGGGGCCGGGCCTGAAGCAACTCAGCCCGGCACCATCTACACCTGTCCCATGCACCCTGAGGTGCAGCAGGACCACCCCGGGAACTGCCCCAAATGCGGCATGACGCTGGAGCCCATGCTCCCCACGCTGGATGAGGGAGAAAACGCCGAACTCGTGGATTTCCGGCATCGCTTCTGGTGGACGTTGCCACTGACCGTGGTGGTCACTGTTCTGGCCATGGTGGGGCACAGGCTGCAGTGGTTCGAAATGGCCACCCAGAGCTGGATTGAGCTGGTGCTGACGGTACCCATCGTGCTGTGGGCTGGCTGGCCCTTCTTTGTGCGTGGTGCCCAGTCCATCGCGAACCGCAGTCCCAACATGTGGACCTTGATCGGCCTGGGCACGGGCGCCGCATTTGTCTACAGCGTGGTTGCCACCGTGGCGCCTGGGGTATTTCCAGCCTCGTTCCAGGCCATGGGCCGCGTGGCGGTGTACTTCGAAGCCGCAGCTGTCATCATCTCGCTCACGCTGCTGGGCCAGATGCTGGAGCTGAAAGCACGCTCCCAGACCTCAGCCGCCATCAAATCGCTGCTGGGCCTGGCCCCCAAGACCGCACGGCGTATCGACGCCAACGGTCAGGAGAGTGATGTTCCCTTGTCCCATGTCCATGTGGGAGACCTCTTGCGCGTACGTCCCGGTGAGAAGGTGCCGGTGGATGGCGTGGTGGTCGAGGGGAGCAGCGCGGTGGACGAAGCCATGCTCACTGGCGAGCCGGTGCCCATCGTCAAGGGGCCTGGCGATGCCGTCATCGGTGCCACGCTCAATACCAACGGGGCACTGGTGATCCGGTCCGAGCGGGTGGGCTCCGCCACCATGCTGTCCCAGATTGTTCAGATGGTTGCGCAGGCACAGCGCTCACGGGCTCCCATGCAGCGCATGGCCGACCAAGTAGCGGGTTACTTCGTGATGGCAGTAGTCGGTATCGCGTTGCTTACGCTGTTCGCGTGGGGCCTGTTCGGTCCAGAGCCACGCTGGGTCTACGGCTTGGTCAATGCAGTTGCGGTGCTGATCATCGCGTGTCCTTGTGCGTTGGGCCTCGCGACTCCTATGTCGATCATGGTGGCTACTGGTCGGGGGGCGACCAGCGGCGTGCTGTTCAGGGACGCGGCAGCCATCGAGAACCTGCGCAAGGTGGATACGCTGATCGTGGACAAGACTGGCACGCTCACAGAGGGCAAGCCTTCCTTCGAGCGGGTTGTTGCCATGCCCGGTCTGTCCGAGGATGAGGTTCTGCGCCTGGCAGCCAGTCTGGATCAAGGCAGCGAGCATCCGCTGGCCGATGCCATTGTCCAAGCGGCCCGCGCCAAGGGGCTGGCCCTGGACAAGCCCGAGGACTTTGAGTCCGGGTCTGGCATCGGGGTGCGCGGACAGGTCGCTGGACGCCAGCTCGCCCTGGGCAACACAGTCCTCATGGAGCAGGTCGGGGTTTCTGCGAACCCGCTGCTTGCGCAGGCAGAGGCCTTGCGCGCCACAGGCGCCAGCGTGATGTACCTGGCGGCCGATGGCCAGCTTCAAGGCCTGCTTGCGGTCTCGGATGCCATCAAGGCCAGCACGCCGGAAGCGCTGGCGACCTTGCATGCGGCGGGGCTGCGCATTGTCATGGCCACGGGCGACGGCATGACCACCGCCAAGGCGGTGGGGGCAAAGCTGGGGATTGATGAGGTTCATGGCGAGGTCAAGCCTGCGGACAAGCTGGCCCTGGTGTCCCGGCTGCAGGCCGAAGGCCGTGTTGTTGCCATGGCGGGTGACGGGATCAATGACGCGCCCGCCCTTGCCAAGGCAGACGTGGGGATCGCGATGGGTACTGGCACCGATGTGGCGATGAACAGCGCACAGGTCACCTTGGTCAAGGGCGATCTGCGAGGGATTTCCACGGCGCGGGAACTGTCGGAGGCAACGGTGGGCAACATGAAACAGAACCTCATGTTCGCCTTCCTCTACAACGCGCTGGGCATACCGATTGCTGCAGGGCTGCTGTATCCCTTCACCGGCTGGCTGTTGTCGCCAATGATCGCGGCCTTGGCAATGAGCCTGAGTTCGGCGTCCGTGATCGCCAATGCCCTGCGACTTCGCAAGGGCTGAGATGGCTCGGCAGGCCCGGATTTGATCTAGGTTAAGTCCGTGGCCATCGCTGGGGATACCATTCGCACCATGATCTTCGCCAGAAGCACCGTATCGCGCCAAGGACGCTGGATAGCCAGCGTTCTGGTCGCGGCATTGCTTCTGATGCAGTTCGCGTTGGCCGCCTATGCCTGTCCCAAGTTGGACTCTGCAGCCCATGCGGCATCGATGCAAAAAGCGAGCATGGCCATGGAAGATGCCGTCGGCATGCCCTCCATGCCCGATTGCCACGCGATGGCGGGTACCATGGATGAGCAAGATCCTCAGCTGTGTCGAGCCCATTGTGATGGCGAAAGTTTGTCCTCCCCCTCGCTCCAAGGTCTCGATCTGCAGGCGCTCGCGGCGCACGCCATCTGGGTCGCCTATGTGCTGCCTGTGATCCTGGACTCCGAGCGCCACATTGACCCTCGGGCTGTCTACGCGGAGCTGGACAGTCGAGCGGGCGCTCCCCCCATCTATCTAACCCATCAGGTCTTTCGGAATTGATCGTGCACGCCTTGCGCGCTGCCTTGCAGCGTTTGCGCAAGTCTGACTTCGTGCCCCTTCATTTCGAGGACCATCATGCCCATCACCTCCTTTGGCGCTCCCTGCGAGCGCCTGTCTGCGCACCAGCGCATTCATCCCATCTCTGAGCGCATCCAGGTGCGCAACCTCCACCATCTGCGCCTGGGCGCTCTCGGGGTCCTGTTGGCCAGCATTGGCTTGGCTGGCAACCAGGCACACGCACTGGGCTTTTCCGAAGCGTTGGACCTGGCCGAGCAGCACAGCCCTCGCATCACGGCCCAGCGGCTGCAGATTGACGCGGCCAGCAGTTCCCAGAAGTCGGCGGGAACCCTGCCGGACCCCAAGCTCTCAGTCGGGATCGAGAACTTTCCCATCAGCGGCATGGACCGCTTCAGCCTCACGCGTGAGTCCATGACCATGCAGCGCCTGGCGCTGATGCAGGAGGTGCCCAACCGGGCCAAGCGCGATGCCCAGATCGCCGGTGCCGAGGCCAAGGTGGAACGCGAACGCGCCACCCTGGCGGTCCAGCGCCTGCAGATCCGCCAGGAACTGAGTCAAGCGTGGATCCTGGCCCAGGCTATCGAGCAACGTGACCAGGTACTCACCGGTCTACTGAGTGAGAACCAGCGCCTGCAGGACAGCCTGCCCGCCCGCATCGCCGGAGGCACGGCCCAGGCCGCAGACCTGCTGATGGCCAGGCAGGAGGCGCTTGCGCTGTCGGATCGCAGGGACGATCTGCAGCGGGACCGATCCAAGGCCAGGGCGATGTTGCGGCGCTGGGTTGGCGCTCGCGCCGACGAGGCGCTACAGGGAACTCCTGGGCCGCTGAGCCGCCCCTTGGATCAACTGCGGTCTGAGGTACACCGCCACGCGGAACTTGCGCAGTACCCCGCCATGCAGGCCATGGCCTTGGCGGAAACGCGCGAAGCCCAAGCAGAAACCAAGGGTGATTGGTCCTGGGAAGTCGCCTACAGCCGCCGCGACCGACGCTGGGGCGACATGGTGTCCTTCCAGGTGACCTTTGACCTTCCCTGGCAACAGGAGCGGCGCCAGGGACCCCAGATCAAGGCCAAGCAGCTGGAGCTGCAGCGCCTGGACGCCGAGCAGGAAGACGTGACCCGCAGGCACCTGCAGGAGCTGGAGGACAGCGCCTCAGAGCTGGCGGCACTGAACAGTCAGATCGAGCGGCTGCAATCGGCGGGCATGGGCTTGGCACAGGGGCGTGCCGAACTCGCGTTGGCCAATTACCAGTCTGCCAAAGGCGACTTGAGCGCCGTGCTGGCGGCCAGGGCCCAAGTGCGGGAGACGCACTGGCGGCTCATTGATCTGCAGGCGCAGCGGGACACCGTGATTGCCCGTCTGAACAGCCTGATCGCGGACTGAAGGGAGAACCACATGACCAATACCGTTTTCAAGAAGACCACTGTGGCCGTGGCACTGGTGGCTGCTGGCATTGCCCTCGGTTGGGGCGTCTCCCAATGGCGCATTGCGAGCAGTCATCCATCTGGCGCTACCCCTCCATCGGCAGAAGCGGCGAAGGCCGACCGCAAGGTGCTGTACTGGTACGACCCCATGGTGCCAACGCAGAAGTTCGACAAGCCAGGCAAGTCGCCCTACATGGACATGGCGCTGGTTCCCAAGTACGCCGATGAGGACGCACAACAAAGCACCGGTTTGAATGTCTCGGCACAAGCGGTGCAAGCCCTCGGCCTGCGCACCGCCACGGTGGAGCAGCGCGACATTGGATCCGATGTGGACGTGCTGGGCACGGTCCAGCTCAATGACCGGGATGTGAGTATCGTCCAGGCGCGTTCTGCAGGATTTGTGGAGCGTGTCTATGCCCGGGCCCCGGGTGACGTGGTGGCCGCAGGCGCGCCATTGGCCGATTTACTGCTGCCTGAGTGGGTGGCTGCGCAGCGCGAGTTCCTCGCTGTCCGGGCGCTCAAGGAAGAGTCGCTGACGGCCGCTTCGCGTCATCGGTTGTCACTGCTGGGCATGCCTGCCTCGCTCGTGGCCCAGGTGGAGCGCACGGGCGAACCTCAGGGCCGCTACACGGTGACCTTCCCACAAGCAGGGATGGTGGCCGAACTGATGGTGCGCCAGGGCATGACGGTCTCTGCGGGTGCCAGTCTCGTACGCGTAAACGGTCTGGCCAGCGTCTGGATCGAAGCGGCCGTTCCCGAAGCGCAAAGCGGTCCCTTGCAACTGGGGCAGGACGCCCAGGTGCGCCTGGCCGCGTTTCCGGGCGAAACCCTCAAAGCCCGTGTCGTGAGCATCCTCCCAGAGGCCAACCGGGACACCCGCACGGTGCGCGTGCGCCTGGAGCTTCCCAACCCCACCCAGCGCCTGAAGGCGGGCATGTCCGGGCAGATTGCCCTGGCCGGACGTATGCAACCAGCGCTGCTGGTGCCCAGCGAAGCAGTGATCCGAACCGGTAAGCGGGCACTGGTTTACGTGGTGGACGGCCCCGGCAAGTACCACCCCGTCCAGGTACAACTTGGCGCGGAAATCGATGACCGACTCGTCATTCAAAGCGGACTCACCGCAGGGCAGCAGGTGGTCGCCTCGGCGCAGTTCCTGATCGACTCGGAAGCCAGCCTGCGAGGCATCATGCCCGCTCAACCTCCCGGCAGCAGCGCACAACCCATCGCTGAACAGGGTTCCTCGGCCTCTGCGGCTCCGGCGTCCAAGAGCTTTACGGTGCGAGGGGTGGTCGATGAGGTCACGCCAACCGAGCTGACCCTTACCCACGAGGCCGTGCCTGAACTGAAGTGGCCCGGCATGACCATGCCATTCAAGCTGGCAAACCCAGAGCTGGCCAAGGCCCTGAAACCGGAGCAGCAGGTCAAGTTCACCTTCCAGCAGCAAGGCAAGGACTTCGTGATCACTGCCGTGGAAAGGATCAAGCCATGATCGCACGTCTGATCCGCTGGTCGGTGGCGAACCGACTCCTGGTTCTGCTGGCGACCGTGATGCTCACGGCCTGGGGCGTGTGGGGCGTGCGCAGCACCCCCGTGGACGCGCTCCCCGATTTGTCGGATGTCCAGGTCATCATCCGCACCTCCTACCCCGGCCAGGCGCCGCAGATCGTGGAAAACCAGGTGACCTACCCGCTGGCCACCACCATGCTGTCCGTCCCGGGCGCCAAGACGGTGCGCGGCTTCTCGTTCTTTGGCGACTCGTTTGTCTACATCCTGTTCGAGGACGGCACGGACCTGTACTGGGCACGTTCCCGGGTGCTGGAGTACATGAACCAGGTGCAGGGGCGACTACCCGCCACGGCCAAATCGTCGCTCGGCCCCGACGCCACCGGGGTCGGCTGGATCTACCAATATGCGCTGGTGGACCGCACCGGCAAGAACGATCTCGCCCAGCTGCGGGCCCTGCAGGACTGGTTCCTGAAATTCGAACTCAAGAGCCTGCCCAATGTCGCGGAAGTGGCGTCGGTGGGCGGCATGGTCAAGCAGTACCAGGTGGTGCTCGATCCGATCAAGCTCGCAGCCCAAGGGCTGACCCAGGGGCAGGTGCGTGATGCCATCCTGGGAGCGAACCAGGAAACGGGAGGGTCGGTGCTGGAGTTGTCCGGGGCCGA
>Ga0207975_100429_pt1 | contig 22274 bp, 21 predicted proteins | sample LakWasMe91_HOW11_2_FD_183913 | JGI IMG/M metagenome (GOLD analysis project Ga0207975, IMG submission 183913) | Freshwater sediment methanotrophic microbial communities from Lake Washington under simulated oxygen tension - Sediment Metagenome... | ecosystem: Environmental > Aquatic > Freshwater >...
CGCGCTGGCGGTGCTGTTCGATCTCGTCACGGAACTGAACAAGAGCAAGTCGCCCGCGCAGGCGCGCCAGCTCAAGGCCCTGGCCGGCGTGCTCGGCCTGCTTGAACGCGCGCCGCAGCAGTTCCTGCAGGCCGGCGGGGCAGAGCAGGGCGGCGTTGACGAAGCGGCCATCAAGGACGCGATCGCCAGACGCATCGAAGCGAAGAAGGCGCGCAATTTTGCCGAGTCCGACAAAATCCGGGCCGACCTGCTGTCGGCCGGGATCGTCCTGGAGGACAAGCCCGACGGATCCACCAACTGGCGCCGCGCATGATGGCGCTGCACAAGGATACTGCGGGTACGACCTCGCTTATTCTCGAAGTTCCGTCGTACTGGGAACAAGCCAAGGCCGAGCTCGTGAAGCGCGACCGCATCATGAAAAGGCTGATCCCGCAATTTGGCGACCTGCACCTGGTCGGCCACGGCGACCCGTTCACCACGCTCGCGCGTTCGGTGGTCGGGCAGCAGGTGACGACCAAGGCGGCTGACGCGACCTGGAACAAACTGCTGACGGCGTGTCCGAAAATCACGCCTGCGCAGGTGATCAAGGCAGGCGCCGAGCAACTGGCCGCCTGTGGCCTGTCCAAGCGCAAGACCGAATACATCCTCGACCTGGCCGACCATTTCAAGGCCAAGCGGGTGCACGCGAAGCAGTGGGCCGAGATGGACGACGAAGCCGTCATCGCCGAGCTGGTGCAAATTCGCGGCATCGGGCGCTGGACCGCCGAAATGTTTTTGATATTTAATCTGCTGCGGCCGAACGTGCTGCCGCTCGACGACCCTGGCCTGATCCAGGGCATCAGCCAGAATTATTTCTCGGGCGAACCGGTGTCGCGCAGCGATGCGCGCGAGGTGTCGGCCAACTGGGAACCGTGGCGAACCGTTGCCACATGGTATTTGTGGCGTAGTCTGGACCCGGTTCCGGTAGAATAGCGCCTGCACAGGCCGCGCAGGGGATCGCTGCGGCCCGACATAACACGGAGGTACAATGATTAAAACAACTTTCCTCAATTTTGAACAGCCAATTGCAGAGCTTGATTCGAAAATTGAAGAGCTGCGCTTCGTCCAGGACGATTCGGCGGTCGACATCTCCGAAGAGATCGACCGGCTTGCCAAGAAGAGCCAGCAGCTGACCAAGGACATCTACGCCAAGCTCACGCCATGGCAGGTTTCCCAGATCGCACGTCATCCGCAGCGCCCGTACACGATGGATTACGTGAACGCCATGTTCACCGACTTCCACGAACTGCACGGCGACCGCTCCTATTCCGACGACCTGTCGATCGTGGGCGGGCTGGCCCGCTTCAACGGCCAGGCCTGCATGGTGATCGGGCACCAGAAGGGGCGCGACACCAAGGAGCGCGCCATGCGCAACTTCGGCATGCCCAAGCCGGAAGGCTACCGCAAGGCCATGCGCCTGATGAAGCTGGCTGAAAAATTCGGCCTGCCGATCTTCACCTTCGTCGACACCCCGGGCGCCTTCCCCGGCATCGACGCGGAAGAGCGCGGCCAGTCCGAAGCGATCGGCCACAACCTGTACGTGATGGCCGAACTCAAAGTGCCGCTGATTGCCACCATCATCGGCGAAGGCGGCTCCGGCGGCGCACTCGCCATTGCCGTGGGCGACGCCGTCCTGATGCTGCAATACGCCACCTACTCCGTGATTTCGCCCGAAGGCTGCGCCTCGATCCTGTGGAAAACGTCCGAGCGCGCCTCCGACGCGGCCGACGCACTGGGCCTGACCGCGCACCGTCTCAAGGCGATGGGCCTGATCGACAAGATCATCAACGAACCGCTGGGCGGCGCGCATCGCGATCCGAAGCAGATGGCAGTGCTGCTCAAGCGCGCACTGGCCGATACCCTGCGCCAGTTCTCGGGCATGAAAACCAAGGACCTGATCGACGCGCGTCACGCAAAATTGATGAGCTACGGCAAATTCAAAGAAACGACGCCGGCCGAAGAGTGAGTTCACAGCAGGCCGGGCCTGTCCCGGCCACGTTCGCGCGGGCGCTGGCCGCCCTGTCCGCGGACGCACCCCCCCCATCGATTGCCATCGCCTACAGCGGCGGCCTGGATTCGTCCGCGCTGCTGCACCTGGCGCACGCCTGGGCGCAGCAGCACGGCATCGCGCTGTTCGCCTACCACGTCCATCACGGTATCAGCCCGAATGCCGACGCCTGGCTCGCGCATTGCGCAAGCGCGGCCACAGCGCTTGGCATTGGCTTTGCCGCGCGCCGCGTCACGCTGGAGAAGGGCAAGTCCGGAATTGAAGCGGCCGCGCGCAAGCTGCGCTACGCCGCGCTGGGCGCCATGTGCCGCGAACACGGCGTGCGCCTGATGCTGACCGCCCACCACCTCGACGACCAGGCCGAAACGGTGCTGCTGCAACTGCTGCGCGGCTCCGGCACGGCCGGGCTGTCCGGCATGGACGCGGCCAACGCCGCCCCCGACTTGCTGGTCAACCCCGAACTGGTGATGGCGCGCCCCCTGCTGCCGGTTGCGCGCGGCGAGCTCGAAGCATATGTGCGCGAGAACGCCATCGCCTATGTCGACGACGAGTCCAACATCGATCCGCGCTACGCCCGCAATGCGCTGCGCCACAAGGTGATGCCGGCGCTGGCGCAAGCGTTTCCCGGATTCCAGGAACGCTTTGCGCGCAGCGCCGCGCACGCGCAGTCGGCGCAGCGCCTGCTGACCGAACTGGCAACGCAAGACCTGGCCAGCTGCCTGGCCGGCGAGTGCATCGACGTGGCCAAGCTGCGCGCCATGAGCGTGGACCGCGCCTATAACATGCTGCGCTACTGGTTCGGCACGCGCGCACTGCGCATGCCATCGACGGCATGGCTGTCTGAAATGGTGACGCAACTGGTGGAAGCGCGCAGCGACGCGCAACTGCTGGTCACGCACCCCGACTGCCACGTGCGGCGCCACCGCGACCGCCTCTACCTCACGCCCAAGCTGGCCGAGCTGGCCGGCACGCGCGACGAAGACGACGACGTCAACACCCCCGGCCAATTGTTCCGCTGGCAGGGCGAAGCGCAGATCGCATTCCCGGCCTACGGCGGGGTGCTGCATTTCGACGAAGCCGGGCAGGGGCTGGACCCGGCATGGCTGCGCGAACAGGCGCTGCAGATCGACTTTCGCAAGGGGGGCGAGCGCCTCAAGCCGGCCCCCAACCGCCCCACCCGCAGCCTCAAGTACCACTACCAGGCGTGCGACGTGCCCGCCTGGGAGCGCGAGCGCCTGCCCATCGTCAGTGCCGGCAAGGCCTTGCTGTTTGCCGCGGGCATCGGCATGGACTGCCACCACACCAGCGCCGGCCCCGGTGCACGCATCAGCCTGCGCTGGCAGGCGTTGGCGGCCTGATCACTACTTGCAAACTGTATTACCATATACCCATTTCGTATAACCTAAATGCTGCTTTTGCCTTGTTTTTTTGCATTGCAGCATGTAGAGTAAAGACCTTTTTTTATATTTATCGAGCGGAAATTTCTCTCTTATGGCATTAATCGTCCACAAATATGGCGGTACGTCGATGGGCTCGACGGATCGCATCAAGAACGTCGCCGCGCGTGTTGCCAAGTGGCACGATGCGGGGCACCAGGTTGTCGTTGTTCCTTCGGCCATGTCCGGCGAGACCAATCGCCTGATCGGCCTGGCGAAAGAGATCAGCCAGAACCCCGACCCGCGCGAGCTCGACATGATTGCCTCGACCGGCGAGCAGGTCTCGGTTGGTCTGCTGGCCATGGCGCTGCACGCGGCCGGCAAGCAAGCCGTGTCCTACGCCGGCTGGCAAGTGGCCATCAAGACCGATTCGGCCTTTACCAAGGCACGCATCCAGTCGATCGACGACGCCAAGGTGCGCGCCGACCTGGACGCCGGCAAGGTCGTGATCATCACCGGTTTCCAGGGCGTGGACGATAACGGCAATATTGCAACGCTGGGACGGGGCGGTTCCGACACCTCCGCGGTTGCCATCGCCGCTGCCCTGAAGGCGGCCGAATGCCTGATCTACACTGACGTCGACGGTGTCTACACGACCGACCCGCGCGTGGTGTCCGAGGCGCGCCGCCTGAAGACCGTCACGTTCGAAGAGATGCTGGAACTGGCATCGCTGGGCTCGAAGGTGCTGCAAAGCCGCTCGGTTGAATTTGCGGGCAACTACCGCGTGCCGGTACGCGTGCTGTCGTCGCTGACCGACCCCCTGATGCCATTGGAAGAAGAAGCCAACTCGGGCACCCTGATTTCGTTTGAGGAAGATACAAATATGGAACAAGCCGTCATCTCCGGTATCGCGTTCAACCGCGACGAGGCCAAAATCACCATCCTGGGCGTGCCCGACAAGCCAGGCGTGGCCTACCACATCCTGGGGCCGGTCTCGGACGCCAACATCGAAGTCGACATGATCATCCAGAACCAGTCGGTCGAGGGCAAGACCGACTTCACCTTCACGGTCTCGCGCGGCGAGTACAACAAGGCGATGGGCGTGCTCGACGGCGTCAAGAGCGAGATCGGCGCTGCCAGCGTGACCGGCGACGCCAAGGTCTCGAAGGTGTCGGTGGTGGGCGTGGGCATGCGCAGCCACGTCGGCGTCGCGTCGCAGATGTTCCGCACGCTGTCGGAAGAGGGCATCAACATCCTGATGATCTCCACGTCCGAAATCAAGATTTCCGTGCTGATCGATGAAAAGTACATGGAACTGGCCGTGCGCGCGCTGCACAAGGCCTTCGATTTGGAAAAAGCGTAAGTTTTTTCAAAAAAGGGGGCGCGTTCCTTGACCAAACGGGCTCTAAAAGATATCATCGCGGTCTTCTGTTCTAGCGAATTCTGCCGGAACAGGAAAAGTTGATTTAGTTCAGCTAGGAGATGTGGCCGAGTGGCCGAAGGCACTTCCCTGCTAAGGAAGCATATGGGCTTAAACCTGTATCGTGAGTTCGAATCTCACCATCTCCGCCAGTATATTGTTTAGGATCATCCTGGACTGTCAAGAAACCCGCAGTTCTCCCAAGGAGACTGCGGGTTTTTTGTTTTATATTGCTCTGCCGGCGGCGGACGCCTTCCTTTCCATCGATCGTTGATTACATGTCATTTCCCGGGAATTTGCGCGCGTCGGATTTATGCCAATGCGCGTCGCGTTCTTGCTGACCGACGCACGTGGTTTCCCTTGTAATCTTTGCTATCGGACCTGTGGAGCCAAACGGGCTCCAGCACAGGCGAATCAGAAATCGATTGAAAGGAATAATATGGATCAGTGAAATCGAATGCGACGCTGGCTCATGGCGTTTGTCGCCGTGTTATTATTTCGGTCGACATCAGCATTCAGGAACACGGTGTAATTCCGTGGCGGGCCCGCCGCTGTAATCGGGGACGGATGCCGCATGACCATGGCTTGCCTTGGTCAGTCACTGTCGGGAAGTATCCCGGCGGGAAGGCGCGGCAACTCCGGACGATCCGAGAGCCAGAAGACCTGCTGAAGTCACTTCAAGTTACGTCCACCTATGGCAAGGGGGGGCACCGTTACGCATGGTCGCGTGGCGGTGCCCCCCCTTTTTCTTTTCCGGAAATTGAAAGGAACATATTCATGAATGCCCCATCCACACTGCAAAACCACGCGCCCGTCCAAGCCGTGAACCAGGCGGCCACCCCGCAGCAAGCTGCCGCGGCGCAAGCCATCCAAGAGCTCCACGCCTTTACGACCGAAGCGCGCGACGCGATCTATCAAGCAATTTTCTCCCGCCGCGACGTGCGCGGCCAATTCCTGCCGACCCCGGTGCCCGACGAGGTGTTGAGCCGCATCCTGACCGCCGCGCACTACGCACCATCGGTCGGCTTCATGCAACCATGGAATTTCCTGGTGGTGCAATCGGCCGAAGTCAAGCGCCGCGTGCACGCCGCTTTCGCGACGGCGCACGCGGAAGCGGCCGACATGTTCGAGGGCGACAAGCGATCGACATATCGAACCCTGAAACTGGAGGGCATTGTGGAGTCGCCCATCGGGATCTGCATCACCTGCGACCGCGAGCGCACCGGCCCGGTGGTGGTCGGGCGCACCCACATCAAGACCATGGATCTGTACAGCAGCGTGTGCGCGGTGCAAAACCTGTGGCTGGCCGCGCGTGCCGAGGGGGTGGGGGTGGGATGGGTGAGCATCTTCCATCAAGCCGCGTTGCAGGAAGCGTTGGGAATCCCGAAAAACATTACGCCTGTCGCTTATCTGTGCCTCGGTTACGTCAGCCATTTTTATGCCAAGCCGGAATTGGAAAGCGCCGGCTGGCTGCCCCGATTGCCGATCGAAGATCTGGTGTATTTCGACCAGTGGGGCAATCGCGACCACGAGCAAGCCCTGATTGGCCACCTGCGCCGCGATCAAGCGGCGGCACAAGAAGCACGCTGGGCGGCCCCGGTGTGCCTGGCATAAGCTGCATTTCAATTAAAAAAATCTAACGGAAAGGGCACGCGCCCTGGGCGCGTGCAATACAGATGCACATTCCCCATATCGAATCGATTCAGAATTCCCTGCTATCGGCACGCCTGGATGCGGCGGTCGACAACAAGACCAAGCCGCAGGGCAGCCTGGGCATGCTCGAGTCGCTGGCCAAGCAAGTCGGCTTGATTCAGCAAACGACGCGCCCGGCACTGGCCCAGCCCGCGATCCTGGTGTTTGCAGGCGACCATGGCATCGTCGCCGAAAACGTGTCGGCGTTCCCGCAGAGCGTGACCTGGCAGATGGTCGAGAACTTCCTCGCGCAAGGCGCGGCGATCAATGTCTTCGCGCGCCAGAATGCTGTTGCGCTGCATGTGATTGATGCCGGCGTCAATCACGATTTCGGCCCCCGCGACGGGCTGATCGACAGGAAAGTCGGCCCGGGCACACGCAATTTTGTCGATACGCCAGCGATGACGAAAGACGAATGCGAACGCGCCATGCAGCATGGCATGGCGCTGGTGGCGGCACTTGACGGCAATGTGATCGGCTTCGGTGAAATGGGCATCGGCAATACGACGTCCGCCGCCGCGATCTTGCACAAAATGTCGGGCATGCCTGTGGCCGAGTGCGTCGGCGCCGGCACCGGACTGGCAATCGAGGGCATCTTGCACAAACAGCGCGTGATCGAACGTGCGGTGGCCCATCACACCGCGGTGGTCGACCCGCTGGACATTCTGGCGACCTTTGGCGGCTTTGAAATCGCGATGATGGCCGGCGCCATGCTGCAAGCAGCCGAGCGGCGCATGGTGCTGTTGATCGACGGCTTCATCGTCAGCAGTGCGCTCATGGTGGCCGCCAAGCTCGATCCCGCCATTTTGGATTACTGTGTGTTTTCCCATTGCTCCGACGAGCACGGCCACAAGGCGATGCTCGGCCATTTTGGAGCACGTCCGCTGCTGCAGTTGAGCTTGCGATTGGGCGAAGGCAGCGGCTGCGCGCTCGCGTATCCCCTGCTGCAAGCGGCCGTCAATTTTCTGCGCGACATGGCGACCTTCGAGTCGGCACAGGTCAGCGAACAGGCGCCCTAGGAGCCTTCCGGGCTGAGGATCGCCGGCGATGCCGGCCACGCTCAGCCCTGGCTGAGCGTGGCCGATGCCGCCAATATTACGGTGCGCAATTCGTCATAGTTGCGCGTCACCGGAAACCGCGGGAACTCGGCCATGATTTTCGCGGGTGGACAGAAAAAAATGCCTGCGTCGGCTTCTTCGAGCATCGTCACGTCGTTGTAGGAATCGCCGGCGGCGATCGTCTTGAACCGCAGCGCCTTGAAGGCGCTCACCGCAGCGCGCTTTTGGTCCGGCATGCGCAGGTGATAGTCCACCACGCCGCCATTGGCATCGGTCTCGAGACGATGACAGAACAGTGGCGGCCAATTGAGCTGGCGCATGAGGGGATGCGCGAACTCGTAGAAGGTGTCGGACAGGATCATGACCTGGAAGCGCTCACGCAATTGGTCGAGGAATTCGCGCGCGCCCGGCAGGGGGGGCATGTCAGCGATCACCCGCTGGATGTCGACAAGACCGAGCTTGTGGTGTCTGAGCATCTCGAGGCGATAGCGCATCAGTTTGTCATAGTCGGGCTCGTCGCGCGTTGTCAGGGACAGCGCAGCAATACCGGTGCGTTGTGAAAATTCAATCCAGATCTCGGGGATAAGGACGCCTTCGAGGTCGAGGCAAACGATGTCCATGGATCCTCCAATACAAAATTGAAATTGATTAGCGCTCTTCTTCAGCCAGCCGCAGCCACGCCCATTCGCCCGACAGGCTGTAACGGTGCGTCTTGCCACCATCGCCCGGCGATAGCGCGCCAAAACGGCCGATCAATTAAAAACAGTCAATGGGTATCGAAGTCAAACGGACAAAACCATTCCCCGGGTCTTGTGCCATCTATAAGTAACGCGCATGGCCGGTATTCTGGCTTGCCTTCATTCTCGTCTGTCCTTGCCTTCCCATGCAGATGCACAGTGGCGTGTGAACAAATTCGTCAGGCTTACAGCAGCGGGGGCTGCGCCGGAATGACAAGAGATGCAATCTCCCGCGTCACCGGCTTCCCGTTTCACCCTCCAGCAGACAAGCTGAAGGGCACCATGTACGTATGGGATCGATTGTATCAGATCGGATTGCCGAATCAAATCGCCGCCGATGCCGCCTCATCCACTTTAGTTTTCATGGTTCGATGTCATCATAGTTGCAGTCGCGCAAAATGCATCTTATAATTCAAACAGTTTTGGTGCCCGCACTCATATCCTTGAGTGCAGTTAAACGGGAAACACGATACTTGAAATGCTTGATCAAGTTAACGTGTGCTGCCCCCGCAACGGTAAGCAAGCGTCACTGTTTTGTGACGAGCTGTCTCTCGATACCACTGTGCAGTTTGCATGGGAAGGTGAGGCGGTTTGACTTGTTAGCCCGGATACCGGCCAGAACAGGATGAAGTGCCGCGGACGGGGATCTTCGCGAATGCAGATGGCAAGTGCGTCGGCTTATGCCGGTACGCACCCAGTCCTTTCGGTGATCGGTTCAGTCCCGCGCTTCTGTTCAATCCCGCCTACGGGGAAGTAGGCGGGAGGGCTTGCCTTTACTGAAATTCATCATGACATCGAACGTTTCGCGCCACTTACCCGTGGCGCTCAAACCGTTGGCGGCCGCACTTGCCGTTGCCGCTGCATTTTCCTCTAGCGCCCTGGCGCACACCACGCAAGACACAACGCTGGCAATGGTGGCCGTGACCGCATCGCGCACGCCCCAGCTAGTGAGCGATGTGTTGAGCGATAACATCGTGATTACCTCGGAAGACATCGCGCGTTCCGGCCAAGATGCATTGGTCGATCTGTTGCAACGGCAGCGCGGCATCGAAATCACGCGCAACGGCGGACCGGGAACCAATGCATCGGTCCATACGCGCGGCACGAATAACAATCAGACGGTGGTGTTGATCGATGGCGTGCGCAGTGGGTCTTCCACCGCGGGCGGCGCGCCCTGGTCCGCACTTCCGTTGTCGCAAATCGATCGCATCGAAATCGTGTTCGGACCGCTCAGCAGTTTATACGGCGCCGACGCGATGGGCGGCGTGGTCCAGATCTTCACGAAAAAAGGCGAAGGCGCGCTTCAGGTGCGCGCCTCGCTCGGCTACGGCAGCGAGGCCACGCGTGCGCTGGAAACCGGCGTGGCGGGCGCGACCGGCGGCGAGCATGGCGTGCGTTATGCCTTGAGCGTGGCACATGAGGAGTCGAATGGTTTCTCCTCCACCAAAAGGGGCGCTTCATCGTTCAACCCCGACCGGGACGGCTACCGCAAGGACAGCGCCAGCGGCCAGTTTTCGCTGGCGCTCGCCAAGGGCCACGACATTGGCATGAGCGTCCTGCAAAGCCGGCTCAATGCCCAATTCGACAGTGGCGTCTCGGCGTATGACGCCCATAGCGTAAGCAAGCTGGGCAGCTACGCGCTGTACGCCAACAGCCGGTGGCTTTCAAACTGGACCAGTCTGCTGCAACTTTCCCGCTCGACCGATCAACTCGATTCGTTGACGTCCAACGCGCGTCCGGCCGGTTTAAGCACCTTCAACACCCGGCAAACCAATGTCAGCTGGCAAAATGATTTAAGGTTCGGCACCGATGCGCTGCAACTCGTCGTCGAGCAACGCAAGGAAGCCGTGGATTCGAGCCGGCCCGAACTGGTACGAGGCCGCACGACCGATTCGGTTGCCGCATCCTACCAATTGAGGCGCGATGCGCACCTGTCCAACGTCAGCATCCGCAGCGACGACAATTCGCAGTTCGGTTCCAAGATGACCGGCAGTGCCGCTTACGGTTACCGCATCGCTCGCGCATGGCGCGCCAATGCCAGTATCGGCACCAGCTTTCGCGCGCCGACCTTCAATGAGCTGTATTACCAATACTCGAATACGAATTTTTACGGGATTGCATCGAACCGGCCTGAGCGCGGAAAAAATGCCGAGGCCGGCCTGTATTACGAGGATGGCAAATCGCAGTTGAGCGCGGTGGCGTTCCGCAACCGCATTACCGATTTGCTGGTCTATGCGAATCCTTGTCCGATCGCGCCGGCCACTCATACTTTCGGTTGCGCCTACAACGTCAACCAGGCGTTATTGACCGGCGTGTCGCTGGGCGCGAGCACGACGCAGGGGAATTGGGCGCTGCGCGGCACGCTCGACCTGCAAGACCCGCGCGATGAGACGGCGGACAAGCAACTGACGCGCCGCGCCAAGCGCCACGGCAGCCTGGCGGTGGAATATGGCGCACACGCCATCAAGGCGGGCGCGCAAGCGCTGTTTTCCGGCAAGCGCTTCGACGATACGCTCAACAAGAATAGCTTGGGCGGTTATGGCTTGTTGAATCTGTATGCCAGTGTTGATTTCGCGCCGAATTGGTCATTATTCGGCCGCTGGAATAATGTGCTGGATAAGAAATATGAACTGGCCAAAAACTATGCCACGGCAGGGTCGAACCTGTTTGCCGGCGTGCGTTATGGCTTCCGATAGTTTTTCACCTTTCACATACGCCATGAAGACCAGCAGCCTTCCATTGCCGATCGATGATGGCGCAGTGCCAGCAGCCACGCACGCGCCCACCGGCATGCCATCGGCCGTGCCCACTACGGTCGACGCGCCTTTCGCACGAGGACGCCGCCGGGCATGGTCGATCCTGGCGGTGCTCATGGCGCTGGCGCTTGGCGGCATGTTGTTGGCGGGCGCCGTCGGTTCGGTCGCCTTGTCGATCCCGGATCTGCTGCACGCGGCGGGCGACCTGCTGCACGGCACCCCCTCGACGCTGGCGGCGACCCTGCTCGATTTGCGTCTGGGTCGCGCGCTGTCTGCCTTTGTCACGGGCGCCACGCTGGCGCTGGCCGGCGTGATGATGCAAGCGCTGTTGCGCAATCCGCTGGCCGACCCTTATGTGCTGGGCGTGTCGGGCGGCGCGGCGGTCGGTGCGCTGGCGGCCATGTTGTTTTTCAGCGCCGCCTGGGCCGTCGATGTCGCCGCATTCGCCGGCGCCATCGCGGTCGCCTGCCTGTTGTTTTTATTTGCTTATCGCGATTTGCGCGGCGGCATCGCCGCCGAGGGCAATGCGCCCCTATTGTTGCTGACCGGTGTGATCATCGCATCCGGTTGCGGCGCACTGGTGACCTTGATGCTCTCGATCGCCCCGGACAGCCGCCTGCGCGGCATGGTGTTCTGGCTGATTGGCGATTTATCGGGAACGCAAGTGCGCCTGCTGCCGTGGCTGGTGCTGGGCGGCGCATTGGTATTCGCCATGCGCGCCGCGCGCGCGATCAACGTCATGGCGCAGCATGCCGATGCGGCGGCCACGCTCGGCATCCCGGTCGGAGCATTGCGGCAAGGATTGTTTCTTTGCGCCGCCTTGCTCACCGCGTCCGCCGTCAGCAGCGCCGGCAGCATCGGATTTGTCGGGCTGATCGTTCCGCATGCCTGCCGTTTTGCCTGGGGACCGGACCACCGCCTGTTATTGCCCGCAGCCACCCTGGCCGGCGGCACCTTCCTGGTTTTCGCCGACACGCTGGCACGCAGCATTGTCGCGCCGCAGCAGTTACCAGTCGGGGTCATCTCTGCGATGATCGGCGTGCCCGTGTTCCTGCTGCAACTGCATCAACTTCACAAAAAATGACATGAAAACGCTTGATCTCCAACTGCGCATTGGCGACCGGCTCTTGCTGGCCGGGTTCGACTGGCAAGTGCAGGCCGGCCAATGCTGGTGTGTCATCGGCCGTAACGGCGCCGGAAAGAGCACATTGCTGCGCACGCTGGCCGGATTGCACCAGCCGGACGGCGGCAAGGTACTGCTGCATGAACGCGCGCTGTCCGACTGGCCGTTGCAGGCGCTGGCGCGCGCACGCGCTTTCCTGCCACAGGGACGCAGCGATGCGTTCGGCTATCGCGTCGTCGATACCGTGCTTGCCGCGCGCCACCCGTATCGCGATGCGCGCTACTGGGAATCGGACGCCGATTACCAGGCGGCCTACGCGGCATTGGAAGCGCTCGATGTGCGCGGCCTGGCCGAACGCGATGTGCGCACGCTGTCCGGCGGCGAGCGTCAACGGGTGGCGATTGCCGCTGTACTGACGCAAGAGACGGCGCTGTTGCTGCTCGACGAGCCGGCCAATGCGCTCGACCTGGCGCACCAGGTCAGCGTCATGGCCCTGCTGGCACGCTTGTGCCGGCAAGCCGGCAAGGCCGTTGTCATGGTCAGCCACGATTTGAATCTGGCGCATAGCGTCGCCACCCATGCCTTGCTGCTGATGGGCGATGGCCAATGGCAAGCAGGGCCCGTGGCCGAGGTGATGACGGCGCCCATCCTGGGCCGCTGCCTGGGCCATCCGATTGAAGTGGTGCAACACGGCAATCGCACCATCTATATTCCAACCGAGGAAGTGCACAACAATTGAAGTGCGACAGGCCTTCAGGCCTGTCGGTCTAAACAAGATTTGGAAGGGGTTTGAATCCCGGCTCGGCGCCCCCCTCCAATCGCTACGCGAAACCCCGGCCTTCAGGCCGGGGTATTCTCTGCGCTCCGGCCTGAAGGCCGGGGTTACAACCGGGGGCAGATTTAGATGAACAACGCCGGGCGAGCACGACTAATCGCTGCTGCAGCCATCCGGATCAAGATGATTGGCACCGAAAGATGGTCATCGAATGGCGTCGAAAAATCGCACGACCTACCCACGCTTCGAGCATATCTGCACTGCCCGTTCTTTGATCCAACTCAATGGGCGCCGGCCTAAAAAAAATCACTTTCCGGCGCGCAGCATCGCAACCACTTGGGCCGCTGTACGCACGCGCGCCATGCGCGGGAAAATGCGGCGCATTAACTGATCGTGGTTGTCTTGCTCGGGCGAGCTGCACGCGTCGCTCACGATCACGAGGTTGTAATCGAGGTCGCGGGCGGCAAAGGCGGTGCTGGCCACCCCGACATCGGTCGATCCGCCAGCCAGGATGATGGTGTCGATCTTGCGCGTGCGCAGCGCCAGGTCCAGATAGGTCTGGAAGAACGCGCTCCAGCGGTATTTCGGAATGAGGTAATCCTCGGGTGCGGGAGCTAGCTCATCGATCACCGCCGCTTCCCAGGTGTCGCCTGCCAGGATCGGCAGCAGGTCGGGCGCCTTGTCGAGCGCGAGCGGCCTGAGCCGGTTGTCGGTGTCGCGAATGGTGTGGGCGCTGGTGGCGTTGTCGGCGCGATGATTGGCGGCGGCATAGGCCACCATCATGCGATGCGCGCGCGCACTTTGCAGCACCTGGCTCGCGGCGCCGATCACCGGTTTATATCGGGACTGGGTGGCGGGGTCGTCTTTCTTGATATGCCCGTTGAGCATGTCGAAGAAAAGCAAGGCGCTGCGCGCCGGATTGAGCGTATCAATTGCCATGAATCGTATTTCCTTTTGTTTTGAAGTTAGCGCGGGCTGCCAGAGATGACGTCCCGGTAAATCTTGGTCCATTTTTCCATCTCGGCCGATGTGACAGAGGGAATCGTCACATTGAATTTCATGTTTTTCATCGGCGACTCGACAGTGGCGTTGGTCGGGATATAGTTCATCGAGGTCAGCATCTTCTGGCCGTCGACCGACAGCATGTAGTCGTAAAAAAGCAAGGCCGCATGCGGGTGCGGGGCATGCTTTGCGACCCCGACCCCGTTGGCGCGGGTAATCGCGGACGGCAGCACATACCAGTCGACCGGCGCGCCCTTCTTCTTCAATGCGTCGGCCGCATAGTGGTAGACAGTCAGGCCCAGCGGGACTTCGCCGGATGCGTTCATGTTCGCCAGCAGCGAGTGGCCCTTGCGTACCGACAGCCCGTTGGTCGCGACGATCTCGCGGAACAGTTTCAGTCCCTTCTCTTCGCCTAATTGCTGCATCAGGCTGTAGAACCATTCGTCATCGGTAAATTCAATGCCGAGTTTGCCCTTCCATTTCGGGTCGGTCAGGTCGTACCAGGTTTTGGGCAGGTCGTCTTTCTTGATCAGGTCGGTGTTGTAGGCCTGGACGAACAAGGTCAAGCGGGTCGCTACCCATTCCCGGTGGGCGGGAACCGCACCGGGGACCAGCTCCTTGAAGGCGGGCGTGCTGATCGGCTGCAGGACCTTTTCAAAGTGGAGTGACTCAAGCTCGGGAGCGCCAATGTGAACGGCGTCGACTTCGTAGCGCTTTCCGGCGGTTTCAGTCAGGGTCCTTTGAAGAACCTTGTCGCTGCCTGCGCGCCAGATCTGTACCTTGATTCCGTATTTTTTTTCGAACCCGCTGATCAGGGGCGACAGGTCTTTTTGCGCGATCGAGGTGTAGAGCGTCATCGTGCCTTCGCTTTTGGCACCCTTGAGCAATACCTGTTCACGCTCTGGTGCGCTGTAGCTCGACAGGTCGGGAAAGCCGCCCGGGGTCTGGGCATAAGCCGGCATGAGCGCCATTGCTGCGGCACAACCGAACACTGCACACTTCAGGAAGTTCCTGCGCTTCGTTTCTTGCGATCCGCGGGCGGCGGCATTTGTCGTCTTGCTGTTCATAGTCGTTTGAGTCTCCGAAATAATTATTTGGTATAAATTTTTATAATCGAGCAATGAGCTTAGGAAATATAGCAGACATTCATGGCGCAAATGGACCAGCGTTCCTGCATGCGGAAAATGACGGGCATTTGGTCAAAAACGACGGGCGATAATCAGGACGGGTGTGGCGCAGACGCCAACACCGGCCACGGCTGGCCGAGCGGTGGCGCGCTTTAACGGCAGCAAAGGAAAATTCGAAGCTGATTAACCCAGCGGGTAGCCCGCGCCAGTCCATCCATCGATGCCGCCGCTGAGCACGCGTACGCTGAGTCCTCGCTTGACCAGCAGATGCGCCGCCTTGAGTGCCGACACGTCGTTCGGACAGGAGCAGTAGGTAATGATTTGTGCGCCCTCCGGCCAATCGTCGATCGGAACCGATTCGATCGTGGCCAGCTCGACGGGGCGCGCCCCCGGGATACGCTCAACGCCGTCACTTTGTAGCGCCGCCGCCCGCACATCGACGATAACCAGTTCAACATCCTGTGCCATCAGTTCAGCCAATTCATCGGGCCGAACCCTGGGCAAACGGCCCATTGCACGGGCTATCCGCCAGCGCCGCCAGACGCGCCAGGCCACATACAAGCCGAGCAGGCCGCCCATCAAGGCCAGCGCGATATTGCCGAGCTCACTCACTCGTTCCAGCAATCGCTCGATCTGGTTGTGAAACAGCAGGCCGCCGGCGATACCGCTTCCGGCCCAAAGAACGGTGCCGGCCAGATTGTAGACGGCGAAGGAGGCGGTGCGCATGCCGAGGGCGCCGGCCAAGGGGGGCGCCAGGGTAGACAAGCCGGGAACGAACTTGGCGACGACCAGGGTCGCGACGCCGCGCCGGGCAAAGCTCAGCTGGCTCTGGCGCACGCAGCTGTCCGGGGAGATCGAAATCCGGCACAGTAGTGCCAGCACCCTGCCCCCATAGCGCCGGCCGGCAAAAAACCACAGCGTATCGGCCAGCATCGAGGCCAGCGTCGCCACGGCCACCGCCTTGACGGCGAAGACGCCATCGCTGGCAGCTGCGACCCCGGCCAGCAGCAGGAACGGCAGCGCCGGCAGCGGCGCTCCCAGCTGCTCGACCAGGACGCCGATAAACACAGCAAGCAGGCCGTACTGGGCGAACAGGAACAGGATATTTTCCATGGCGCGCCGTTAATGCCGGCCGCCGCCGCTCTGGCCGGCGGGCGCGAGGAAATTGAGCCGAGGCCCGACCGGTACGATACGCGAGGGATTGATGTGGGGATGGCTCATGTAGTAGTGGCGCTTGATGTGGTCGATATTGGCCGTCGATGCGGCGTTCGGTACCAGGTAGAGGTCCCGTAGATAAGCGACAGATGCGGGAAATCAGCCGTCGTGCCAGCCGTCGTGCCATTGCCCATTGTTCAGATAGCCGCTCGTTGTCGTACCTCGACATCGTTTACGGGGCGCCGGCCGCTCCCGGCAGTCTACAGGCAAACTGGCCTGCCCGGTCACGTCTTTTGGGCGGCCTGGTAGAGGGGCTGCACGGTTGGCAGCATCCGGGTCAGCTCGGCGATCCGGGTTGCGTTGGCGGGATGGGTCGAGAGGAATTCCGGCGGGCCGCCGCCGGTGCTGGCAGCCGACATCTTCTGCCAGACCGTGACCGCCGCCTCGGGCCTGAACCCGGCACGGGCCGCCAGCTCGAGGCCGATCTTGTCTGCCTCCGATTCGTTCTGGCGCGAATTGGGCAGGTTGTACAGGATCTCGGCAAACTGGCCGGCCATCTTGATCTGCGCTTCGTGGTTTTGCAGCGCGCCCAGGGCCGCCGACGTGATCAGGTCCTGGGCCGCCGCCTGCGAAATGCGTTCGCGCCCGTGTTCGCGCAGGGCGTGGGCGATTTCGTGGCCAAGCACCATGGCGATCTCGTCATCGCTCAGCTTGAGCTTGCGGACGATGCCTGTGTAGAGCGTGATCTTGCCACCCGGCGCGCAGGTGGCGTTGAGCACCGGACTGTCGATCAGGGCAACTTCCCAGTTCCATCTTGCTGCGTCGGGGCGAAACACGGGCGCCTGTTTCTCCAGGCGTGCAGCAATTCGCCGCAGTCGTTCGAATTGCTCGCCCTGGTTGATCAGCTTGCCGGCCGCCTTCGCCTTGTCGTTTTGTTCGGCGTAATGGATCAGCGCCATCTGCTCGACCGTCTCGGCCGGCACGATCAGCAGTTGGCGCCGGGTGATGTCGACCGCGCCAGGATTGGTGGTCGAGGCGCACGCGGCGACGACCAGCGTAATTGCAATTATCGCAACACGACCAATTTTTCTTGTTCTCATTGGGGCTCTCCCGTAAGGTGCGGCCCAACGCGGTTAGTGAATCGAGGTCACTGCGTAACCCTTTTCCCCGATCTGCTCGTTCAGGCGCTCGATTGAATAATCGGGTAACTGGTCGGCCTCGTCGGCGATCTCGAACGCCTTCGCCTCGATCTCCCAATCGGTGTTGGTCGCTTCGTTGGGGATGACTTGTTCTTCGGGAACGGCGAGGTATGAATATTTTCCGTCGTTTTCGGCTCTGCGGTAAATGTCCAGGCGCATGATGTGTCCTATACAGTGGGGAACGAGGGGACGCCCGCCTCCCTGCGGGAAGCTGCGTCCGTGTCCTATCTTAGGGCAGTGCGCCCTCCTCGTCTGTTAACTGGCACACATTCAGGCTTGATTCAGGCAAATCGGCTGTGCTCGGCAGCAGGGGCTTGCTCAGTGGCCGGGCCTGCCTCCGAGGATGCGGGCCGGCAGGAGGACGATCGCGCGCAGCAGTTCGAACACGGCTTCAACGCCGATACCGAGCAGCCGGAAAGGTAGCAGCAACAGCCACACGATGGGGTAGAACACGAGCGCCAGCAGGGCCAGCGGCCAGCAGAGAAACAAGACGAGCAGCCACAGCAGGAAACTCAACATCGTCGACTCCAGACAGGAACGGGGTTCAGGTGAGCTTACTGTAAGGGGCAAGCGGGGCGCGCGCAACGGGAATGCGACCGGCTGCGCCAACGGCGGGTAAACCATCGAAAAATCGGCGATGAACGGTAACATCACCGGCGCGGCCTTATTGGCCGACGCAGATGATCTTGGTGTGGTATTCGTGGGCGCTGGCCTTTTTCGATGCGGCCCAGTCGATCACTTCCCTGGCTTCGTCCACCGTCATCACGCTCGCCTTTTCCTTGTTCTTGATAAAGGAAACGCCTTCGAACTTGCCTTCCTTGCTGCGCATTACCTTCGCGAACACGGGCGGCTTCTTGCCGTCATCGCTGATCTTGTTTTGCTGGACGAGGTAACGCTGGTCGGTATTTTCCATGTGGGGCTTAAGAATGGGGTGTCGAAAGCCCCATTTTAAGGCCTGCGCGTGGCCGGCGTGGGGAAAAACAGTCCGGCCAGGGCGGCCGGACCGGGCAATGCTTGAGAATCAGGCAAAGGCGGCGATGTGCGGCGCCAGGGCGGGAACGACGTTGCTGCGGATCGCGGCCTGCAGCGAGGGAATCGAGCCTCCCGCCCGGTACTTGAAGCCGACCTGCAACAGGTCGCCCGCCTTCACCGGCACCGGCTGCTCCAGCGGCAGCGTCATGTAGTGGTTGAGCCAGTCGATGGTGCTGGAACGTTCGCTCACGACCGACAGGATGTTCTTCGTGATGAAGCGCAGCGCGTTGACCATGCCGCTTTTTTCAGCAAGGAACTCGCCTTCCCACGCAATCAGGGTGTCGGTCGGCTGGCTGAAGTCGAGGATGCTGTACACCGATGGCGCGGCCAGTTCAACCGTGCCGGGATAGACCAGCGTGGTTTCCTGGAATTGCACGATAGGGGCGTAGAAACCCTCGAAATCGTATTCTTGCTGCAGCGGCTGGACGGCCATGATGACGGCCTCGGGCATGAACACGGGCAGCGGGCCGCCAAAGCGCGCGAGATAGCGGCGCTTGAACGATTCGATGACCTCGACTTGCTTTTCGCGCAGCATGCCGACGTGGATCATCTCGCAGATGACGACGTCGACCGGCTCCGGCGGCAGGTATTCGAAGGCGTCGGCGTGGATGACCTCGACCTTGTGTCCGTTCGGGTTCATGGCGAGCATCTTGCGCGCTTCCTTGACCATGTCCGGGTTGAATTCGACGCAGTACACTTTTTCGGCCAGGCTGGCGGCGAACCACGACAACACGCCGGTGCCGCCGCCCAGTTCCAGCACTTTTGCGCCTGGATGGACGGCGTAGTGGATCGCCGACTTGAAATTATGCATGCGGTTTTGGTCCATCAGCATGTTGTGATGGTAGTGCACGGGGATGAACTGGCCCAGGTAACAGCTTTCGATCTCTCGTTCGTTGAGCATATTTTTCCTTGTGATTCGGTGTCCCGGCGCCTTGCCCTGCGCCGGCTCGGTCATGTAATCGATTCAACGCTGTCATTATCGTTAACATGAATGCTCCCCGAAGCGGCGAGGTGCGCCCTCTTTCCACGCCAGTTCGCCGTTACGCACCGCGCAACAAGGCCGCGCCAGCCTGGCCGGCGGCGCGTTTCAATGCTCTTGTATTACATGAGAGTTCTATCGCACTATATTGAATAGATTGAAGAAATTGTCGGTCGTCTGCTGCGCGACCTGGCTCAATGGCACGCCCTTGAGGGTGGCGAGGTATTCCGCCACATGGCATACGAAGCCGGGCTCGTTCATTTTGCCGCGATGGGGAATCGGGGCCAGGTAGGGTGAATCGGTCTCGATCAGGATGCGCTCGAGCGGCACGGCCCTGGCCACCGCTTGCAGTTCTTTCGCGCTCTTGAACGTGACGATGCCGGAAAAGGAGATGTAGAAACCCATGGCGATGGCCGCTTGCGCCACCTCGAGCGATTCCGTGAAGCAGTGCATGACGCCGCCGACGCCGCCCTTGTCGGTGCCGGCGCCCTCTTCCTGCATCACGCGAATGGTGTCCGCGCTGGCCGCTCTTGTGTGAATAATCAAGGGCTTACGCGTGATTCTTGAAGTGCGGATGTGAACCCGGAAACGCTCGCGCTGCCACTCCAGGTCGCCTTCGAGCCGGTAGTAATCGAGCCCGGTTTCGCCGATCGCGACAATCTTTGGGTGTTCGGACAGCGCGACCAGTTGCTCGACGCTGGGCTCGGGCGTGTCGACGTAATCCGGATGCACGCCGACCGAGGCGAAGATATGCGGGTACTGTTCGGCCAGGGCAAGCACTTGCGGGAAGTCAGGCAGGTCGACCGACACGCACAGCGCGTGGGTGACCTTGTTCTCGGCCATCTTGGCCAGGATCTCGGGCATGCGAGCGGCCAGCTCGGGAAAATTGATGTGGCAATGGGAATCGATATACATGGCGCGATTGTACGCGAGCCGGGCGCGGCCCGCAGGGCCCCGCCCGGGCGGCGCCCGCCTTATGCGACGCGCTTGCCGAGGATGATCAGGTCGCGCTCCACGCCATCGAGCTTGGCCACCCGCGGCAGGTTGGCCCAGGTGGCGAAGCCGAACTTGGCGAACAGGGCAAGGCTGGGCGCATTGTGGCCAAAAATGAAGCCGAGCAAGGTGTGGACCTCGATGCTGGGTGCGAACTGGATCGCCTGCTCGAGGCAGTAGGCCCCGATTCCCTTGCCGCGCGAGGCTTCGGCGATATAGATCGACAGTTCCGCGGTGCCGGAATAGGCCGGGCGGCCATAAAAATTGGAGTACGACATCCATCCGAGCACGGCCGGCCTGGCCGACTCGTCGTCGGCCGCGTGGATCACCCACAGCGGACGGCGCTGCGGCGTGTGCTCGGCAAACCATCCCTCGCGCGAGGCGAGCGTGACCGGCTCGGTATCGGCGGTGACTTCGCGCGAGGCGACGGTCGAGTTGTAAATCTCTACGATGAGGGGTAAATCTTCAGGAACGGCGATGCGGTGAACGTAAGACGTCATAAAACGGAAGGTCGGAAGACGGGTTAAAGGGTGTGGGTGGCGCGCGACGAGCGCAGCGCCGCGCCCAGGATTTCTTCGATGCGCAGCTTGGCGCGCTGGCCGGTTTCGTCGTCCGGGAAGTGCACGCCGATGCCCTGCGCCTTGTTGTTGTTGGCGCCTGCCGGGGTGATCCAGACCACCTTGCCGGCGATCGGGTACTTGTTCGGGTCGTCCATCAGCGCCAGGATCAGGTAGATCTCGTCGCCAATCTTGTAGGGCTTGGCGGTCGGCACGAACATGCCGCCATGTTTCAGGAACGGCATGTAGGCCGCGTACAGGGCTGCTTTTTCCTTGATGGCAAGCGATAGCACCGACGGCCGCGGAATTTGCGGAGCGCTCGCGTCAGTTGGATTGCCGGTCATCGAATTCCTTTCAAGTGCAGCATGCAGTGTAATCAAGCAACATGTCTTCGACAAACAATTTCGGCGACAAGGGGTGCTCGGCAATCGCGCGGCGCTCGTTTGCGCTCTTTATTGCGCGCATCAGGCTGGCCGTTTGCACTTTGTCGGCGAGCGCCGCCAGTTCCTTCTGGTAACGGGGATAATACCTGACACTTCCTGAAAGCTTGTAGCAAAACACATCGTACAGCCAGCGCTGCTGCCACGATACCAGGGCGGCGAGCGGCGCCTTGCTCAGTTTTTCGGCAGCCTTGAGCGCCGCTTCCACGTTCGGACGGGCCAGCAACTGCAGCAAGGTGTCCAGATCGTCGCGATTGCCGCTCTCGCCCTGGGCGAGCGCGGCCAGCGGCGCTCCGCCCTGCTCGCGCAACCAGCTTTCAGCGTCGGCCAGGCCTTGCTCGTTGAGCCAGCTCAAGGCCTGCGCATTGTCGGGCATGGGCAGGGCGAACTTGCGGCAGCGCGACAGGATGGTCGGCAGCAGGCGGTCCAGGCTGTTCGATGCCAGCAGGAACACGGTGCCTGGCGGCGGCTCCTCGAGCGTCTTGAGCAGCGCATTCGAGGCCGGCGTGTTGAGCGCCTCGGCCGGGTACAGCACCACCACCCGCAATCCCTGGCGGTGGGTGGAGATATTCATGAAGTCGGCCAGGGCGCGGATCTGCTCGATCTTGATCTCTTTGGACGGGGTCTTGCTCGCTTTGGCTTTCTTGCCGGTATCGCCGTCGCCGCCCTCCTCGCCGTCGGCGGACGCTTCGTCCTCCAGCGCTTCGGGCCGCACGCGCCGGTAGTCGGGGTGGTTTTGCTGCGAGAACCAGCCGCAGGAAACGCATTGCCCGCAGGCATGGCCGTCCGCTTTCGCGTTCTCGCAC
>Ga0207975_100430_pt1 | contig 22199 bp, 20 predicted proteins | sample LakWasMe91_HOW11_2_FD_183913 | JGI IMG/M metagenome (GOLD analysis project Ga0207975, IMG submission 183913) | Freshwater sediment methanotrophic microbial communities from Lake Washington under simulated oxygen tension - Sediment Metagenome... | ecosystem: Environmental > Aquatic > Freshwater >...
GACCAGGTCAGCGCGTCGGGCTCGCCGGCGTTGATGAGCAGCACGCGCAGCGGCGTTTCCTGCGCCAGGCGGGACAGTTTAGCAAGTGGCATCGGGTGGATCAGGGCGTCATTACTCGGGTGCGAGGGACGCCGCGGGACGGCGCTCGGAATTCCATTGACTGACTATCATACCGGAGATCAACAACAGGGCGCCGATCCAGCCACGCCCCGTCATCGTTTCGTCCAGCCAGAAGTAGGCGAAAAAAGCGGCGGCGGCCGGCTCGAACGCGTAAATCACCGCCGCCTCATTGGCCGAGCTGCGCTTCTGGCCCCAGCTTTGCAGGGCGATGATGGCGGCCGTGGCCACCACCCCAAGGTAGGCAAAATTGTAGACGTTCAGTCCGATTCCGGCCACGATCGCTCTCCAGTACGCGTCGACCACCGCCTCGGCCTGGCCGTGCGGCCACTCGCGCAGCATCAGCCACAGCGCCGCGCACAGCGCGACGGTGATGATCTGGGTTGCGGTCAGCGTCATCAGGCGCGCGGCCTTGCGCGCGTGCAGTTCGAGCATCTTGATGTAGAGGCCGAACGCGAACGCGCCCATCAGCGCCAGCGAGTCGCCCCGGCTCCAGGCGCCGCCATCCCAGCACAGCGCGGCCAGGCCAGCCACCGACAGCAGCAGTGCGAGGACGATGCGGCGCTCGGGCCAGCGTCCGGCCAGCACCCCCAGCAGCGGCACCACCAGCACGTTCAGGCCGGTGATGAAGGCGTTGCGGTTCGAGCTGGTCAGCGCCAGTCCCTCGACCTGGAACACATAGCATATAAACAACAATAGCCCAAGCATCACGCCTGCGCCAAGGTCGGCCCGGCGCGCGCGGTACAGGAAAGGCAGCAACAGCAAGCCGGCCAGGGTGAAGCGCACGAACACGATCCAGGCGGGCGAAAAAGAGGCGGTCAGGTCTTTCATTGCGGGAAACGTCGTTCCCCAGACCAAGGTAACGACGAGCAGTGCCAGGATGCCGCGAAGCTGATGAGTCATGTCTAGCCGGAATGGAAAATAAAGGGTGGCCGCCATGGTACCTGCCTGGGCCGTAAAAGGCGAACGCGGGCGCCGGCATAAAATCCGCAGGCAGCTATAATCACGGCATATGGGTGAACGATACTTAAAGAGTGTCCGCTTGCTGGCGGAGTGCATGCAGGGCTTCGAACGCTTTTCGGGCGAGTCCGTGCGCGAGTGCGGGCTGACCCATGCCCAGTTCGACATTCTCGCCACGCTGGGCAACACAGCCGGCATGACGTACAAGGAACTGGGCGAGAAAACCCTCATCACCAAGGGCACGCTGACCGGCGTGATCGAACGCCTCGAGCACAAGGGCCTGGTGCTGCGCGAGCGCAGCGAAGGCGACAAACGCTCCTTTTTCGTGCGCCTCACCTCCACTGGCGAGGACCTGTTCCAGGAAGTGTTTCCGAAGGTGGTGGCACACGGCAAGACACTGTTTGCGTCCTATAGCGAGGACGATTTCGATGCGATGGACCGGACCCTGAGCAAGCTCAAGCACCAGATTACCGGCCGGCGCCCGGGTGCCCCACCCCCAACCCAAGAAAAAAAGGAAGAATATTGAAAACCGCCCTGCTCGAAGGCAAAAAGCCCGCGAAGTTCGACAAGCACATCATCGGCAACCTGCTGCTCAACGTCGCCCGCCCTGACGAAGTGCGCCAGGAGAAGATGCTGATCGGCGTGCGCAACGAGGCAGGCGAGATCTATCGCCTGATCGGCGCTACCAAGCTGAACAGCTTCATGAATGCGGTCGAGGAGCTGTTCGACCTCGGCCTGGTCGACGAGCTGCAAGACACCGACGCGACCCAGGATGGCTGCGACGCCATCTTCAGCGCACCCTGAAACGGGGTCGTGCCGGCCAGCAACAAAATGCTTTATGGAATCATTTTGAGGGATTTTGTCTGTTGATTGGGAGTATAATTTTCCAATGAACAGACTTGAAGCCTTCAAAAGCATTGCTGCTCAAGCAGGCCGCGGCGAGCTTACTTTCCCGACTAATGTCGACGCGACCCTCAAACTGCAGAAGGCGCTGAACGACTCGGACTGCCATGTGGACGCAGCGGGACGCCTGGTACAGGCCGAGCCGCTGCTGGCGGCGCGCGCCGTCGCCATTGCCAACTCGGTCGCCTATAACCGCTCCGGCAGCGAAATCACCAATGTTCGTTCTGCGATCCAGCGGGTCGGCTTTCGCACCCTCAATGCGCTGGCCGCTGCCGTCATCGTGCGCCAGCTCGACAGCAAGATCACCCACCCTGCCCTGCGCGCCATGGCCAACCAGTTGTGGCAGCATTCGGCCCATGTGGCCGCACTGTCGCAGGTGATTGCGCGCCGCGTGACCCACATCGACCCGGATACCGCATTGTTCGCCGGTATCGTGCACGAGGTGGGCGGCTTCTACATGCTCTCGCGCGCGCACGAATTTCCCGGCCTGCTGGACGGCGATCCGGACGAATGGATGGAATTCGGGGAAGTGGAAATCGGACGCGGCGTGCTGCAAAAGCTCGGCGTGCCGGCGCCGGTGATGGAGGCCATCGAGGCGATGTGGGCCGGCATGCGCGCCCTGCCGCCCGAGACCCTGGGCGACACCTTGCTGCTGGCTAATGACTTGGCGCCGCTCGCCTCGCCGCTGCACGAGCGCCCTGGGGCGACCAGCCGGCAGGCCGCCGCCACCATTGACTTCGTGACCGGCGACGGCACCCTGGCCGGCATCTTGCAGGAATCAAGCGACGAAGTGCGCACGCTCACCGCCGCGCTGATGTAAATACCGGGAAAAAAAATGCCCGCTCCGAAGAGCGGGCGAAGTCCAAAACTAGGGATGTCCTGAAAGAGACAGCCCCACTATATTCCCCGGCCTGCCCGCGCTCCGTGCGTTACCACACACAAGCACCCAAATAAGACAGCCGTGTAGGACAAGGAAAAAAAATGCCGTACAGCCAGGCTGTACGGCATTTTTTTCGGAAACTGGCCTCGCTCAGACCACGGCGCCGTCCGTTTCGTCGCGCTCCTTGATCGGCTTGATCAGGTCTTCGCGCTTGACGCCCAGCCACATGGCAATCGCGGCCGCCACGAACACCGACGAGTAAATACCGAACAGGATGCCGATGGTCAGCGCCACCGCGAAATAGTGCAGGGTCGCGCCGCCCAGGAACAGCATCGACAGCACCATCATCTGGGTACAGCCGTGGGTGATGATGGTACGCGAGATGGTGCTGGTGATCGCGTTGTCGATCACTTCGGTCACCGACGACTTGCGCTGCTTGCGGAAGTTTTCCCGGATCCGGTCGAAAATCACCACCGACTCGTTCACCGAGTAACCGAGCACGGCAAGCACCGCCGCCAGCACCGTCAGCGAGAACTCCCACTGGAAGAAGGCAAAGAAGCCGAGGATGATGACCACGTCGTGCAGGTTCGCCACGATGGCGGCGACCGCGTACTTCCATTCGAAGCGGATGGCCAGGTAGATCATCACGCCGATGATCACCATCACCAGCGCGTTCAGGCCATTCTGCGCCAGCTCGTCGCCCACCTGCGGGCCGACGAATTCGACTTTCTGCAAGGCCAGCACTTCGGTGCCGGCCGCGTCGAAGCAGCCGGTCTTGGCGACGTGCTCGCCCTTGGCCGTGACGGTGTCGATCTGCCTGGAAGTTCCCTTCTCGGCCGCGCACAGGGCATTGAACACGGCCTGCGAGCCGCTTGAGCCGCTGATGGCCTTGATGATCGGCAAGCGCAGCATGATGTCCTGGGCGGTGCCGAAGCTGGTCACTTCAGGCTGCTCGTAGCCGAGCTTGGTCAGGCTGGCGCGAATGCTTTCCTGGTTGGCCGCGTGGGCATACCTGAGCTCCATCACGGTGCCGCCCTTGAACTCGACCGAAAGGTGCAGGCCCTTGGTCGCCAGGAAGAACACGGCGGCCACGAAGGTCAGCGCCGAAATCACGTTGAAAATCAACGCGTGGCGCATGAAGGGAATATCTTTCTTGATGCGGAAAAATTCCATCTTGAATCCTGTGTAGGTGATTGGCGCGCCCGGCAGTGCCGGGCGCTGCGCCGATTATTTCTTGACCGGGAGACCAGGGGTCCAGACGGTGCCGATGGCAATCCTGCCCAGCTTCTTCTTGCGTCCGTACCACAGGTTGACCACCCCGCGCGAGACGAACACGGCCGAGAACATCGAGGTCAGGATGCCCAGGCAGTGCACCACCGCAAAGCCGCGCACCGGACCGGAACCGAACACCAGCAGCGCCAGGCCCACGATCAGGGTGGTCACGTTCGAGTCGAGAATGGTGGCCCAGGCCCGGTCGAAGCCGGCCGCGATCGCCGCTTGCGGTGTATTACCCGCTCGTAATTCCTCGCGGATGCGTTCGTTGATCAGCACGTTGGCGTCGATCGCCATGCCGAGCGCGAGCGCGATAGCGGCGATGCCAGGCAAGGTCAGCGTCGCCTGCAGCATGGACAGCAGGGCCAGCAGGAACAGCAGGTTGCAGGCCAGCGCCAGCACGCTGAAAAAGCCGAACAGCTGGTAGTAGATGATCATGAAGATCGCAATGGCGATGAAACCGTACACGGTCGAGTACAGGCCCTTGGCGATGTTTTCCGCGCCCAGTTGCGGCCCGATCACGCGTTCCTCGATCACTTCCATCGGTGCGAACAGCGCGCCCGAGCGCAGCAGCAGCGCCAGTTCGGTCGAGTTTTCCGCCGCGCCCATGCCGGTGATCTGGAATTTCGTGCCCAGTTCGCTTTGGATGGTCGCCACCGACAGCACTTCCGGCTTGCCTTTTTCAAACAGCACGATCGCCATCTTCTTGCCGACGCGCTCGCGCGTGGCTTCGCGCATCTTGCGCCCGCCATCGCCGTTCAGGTCGATGCTCACGGCCGGTTGCTGGTACTGGTCGAAGCTGGCCACGGCGCTCGAGATATAGTCGCCGGTCAGGACCACGTCCTTGCTCAGCACCACCGGCGTGTTCTTGCCGGAAGTGAAAAGTTCGGAATTGAAGGGAATCGATGCGGCCAGTTCCGTGCCTGGGGTGATCGACTCGTCGACCATGCGGATTTCCAGGGTGGCGGTGCGGCCGATGATGTTCTTGGCGCGCGCCACGTCCTGCACGCCGGGCAACTGCACCACGATGCGGTCCGGGCCCTGCTGCTGGATGATCGGTTCCGACACGCCCAGCTCGTTGACGCGCTTGGACAGGGTCGCGATGTTCTGCTTGACGCCGTCGGCGATGGTTTGCTTGAGCGCATCGGGCTTGAGCGTGGCGACCAGTTTCAGGTCGGCCCCGTCGGCCGTTTGCGCGAACGCCAGTTCCGGCATCTGCCCGGCCAGCGCCTGCTGCGCCGCGTTGCGCGTTTCGGCGTCGCGGAACTTGATGATGACGCTGTCGCGCACGCGCTCGATGCCGGCGTGGCGCACGTTCTTGTCGCGCAGCAGTGCGCGCGCGCCTGCCTGGATACCCATCATGCGCTTTTCCAGCGCGGCGTTGACGTCCACCTGCATCAGGAAGTGCACCCCGCCGCGCAAGTCGAGGCCGAGGTTCATCGGCAGCGCATGCAGGGTCTGCATCCACGCCGGCGTATTTTTCATCAGGTTGACCGTCACGATATAGGTCGGGTCGGTCGGATCGCGGTTCAGGTCCTTTTCCAGCGCCAGCTTGGCCTTGAACTGGACGTCGGGCGAGGGGAAGCGCACGCGCACCGAGGTGCTGTTGCCGGTCCCGTCCAGGCTCACGCCCTGCGATGCAATGCCCTCCTGCTTGAGCGCCGTCTCGACCTGGGCCGCGGTCTCGCTGGTGACCTTGACAGTCGATTTGCCGCTGGTAACTTGCAGCGCCGGCGTTTCGCCGAAATAGTTAGGCGCCGTGTACAAAATGCCCAAGAACAGGGCGACGACGATCAGGATGTATTTCCAGACGGGATAGCGGTTCATAGTGTTCCAGCGTTCAATTTGAGAGGGACGGCACAGGCCGCCCGTCAGGCTTACAGGGACTTGAGCGTCCCTTTCGGCAGCAAGGTGGTGACGGAATTCTTCTGGATCACGACTTCCGTGCCGGATGCGACTTCCAGGGTAATGTAGGTATCGGTGACCTTGCTTACCTTGCCCAGCAGGCCGCCCGCGGTGATGACCTCGTCGCCCTTGGCCAGTGCTTCCATCATGTTACGCTGCTCCTTGGCGCGTTTTTGCTGTGGACGGATCATGAGGAAGTACATGACCACGAACATCAGGACCAGCGGCAGGAACGTGGACAGATTGCCCATCAGGCCGGCATCGGCGGCGGCAGGGGCTTGCGCATAAGCGTTGGAAATGAACACAGTGACTCCAGTTGTAGGATTGAAAAAACAGCGCTGTATTCTAGCACTGGCAGGGCGGCACCCGCTAATTCCGCATGAAGATCCCGGCCCGGGCCGACCAGCCCTCTGTGCCAGCGCGAATCGTATTCGCAAGCATCTTGTTAAAAAATATCACATTCGGTCCGGGCCGCCGCCCGGCTACACCCCGCGCGCACGGGCCGCGTTGAACTGCAGGCGGAAGCCGTGGAACTGGCCGGTGTCGATGGCGGCGCGCATTTCGCGCATCAGCTGCAGATAATAGTGCAGGTTGTGGATGGTGTTCAGGCGCGCCCCGAGAATTTCCTTGGAGCGGTGCAAATGGTGCAGGTAGGCGCGCGAGAAGTTGCGGCAGGCGTAACAGTCGCAGGTCTCGTCGAGCGGCAACTGGTCGTCCTTGTAGCGCGCGTTCTTGATCTTGACGTCGCCGAAGCGGGTAAACAGCCAGCCATTGCGGGCATTGCGGGTCGGCATCACGCAGTCGAACATGTCGATCCCGTTGGCCACGCCGGCCACCAGGTCTTCCGGCGTGCCCACGCCCATCAGGTAGTGCGGCTTGGCCGCCGGCAGGCGCGGGCCGAGGTGGGCCAGCATGCGCATCATGTCCTGTTTCGGCTCGCCCACCGACAGCCCGCCGATGGCGATGCCGGGGAAATCGATCTCCTCGAGCCCGGCCAGCGATTCGTCGCGCAGGTGTTCGAACATGCCGCCCTGGACGATGCCGAACAGCGCGTTCGGGTTCTCGCCGGCCTTGAACTCGTTCATCGAGCGCTGCGCCCAGCGCAGCGACATGCGCATCGACTTGGCGGCCTCGTCCGCGGTGGCCGGGCGCCCGTCGATCTCGTAAGGAGTGCACTCGTCGAACTGCATCACGATGTCGGAATTGAGGGCGCGCTGGATCTGCATCGACACCTCGGGCGACAGGAACAGCTTGCTGCCGTCGATCGGCGAGGCGAACTTGACGCCCTCCTCGGTGATCTTGCGCATCGCGCCCAGCGAAAACACCTGGAAGCCGCCCGAATCGGTCAGGATCGGCTTGTCCCAGCCCATGAAACGGTGCAGGCCGCCGAACTTGTTCAATACCTCGGTTCCCGGGCGCAGCCACAGGTGGAAGGTATTGCCCAGGATGATCTGGGCGTCGATGTCCTTGAGCTCGACCGGCGACATCGCCTTGACCGACCCGTAGGTTCCGACCGGCATGAAGATCGGCGTCTCGATCACCCCGTGGTTGAGCGTGAGACGGCCGCGGCGCGCGTGCGACAGGCCGCTTTCGTCGGTTTTCAGGAGTTTAAAATCGAGCATGTTCAGGTCCCGCCGAGTGATTGGGTAGTGAGCAGCATGGCGTCGCCATAGCTGAAAAAACGGTATTCGTGTGCGATCGCATGGGCATAGGCGGCGCGGATTTCGTCGAAACCGGCAAAGGCCGACACCAGCATCAGCAGGGTCGACTTGGGCAGGTGGAAGTTGGTGATCAGGCGCGTGACGGTCTTGAAGCTGTAGCCGGGCGTGATGAACAGGGCCGTGTCGGCGCTGCCCGCCTGCAGCTGGCCCGACTGCGAGGCCGATTCGAGCGCGCGCAGGCTGGTGGTGCCGACCGCGACCACCGCGTTGCCGCCCGCCCTGGCCGCGCGCACCGCCTCCACCGTCGCCTGCGGCACGGTGTACCACTCGGTGTGCATCTTGTGCTCGGCCAGCGCCTCGACCCGCACCGGCTGGAAGGTGCCCGCCCCCACGTGCAGGGTGACGTAGGCCAGCTTGACTCCCTTGGCGGCCAGGCGTTCGAGCAGCGGCTGGTCGAAATGCAGGCCCGCCGTGGGAGCGGCCACCGCGCCCGGCTCCTTCGAATACACGGTCTGGTAGCGCTGCTCGTCGAATTCGTCGGCCGCGTGGTCGATGTAGGGCGGCAGCGGCAGGCGGCCGTGCGCCTCGATCAGCTCGAACACATCGCCTTCGAAGGTGAGCGTGAAGAATTCCCCCACCCGCTCGCCGGCAACGACGTCGAACGCATCGGCCAGCCGGATCCGGTTGCCCGGCTTGGGAGACTTCGAGGCGCGCACCTGGGCCAGCACGGTGCGGCTGTCGAGCACCCGCTCGACCAGCACCTCGACATTGCCGCCGGTTTCCTTGACGCCGAAAAAGCGCGCCTTGAGCACGCGCGTGTCGTTCATCACCAGCAGGTCGCCGGGTGCGAGCAGCTCGACAATGTCGGCGAAATGGCGGTCGGCGATGCGCGCGCCGTCCAGGTGCAGCAGGCGCGACGCGCTGCGCTCGGGCAGCGGCGTCTGCGCGATGCGTTCTGGCGGCAGGTTAAAATCGAAGTCGGAAAGCGAGTACATTTCTGCTAATTCTGGAAAAATGAGTGTGCGGGGCCTTACAATAGCGAGCAAGTGTGCAAGGCAACCCTCTATTTTACGTCATCTGCGCAATAAGTTGCCGCGATATGCCCCCAACCAAACCCAAGACAGCGCCCAAAACCAACGAAAGCCGCCTCGCCAAGCTGGGGCTGCGCACCGACATGGACCTGGTGCTGCACCTGCCGATGCGCTACGAGGACGAGACCCAGGTGGTCCCGGTCCGCGAAGCCTGCCTGCGCGGCGGCCATGTGTCGCAGGTCGAGGGCGTGGTCATCAGGAACGAGATCGCATTTCGTCCGCGCCGCCAGCTGCTCGTCACGATTGCCGACGACAGCGGCGAGCTGCTGCTGCGCTTCATGAATTTCTACGGCAGCCAGGTCAAGCAGCTGGCCGAAGGCACGCGCGTGCGCGCGCGTTCCGAGCTCAAGCACGGATTTTTCGGCGCCGAGATGGTGCATCCGGCCTACAAGGTCATCAACGAAGGCGCGCCGCTGCCGACAGCGCTCACCCCCGTGTATCCGTCCGGCGAAGGCCTGTCGCAGGTGATCCTGCGGCGCGCGATCGCCGACGCCATGACGCGCGTCGACTGGCGCGACACCCTGCCGGCGGCGCTGCTGTCGAAGATGAGCCTTTCCAATTTCGAGCCGGCGGTCAGGCTGCTGCACTACCCGCCGCAGGAAATCGACGAGAACGCGCTGGCCGACCGCTCGCACCCGGCATGGGTGCGCATGAAGTTCGACGAACTGCTGGCGCAGCAGCTCTCGCTCAAGCGCGCGCAGCGTGCGCGCCGCGCCAAGGGCGCCGCGGTAATGAAAACGGCAGGAGCGCTGTCCGAAGGCTTCCTCGGCGCGCTGCCGTTCCAGCTGACCGGCGCCCAGCAGCGCGTGCTCAAGGAGATCCGCGCCGACCTGCGCCAAGGCTACCCAATGCAGCGCCTGCTGCAAGGCGACGTCGGCAGCGGCAAGACCGTGGTTGCCGCGCTCGCTGCAGCGCAGGCGATCGACAGCGGCTACCAGGCCGCCCTGATGGCGCCGACCGAGATCCTGGCCGACCAGCACTTCCGCAAGATCGCCGCGTGGATGGAGCCGCTCGGCGTGAAGGTAGCCTGGCTCACCGGCAGCCTGAAGAAAAAGGACAAGCTGGCCGCCACCGCGCTGGTCGAGTCGGGCGAAGCGCAGCTGGTGATCGGCACCCATGCACTGATCCAGGACACGGTGCAGTTCGCGCGGCTCGGACTGGTGATCGTCGACGAGCAGCACCGCTTCGGCGTGGGCCAGCGCCTGACCCTGCGCAACAAGGGCAGCAACGGCAAGACCCCGCACCAGTTGATGATGTCGGCCACCCCGATTCCGCGTACGCTGGCGATGACCTATTACGCCGACCTCGAAGTGTCGGTCATCGACGAACTGCCGCCGGGTCGCAGCCCGATCGTGACACGCGCGGTGGACCAGAACCGGCGCGAAGAAGTCATCGAGCGGGTGCATGCGGCGGCGCTGGAAGGGCGCCAGGTCTACTGGGTATGCCCGCTGATCGAGGAATCGGAGGCGCTGCAGCTGCAGACCGCGACCGACACCCACGCGATGCTGGCCGAAGCGCTGCCCGACCTGCAGGTGGGGCTGGTGCACGGACGCCTGAAGCCGGTGGAAAAGCAGGAAGTGATGGACGCGTTTTCCAGCGGTGCGGTGCAGGTGCTGGTGGCGACGACCGTGATCGAGGTTGGCGTGGACGTACCGAATGCATCGCTTATGGTGATCGAACACGCCGAGCGCTTCGGCCTGTCGCAGCTGCACCAGTTGCGCGGCCGGGTGGGGCGTGGCTCGGCCGCCAGTGTGTGCCTGCTGCTGTACCAAAGCCCCTTGGGCGGGGTGGCCAGGCAGCGCCTGATGACGATGCGCGAGACCACCGACGGGTTCGAGATCGCGCGGCGCGACCTTGAAATCCGCGGCCCCGGCGAATTCCTGGGCGCGCGCCAGTCGGGTCAGGCGATGCTGCGTTTTGCCGATCTTGAGACCGACCAGTGGCTGGTCGAGCAGGCGCGCGACGTTGCGCACAGTCTGCTGCAGGCGGCCGACCGCGACAACGTCGCCACCGTCGACGCGCATCTGGCGCGCTGGCTCGGAGGCCGCGAGGAATTCCTCAAGGTTTGAAAGGCGCTACGGGTTGCGCGAACGCTTCTGGCGAAATACGCTGGTGTCCGCATAAAAATCTTCGCCCTGCCCTTCCCACCATCCCGGCACGCCGAGCACCGGCAGCGGCGTGAAGCAGGCCGTGCTCAGCCCTTCGGCGGCGAGCTCGCGCGCGACGTGCTCGTCGATCCAGGCGCGCTGGGCGTCGTGCGTCAGCGCGAAATAGTCAGGCCCGGCCTTGAACACGCGCGTGTGTGCCGTCATCGCCTTGCGCGGTGCCACCAGCTTTTCCATCAGCGCGTGCCCGAACAGCCACACCTGCGCGTGGCGGCCGAACATGGCGCGCCGTTCATGCAATGCCGCGCGCCACTCGTGCGCGCGCAGCGCCTCGACCAGTTGCGCGCTTTCGGGCGTATCGCGCACCACCAGCAGCGCCGAATTCTCATCGAAAATGGTGGCGCCATCGCGCGCAGGACCGCGCGACTTGCCGATGCCGGCGAGCGCGATCTGCGCCGCTTGCAAGGCATTGAGTTGTCGTTTGATGCGAGGAAAACTCAGCCACACCAGCGCGTTGAAAAAATCGTGAAGGTTCTCGCGCGTCGGCACGCAGCCGGTGGCCCCGATGAACTCCTCGTAGGCGCGTCCCTCGGGAAGGTCGCCTTGCGGCACGAACGAAATCGGCAGGCCGCGCTCGTTGCGCAGCGCCAGTTCCGCAGCGCCAGCATTGAACGCTTCGAGCAAACCTCGCGCCTGAAGCGGCACTTGAGAAACCGCCAGCCCGTCATTCCCGCGCAGGCGGGAATCCATACTGCGCGAAATAGGATACGAAGCATGGATCCCCGCTTGCGAGGCTGTCGCAAAACGCCAAACGGACTTTGGCGAAGACTGAAAAGCCGTCGTTCCCGCGCAGGCGGGAACCCCATTTAGCTGCTGTGACGCGGCGAAATTAGGTTCCCGCCTGCGCGGGAACGACGGCGGTGAGAGTGCCTGCCCAGACTCTGCCCCCCCTTTCGCGACAGCCTCTTGCGCGAGCATGACGGGGTTTGGGGTTGCTTTTAGGCCGAGCCGCTCGAAGGCCGGCCGGACCGAGTCATACCAGGGGTGCGACCAGTCGATCTGCGACAGCATGGCGCCCGCTTACAGCATCTTCCAGTTGATCTGCTCGCCGCCGTTGAGCGGAACCAGCTTGGAGTCCGCCATCGGCACCGTTTCAGGCAGGGTCCAGGTTTCGCGCTTCAAGGTCACGCTGCCGCTATTGCGCGGCAGGCCGTAAAAGGCGGGACCGTTGAAACTGGCGAAGGCTTCGAGCTTGTCGAGCGCACCGGCGCGCTCGAACGCTTCGGCATACATCTCCATCGCGTGCAGCGCGGTGTAGCAGCCGGCGCAGCCGCAGGCATTTTCCTTGGCGCCGATCGCATGCGGCGCCGAATCGGTGCCGAGGAAGAAGCGCTCATCGCCGCTGGTCGCCGCCGTCACCAGCGCCAGGCGGTGCTCTTCGCGCTTGAGCACGGGCAGGCAGTAGTAATGCGGGCGAATGCCGCCCTTGAAAATCTCGTTGCGGTTGTATAGCAAGTGATGCGCGGTGATGGTGGCGCCGATCGGGCCGTCCGCTTCGGCCACGTACTGCGCCGCGTCCTTGGTGGTGATGTGCTCGAACACGATGTTCAGGGCCGGCATGTCGCGCCGCAGCGGGCGCATCACGCGCTCGATGAACACCGCCTCGCGGTCGAACAGGTCGATCTCGGGATCGGTCACTTCACCGTGCACCAGGAACGGCATGCCCACTTCCTGCATCACCTCGAGCGTCTTGTAGCAGCGCGTCAGGTCGGTCACGCCGGCGTCCGAATTGGTGGTCGCTCCCGCCGGATACAGTTTGACCGCATGCACGAAACCGCTGTCCTGCGCGCGCCGGATTTCGTCCGGGTCGGTGTTGTCGGTCAGGTACAGGGTCATCAAAGGCTCGAAGCTCATGCCCGCAGGCAGGGCCGCCAGGATGCGCTCGCGGTAGGCGTGCGCGGCGGCGGTCGTGGTCACGGGCGGCCTCAGGTTGGGCATCACGATGGCGCGGCCGAACTGGCGCGCACTGTGCGGCAGCACGCTGGCCATCGCCGCGCCGTCGCGCAGGTGCAAATGCCAGTCGTCGGGGCGCGTGATGGTCAGGCTGGCAGGGGTATCGGGCAGTGACATGGCGGCTTTCAAAAAACGGATGCCGTCATTTTACCCCTCGCATGGCCTGCCCGGTTTGCTTGTACCTCACGCGGTGGTCTGCCATACTGCATCGCAAGTGCAATGCAAAAAGGAATACCAGTCATGAAAAGCGCAAACATCCCTTCACTACGAGTCGCCCCCGAGCTCCGGGCTGCGGCGGAGAGCGTACTGGAAGCGGGCGAAACCTTGTCAAGCTTTGTGGAGCAATCACTGCGCATGCATATTGAACGCCGTCAGTCCCAACGTGAGTTTATTGCGCGAGGATTGGCGGCCCGCGATGAAGCCAAACGAACGGGCGAATATTTCGCGTCCGATGATGTACTGCGAGAACTTGACGAACTGTTGGATGCCGCGGAGAAAAAGGCCGGAAAGTGAGTTTTCATGTTCGCTATACACGTGAAGCACGAGACGATTTGCGCCGCATTTATTCCTATTTGCTTGAACGCGACATTGGAGCGGCGCGGCGCGCCCGTGACAAGATTGCGAAAGGCACAAAACTGCTGGAAGATTTTCCTTTTTCCTGCCGAAAGGCGTCTGAGCACACGCCTTTTCTACGCGAATTACTTATACCCTTTGGATCATCTGGATATGTCGCACTGTTTGAAATCGACGACGCCGACACCGTGACCATCGTGGCGATCCGACATCAGCGCGAGGACGACTATCACTGATAGTGTCTCTTTCCTCAGGCAACGGCAAAGCGCCGCTGCAGGTGCTGCACCAGCCTCGACAGCGCGAGGCACAGGACAAAATACACGAGCGCGACGAACAGGTACATTTCGACCAGCCTGCCGTCGCGCTGGGCCACCTTGCTGGCGGCGCCCACGAAGTCGGGTATCGACAGCACATACACCAGCGAGACATCCTGGAACAGGACGATGGTTTGCGTCAGCAGCACAGGAACCATGTTGCGGAACGCTTGCGGCAGCACGATGTGGCGCATGCTTTGCCAATAGTTCATCCCGAGCGCCTGCGCGGCCCACACTTGCCCGCGCGGCACCGAGGCGATCCCGCCGCGCATGATCTCGCAGTAGTAGGCGGCCTCGAACAGCGTGAACGTGACCAAGGCCGACCAGAACGGCCCCACCTTGACCGGCTCGGCCGCGCCGATGACCCAGGCGGCCAGGTATGGCACCAGGAAGTAGAACCAGAAGATCACCAGCACCAGCGGCACCGAGCGCACCAGGTTCACGTAGCCGGCGGCGACCAGCGCAACACCCTTGAGGCCGGACAGGCGCATCAGCGCCAGCAGCGTGCCGAGGACTATGCCCCCGGTCATCGCCAGCACGGTCAGCTTGAGCGTGAACAGCATGCCGACCCTGAACAGGTAGACCCACGAGCGCGCGATGACGTCGAAGTCGAAGTCGGCGAACATCTCACACCCTGCCGGGCAGCGCGGCCCTGCGTTCGATCTGGCGCATCAGCGCCACCACCACCAGGTTGACCAGCACGTAGATCAGCGTGGCCGCGGTGAAGGCTTCAAACACCTGGAACGAAAACTCCTGCACGGCGCGGGCGCTGGCCGTCAGTTCCATCAACCCGATGGTGAGGGCGACCGAACTGTTCTTGATGATGTTCAAAAATTCGCTGGTCAGCGGCGGCAGGACGATGCGCAGCCCCAGCGGCAGCAGCACGAAGCGGTAGGTCTGCGGCAGCGTCAGTCCGAGCGCGGTGGCCGCCAGTTTCTGCCCACGGGACAAGGCCTCGATGCCGGCCGCGACCTGCACCGCCACGCGCGCGGAGGTAAAAAAACCGAGACAGGTCACGGCCGTGAAAAATGGCGCGTCCGGCAGCGACTTGAGCCAGTCGCCAGCCGATCGCGGCAGCAGTTCGGGCAGCACGAAGAACCACAGGAACATCTGCACCAGCAGCGGAATATTGCGAAACAGCTCGACATAGGCGCTGGCCAGGCGCCGCGGCAGCGCGCCCGGCAGGGTGCGCGCGGCGCCCACCGCCACGCCAAGCAAAAGCGCCATGGCCCAGGCCGCGAGCGCGCTCGCCAGCGTCCACCACAGGCCCGCCAGCAGCGTGTCCATGTAGGTGTGGACACCGTCCGGCGAAAGCTCGCGGAAGATCGCCCAGTTCCAGTGGTAGTTCATGCTATTTGCCGGCTGCGCTCTGCCCTGCCGGCGTCGCATAGGCGGCCGGGTCGCCCGAATCGGTCGGGTTGGCGATGGCGGCCTTGAGCTGCGGCGTCATCGGGAAATTCAGGTTGATGCCGCGCGGCGGAATCGGGCTCTGGAACCATTTGGCGTAGATGCGCCCGAATTCGTCGGACTGGTAGAGCCGCTTGAGCGCCGCGTCGAGCGCCTGCTTGAAGGCCGGGTCGTCGCGCCGCAGCATGATCGCGTACGGTTCGACCGACAGCGCCTCCTGCGAGATTTGATAGTCGCCCGGCGCCTTGGCGCTTGCCACCTGCGCGGCCAGCAGGATGTCGTCGTTGGCGTGGGCCTGGGCGCGCCCGGTCTCGAGCATCAGGAACGATTCGGGGTGGTCCTTGCCGACCACGATGTTCATGCCGAGAGCACGCTCCTTGTTGAGCATCGTCATCTGCTTGAGGGTGGTGGTGCCTGCCGTCACCACCAGCGTCTTGCCCTTCATGTCGGCCAGCGTGCGGATGCCGGACGATTTCTTCGACAGCAGGCGGTTCGAGACCACGAACATGGTCGGCGCGAACGCCACCTGCTTCTGGCGCTCCAGGTTATTGGTGGTGGACCCGCATTCGAGGTCGATGGTGCCGTTGGCCATGAGCGGGATGCGGTTGGCCGACGTGACCGGATTCATCGCCACCTTGAGCGAGGGCAGCCCCAACTGCTTTTTCAGCGCGTCCACGACCTTCATGCACAGGTCGACCGAATAGCCCCGGTATTGTTGCTTGTCATCAAGGAAGGAAAAGGGGATCGACCCGTCGCGCACGCCAAGGGTAATGACGCCGCTGCGCTTGATCTTGGCCAGCGTTCCCGTCAGTTCCTGGGCGCTGGCCTGGAAGACGGCGCCGGCAATTGCGGCGCACGCGAGTACCACGAGTAATCTGGCTGGTTTCATGATGACCTCCCTGCACGTAAGACTACACGCGAGTCCGATTTACTGCAAACCGGACTGTGCTGTATGTGCGCCAGCTCAGGCCAGGGTCAATGAATGATCTTGGCCAGGAATTCGCGCGCGCGCTCGGAACGCGGTGCGCCGAAGAACTCCTCGGTCGGGCTGTCCTCGACGATCTTGCCGTGGTCCATGAAGACGATACGGTCCGCCACCTTCTTGGCGAACCCCATTTCGTGGGTGACCACCATCATGGTCATGCCTTCCTGCGCCAGGGCGACCATCACGTCGAGCACCTCGTTGATCATTTCCGGATCGAGCGCGGAAGTGGGCTCGTCGAACAGCATCGCGATCGGGTCCATCGACAGCGCGCGCGCAATCGCCACGCGCTGCTGCTGGCCACCCGAGAGCTGGCTCGGAAATTTGTCCTGCTGCGCCAGCAGGCCGACCCGGTCCAGGTACTTGAGTCCCTTGGCGGTGGCTTCATCGAGGCTGCGCCCGAGCACCTTGGTCTGTCCGAGCGTGAGGTTCTCGCGCACCGACAAATGCGGGAACAGCTCGAAGTTCTGGAACACCATGCCGATGCGCGCGCGCAGCGAAGACAAGTTGGTCTTGGGGTCGCCCACCGATACGCCGTCGACGATGATTTCGCCCTTCTGGAACGGCTCGAGCCCGTTGACGGTCTTGATCAGGGTCGACTTGCCTGAGCCGGACGGGCCGCAAATGACGACCACGTCGCCCTTGTCCACATGCGTGCTGCAGTCGTCCAGTACCTGGAAGGCCCCATACCACTTGCTGACGTTTTTTAATTCAATCATATTCTCAGTCTGTTCGTTGCTCGAAACCGGGGGCAGGCGGGCCGCAAGCAAGCTTGACAGCACCCGAAACGCCTAGGATACTGCCAAACTTGCCAATAGCATCATTACCAACTGGCCGGTTCGCTCACAAAATACCTATTTTGCCCGAGAACGCACGGCGACAGACAATCTCTTGTCCCCGCATCGACACTATTAGAGGAAACTCAGCACATGAATAATCGAAACCGCCTGACCGTCTACATCCTCGTGGGCCTGGTGCTGGGAATCGCCGTCGGCTACGTCGCCAACGGCAGCCTGGCCAATCCCGCCGGCTTCGCCGACACCATGGCCCTGATCACCACGCTGTTCCTGCGGCTGATCAAGATGATCATCGCGCCGCTGGTGTTCTCCACGCTGGTGGTCGGCATCGCCAAGATGGGCGACGCCAAGGAAGTCGGGCGGATCGGGGTCAAGGCCCTGGGCTGGTTCGTGATCGCCTCGGTCATCTCGCTCACGCTCGGCCTGGTCCTGGTGAACCTGTTCCGCCCTGGCGACGCGCTCGCGCTGAGCGCAGCCGTGCCGCCAGCCGGCACCGCCTCGGGCATCGCCACTTCCAGCCTCACGCTCAAGGAATTCGTCACCCACCTGGTGCCTTCCTCGATCGTGGACGGCATGGCCAAGAACGAGATCCTGCAGATCGTGATCTTCTCGCTGTTCTTCGGCACCGCGGCAGCTGCCGTCGGCACCCGCGCCAACCCGCTGATCGAAGCGATCGACGGCATTGCGCACATCATGCTCAAGGTGACCGGTTATGTGATGAACCTGGCGCCGATCGCGGTGTTCGCAGCCGTTGCAGGCATCATCGCGAAAAGCGGCGTCGGCGTGCTCTCGACGTACGGCGTATTCATGGGCGAGTTCTATTTCGGAATCGCGCTGCTGTGGGTGGTGCTGACCCTGATCGGGTTCCTGTTCCTGGGGCCGCGCGTGATCAAGCTGCTGGCCGAACTGCGCGAGCCGACGCTGCTCGCCTTTTCCACCGCGTCGTCGGAAGCCGCGTTCCCGAAAACACTGGAAGGCCTCGAGCGTTTCGGCGTGCGCAACCGGATCGCAGCGTTCGTGCTTCCGATCGGCTACTCGTTCAACCTGGACGGCTCGATGATGTACTGCACCTTCGCGACCGTGTTCATTGCGCAGGCGTACGGCATCGAAATGTCGCTCGGTACCCAGATCACCATGATGCTGGTGCTGATGCTCACTTCCAAAGGCATGGCTGGCGTGCCGCGCGCATCGCTGGTGGTGATCGCCGCCACCCTGTCCCAGTTCAATATTCCGGAAGCCGGCCTGCTGCTGCTGCTCGGGATCGATCACTTCCTCGACATGGCGCGTTCGGCCACCAACGTGGTTGGCAACGGCATCGCGACGGCCGTGGTGGCCAAGTGGGAAAACGAACTGACCGCGCCGGTCCCGGTGCAGAAGGATTTGGCGAGCGTGCCGCTGCCGTAAGGGGCTGCGCAGGCTGATCGTTTGCGCGCTTGTTAAACCCCTTTCTCCCCACCGCTTGGAGCACGTCATGCAAAAACTGCCTGCCTTAGGTCTTGTGCTGGTTCTCAATGGCGCTGGCGCCGCAACCCAGACGCTCGACTGCGGCCGCCTGCTCGACGTCAAGGCAGGCGTATGGCGCGAGCGCGTCAGCGTGCTGGTCGAAGACAAGCTCATCAAGTCGGTCACGCCGATGGCGCCGGGCGCCGGTCACGTCGACCTGTCGGCCTATTCCTGCATGCCCGGCTTCATCGACATGCATGTGCACCTGACCGGTGAAACGCAAAAACAGGTCGATGCCCTGCGCGACACCCTGACCCAGAATCCGGCGGACCTTGCCTACCGCTCCATCGCGTATGCGCAGCGCACCCTGATGGCCGGCTTTACGACCGTGCGCGACCTCGGCGCCAGCGACGGGCTGAACGTCTCGCTCAAGCGCGCCATTGCCGCCGGGACGATCGTCGGGCCGCGCATGTTCACGTCCGGGAAATCGATCGCCACCACTGGCGGGCACGCCGACCCGACCAACAACCTGTCGCAGCGCTTGAGCCGGGCGCTTGGAAATCCGGGACCCGAAGAAGGCGTGGTCAACAGCGCCGAGGAAGCGCGCCAGGCGGTCCGGGCGCGCTACAAGGAAGGGGCGGACCTGATCAAGGTGACCGCGACCGGCGGCGTGTTGAGCCAGGCACGCAACGGCCAGAACGCCCAGTACACGGAGGACGAGCTGCGCGCGGTCATCAGCACGGCCAAGGATTACGGCTTCCGGGTGGCTGCCCATGCGCATGGCGCCGAAGGCGTGAAACGCGCGCTGCGCGCCGGCATCGACTCGATCGAGCACGGCACCTTGATGGACGACGAGGCAATCGCCCTGTTCAAGAAAACCGGGGCCTGGTATGTGCCGACCATCGCGGCCGGGCGCTACGTGGCCGACAAGGCCAAGGAAGCCGATTACTACTCGCCGCTGGTGCGCCCGAAGGCTGCGGCCATCGGGCCGCTGATCCAGGCCACGCTGGGACGCGCCTACAAGGCCGGCGTGAAGATCGCGTTCGGCACCGATGCCGGCGTGTTCCCGCACGGCGAGAACGCCAAGGAGTTTGCCTACATGGTCGAAGCCGGCATGCCGCCGCTCGCTGCGATCCGTGCGGCCACGCTGGGCGCGGCCGAACTGCTCGACCAGTCGCCGCGCCTCGGTTCGGTCGAACCCGGCTTCGCGGCCGATATCGTCGCCGTCAGCGGCGATCCGCTGCGCGACATTACGATTCTTCAGCAGGTCAAGTTTGTCATGAAGGATGGCGTGGTCTACAAGAAGCCATGACGCCACCGCGCGCCGCAAAAATTTAACAAGGAGATCGCATGCTGCACCAAAAGACCGCGCAATCGATGATTGCGCTATTCGGGTTCCTGTTTTTCATCGCAACCGCAGCCCATGCGAAGGACGCGGCGCCGAAGCTGGCCAACGTCACCATCCTTGCGACCGGAGGCACCATCGCCGGCACCGGCGCCAGCAGCACCACGACGGTCGGCTATACGGCGGCCACGGTCGGCGTCCAGAGCCTGATCCAGGCCGTACCGGAATTGGCCAAGGTGGCCAACGTCACCGGCGAGCAAGTGTTCCAGATCGCCAGCGAGAACATGGGCAATGAGCACTGGCTCACGCTGGCCAAGCGCGTCAACGCGCTGCTGGCGCAAGACAAGGTGGACGGAATCGTCATCACGCACGGCACCGACACCCTGGAAGAAACCGCTTACTTCCTCAATTTGGTGGTCAAGAGCAGCAAGCCCGTGGTGCTGGTGGGCGCGATGCGGCCATCGACGGCGTTATCGGCGGACGGTCCGATCAACCTGTACAACTCGGTACTGCTGGCGGCCAGCCCGGATGCAGCCGGCAAAGGCGTGCTGGTGGCGATGAACGACCAGATCCAGGGCGCGCGCGACGTCACCAAGACCAACACCTCGACGCTCGACGCCTTCCGCACCAGCGAACTGGGACTGCTCGGCTACATCCAGGGCGGCAAGCCGTTCTTCTATCGCCAGTCGCTGCGCAAGCACACGGTCGACACCGAGTTCGATGTGAGCGGCCTGCAGGCACTGCCGCAAGTGGAGGTGGTGTACGCATATGCGAACGTCGGGCCGGTCGCGGTCGATGCGTTCGTCGCGGCCGGCAGCAAGGGCATTATCCACGCGGGCGTGGGCGATGGCAGTTTGGCCGCGAAGGTGGTTCCGGCGCTCAAGGCGGCGCGCAAGAAGGGGGTTGTGATCGTGCGCGCCAGCCGCGTCGGCCAGGGCATCCTGGCGCGCAACGGCGAGGCGAACGACGACCAGCTCGATTTCGTCGCAGCCGATACGCTCAATCCGCAGAAGGCGCGCATCCTGCTGATGCTGGCGCTGACCAAGACCAGCAGCACCAGGGAAATTCAGCGGATGTTCTATACCTACTGATTGTTCGAGCCGACTTTATTCCAATTCCAGAGCCGGCGACGCCAGCGCTTCATCCTGCCTGGCCTGCTGGCGTTCCCACATCTGCGCGTACAGCCCGTTGGCCGCCAGCAGCGACTGATGGGTGCCGCGTTCGACGATCCGGCCGTGATCGAGCACCAGGATCTGCTGCGCGTCGGCCACCGTCGAGAGCCGGTGCGCGATCACCAGCGTGGTGCGGTTCTTCGCTATTTCCTTGAGCTGGCTCTGGATCGCCTGCTCGGCTTTCGAGTCAAGCGCGGAAGTGGCTTCGTCGAAAATGAGGATCGCTGGATTCTTGAGCAAGGTGCGCGCGATCGCCACCCGTTGTTTCTCGCCGCCTGACAGCTTGAGCCCGCGCTCACCGACCATGCTGGCGTAACCATCTGGCAAGGATTCGATGAAGTCGTGGATCGAGGCGGCGCGCGCGGCGGCCACGATCTGTTCCTTCGTCGCGCCCGGTTTGCCGTAGCTGATGTTGTATTCGATCGTGTCGTTGAACAGCACCGTGTCCTGCGGCACGATCCCGATCGCTGCCCGCAGCGATGCCTGGGTCACGTCGCGCAGGTCCTGGCCGTCGATGGTGATGCTGCCGGCGCTGACGTCATAGAAGCGAAACAGCAGGCGCGACAAGGTCGACTTGCCGGAGCCGCTGTGCCCGACCACGGCGGTGGTGGTCCCGGCCGGAATCGTGAAGTCGACATCGAACAGGATCTGGCGTTTGCTCTCGTAGCTGAAATCGACATGCGAAAACGTCAGCTGTGCGCCGTGCGTGACGAGCCCCCTGGCGTCCTTGGCGTCGGCAACCTCGCGATTTTGGTCGAGCAGCAGGAACAGGCGTTCCATGTCCGCCAGGCTCTGCTTGATCTCGCGGTAGATCACGCCAAGGAAGTTGAGCGGCTGGTACAACTGGATCATGAACGCGTTCACCAGCACCAGGTCGCCCAGCGTCATGCTGCGGTCCATCACGCCCAGCGTGGCGCGCCACAGGATCAGGGTGACGGCGATGGCGATGATCGTCGACTGTCCGGTGTTGAGCAGCGACAGCGAGGTTTGCGATTTGACCGCGGCCGACTCGTAGCTTTGCAGGCCCGCGTCGTAACGCCGGGCTTCGTAGTCTTCGTTGCCGAAATACTTCACCGTCTCGTAATTGATCAGCGAGTCGACCGCCTTGGTGTTGGCCTTCGAATCGAGGTCGTTCATGGTGCGCCGCAAGTGGGTGCGCCAGTCCGTCACCAGCACCGTGAAGGCGATGTAGCTCACCAGCGCGACCACGGTGATGGCGCTGAACCAGATGTTGTAGTGCGTCACAAGGTAGGCGAGCA
>Ga0207975_100439_pt1 | contig 21493 bp, 18 predicted proteins | sample LakWasMe91_HOW11_2_FD_183913 | JGI IMG/M metagenome (GOLD analysis project Ga0207975, IMG submission 183913) | Freshwater sediment methanotrophic microbial communities from Lake Washington under simulated oxygen tension - Sediment Metagenome... | ecosystem: Environmental > Aquatic > Freshwater >...
CGACAACTACCTGCCGATGGCAGGGGTGATCGAGCGCATCGGCGAGCTGGGCGGCATTTGCGTGCCGGCCCATCCGTTCCGCGATGTCGGCATGTGCTGCCTGCTTGAAGAGCTGCTGGATGTGACCGGAATCGCCGCGGTCGAAACGCACAACGGCCACAACCAGGACGCCGACAACGAGCTGGCGATCCACGCCGCGCGGCACATGGACCTGCCCGCACTGGGCGGGAGCGACTGCCACAAGGTCGCCGCGGTCGGGCGCTGCGCCACTGAATTCCTGCAGCCGGTGCACGACATGGCCAGCTTTATCGCCGCGATCCGCGCCGGCGCCTGCCGCGCCAGCTACTATCCCGGCTATGCGGCCGCGGCCTGAAGCCCCTATTCGGCGTCGGCGTCGCTGACGCGGATCTTCGACAGCAGCTTGATCAGTTGCCGCGTTTCGGCCTTGGACAGGCCGGCAAGAATGCGCTGTTCGTGAAGCTGGACATGCTGGTGGGCCTTGACCAGAAGCTGTTTGCCTTCGGCCGTGAGAAACAGGTGGTTGCTGCGGCGGTCCTCGAGCGACGCTTCGCGCGCCACCAGGTTGCGCTTCTGTAGCTTGTCGAGCAGCGGCACCAGCGAGGAACGGTCCAGGCCGATCGCCGTGGCGAGACGGGTCTGGGTCAGGCCCTTGTTGTGATACAGCACTTCCAGTGCACCGAAAATGGCGGGCGTAATGTCAGCGTCGGCGAATTCGCGATCGAAGTCCTTGAAGACGGTCAGCTGCGCCATCCTGAGATGGTAGCCAACCAGCTCGGGAAGGGCGCCGAGATCGACGGGAGCTAGAGTTTCACGTGTCATGGGAAGGGCCGGAGCCAACACCAAATGTGTTTGCGTCCAACATTTATTTTTGAAAGTAGCAGGCTACCACAGTCCTGAAACGATCAGTGCATTTCCGGCGGCGCCGGGCACGCGCAGGCGATGCCGTGGGGGCGCCGCCTTAAGCAAAATTCACCCATTCAAGCGTTTTTTGCTGGCGGCAGCGCCACCCGCTGCACCGGCTTGGCCTGGGCGCGGATGAAGCCTTCGAGTGCGCTCGACAGCGCGGCCAGGGATTGCTGACCGAACGCCTGCTCGATGTACTGGTACTGCAGTTCGATCAGCGGCGCCATCTCGTCGATCAGCGCGTCGCCCTGCGGCGCCAGACTGACAAGCACGCGGCGCTGGTCGGCTTCGAACCGCACGCGCTGCACCAGGCCGGTTTCCTCCATGCGCGCCAGGATGCCGGCCATGCTGCTGCTGTGGATCTGGCACAGTTCGCACATTTCGCGCGGCTCGAGTTGCGCATGCTCGTCGAGCGCGCGCAGGATGCGCCACTGCTGCTCGCTCAGGCCGTAGTGGTTCAGGATGGGCCGGAAATGTGCCATCAGGGCGTCGCGCGCCTTGAGGAAAAACTGCGGCAGGTTGCGGTGGGTGAACCGGTGTGCCAAGGGGACTCCATATCGGTCGTGATCGGGGATGCGGCAAAGCGGGCGCGGCGAAACGCCTTGACTTACTCACATATTAGTGATTAACTTACTCATATGCTAGTAAATTCTTTCGCCTGCGCGCTTTTGCAACAAATAAAGCATTCCACATGATCGTCCGGGAGCGTCCTTCCGGCCTCCGGCTGTTCGTGCTGCTGCGCGGCTCGGTGCTGCCGCGCATCCTGCCCACGCTGGTCGTCAACATCGTCGTCGCCACGCTCGTGACCTGGTCGCACGGCGACTTGTGGGATCTGAAGATCACGCTGACCACCATCCCGTTCACCCTGATCGGGCTGCCGCTCGCGATCTTCCTCGGCTTTCGCAACAACGCCGCCTACGACCGCTTCTGGGAAGGCCGCAAGCTGTGGGGCGAACTGGTGCACCGCAGCCGCAGCCTCGCGCGCCAGTGCCTCAGCCTGGTCGACGACCCGCTGCCGGCCGCCGGCGCCGGCGGCATGGCCGATGCCCGCGTGCGCATGGTCTACCGTGCCATCGCCTTCGCCCACGCAGTGCGCGACCTGCTGCGCGCCCAGCCGAGCGCCGCCGAACTGCGCACGCTGCTGCGGCCAGGCGAATTGGCGCAGATGGAACAGGCGTCGAACAAGCCGGACTTCCTGATGCGGCAGATGGGCATGGACCTGCACCTGTGCCTGGAGCAAGGCCGCATCGCCCCCTGCCTGGCCACCGCGATCGATGCCACCTTGTCGTCGCTGACCGCCGCCAGCGCCTCCTGCGAGCGCATCAAGAACACGCCGATTCCGTTTTCGTACACGCTGCTGCTGCACCGCACCGCCTTCGTCTACTGCTTCCTGCTGCCGTTCGGCCTGGTCGACTCGATCGGCTTCATGACGCCGTTCGTCGTGGCCATCGTCGCCTACACCTTCTTCGGCCTCGATGCGCTCGGCGACGAGATCGAGGAGCCGTTCGGCCTCGACCCGAACGACCTGCCGCTCGACGCCATCTGCCGCGCCATCGAAATCGACCTGCGCGCGGCCCTGCGCGATGCGCATGTGCCGGCGCCGCTCGCGCCCGTCAATTACTGCCTGACCTGAGGGTCGGGCCATCACCGCCGTCTGAAAGGGACCACTGAAAATGCATGACCAATACCATGACCGTATCCGTATGCCCCTGCTGCGCGAGCGCGTCACCAGCGCAGCGAGCGCCGCCGAGTCGATCCGCGACGGCATGACCGTCGGCATGAGCGGCTTTACCCGCGCCGGCGACGCCAAGGCGGTGCCGCTGGCGCTGGCCGAACGGGCACGCCGCGAACCGCTGAAGATCACCTTGATGACCGGCGCCTCGCTTGGCAGCGACGTCGACAAGACCTTGACGCAGACCGGCGTGCTGGCGCGCCGCCTGCCGTTCCAGGCCGACCCGACGCTGCGCGCGGCGATCAACCGCGGCGAGGTGATGTTTATCGACCAGCACCTGTCCGAGACGGTCGAGATGCTGCGCACGCGTCAGATCGCGCCGATCGACATCGCCATCATCGAGGCCATCGCGATTACCGAAACGGGCGCCATCATCCCCACCACCTCGGTCGGCAACAGCGCCAGCTTCGCCATCCTGGCCGACAAGGTGATCGTCGAAATCAACCTGAGCCAGGCGCTTGCGCTCGAAGGGCTGCACGACATCTTCATCCCCAAGCACCGGCCGCAGCGCGAGCCGATCCCGATCATGTCGCCGCGCGACCGGGTCGGCACCACCGCGATCGAGATCGCGCCGGAAAAGATCGCCGCCATCGTCATCACCGAAAGGCTCGACAGCAGCTCGACCATCCTGCCGGCCGACGCCGACACCGCCGCCATCGCCGCCCACCTGGTCGAATTCTTCAAGCACGAGGTAGAACTGGGGCGGCTGACCGAACGGCTGATGCCGATGCAGGCCGGCATCGGCACCATCGCCAACGCGGTGATGGAAGGCTTCATCGACAGCCCGTTCGAGCACCTGACCATGTACTCCGAGGTGCTGCAGGATTCGACCTTCGACCTGTTCGACGCCGGCAAGCTCGATTTCGCATCCGGCTCGTCGATCACGCTGTCGGAGGCAAAGGGCAAGCACGTGTTAGGCGATATCGCGCGCTACAAGGACCGGCTGGTGCTGCGCCCGCAGGAAGTGAGCAACCATCCGGAGGTGATCCGCCGGCTCGGCATCATCGCCATCAACACCGCGCTGGAAGCGGACATCTACGGCAACGTCAATTCGACCCACGTGCTCGGAACGCACATGATGAACGGCATCGGCGGCTCGGGCGACTTCGCGCGCAACGCCTACCTTGCGGTGTTCGCCACCAAGTCGATCGCCAAGGGCGGCAAGATTTCCAGCATCGTGCCGATGGTCTCGCACGTGGACCACAACGAGCATGACGTCGACATCATCGTCACCGAGGTCGGCCTGGCCGACCTGCGCGGGCTGGCGCCGCGCGAACGCGCCGAGCTCATCGTCGAGCGCTGCGTCGCCGAGCCGTATCGGCAGATGCTGCGCGACTACATGGCCGAAGCCAACCGCGGCGGCGGCCACACCCCGCACGTGCTGGAGAAGGCGTTCGCGTGGCATGTGCGCTACCGCGACACCGGGTCGATGCTGCCCTGAGGCCCGACAGGCAATTGCGCTTCAGGCCGGCCACGCCGGGTCAGGTCGTCCTCGCGCATGCCGCGCACGCGCGGGAACGACCAAGTATCACGCCGCCAGCACGAAATCGCGCTTTAACCCCAGCGTTTCCATGAACGAGTCGACGCGGTTTTGCACGCGCCCGTGATCGAACTCGCGGTCGTCGCCCATGTTGCCTTCGTAGGTCATCACCGGAATTCCAGCCTGCGCCAGCCCAAGCCGGTTTTCCATGACGCCCATCGACAGCCCCTCGCAGCCGCGGTTCAGGTGGATCATCACGCCGTCGACATCCCATTGCTTGACGATGGTCTTCATCATGTCGGTCTTCACGGAAGGATCGAAGAACTGCTGCCACAACGGTTTCGACAGGTTCCAGTCCGCATACAAGCGCAGGGCCTGGTCGCGCGTGGTGATGTCTATGCCCTGCTGCATCGGCGTGGTGCGCGGACCCCAGGTGCCATCGGGCTTGGTCTCCCAGGTGCCTTCCAGTCCGAAGGTGTAGAGTGAACCGATCGACACCGCGCCGTACTCTTCCAGATAGCGGAAGATCTTCAGGAAGGCCCAGGGCGGTTGGGTGTCCGACATGATCCGGCAGCGCTCGTTGGCCACCGCGGCCACCCCGCGCGCGACCCGGTCCTTGACCTCGGCCAGCAATTCCTCGTAAAAATCGGCGCACCACTGCGACGACTTGTGCAGCACCGCCAGCACATACAGCGAGTACATGGTCTTTTCGTCGAGCGGCGCCGGCTTGGTCTGGTTCAGGCAGCAGATCTCGGCCCACAGCGAGGTGGCGCGCATCTCGTTCTTCACGGCGCGGATCAGGAGCTCGTCGTTGCACTTGCGGCCGGTGCTTTTCTCGACGAACTCGATCGATTCGTGCAGTTGCGCGACCACGTAGTTGAGGCGGTCGGCATCGATATCCTTGTAGGCGCCGACGCTGACGTCGACATAAAAGTCCGGCACCTGTTCAACCTTCGACGCGTGCTGGTACCACTTCGCGTGCGAGCAGCAGATCTGGGTCTGGAAGTTGAAAGCCGGCTTGGGGAATTCGCCGCCGAGCAGGTATTTGTTCAAGTGCATGCCGCCCCAGTACATGCGCATGTAAGCGCACATGTCGCGCGCAAAGCCCATCGCTTCGGCCTTGGCCATGCATTCGCTGGCGAACTGGCTGTCGAGCGAAATGGCGGCGGCATACGGCTCGCCGGTGAGCGGATGCATGTCGTCGCCGAACGCGGTCGGAATCGCATCGAACGACCAGCCGGCGCCGCCCCAGCGAATTCCGCCGTTCTCGTGGGCGCGCGCGTAGTTGATGTAGTACTGCTCGCGCAACTGCTTGGCCTTCTTCCAAAGCTTCAGCGGCTCGGTCTTGTATTTTGCCATTCTCACTACTCCTTTAGGTAGATCCAGTGCTGGTGTGGCCGGCATTGTCCGACCATAAAAAAGCTGATGAATGAACGCTCATTCATTTCAATCCGATGGTATCACCGACCAATTCGGAAAACAAGGGGGCATTGAAGAACCGGGCCGCGTGGCTTGCCGAAGCGCGTTGTAAGCTGCTTGTTTTCCACATTCAGCGGTGATACCATCATCATGAATGATCGTTCATTCATATTCTTTTCGAGAGAGAAAAATGACCCCACAAGACAGCAAGAGGGCAAGGCACCCCTGCGCAGGCAACGGTCCGCATGCTCCACTTGGCCAGGCGGCTGCATGAGGGGCCCATTGTGCAAGAAACACGCTGTCGTCACAGGCGGCGGCACCGGCATCGGCGCGGCGATCGCGCATGCGCTGGCCGGGCAGGGGGCAAAGGTGACCCTGATGGGCCGCACGCTCGAGCGGCTTGTCTCCACCGCCGCAACGCTGCCGGGACAGGTCCAGTCTTGCGTGGCCGACGTCACCGATGCGGCCAGTGTGGCCGCCGCCTTCGAGCACGCCGTCGCAGGTTTCGGGCCGGTCGACATCCTGATCAATAACGCCGGCGCGGCGGCGAGCGCGCCGTTCGCCAAGACCGGCCTGCCGCTGTGGCAGGACATGCTGGCTGTGAACCTGACCGGGACTTACCTGTGCTGCCAGGCGGCGCTGCCGGCCATGACGCGCGCCGGGTTCGGGCGCATCGTCAATATCGCCAGTACCGCCGGGCTCACCGGGTATGCCTACACCAGCGCCTATTGCGCGGCCAAGCACGGTGTGATCGGCCTGACCCGCTCGCTGGCGCTGGAAACCGCGAAAGCGGGCGTGACGGTCAATGCGGTGTGCCCCGGCTACACAGAAACCGGGATGCTGCAAAGGACGCTCGATAACATCACGAACAAGACCGGACGCAGCGCGGCCGAAGCGAAGGCGGAAATCGTCAAGGCTTATCCGCAGGGGCGCCTGGTGACGCCGCAGGAAGTCGCCAACGCCGTCCTGTGGCTGTGCCAGAGCGGTTCGGACGCCATCACGGGCCAAGCCATCGCCGTGGCCGGCGGCGAAATCCTGCAATGAGCGCAGGCAGAAGTCGCGAAATCGAGACTCGACATTGCAATAATTAACGTCGTCCTCGCGAACGAGACTGTCGCGAAAGGGGTGACAGAGCCTCGTTAGCACCTTCAACACCGTCGTTCCCGCGAAGGCGGGAACCTAATTTCGCCGCGTCACAGCGGATAAATGGGGTTCCCGCCTTCGCGGGAACGACGGCTTCTAGTCATCGTCGAAGGCTATTTGGAGTCTTGCGACAGCCTCGAACGCGGGGACCCCATTTGCAAGCAAAGTGGTGGGACGTACCTATCCACTGGGCGCATAAATTGGGTTCCCGCGTACGCGGGAAGTCGGTTCGCCAATGGCGAAGACGACGTGCAAATTGCAACTGTTTTATCCGGGACAGCAATGCATACCAACGAGGAGCAAACACATGATCGAGCAAGACTACCTGGCATGGCCATTTTTCGACGACAGCCACCGCGAACTGAAGCGCAAGCTGGGCGCATGGACCGACGAGCACCTGCATGACGCGGGCCATCCGCCCGACGTCGACCAGGCCTGCATCGCGCTGGCGGCCGAACTGGGCGAGGGCGGCTGGCTGCGCTACGCAGTGCCGAAGGCCTATGGCGGCGCGCGCGAGGCAATCGACGTGCGCTCCCTGTGCCTGCTGCGCGAGCACCTCGCAAGCCGCTCGGGGCTGGCCGATTTCGCGTTCGCGATGCAGGGCCTGGGCAGCGGCGCCATTTCGCTGGCGGGCTCGGAAGCGATCAAGCAGAAATATCTGCCGCAGGTCGCGGCAGGCCGCCTGCTCGCCGCCTTCGCGCTTTCCGAGCCAAACGCCGGTTCCGACGTGGGGGCAATCGCCACCACCGCCCGGCGCGACGGCGACCATTACGTGCTCGATGGCGAGAAGACCTGGATCTCCAACGGCGGCATCGCCCACTTCTATTGCGTGTTCGCCCGCACCGGGGAAGCGCCGGGCAGCCGCGGCATTTCCGCGTTCGTGGTCGATGCCGATACCGCGGGGCTGGAAATCGCGGAGCGCATCGATACCATTGCGCCGCATCCGCTGGCCACGCTGCGCTTTTCCGGCTGCCGGGTGCCGGCCGCGCAGATGCTGGGGTTACCCGGCTCCGGCTTCAAGACCGCGATGCAGACGCTCGATATTTTTCGCACCAGCGTGGCCGCCGCCGCACTCGGGTTTGCGCGCCGTGCGCTCGATGAAGCGCTGGCGCGCTCGGTTTCGCGCCGCATGTTCGGCCAGGTGCTGGGCGACTTCCAGCTGACGCAGGCCGCGCTGGCCGACATGGCGACCGGCGTCGACACCAGCGCACTGCTGACCTACCGGGCCGCGTGGAGCCGCGACTGCCAGGGCGCGCGCGCCACGCGCGAAGTGGCGATGGCCAAGATGGTCGCCACCGAAACGGCGCAGCAGGCGATCGACAGGGCGGTGCAGTTGTTCGGCGGGCTGGGGGTGAAATCCGGGATGGCGGTCGAGCGGCTGTACCGCGAGATTCGCGCCCTGCGGATTTACGAAGGCGCGACCGAGGTGCAAAAGCTGATCATCGGGCGCGAAACGCTCGACGCGTTCCGCGCTGCGCACAGGTAAATTATGGCGGCGCCGCTCAGCGCGGCGCCGCCAACCCCTACTTGAGCAGGTACCCGAACTTCTCCATCGCGCGGCGCGCCGTTTCCGGCGTCGGCATGTTGACCTTCGGGTACTTGTCGCGCCAGTGGAACGGGCGGCAGGCATCGATGATCGCGCGCGAGTTGGTATTGTCTCCCTTGTCCTTCTTCTCGGGCGATATGCACGGATCGAGCGGCGTACTCCACGCATTGGTGATGAAATCGATCGATTCGACCGGGTCCGAGCGCGTCAGCATGGCCCAGATCAGGTCTTCCAGGTTGGAAGCGTCGATGTCGTCATCGACCACAATCACATATTTGCCGGCATAGGCGCCCGCATGGCACATGGCCGCCACATGGCCGGCCTGTTTGGCGTGCCCCGAATAGCGCTGCTTGATGGACACGCCGAGCAGCATGCGCGCGCCTCCGACCTCGTGCGCCCACACGCTGGTGACATCGGGCACGCCGGCGTTGCTGATCTGCTTGCGAATCAGCGCCGAGCGCGTGATGGCGCGGTAGCGCGCCTGCTCTTCCGGCGGGCGCTGCGGCGGGCAGCCCATGATGATCGGATTGTTGCGATGGTAGATCGCCTTGATGTCGAGCACCGGCTCCTCGCGGATATCGCTGCCGTAGTATCCGGTCCATTCGCCAAACGGGCCTTCCAGCCTGCGGTTGTTCGGCTGCACGAAGCCTTCGATCACCATTTCGGCATTGGCCGGAATCGGCAGGCCGGTCACTTTGCCGCGCACCACTTTCACCGCCTTGCCGCGCAGTCCGCCGGCGATGTCCAGTTCGCACACGCCGTAGGGCATTTCGCTGCACGCGACCAGGAACTGCAGCGGATCGCCGCCGACCACGATCACCACCGGCATCGGCTCGTTGCGGGCCTGGTACTTGTCGCGGTGGATGCGTCCGTGCTTGCCGGGGGACATATAGAAACCGAGGGTGTTCTTGTCATGGACCATGACGCGGTAGGTGCCCACGTTGATCCATTTTTCATCGGGATCGATGGTGATGTTGTAGCTGCCCGTGCCGATATAGCGCCCGCCATCCTGATCGTGCCAGAGCGGCACCGGGAACTTGGTGACGTCGATATCGTCGCCCGTGATGACGTTCTCGAACACCGGCCCGGTCTCGACGAACTCGTGGGGAATCGTCTTCAGTTCCTGCATGTAGTTGTCGAGGAAGGCCTGCGACAGTTCCAGTTTGCTGTATTCGAGCGGAAAACCGAGCGTCATGTTCTTGCGCTTGCCGCCGAAGAAATTGGTGAGGATGCGAAAACCCTTGGTGCACCCGGGCACCTCGTCGAAGACCAGGCAGGGCGCGTTCTCGTCATGCTGCACAAGCTCGGTCGCCATGCCGATATCCTCCTGCCAGCTGGCGCCCTTGATGCTGCGCAGTTCGCCCAGCTTCTCCACCTCCACCATCCATTCGCGCAGGTCCTCGTAGCCGATCCTGTGCTGTTGCGCCGCCTTGCGCAGCCGGTTGCCCGCGTCGTCATTCATTTTTTATTCCTCCCTTCGTGATGTGCGCCCGCCTTGGCGTCATGCGCTCACTGTTGCCGCTGTCGGGGTAGCGGAAAACCCTTTTGCCATCTCGCGCAAGACGTACTTCTGGATCTTGCCGGTTGCGGTCCATGGCATCTTCTCGATGATCTCCAGCCGCTCCGGCCAGAAGTTCTTGCTGACGCCCTGCGCCTGCAGGTGCGCGCGCATCTCGTCGAGCGTCAGGTATTGGCCGGGGCGCAGCGTGACGAAGGCGCAGGCGCGCTCGGACAGGCGCTCGCACGGCATGGCCACGATCGCCGCTTCGGCGATTCTGTCCATCATGTACAGCGTGCTTTCGATTTCCACCACCGGGATGTTTTCCCCGCCGCGGATGATAATGTCCTTGTCGCGCCCGCAGATCCGGATATAGCCTTCCGCGTCGATATGGGCGACGTCGCCGGTGTGGAACCAGCCCTCCTGGTCCACCGTATAGAGTTGGGGACGTTTCAGGTAGCCGACGAACAGCGAGGCGCCGCGAAACTGCAAGGCGCCTGGCTCGCCCGCCGGCAGCACCTTGCCGTCGCCGTCCACCACGCGCACCTCTGCGCCGGGCACGGGGCAGCCGTCCGATTCGAGCACCTTGTGCTTCGAGAGCAAGGTGGTGGTGGCCGAACAGCATTCGGTCATGCCCCAGGAGGCGGACACGGTCATCTGCATTTTTTCCTGCGCCAGCTGGACCAGCACCGGCGGAATCGGCGCACCGGAGCTGACGAACAGGCGGAAGGCTTTGAGCGCGCGTTTCTCGACGCCGGGGAAGTTGGCCAGGTCGGCCAGGAACGGGGTGGCGGCAAAGGTGAAGGTGGCGTCGTGCTTTTCCATCAGGTCGAGCGCATTGGCCGCATTCCACACGTCGGTCAGCAGCAGCGGTGCGCCGAGCAGCAAGGACTGCGTCATCCCGTACGAGAATCCGGCCTGGTGCGCCAGCGGCGAGGGCATGAACACGACTTCCTCGCGTGCGCCCATGTCCATGCGCTTGATGAATTGCAGGATGGTGCCGATCAGGGTGTTCGAGGTATGCAGCACGCCCTTCGATTCGCCCGTGGTGCCGGAGGTAAACAGCAACTGCATCACGTCGTTCGGCCCCAGCGGCGTGCCGGGCTCGATCGCGATGCTGCCGGCGCCGGCCAGCATCTGCTGTTCGAACGAATGCTCGCCTTCGCCGCCGACGATGAAGACATGCCTGAGCGCGGGCAGGTCGCGTTGCAGGGCCAGCGCCAGTGCGCCGTGGTCGAAGCCGCGGAACTGCGAGGGCACGATCAGCACCTTCGACTCGGCGTGCCTTACCATGAAGCCCAGTTCGCGCTCGCGGAAGATCGGCATCAGCGGATTGCTGACCGCGCCGATGCGTACGCAGGCCAGGTGCACCGCCACGAACTGCCACGAGTTGGGCAACTGGAACGAGACGATGTCGCCCTTTGTCACGCCGCAGGCCTTCAGCTTGCGTGCGATGGCCGCCGCGTTTTGCGCCAGCTCGCGCCACGACAGGCGCGTGGTGCTGCAGTCCTCGTCGCGAAACGAGATGAGCGCGGTCGCATCGGGCTTGTCGGCAATCCAGCGGTCGACATACTCGGTAATGACGCGATTGGTCCAGATCCCGCGCTTTTCCTCGAGCGCGAGACGGCGCGCGTCCGGCATGGCACTGTTCATCAGATTTGCTCCTCCGTTTATCAGGATTCGGTAGCTGCGCTTTCTTCCTAGGGCTTGTTCTCCAGGAACCGCCGGACGCGCTGTTGTGTCTCGACCTGCGCAAGCAGCCTGCTGCTGCCGGCCAGCTCCGCTTCGAAACCGTCGCAGCCGCCGTCGGCCGCCGCGCAAATACATGGCTTTGACGCGGCCAGCGCCGCGCGCGGCAGCTGCGCAATGCGTTCGGCCAGTGCGCGCGCCGCCGCCGGCAGCTGCTCGGCCGGCACCGACCAGTGGGCCAGTCCCAGCGCGACCGCTTCGGTTCCGTCGATGATCTCGGCGCCCAGGATCAGGCGGCTGGCGACTCCCTTGCCGCACAGCCGGGTCAGGCGCTGGGTGCCGCCGGCCGCCGGCAGCAGTCCCAGGCGCGCTTCCGGCAGCCCGACCTTGGCGCTGTCGGCCACGATCCGCAGGTCGCAGGCCAGCGCCAGTTCGAAGCCGCCGCCCAGGGCCGCACCGCCGATCTCGGCGACCGACACCACGCCGAGCCGCTCGAGACGCGCATACACGTCCTGCATGGCGCGCGTGAAGTCGATCATGCGCACCCGTCCTTCTTCGGTAAACAAGCGTGCGCGCATGAATTCGAGATCGGCGCCGGCGCAGAACACGCGCGAGCTGCTGCGGATCCACAGCACGCCGATGCGCTCGTCGGCCTCGACCTGGTCGAGGATCTCGTCGAGCCGCGCGACCCACTCGTCGTTGACCGCATTCACAGGCGGACGGCACAGCGTCGCGATCGCGATCGGACCGTCGAGCTCGAGCGACATGAAGGCTTCCTGACTTACGAATGAAGGTTCATTCATTTTGGTCTGTTTTTGAGCGTTTCACTTCAACGATGCCGGCCTGCGTGTCGCCACGCAGGCCATGCACTACTGTTCCCGCGTAAAGTCCGCGGTGCGGCTGCGCAGTGCTTCCAGCGCGGCCAGGCCTTTCTTGGTCAGGAACGGCTCGATCAGGATGCGCACGCCTTCGGCCACATACTGGCCCAGCGTGTAGCGGTCCTGGAAGGCCCAGTGCTTCAGGGCCCAGGCGTGGCTGAACATCACGTGCTGGTAGACCAGCATGTACTCGTTGACCGGCCGCATGAAGCCGCCGTCGACGCAGGCCAGCACGCATTCTTCCAGCAGGCGGTTGGTCCTGGCCTCGCCTTCCTTGATCAGGTCGCGGCGGTCGGCGCGCAGCGACTTGGTGGAGCGGTAGGCCAGCACCGTGCCCTCGCGCATGCGGTTGACGATCTTGCAGTAGGCCCACAAGGCCACGCATAGCCGTTCGACCGGATGCTCGATCCCCTCGATGCGCGGCGGGATCTCTTTTTCGTACGTTTCGATGACCAGCTTGAGCGACAGGAACAGGATGTCGTCCTTGTCGCCGAAATATTGGTAGATCAGTCCCGTGCTGACGCCGGCTTCCTTGGCGATCTGCTGGACCGTGGTGGTGTAATAGCCTTTTTCGGAAAACAGCTTGACGGCGGCGCGCAGGATCTGGGCGCGCCGCTCCCCCACCAGTTTGGTGTCGGTGACCAGGCTCTCCACGTGTCCTGGGGAACCGGTTCCTTCATCTTTTTGATGATTCTTCATACTTCACTCCCAGATGGCGAAGCGTCAAGCATAGCAGGTGACTCAGTCGCCTTGGAAGTTCGGCTTGACCTTGTCCACGAAGGCGCGGTACGCGCGCTCGAAATCCTTGGTCTGCATGCAGATGGCCTGGGCCTGCGCTTCGGTTTCGAGCGCCTGTTCGACACTCAGGTTCCACTCCTGGTGCAGGCATTTCTTGGTCATCGCATGCGCGAACGCCGGGCCGTCCGCCAGCGACTGCGCCATCGCCTGGGCTCTTTCGAGCAGCATTTCCTGCGGCACCACGTCATTGAAGTAGCCCCAGGCCAGGCCTTCCTGCGCACTCATCACGCGCCCGGTATAGAGCAGTTCGGAGGTGCGCCCCTGGCCGATGATGCGCGGCAGGATGGAGCAGGCGCCCATGTCGCAGCCGGCCAGGCCGACCCGCACGAACAGGAATGCGGTCTTGGCCTCGGGCGTGCCATAGCGCATGTCGCACGCCATCGGCACGATCGCGCCGGCGCCTGCGCTAAAGCCGTCCACGGCCGCGATGATCGGCTGCGGGCACAGGCGCATTTCCTTGATCAGGCTGCCCGTCATGCGGGTAAATTCGAGCAGGCCGCCCATTTCCATGCCGACCAGCGGGCCGATGATTTCATGCACGTCGCCGCCGGAGCAGAAGTTGCCGCCCGCGCCGGTGATGACGACCGCACGCACGTCGTCGGCGTATTGCAGTTTGTGGAAGGTGTCGCGCAGCTCGGCGTAGCTTTCGAACGTGAGCGGGTTCTTGCGCTCGGGGCGGTTCAAGGTGATGGTGGCGACCCGGTTCTTGACTTCCCATTTGAAGTGTTCGGGGCGCCAGTCGGCCGCTTTCAGCTTGTACATATCATTCTCCTGTTTGAAATTCGTTAAAAATCAGCCGGCCATGGTCAGGCCGCCGCTCACGCTGAGCACCTGGCCGGTGACGAAGGCGGCGCGCGGGCTGGCGAAAAACAGCACGGCGTCCGCGATTTCGGACGGCTTGGCCAGGCGCCGCAGCGGGGTGGCGCGCACGAAGGCTTCCTGGTGCTTCTCTGGCACCGCCGCCAGCAGCGGGGTGTCGGTCGGGCCGGGGCAGACGCAGTTGACGTTGATGTTAAAGCGCGCCATTTCGCGCGCCAGCCCCTTGGTGAAGGCGATCGCGCCGCCCTTGGCGCCCGAATACACCGCCTCGCCCAGGCTGCCGATGCGCCCGGCGTCGCTGGCGATGGTGACGATATTGCCGGAGCGGCGTTCGATCATCTGGTCAAGAAAGCTGCGCGTCACCGTCACCGGCCCCATCAGGTTCAGGTCGACCACCTTGCGCCAGAAATCCGGCGTGTTCTCGACGAAGGGTTCGATCTTGCCCCAGCCTGCCACGTTGACCACGATGTCGACGTGCTCGCGCAGGCGGTAGGCTTCCTGCCGGAAGGCCGCGATCGATTGCGCGTCCGTCACGTCGAGCCGCGCGAAGTGCACGTCGTGGCCCTGCTCGCGCAGCTGCGCCGCCGCCGCGCCGCCGCCTTTCTCGTCGATATCGCCGAGCACTACATGGGCGCCCGCCTGTGCCAGCACTTCGACCGTGGCCCGGCCGATTCCCGAGGCGCCGCCTGTCACTACTGCTGTTTTGCCGTCTAATCGCATGTTCGATGTCCCTGAATAAGAGGTTGAGCTTGAAGTAATGCAGCCATGCAGGCATTCGACACTATTATGAATGAATGTTCATTCATAATTTAGCATGAGTGCCTGCCAAATGCAAGCGATTCGATGCGGGCCTACGAGTATGTTCCGGCAGGTAAGGGCGCAACGAGCGGCCCTGTCATCCCGAACCGATTTCCGGCTGGCGCGTCGCTGCAACGCACCCCGACCCACTTGTCGAGCATCGCCATGTCCTGGAGCTGGGCCTGGCTGTCGGCGCCATGCACCACGCGCCCGCGCTCGAGCACGACGCAGCGCTGCGTCAGCTGCAGCGCCTGCTGCACGCGCTGCTCGACCAGTACCAGCGCCTGTCCTTCCTGTTTGACCATGCGCCCGATCGCCTCGCACAACTGGTCGACGATCACCGGGGCCAGCCCTTCGAGCGGTTCATCGAGCAGCAGCAGCTTCGGGTTGAGCATCAGGGCGCGCCCGATGGCCAGCATCTGCTGTTCGCCGCCGGAGAGCTCGTTGCCCCAGTTGCGGCGCCGCTCCTTCAGGCGCGGGAACAGGCCGTAGATGCGCGCCAGGTCCCATTTGCCGGGCAGCGCGCTGATGGTCAGGTTTTCCTCCACGCTCAGCGCGGAAAAGATTTCGCGTTCCTGCGGCACCCAGCCCAGCCCGAGCGCGGCGCGGCGGTGGCGCGCCATGCCGGCCAGGTCCTGTCCCAGCCAGCGCATGGTTCCGCCGTGCACCCGCGTGTGTCCCATCAGCGTCATCAGGAGCGTGCTTTTGCCGACGCCGTTGCGCCCCAGCAGCGCCAGGCTTTCGCCCTCGTCCAGCCGCAAGGCGCAGCCGTCGAGTACCTTGGCCTCGCCGTAGCCGGCCACCAGGTTTTCCAGCAAGAGCATCTCAGGCATGTCGTTTCCCCAGGCAGACTTCGCTCATGGCCGCACCGCCTTGCGCTCGCGCGCGGGCAGGCGCAGCAGCCGATGCAGCGCGCCGAGCACGCCGCCGCGCAGGTAGCGCGTACTGACGATCAGCAAGATCCCGAGCCAGAACAGCCAGTACTCCGGGTTGGCCTTGCCCAGCTTGTCCTGCGCGATCATGAACACCGCCGCACCGACGAAGCCGCCATACAGGGTGGCGGCGCCGCCGACGATCAGGATGATCAAGAGGTCGGCCGAGCGCTGGAAGTGGAACACGTCGATCGCGACGAACTGCGTGGTCTGCGTCAGCAGGGCGCCGGCGATCCCGGCCAGCACCGCCGAGAAGGTGTAGATGTTGGTCAGGCGCGCGCGAATCGGGATGCCGATGGCGATCGCGCGCTGCGGGTTTTCGCGGATGCTGCGCAAGGACAGGCCGTACGGTGACGTCATCAGGGCGCGCACCAGCGCGAACAGCAGGAACGTGACGCACAATACGTACAGGTAGGCGGTCCTGCCCCACAAGTCGAAGCCGAACAGCCCCAGCACCTTGCCCGCCTCGACGCCCTGCAAGCCGTCCACGCCGCCGGTCAGTTCGCCCGCGCTGTTGGCGACCTCGTAGAGCAGCAGGCTGATGCCCAGCGTGATCATCAGGCGCGTCAGGTCCTTGCCGCGCAATACCAGGAAGCTGCTCAGGTAGCCGAAGGCGCCGGCCACCGCACCGGAGAGCAGCAAGCCCGTGACAGGTTCGCTCCAGCCCCATTTGCTGAGCAGGCCGGCGCTATAGGCGCCCAGCCCGAAGAAGGCGGCATGGCCCAAGGTGACGATGCCCGCGTAGCCGAGTATCAGGTCGAGCGAGAGCGCGAACAAGCCGGTGATCAGGATCTGCGAGGCGAACATCAGGTGGGCCGGCAGTACGAAAAACAGTGCCGCCAGCGCCAGCCAAAATGCGAGCTCGGCCTTCTTCCAGCGCTCGCGCACATGGAGGGCCGCCACGTAGGGCGGGATGGAGGGGCTGCATGCCCGCGCTTTCATGCTCATAGCAGTTTCCTCCGTCCTAACAGGCCATTCGGGAACAACAGCAACAGCACGATCATCGCGACGTAGATGACGAAGGCGCCGGTCTCGGGGACGTAATACTTGCCGGCGGTGTCGGCCACGCCCAGCAGCAGGGCGGCCAGCAGCGTGCCGATGACCTTGCCGGGGCCGCCGACGACCACGATCAGCAGGAAGTACACCAAAAATTTCAGCGGAAAGCCGGGGTCGAGCCCGAGCACGTTCACGCCCAGCGCGCCGCCCAAGCCTGCCAGGCCGCTGCCGATCGCGAAGGCGACCTGGAACACGCGCTCGACATGGATGCCCATCGACTCGGCGGTGCGGCGCCGCTCCACCGCGGCGCGCACGCGGGCCCCGAAGCGGGTGCGCTCAAGCCCGAACAGCAGCAGTACGGTGATGACGATTCCGACCGCGATCAGGAACAGGCGATAGCGCGACAGGTCGAGCCCGGCCACGGCCAGCTGCCCGCTCATCCAGGCCGGAATCGCCACCGGCTGCTGGCCGACGCCCCAGACATAGGTGGCGCCGGCCACAGCCACGAAGATGATCCCGATCGTCATCAGGACCTGGTCCAGGTGCGCGCTGCTGTACAGGGGCCGGTACAGGGTGCGCTCGAGCACCAGGCTGGCCAGCGCCACGGCCACGAAGATGATGGGCAGGGCAGGCACGAAGCCCACCCCGAAGCGCCCCATCAGCACCACCAGCAGGTAGCCGCCCGCCATCGCGAACACGCCGTGCGCCAGATTGATGAAACCCATTAGCCCCAGCGTCACGGACAGCCCGACCGAAATCAGGTACAGCAGCATGCCGTAAGCGAGGCCGTCGAACAGGATACCCAGGAAATTCGTCATGGTTCGACTCGCGTTGATAAAGGGGCGGGCAAAAACAGCGGATTACTTGCCCGGATCCCTGACGTTCTTGATCTGGTCGAACTCGATGTTATACAGCTTGCCGTTGCGGTCCTCCGCGCGGCGGTAGTAGACGGTCTGCACGATGTCCCTGGTGTCCGGGTCGATCATGATCGGGCCGCGCGGGCTCTCGAACTGCAGGCCCTTGAGCGCCGCGATCAGTTTGTCGCCGTCGGCATCGCCATTGGTCTTCTTGAGCGCCGCATAGATCGCCGCCATGCCGTCGTAGCCGGCGACCGACATGAAGTTGGGGCGCAGCTTGGTGCCGTAGGCCTTGGCATAGGCCTGGACATATGCCTTGTTCATGGCCGAATCGTGGGCGGCCGAATAGTGGCCGGAGCTGATCACGCCCAGTACGGAAGGCCCGAGCGTGTCCATCAGGGTGTCGTCGGTGAAGTCGACCGTGGACAGCAGCTTGATGTTGGCCTTGTTCAGGCCGCGCTCGTTATACGCCTTCAGGAAGCCGATGGTGGCGCTGCCCGGCGGCAGGAACAGGAAGATCGCTTCTGGGGCGGCATCCTTGATGCGCTGGATGTAGGGCGCGAAATCGATGTTCTTGACCGGTACCCGGACCCCGCCGATCACCTGGTTGCCGGTCGCGCTGAAGGTCTTGGAAAACGAGGTTTCGGCGTCGATGCCCGGGCCGTAATCGGCCACCAGCGTGTACACCTTCTTGATGCCGTTCTTGCCGGCCCAGGTTGCCATCGGGCTGGAGATCTGCGGCAGCGTATGCGACAGCCGTACGATGTAGGGCGACTTGGTGGTGATTACCGAGGTCGCGGCATTCATGATCACCATCGCCTTTTTGGCCTGGGTGGCCAGCGGCGCGACCGCCAGCGCGCTCGGGGTCAGGCCGAAGCCGGCCAGCACGTCGACGTTGTCCTGTGCCAGCAGCTCCTGCGCGAGGCGCTTGGACAGCTCGGGCGCGATGCCGGTGTCGTCGCGGATGATGACGGAGATTTTTTTCCCGGCCACGGTGTCGCCGTGCTGCTGCATGTAGAGCCTGAGGCCGTTGCCGATCTGTTCGCCGTAATCGGCATACGGCCCGGTCAGCGGAAGAATCACGCCAATCTTGATCACGTCCGCTGCGCCGGCTGCAGGGGCGCCGAAAGCGAACATCACGATGCACAGCAAACTGCACATTAGTCGGTGGAACCTGGTCATGTGTGTCTCCTCGTTGTTGTGTGGAACCGCCGGAACAACACCTGGACCAGGCAGTCCATTTTCTTGTTTGATTTTAAATGAATGATCGTTCATTCACATTGAAGTTAACACGCTCGATAGCGAAAAGCAAGCGATAGTCGCGCCGGATTATCTGGCGCAGGCGCCTGAGCCGAGAGTGGGCCAAGGCCAGCAGGCCACAGCGCGCGAGCTGCGTTTTTCTTAATGCATATCAAGTAGATTGCAGAGGCCAAAATTGCCGTGCCGGGCCGCCTCATCGGAGGCATGCGTGCGCTGTGAAAAGCTCGCGCACGATATTTCCTAACCTAATTTATATCAAGGCCATGCGGCAACTCATCCCCATAGAATCGGTGAGCAACCCAGCCCCGAAGGGTAGTAGCAGAGGCGGAGAGACATCCGCATTCACATGGCACCGAAGGCGGCGAGACATTGCACGCACGAGGGTCATTTTCAAAAACTAACTTGGACGAGACAAAAAATGACGCAACGCATGACTACACTGGCACTTCAACTGGCGGCCGCAATCGCACTGCTCGGCAGCGGCAACGCATGGGCGCAAATCAAGATTGGCGTGGTGGTCAGCGCCACCGGGCCGGCCGCCTCCCTCGGCATACCCGAGAGAAATGCGGTGGCGCTGATGCCGCGCGAAATCGGTGGCAAGAAAGTCGAATACATCGTGCTCGACGATGCTTCGGACAGCACGATGGCGGTAAAGAACACCCGCAAGCTCATTTCGGAGGACCGGGTGGACGTGATCATCGGTTCGACCGTCACGCCGAACTCGCTGGCGATGATCAGCGTGGCGGCCGAGTCGGAGACGCCGATGATCTCGATGTCGGCGGCCGCCGCCATTGTCGAGCCGGTCGACGCGGCCCGCTCCTGGATCTTCAAGACGCCGCAAAACGATTCGCTGATGGCAAGCGCCGTGGTCGACCACATGGTCGCCAGCAAGGTCAAGAAGGTGGCCTTCATCGGCCTGTCGGACAGCTACGGCCAGAACTGGTGGGCGCAGGCCTCCAAGCTGTTCGAGCAAAACGGCATCAAGGTCGTCGCCAATGAAAGCTACGGCCCGACCGACAGCAGCGTGACCGGGCAGGTGCTGCGCATGGTGGGGGGCAAGCCCGACGCGGTGCTGATCGCCAGCCGCGGCACCCCGGCCGTGCTGCCGCAAAAATCCCTGAAGGAGCGCGCCTACGCGGGCCGCATCTACCAGACCCACGGTTCGGCCAACAGCGACTTCCTGCGCCTGGGCGGTAAAGACCTGAACGGCACCCTGTTGCCGGCCGGTCCGCTGCTGGTTGCCGAGCAGATCCCGGACAGCAACCCGATCAAGAAAGTGGCGATGCATTTCAAGACAGTCTACGAGAAGGAATATGGCGAGCATAGTGTGTCGACCTTCGCCGGGCATGCATGGGATGCGGGGCTGATGCTGGAAGCGGCGGTGCCGGAGGCGCTCAAGAAGGCCCAGCCCGGCAGCAAGGAATTTCGCAAGGCGCTGCGCGAGAGCATCGAGAACATACGCGACCTGGTGCTCAGCCAAGGCGTGATGAACTTGAGCAAAGCAGACCACGCCGGCCTCGACCATCGCGCACGCGTGATCGTCAAGGTTGAAAACGGCAAGTGGCTGCTCTCGAAATAAGCGCCACAGTCAGGCAGGGAGGAACGGCGCTTCGCTGTTCCACCCTGCTCTTGGCGCATCCGTGTGAATAATTTTCGCTTACTTCGTTTTCCACACGCAACAAATTTCATCAAATGATCAAGCGCTGATTGTGCGCCCCGTCTGGCGCGCACCTGTGTCAAACGCCGATCCCCCTCCTGCCGCGCCTGCCGCACCGTCCATCTGGCACGGCTCATGCATATACGCTCCCACATACCCGGCGCAAAGCACGCCAATGGGTACTCCGAACCGATCAATGAATCAACTTGGGGGAGACACGATGAAATTCCAGAATCCGCACGACATCAAGACCATTCCAGGAACCGAAGGCTGGCAACGGATGTACCCGTACCAATACCAGTTCGTGACCGACGATCCGCAGCGCAAGGAGTACGAGGAAAAGACATTCTGGTTTTACGACGGACTGCATTACCCCGAACCGATCTACCCCTTCGACACCATCTGGGATGAAGCCTGGTATCTCGCGCTATCGCAGTACAACAACCGCATTTTCCAGGTGCCGCCGGTGCGCGGCGTGGACCATCGCATCATCAACGGGCGGGTGTACATCTCGCCGGTGCCGGTAAAGGATGTCGAAGAGATCGGGCGCCGCGTGCCGAACTTCATGGAGCGCGCCGGCTACTACTACAAGAACTGGGACACGCTTGAGGCCAAGTGGAAGCTGAAGATGGAAGCGACCATCAAGGAGCTCGAGGCCGTGCACATCCCGCAGTTGCCCGAGCTCGAGGACATCAGCGTGGTGACCGAGGCCAGCGGCGAGTCCGAAGGCTATCACCTGATCAAGGCCTATGACGACCTGATCAACCTGGGCATCAAGTGCTGGCAATACCACTTCGAGTTCCTCAACCTCGGCTACGCGGCGTACGTGTTCTTCCTCGACTTCGTGCAGAAGCAATTCCCCAGCATCCCGCTGCAGCGCGTCACCCAGATGATCTCGGGTATCGACGTCATCATGTTCCGCCCCGACGACGAGCTCAAGAAACTGGCAAGGAAAGCGATCGAGCTTGAAGTCGACCACGTTTTCGCCGCCGGCGCGGAGTGGACCGAGGTCGAGGCCGCGCTCAAGGCGCTGCCCAAGGGCCAGGCATGGCTGGCCGCACTCGAAC
>Ga0207975_100442_pt1 | contig 21290 bp, 19 predicted proteins | sample LakWasMe91_HOW11_2_FD_183913 | JGI IMG/M metagenome (GOLD analysis project Ga0207975, IMG submission 183913) | Freshwater sediment methanotrophic microbial communities from Lake Washington under simulated oxygen tension - Sediment Metagenome... | ecosystem: Environmental > Aquatic > Freshwater >...
ATCACCGTCTGGAAAACCCGGGCAAGGTGGCGCTGCACATCATCGAGGTGCAGTCGGGCAGCTACCTGGGCGAGGACGACATCGTGCGTTTCGAGGACATCTACCAGCGCGCCTGAGCCTCGCGTCGCGCGTCAACAAAAAGGGAAGCTTCGGCTTCCTTTTTTAATGGCCGCGCGCAGTCTTAAAGGGGCCTGAAGAGGCGGCGTGGGCGGCCCTGAAATCTTCCCGTCTTGCGGTAGGAGGAGTCCTATGTACGGCCGAGGCGGTTTAACAGTTTGTCCAGTTTTGTCAATCGGAAGAGCTCGCTTCTCCTATGAAAATAAGGGTTTTCCGAATCATTTTCTGCGATAAATTTACTGTTGGAATTGTTAAACTTAGGAAATTATTTGATATGCAAATCGCAATATTTTAATTTTCACCATGCTAGGATCGAATCACAGGAATTGCTTCCTGACGTGGCCTGCATGGTGCGGTCACGATAACTAACGACGGGGTTAAAAAATGAACAATACTAAATCGGTGATTGCTGCAATCATGTTCGCGGGCGCTGCCCTCACTTCCCAGGCTGTGCTGGCCGCAGACATCAGTGCCGCGCCCGAGCCGCTGGTGCTGATCGACGGGACCGCCGACTTCGGCAGTTCTTTCGCGGCAGGCAACATGGGCAATACGTTCATGAATCAGTTCACCTTCTCGACTGTCGGCGTGAATGCAGTCGATTCGCTGGTGTCGTCGATCAGCCGCACCGCGGTCGTCGGCCTCGACATCACCGGCTTTGACCTGTTCGGCGCGGGCGGCGGCCTGGTGGCGGCCGGTGAGCAGCTCGGCACCGGTTCGATCGACCTGTGGTCGCTGACCGCCAACGGCCTGGCCGAGGGGAACTATTATGTGCAGGTCAGCGGCACCATGGTCTCGACCGGCTCGGGCAGCTTCGGCGCCAACCTGAACCTGGCCCCGGTTCCAGAGCCTGAGACCTACGGCATGATGCTGGCCGGCCTGGGCATCCTCGGCATGCTGAGCCGCCGTCGCAAGAATAGCTCCACCGCTGCCTGAACAAGCGGATATAATCAAAAACGGAGGCTTCGGCTTCCGTTTTTTTTCGCCGTTCGCGCTACCTCGCCGCGTAAAACACTCCGACCCCGGTTTCGCTCTGCCAACATGATCCCGCTACTGCGACCCCGACTTCCCTTTTCCATCGCGCCGGTGTTGCTGTGCCTGGCCATAGGCGCCGGGACGGCCCGGGCTGCCCCCGGCGCCGCCTTGCAGCCGGCCCAGCTTGGCCTCGTCATCAACGACGCCGAGCCCAACAGCGTGGAGATAGGCGAGTACTACCGCAAGGCGCGCGGCATTCCCGCCGCCAACGTGGTGCATGTCAGCATTGCGCAGCCGCCGCGCCGGCTCGAGCTGGCGCAGTTCGAGCGCCTCAAGCGGCAGATCGACGCGGGGCTGGGGCCGCAGGTACAGGCGGTGCTGATGGTCTGGACCGCGCCCTACGCGGTCGAATGCAATTCGATCACGGGCGCCTTCAGTCTCGGATTCGACCCCGGGCAATGCACACGCAGTTGCGCGGCCGGCAAGCCAAGCCCCTACTTCAATTCGAATTCGGCGCGGCCCTTCACCGATCTCGGGGTGCGCCTGTCGATGCTGCTGCCGACCGGGTCGGTCGAGCAGGCCAAGGCCTTGATTGACAGGGGCGTGGGCAGCGGCTTTCGGGTGACGCCCGCCAGCGCCTACTACCTGGTGACGTCCGACGCCGCGCGCAACAGCCGGACCCGGTTTTTCCCGCCGTCGGGGCGCATCGCGGCCAAGAAACTGACCACCAGGACGCTCAAGTCCGATGCGCTCGAAGGAGCGCGCGACATCATCGTGTACCAGACCGGGAGCGCGCGCGTGGACAAGCTCGCTACGCTGGGCTTCCTGCCGGGCGCGCTGGCCGACCACCTGACCTCGTTCGGCGGCGACCTGCTCGGGCAGTCGCAAATGAGCATCCTGCGCTGGCTCGAAGCCGGCGCGACGGCCAGTTACGGTACCGTCAGCGAACCTTGCAACTACTGGCAGAAATTTTCCAACCCGGCTGTGCTGATCAAGCGCTACGTGTCCGGCGACAGCGCCATCGAAGCCTACTGGAAGAGCGTCGCGTGGCCGTCACAGGGCGTGTTCATCGGCGAACCGCTGGCCACGCCTTACCGCCGCTAAGTTCAGCGCGTTCCGCTGCGAAAATTGTCGGCCAGGGTAGGGTCGAGCTGCTCGCATTCGGCCTTGCCTTCGGGGCACTGGCCGGGGCCGGGGCCGGCCTTGCGCCCGTCCGCGTAGATGACTGGCTCGGGCGGCGGGCCGTCGCGCACGATGGGCTGGGCCAGCAGGCGCGTGGCGCCGGTTTCCTCGAGGCCGTTGCTGCCGCCACAGCCGGCGAGCAGGCTGATGCAAAGTGCGCTTGTTACCGTTCCAACGTTGAAGAATCTCATTTGTTTCATTGGGTTAATTGATTGACGCTAGGAATTATATGGAACTTTTTTTGTGCGTCGCGGTTTATTTCCATTAACATTATGAAATATTAATGTTTTGAAAGTTTTTTACAGGACATTCGCGCGCTTTAGCGTAAGAAGACAAAAAATGCCTGCGAAGAAATTTTTAGTTATTTGTGGAAAGATGCGAGAAAACGACGAAAAAAGCGTAAATTTGTAAAAAAATGTACGCTCCGCGTCGAATTCGTTCGCCATGCGAAAGGGGATGTGGTAGTGACTGCGAGGCAAGCTTCGGCCTGGCAGGGCAGGATTGGCCAAAGCAGCGCGCTCGCGCAAATCGCGCTTGACCGGTCAAGGCGCGCCCGCCATGATGGGTTCATGCGCCAGCTCACCATCCTGTTCTTGCTCGCCTGCGCCTCGTGCAGCATGCACGCCGCCGGGCCACCCGTTGCCAGTTCCCCCGGATTGCTCGACCAGATCCGGGCCCAGGCCGGCACTGCCGCCTGCACCGAATCATCGCAGTGCCAAACCCTGGCGCTCGGGGCGCGCGCCTGCGGCGGCCCGGAACTGTACCTTGCATGGTCGAGCGCGCACAGCGATGGGCGCCAGTTGCAGGCGCTGGCCGAACGCTACCGCAACGAGCGCAAGGCCGCGCTCGCCAAGTCGGGGCTATTGTCCGACTGCCGCGTCGTCACCGATCCCGGCGCGCAGTGCAGCGCCGGACGCTGCCAGCTGCGCGGCACTGCCGCAGCGTACTGAGCGTACTCGCCACGCAGGAGCAGCATCGCCAAAAAAAATGGGACCAGAGGTTTTTTCGCGGTCGTTTGCGAAAATTTCTCTGGCCCCATTTTTTGGCGATGCTGCGACCGGCCAGCGGCACACACCGAACTTGCAGCGTGCGGTCGGCCGGCGCCTTACGCGCTGCCTTCTCAGTCGCGCCGCTCGGCGCTGCGTGCGCTGCGGCTCACGCTCGAGGTCGGCACAGCGTCGCTGGTGTCGACTTCGACCAGGGTCGCGCCCTGTACTATCCCGTTCACCAGGTATTGCAGCGCGCCGAGGTAGTGCTGGCCGCCCGCCAAGCCGGACCAGCTTGCCGCGGCCGAGGCGGTCCCGCCCAGGAAGGCGGAGGACGGCATGCTGACCTTGAATGCGCCGCCGCTGTCGGCGCTGCCGAGCACCCACGACGACATCGTGTAGCTGGCGCTGCCGCCGTAGGGATCGAAGCCGATCACGCAGATCCGGTAGGAACCGGGCGCGGGCGCCATGAGCGTGATTTTTTCATTCGCGCTCGCGCCACCGCTATAGCCGACCAGGTTGCCGGCGGCATCGAGCAGCATCAGGTCGAGGTCGTCGCTGTGGCCGCCCGCAAAGCCGCTGGTGTCGACATCGGCCAGCGTCAGGCGCGCCACTAGGGTGCCGGCCGGGATCGCCAGCGGTGTCACCGTCACGCCGGCGCTGCCGCCGCCCATGCACTCGGCCACGCCACCGTCGGCCGCGCCGCTCACACCGACGCGCTGGGCCTCGCGCCGTGCCGGCATGAGGCCGCCCTTGACCGCGCCCAGCTTGCCGCTCACGCCGGTGCCGATGCCAAACACCAGGTTGCCGCTCGCGGCCGTGCTGTTCAGGGTGGCCGGCACCGAAAGGATCACTCCCTTCGCGCTCAACGGGCTGCGGACCACGTGGCTGCCGTCGCGCCATTCGAGCGCGCCGTAACTCCAGGTGTCGATCGGCGCGCTGCTGCGCGTGAGTCCCACGCTGAAACTTGCCTGCTGGCCCGGCGCGAGCGTCAGGCTGGCGGGCGTGACGACGACGTCGAAGCCGGGCAGGGACGCCGAGGCGGTGTAGGTCGAGGTCGACGCGCCCACGTTGGTGACGCGCCGTCCCAGGGTCAGCTTGCCGAGCACATTGGCCGCCGTCAGCGAGGGCAGGTTCAGGTTGTGCGGGGCAAGCGAGCCGGTCGTGACGCACGAGCTCGGCAGGATGGCGCCGATGCCGCACAGGAAACGGTTGTAATCGAGCGTGCCGAGCTCGTACACCAGCCCGGGATCGGCCGCACTGTTGGGCACTACATGGCCCGCGCCCTGGCCCCACGGCAAACGCCCATGCGCGATGCCGCTCACCCCGTCGTCATAGGTGGTCGCCGCGCTCGTCATCAGGGAAGACTTGATGGCCGCGGGCGACCATAGCGGGTGTTTCTGTTTGAGCATGGCGGCCAGGCCGGCGACGTGCGGACTCGACATCGAGGTGCCGCTGTAGAAGCTCCAGTCGGCTTCCGGCTGCACGCTGCCGGCCGCGATCGCGTTGCGCTGTTCTTCGGTCTTGGGCGGGGTGACGCCGGCCAGGATGTCGGCCCCGGGCGCGATCAGGTCCGGCTTGAGGATATCGGGCTGGGCCCGGTTCGGCCCGCGCGAGGAGAAGCCGGCCGTCTGCGGGGCCGCGGCGCTGCTGACCTGCACGCTGAAGGCCGAGATCGACAGGGTCGGGGCCGCGCTGCCGGCCAGGTAGCTCATGATCGCCTTGGCGTCGGCCGCCGTGAGATGCACGGTCGGCACCGAGTGCACCTCGGCCACCAGGCCGCCTCCGTTGTCGGCCAACACCATGCCGACCCCGCCCGCCTCGGCCACCGCGCGGCTCTTGTCGACCCGTGCGCTGCTGCCGCGCTCGCACAGCACGATCTTGCCGCTGGCGCGCGCAGGGTCGAGCGCGGCGGCCGGGCTGCCGCCGAAAGCGGCGCGGTCGGCCGCCGTGAAGCACAGGGTGCGCGCGACCTGGTCCTCGAGATTCAGGCTGGCAAACGGGACGAGGCCGGCGTCGCGCGCCGAGATCGCCGCAATATTGGTCAGCGCGTGCTGGTTGAGCGAAGCGCCGGTGTAGCTCGCGCCGGCCCCGGTGGTCGCCTTGGCTGCGTTGAGGCGGTTGTGGGTGCCCGCCGCCACTGTGGTCAGCCACGGCGCAATGTGGGACACGGCATTGGCAGGTCCGCTGTTGCCGGCCGAGGCGGCCACGAACACGCCGGCGTTCGATGCGCCGAAGAAAGCGATTTCGACCGGATCGAGGACACTGGTCTGCGAGCCGCTGATCGAGTAGTTAATCACGTTCACGCCATCGGCCACGGCGCTTTCGATTGCCGCCACGCTGTCCGAGCTGTAGCAGGCGTTGCGCGAACCGGTGCCGTCGGCGCTGCCTTCCTCGACAAAGGTCCAGCACACCTTGTACATCGCCAGCCGTGCGTGCGGCGCCATGCCCGACACGGTTCCCATCGCGATGCCGCCGACGCTGGCCGCTACGCCGTTGTTGCCGCCGGCCGTGCTGGCGGTATGGGTGCCGTGACCGCCGTGCGCGAACGGGCCGCCTACCGAGTCGCGCGGCGACACGAAGTCGGACCAGTGCAGCGTGCGCCCCCCGGCCAGGAAGCCGGCGTTGAAATAGCGCGCTCCGATCAGCTTGTTATTGCAGTGCGCCGCGGTAAACCCCTCGCCAGCCTGGCACGCGCCCTTCCAGCTGGCCGGGGGCGCGCCGTAGGCCAGCGCCGCAGCCGGATCGAAGCTGGGGCTGCCATCGGGCAGGGCGCGGTCGGCGAAGCTGCGGTTTTCCGGCCAGATGCCGGTGTCGATCAGCCCGATGACGATGCCGTCGCCGGCCATGGACTTGCCGCCCAGCTGGCTCCACAGGCCGCCCGGCACCCGGTCCAGCCCGAGGAAGGAGGGCGTGAAGTTGGTCACCGGTTCGCGCGCCTCGTCGGCGGCGATGGCGGCCACCCCGGCATCCTTCCTGAGCGCGCGCAGCTCGCTGTCGGTCAGCAGCGCGGCGAAGCCGTTGAACACCAGCTGGTACTTGTGGGTGAGGCGGGCCGCGGCGACCTTGGCCAGCACCCCGGCCTGCTTGCGCTCGAGGTAGCCCAGGTAGGCCTGGACATCGGAGCCGGTCACGCTGAGCAGGCGGCCGGGCGCCGGCTTGGTGGCGGGCAGTCCGGCCACGCCGCCGGTGTAGGAGGCAGCCGGCTGGTCGGCCAGTTGCACGATATAGGGGCGGCGCACTTCTTGTGCGCCGGCATGTGTGGCCAGGCTGGACAAAAGGGCCAGCACGCCGAGCGAGACAGGATGGAGTTTCATGGAATCGGTTCCTTGATCGGTGGATGGACGTGCGGCACGATTAGTCGGGACGGCGCCGGGCCAGCAGGCCCATGCCGGCCAGCCCGAGCAGCAGCATCAGGTAGGCCGAAGGCTCGGGAACCACCCCCACATGCAGGTCGTCGAGCGCGAACTGGCCCTGGTTCTGGAGCAGGTCGTGGGTCGTGATGCAGGCCCCCGTGGCGTCGTACAGGCAGGCGTTCGCCGTCAGGCTGAGCAGGGCCGTATTGCTGAACGAGGGGGCCAGGATCCAGTCCGAGAAGGTGTAGTTGCCGTTGCTGTCGCGCGGACCGAAATCGCGGCTGGTCGTGACGCTGCTGCCGTCGGGCCGGTTGCCGGTCAGGGTCAGCTGGCCGTGGCTGAAGTCGACCAGGCCGCTCAAGGGCGCGACGAAGGCGAAACGCAGGGAACTGATTTTGAACGCCAGCGCATCGGTGCGCGAGAGCGCGAGCACGCTGTCGTTCAAACCCGCAAAATACTTGCTGGCATTGCCGATCGGGCATCCCAGTGCGAAACAGTTGTCGGGGTTCGAGCCCGAGACCTGCACGCCCAGCAGGCCGTAGTCGGCGCTGCCGGCCGAGGCGCTGTTGAGCAGCTGCATGGTGAAACCGGCCTCGCGGAACGCGTCGCCGGTATTGTAGATCGTGTCGCCCGGCGCCAGGCTGGGCGTGGCGACGTTCTGGATCGTCTCGAAATCGATGGTGTCGGCCTGAGCCGGCGCGAACGCGGCCAGTGTGCTGATCAATGCGCTGCAGAGCAGGCGCGCCGGCTTGCTGCGCGCAGCGGCGTGACCCGCTGCAGGGTGGGACTGGGGTTTCATGGGTGTGCCCTCGTCAGTTGGTTGCTCGGTTTTTCCGCCGCATTTCATGGCAGGAAATGATTTGCTCCTAGACTTGAGTTTGCCCCACGTTGTTTAAAACTATACGAAATTAAACAAGTTTCGTGAATATAATTGCAGCAAAATAAAGTTCCCTCCACGGGGCTCGGGCGCGCGCAGCGTCAAAACGCTGCATCCGTTTGCGTTCGCTCAACTGCACAAAATGCGCCCTGATGACGGACTTTCTGACATGACATAGAAACGCATCAAATGCCTGTTCGAAAAGTTTTTGCGGATGGGGGCGGCATGGTAGCCTCAGGCCACCTCATCCCTCGCCGGGCCCGGGAACGGCGGCCTTTTTCCGATTCAAGAGGAGGCGCGACATGGTTGGAGCACACACGCAGGGCGTCAGCCGGCATCGCCGGCGCGCCGGATTTACCCTGCTGGAACTGTTGGTCGTGATCGTCATCATTGGCCTGCTGGCGGCCTACGTCGGACCGAAATATTTCGCCCAGTTGGGCAAATCGGAAGTGACGATCGCCAGGGCCCAGATCGAGGCGTTCGAAAAATCGCTCGACACCTACCGCCTGGACGTGGGGCGCTATCCGAGCACCGAAGAAGGGCTGGCCGCGCTGCTGGTGGCGCCACCGGCCGCGGCCGCCAAATGGAACGGCCCTTACCTGAAGAAGAACATTCCGCCAGACCCGTGGGGCCATCCGTACGCCTACCGCGCGCCCGGTCCCAAGGGCGATTTCGAGATCGTGTCGACCGGCAAGGACGGGCAGCCTGGCGGGACCGGCGAACAGGCCGACATCAGCTCGCAATAGCGCGTGCATACGAATCGCCGGAGGCTCCATGCAGTTTACCGTCCGCACCCTCGCGCCTGACCTGTCGATCGCGACCGTGCTGGTCGACGCGCGCGACGAGGCCGACGTGCGGCGCCAGATGCAGGCGCGCGGCCTGTTCGTCAGTGCGCTCGCGCCGCTGCCGCGGCGCGCCCTGCGGCGCCGCGGCGGCGCCGCGCTGGCGCTGGTGCTGTTCAGCCAGGAACTGCTGGCGCTGCTCACGGCCGGACTCGGCATTGTCGAGGCGCTCGAGGCCTTGCTGGAAAAGGAAGCGAGCCCCCCCGTTCGCAGCGCGCTGGCGCGCCTGCTGGCCGGGCTGCGCGAAGGCAAGCGTTTCTCCAGCGTGCTGGGCGAGCAGCCTGAGCTGTTTCCGGCGCTGTACATCGGCATCGTGCGCGCCGCCGAAGGCACCAGCGACCTGCCGCGTTCGCTCGCGCGTTTCATCGGCTACCAGCAGCGCCTTGACGCCGTGCGCAGCAAGCTCGTCAGCGCCGCCATCTATCCGGCCATCCTGCTGCTGGTGGGCGGCGGCGTGAGCCTGTTCCTGATCACCTACGTGGTGCCGCGCTTTGCCGAGGTGTACCAGGGCGCGGGACGCAACCTGCCCTGGATGTCGCAGCTGCTGCTTGGCTGGGGCCAGTTCGCCAGCGGCCACGCCGGCGCGGTGCTGGCCGGGCTGGGCGCGCTGGCCGCGCTTGCCGTGCTCGGCCTGCGCCACCTGGCGCGCAGCGGCGCGCTGGCGCGCATGGCGCGCCGCCTGCCCGGCATCGGCGAACGGCTGCGCATCTACGAATTGTCGCGCCTGTACCTGACGCTGGGCATGCTCAGCGAGGGCGGCATTCCGATCGTGCACGCGATTCTGACGGTGCAGGCGATGGTCTCGCCTGCGATCGCGCGCGCGCTGGCCGCGGCCCGGGGCACGGTGGAAGCGGGCGCGCCGCTGTCGGACGCGTTCGAGGCGAACGGCCTGACCACCCCGATTTCGCTGCGCATGCTGCGGGTCGGCGAGCGCACCGGCGACATGGGGCCGATGCTGACCCAGTCGGCCGCCTTCTACGACGGCGAGATCAGCCGCTGGATCGAGCGCTTCACCCGCACCTTCGAGCCCTTGCTGATGGCCGCCATCGGGCTGGTGGTGGGCGCCATCGTGGTGCTGCTGTACATGCCGATCTTCGACCTGGCCGGAGACATGTCATGACGGCGCGGATCGCCATCGACGGCGCCCTGCTGGCGCGCGCGCGCGCCGCCAGCGTGCAGTCGCAGCGCCCGCTGATGGCCGAGCTCGAGGCGCTTTGCAGCGCCGATCCGCGCCAGCTGGTGCAGGCGCTGGCCGCCCCGTTCGCGCTGAGCGTGATGGAGACGGCCGAGATGCTGAGCCTGGCCCCGGCCTTCGACCTGCTGCCGCTGGCGCAGGCGCTGGCGCGCCGCTGCGTGCTGCTGCGCGCGCCGGGCGGCGCGCTGACCGGCGTGTTCGCCGACCCCTTCGACCTGGACCTGCAAACCTGGCTGGGCGCGCGCGCAGGAGCGCGCCCGGACGCGCCGCTGCATACCCGGCTCGCGCTGCAGTCCGACATCCAGGCCTATTTGTCGCGCCAGGAGGAATCGGCGCGCGCGGTCGACACCCTGGTCGCCAGTAGCGGCGAGGCGCGGCGCGACGGCAAGACCGCAGCGGTGCTCTCGTTCGCCTCGGTCTCGGAAGGCGCCAGCCCGGCTGTCAAGCTGGTCAACTCGACCCTGTACGACGCGCTCAAGGCCGGCGCCTCCGACATCCACCTCGAAAGCACGGCCGCCGGGCTGGCCGTGAAGTACCGGGTGGACGGGGTGCTCGACCATGTCACCTCGGTGGACGGGACCGAGGTGGCCGAGCACGTGATCTCGCGCCTCAAGGTGCTCGCCGAGCTCGATATCGCCGAGCGCCGCGTGCCGCAGGACGGCAGCTTCCGGGTCGAGTCGGGCGGGCGCGAGATCGATCTGCGCGTCTCGATCATGCCCAGCATCCACGGCGAAGACGCGGTCATCCGCATCCTCGACAAGCGCGCCATGGTCGAAGCCTACGGCGCGCTCACGCTCGAGGCGCTCGGTTTCGACGCGCCCTCGCTGGTATCGCTGCGCAGCCTGGCGCAGGAGGCCTACGGCATGCTGCTGGTGACCGGGCCCACCGGTTCGGGCAAGACCACCACCTTGTACGCGGCCCTGACCGAAATTAACAACGGGCGCGAAAAGATCATCACCATCGAGGACCCGGTCGAGTACCAGTTGCCGGGCATCCTGCAAATTCCCGTCAACGAGAAGAAGGGACTGACCTTCGCCAAGGGCCTGCGCTCGATCCTGCGGCACGACCCGGACAAGATCATGGTGGGCGAGATCCGCGACCGCGAGACCGCCGAAATCGCGGTGCAGTCGGCCCTGACCGGGCACCTGGTGCTGACCACGGTGCATGCCAATAACGTGTTCGACGTGTTCGGACGTTTCACCCACATGGGCATCGACCCGTACGCCTTCGTGTCGGCCCTGAACGGCATCTGGGCCCAGCGCCTGGTGCGCATGAACTGCCCGCACTGCGCCGGCGCGGTGAGCCCGAGCGACGCCGAACTGGCCGCGGTCAGGCTGGAACGCAGCCAGGTGCACGACTACCTGTTCATGCAAGGCAAGGGCTGCGGCGACTGCCGCGGCACCGGCTACAAGGGACGCCGCTCGATCGCCGAGATACTCACCCTGAACGACGAGATCCGCGAACTGATCGTCGACAAGCGCCCGATCCGCCAGGTCAAGGCGGCCGCCCATGCCAACGGCACGCGCAGCCTGCGCCTGGCCGCGCTGGACCTGGTGCGGCGCGGCGCGACCACGCTCACTGAGATCAAACGGGTGACCCTGCATGCATAAACGCCTCGGACAGGCAGTGCGGATCGGCGTCTCGCAGCGCGCGCTGACGCTGCTCAAGACCAGCCGCTGGGCCGGCGCGCCGCTGTCGCTGCTGGCCGAGCAGGAGATTGCCGGCGCCGCGCTGGAGGACACCGCGCAGGCGCTGCGCCGCCTGCTGGGCGGCGCCGGCTGCGCCAACTGGCCGGTCAGCCTGGTGCTGGCCGATGAACTGGTGCGCATGTGGCACGTCACGCCGCCGCGCGCCAGTGCGCGCATGGCCGACCTGCAAGCGGCGGCGGCGCTGCGTTTCGAGTCGCTCTACGGCGAGCCCGCCGACAACTGGAAGCTGGCCGCGCACTGGGACGCGGGACAGCCGTTCCTGGCCGTCGCAGTGATGCGCCCGCTGCTGGCGGTGCTGGAACAGGGCGTGCGCGAGCACAAGCTCGACATCGTCGAGATCGTGCCGCAGTTCGTGGCCGCCTGGAACCGCTGGCGCAAGGCGCTCAAGCCCGGCGCCTGGTTCGCCCTGCTGCATGAAAACGTGCTGACGGTGGGCGCGATCGAGGCCGGGGCGCTGGCCTCGGTGCGCGCCGTGGCGCTGCCCGCACAGGCCGGCTGCGGCTGGCTCGACGCGCACCTGGCGCGCGAAGCGCTGCTGCTGAACCTGACCCCGCCCGAACGCCTGCAGTTGTGCGCAGTGGCGCCGCCGCCCTGGTGCTGCCAGCCGGAGCAGGCGCAGATTCCCTGCAGCCTGCTGGCGCCGGCCCCTGCGCCGCTCTGGCCGGCGGGTATGCGCCTGGCCGCCACCGGGAGCCGCGCATGAAACAGCTGCGCATCGACTTCGCGCCAGCCAGCCTGCGCCGCACGCTGTTCCACACCGGCCCTGCCGGCTGGGCCTTGTCCGTGCTGGCGCTGCTGCTGTGCCTTGGCGCGGCGCTGCAGGGCTGGCAGTTGCAGGTTCGCCAGCGCGCCGACCAGGCCGCCCTGGCCGCAGCCGAGCTGCGTGCGCGGGCGCGCGCCGCGGCGGCGCCGGCGCCGCTGCGGGCGGCGCATATTTCCGAGGCCCAGGCCGGCGCGGTCAACCGCATCGTGCTGCAGCTGAACCTGCCGTGGCGCGACCTGCACGATGCGATCGCTGCGGCCACCCCGGCCAGCATCGCCCTGCTCGCGCTCGAGCCAGATGCGCGCAGGCGCCGCATGAAAATCAGCGCCGAGGCCAGGACCAGCGAGGCCATGCTCGCCTATGTCGAGCAATTGAAGCGCCAGCAGCTGTTTGCCGACGTCGCGCTCAGGCGCCATGAAATCAACGAGCAGGACCCGAACCGGCCGATCCGCTTCCAGCTCGATGCGCAATGGGTGGCGCAATGAGGCCGCTTGATTTTCCTGCCGTGCTGCTGCGCCTGCGCCTTGCGCTGGCGGCGTTCGGCCCGCTCGGCTGCGGCGCCGCCGCGCTGTGCGTGGTGGCGCTGGCCGCCTTGCTGTGGCTGGCGCCGCAGCGCGCCTTGCAGGCCCGGCGCCACGCGCTCGCGCTGGGGCTGGCCACGCTGCCGGCCGCCCCGCGCGTGAAAGCGGCCAGCGCCAACGAGAACCTGGCGCTGTTCTACGCCGCGCTCGGTGACAGGCGCGAAGCCGAGCAGCAGCTGCGCACCTTGTTCGAGCTGGCCGCGCGCACCGGGCTGACGCTGCGCCAGGGCGAATACCAAAGCGCCTACGACCAGTCCGGAAAGGTCCACACCTATCAGCTCACGCTGCCGGTGCGCGGCAACTACCGCGCGATCTGGCGCTTCGCCTTGCTGGCGCTGGTCGCCATCGAGTTCGCCTCGCTCGACGAGATCAGTTTCAAGCGCGACGCCATCGGGCAGGCCGAGGTCGAAGCGCGGCTGCGCCTGACGCTATACCTGGCCGGCCAGCCATCCGGGGGGGCGCGATGAAACGGCGCCATGTCATGCTTGGGCTGGCCCTGCTGGTGTCGGCCGCGCTGGCCTGGTTCGGCCAGGGCGCACCCGGCCCCGAGCTGGCCGAAGCGGTGCAGCGCGCGCCGGCGCTGCGCTCGGCGCCAGAGCGGCAGAGCGCGCCCGGCAGCGACGCGCAGGTGCGGCGCCTTCGCCCGCGCCCGGCCCTGATCGGCGCCAGCTTCGAGGCGCAGGGCGCGGGCGAACAGGTATTCGCGAGCCAGGACTGGACGCCGCCGCCGGCGCCGGCGCTGGCGCCGCCGAGCGCGCCGGCGCCGGCGCCGAGCGCGCCGCCGGTGCCGTACACCTATCTCGGCAAGGCGCTCGGGGAGGGCAACTGGGAGGTGTATCTGGCGCGCGCGAGCCAGACCTACATCGTGCGCAAGCAAAGCGTCATCGACGGCATGTACCGGGTCGACGCGATCGCCCCGCCCAGCATGACGCTCACCTACCTGCCACTGAACCAGGTCCAGCAAATGAACATTGGAGTACTCGAGTGATGGCCAGTTGCCGCATCGGACAATGCTGCCTGCGCGCGTTGCGCCGCGCTGGCGTGGCGCTGCTGTTGCTGGCGCTTGCCGGCTGCGCGGCGCAGATGGCGTACCGCGAGGGACGCGAACTGGTCGCGCAGGACAAGGTCGAGGACGGCCTGCTCAAGTTCCGGCAAGCCATGGCGGCCGACCCGGGCAATGCGGTGTACAAGGCGGCCTTCCTGCAGGCGCGCGACCGCAACGCGGTCCGCCTGCTCGAGAACGCCGAGCAGGCGCTGGCCGATGGCAAGTCCGGGCAGGCGCTGGGCGATTTGCGGCGCGTGCTGGCGATTGATCCGGCCAACGAGCGCGCGCATGCCGGCCTGCGCGCGCTCGAGATGGACGCGCGCCACGCGGCGCTGATGGAAACGGCCAATGCCGCGTTCGCAAAGAAGGAGTACGAGCCGGCGCGCGTGGCGGCGGCGGCGATCCTGACCGAGCGCCCGTCGCACCAGCCGGCCCGCCTGCTGCTCGAGCAGGCGAGCGAGAAACTGGCGCAGCCGCCGGCCGAGAGCGCGCTGGCGCAGGCCTTCCGCCAGCCGATCAGCATCGAATTTCGCGACGCGCCGCTCAAGCAGGTGTTCGAAGTGATCGCGCGCCGCTCCGGCTTGAATTTCCTGTTCGACAAGGATGTCAAGACCGACCAGAAGAGCTCGATCTTCCTCAAGAACAGCACGGTCGAGGCGGCGGTGTATTTCCTGCTGGTGACCAACCAGCTCGAGCAGCAGGTGATGGACGCCAACACCATCCTGGTCTATCCGAACATCGCGGCCAAGCGCAAGGAATACGAGGAGATGACGGTCAAGACCTTCTTCCTGGCCAATGCCGACGCCAAGAACGTCGCCAACACGCTCAAGATCATCCTCAAGTCGCGCGACGTGGTGATCGACGAAAAACTCAACCTCGTGATCATGCGCGACAACCCGGAGGCGATCAAGCTGGCCAGCCGGCTGGTCGCGCTGCAGGACGTGGCCGAACCGGAGGTGATGCTGGAAGTGGAGATCCTGGAGATCAAGCGCAGCCGCCTGCTCGACCTTGGCATCGCGTGGCCGGCCAGCGTGTCGCTGGCGCCGTTGGCGACGCTGGCCGGCCCGCTCACGCTCGACGAACTGCGCAACCTGAACGGCTCGCGCATCGGCATCGCAGGCGTGTCGGCCACCATCAAGGCCGACCAGACCGACGGCGACACCAACACCCTGGCCAATCCGCGCATCCGGGTGCGCAACAAGGAAAAGGCCAAGGTCGTCATCGGCGACAAGGTGCCGGTCATCACCACCACCATATCGCCGGGCGCCGGCGGCTTCGCGACCGAATCGGTCAACTACGTCGACGTCGGCCTGACCCTGAACGTGGAGCCGACCATCTACCTGAACAACGAGGTGGCGATCCGGATTTCGCTCGAGGTGAGCAACCTGGTCAGTTCGATGACCACCAAGTCCGGCACCACCGCCTACCAGATCGGCAGCCGCCAGGCCAGCACCATGCTGCAGTTAAAGGATGGCGAGAACCAGGTGCTGGCCGGACTGATCAGCAACGAAGAGCGCAGCAGCGGCAGCAAGGTGCCGGGCCTGGGCAGCTTGCCATTGCTGGGGCGCCTGTTCGGCAGCGTGCGCGACGGCAGCGAGAAAAGCGAAATCGTGTTGTCGATCACGCCTCACCTGGTGCGCAACATCGAGCGCCCGGCGGCCGGCGCCTCCGAATTTAGCGCCGGTACCGAAACGAGCTTCCGGCGCCGTCCCGACGGCACGCCCAAGGCCCCGGCGCTGTTGCCTGCGCGCCTGCCCGAGGCGCCGGCCACGCTGCCGCTCGCAGCGCCATTGCCGCTCGCGGCCCCGGTGCGCACGCCATGATCCCTCCTTCCACGCGCGCCTTTACGCTGATCGAATTGCTGGTGACGCTGGCGCTGCTGGCCCTGCTCGGCACCCTGGTGCTGCCGGTCGCGCAACTGACGCTGCAGCGCAGCCAGGAACAGGATCTGCGGCGCGCCCTGCGCGAAATCCGGCACGCGATCGACGCCTACAAACAGGCCTATGACGAGGGGCGCATCGCGCCCAGCGTGGGCGCGAGCGGGTATCCGAAAAAACTCGAGCTGCTGGTCGACGGCGTGCCCGACCTGCGCAGTGCGAAGCGCAGCAAGATGTTCTTCCTGCGCCGGCTGGCGCGCGACCCCTTCAATCCCGACACGCAGTTGAGCGAGGCGCAGTCGTGGGGCAAGCGCAGCTACGCCAGCGAGGCCGCCGATCCGCAGGAAGGCGACGATGTGTACGATGTCTATTCGCGTTCGCCCGGCATCGGGCTGAACGGCGTTCCTTACAGTCAGTGGTGAGCATGAGGCACTCTGCGCAACAGCGCGGGCAAGGCGCGCACACCGGCTTCACGCTGATCGAGCTGCTGGTGGTGCTGGCGATCGTCGCCTTGTTGCTGAGCCTGGCGATGCCGCCCTTTTTTCCGAGTCTCGAGAGCGCCAAGGAAACCGTCCTGGCCGACAACCTGCGCAATACCCGCGCCGTGATCGACCAGTATTACGCCGACACCGGGCGCTATCCGGACACGCTCGAGCAGCTGGTCGAAAAAAAATACCTGCGCAGCGTGCCGGTCGATCCGGTCACCGGGAGCGCCGCGACCTGGATCGTGATCGCGCCCGAGGATGAGACCCGTGGCGCTGTCTACAGCATCAAGAGCGGCGCGCCCGGCCGCGACCGCGGCGGCAAACCCTACCTCGACTGGTGAGCCATGTCCGCGCGCGCGCAACAGGCCGGCTTCACCTACCTTGTCCTGATCATCCTGGTGGCCATCATCGGCATGGTGGGAGCGGCCAGCCTCAAGATCGGCGCGCTGCTGCAGCGCGCCGCGGCCGAGGAGGAGCTGCTCGATATCGGCGCGGCCTTCAGCGCCGCGCTGCAAAGCTACGCGGCGGCCACGCCGCAGGGCCAGCCGCAGCAGCCGCATTCGCTGCAGGACTTGCTCAAGGACCCGCGTTTTCCCGGCGTGCGGCGCCATTTGCGCAAGCTGTTCGCGGACCCGATGACGGGCAAGGACGAGTGGGGGGTGATGTATGCGGGCGACAAGGACCGCGTGATCGGGGTCTACAGCCTGTCGGACGCGAAGCCCTTCAAGGTCGCCAACTTCCGCGCGCAAGGGCTCGACTTCGAGCACAAGGAACACATCTTCGAGTGGAAGTTTACGATGGCGGGGCAGATTGCGCGGCCGGTCCCGGCAGCGCCGTTGATGCCGGCGTCGTCCGCTGCCCCAGCGCCGCCGGTCGAGGCGCAGGCCGAGCTTTCCGAGCTGGCGCCGCCGGCAGCGCAGGACGCGCCGGCGGACAAGGACGAAGAGGACGAGCCGGTAAAGGACTAGCGGGCGTGGCGCCGGACCCGATCAGCCCTTGCGTTTCAGTTGCGACAGGTCGCGCACCGCGCCGCGATCGGCCGAGGTGGTCAAGGCGGCATAGGCTTGCAGGGCCTGCGACACCACGCGATCGCGATTGACCGGCAGCCATGCGGCCTCACCCTTCGCTTCCATCGCGCCGCGCCGCGCCGCCAGTTCGGCATCGCTGATGCGCAGGTTGATGCTGCGCTGCGGGATGTCGATGTCGATCATGTCGCCTTCCTGCACCAGGCCGATGGCGCCGCCTTCGGCCGCTTCCGGCGAGGCGTGGCCGATCACCAGGCCGGACGAGCCGCCCGAGAAGCGCCCGTCGGTCAACAGGGCGCAGGCCTTGCCCAGGCCCTTCGACTTGATATACGAGGTCGGGTACAGCATTTCCTGCATGCCGGGGCCGCCCTTCGGGCCTTCGTAGCGGATGATCACGACGTCGCCCGCGCTCACGCTGTCGGCCAGGATCGCCTCGACCGCCTCGTCCTGGCTTTCGAACACGCGCGCCTTGCCGCTGAAGACGAGGATGCTTTCATCGACGCCGGCGGTCTTGACGATGCAGCCTTTTTCGGCCACGTTACCGTACAAGACTGCCAGCCCGCCGTCCTTCGAATAGGCATGCTCCTGGTCGCGGATGCAGCCGGCGCTGCGGTCCAGGTCCGAACTGGCAAAACGCGAGGACTGCGAGAACGCGACCTGGGTCGGCACCCCGCCGGCGGCGGCGCGAAACAGCTGCTGCACCTGCGGGTCGGTGCTGACCGTGATGTCGTACCTGGCGATGGCCTCGGCCATGCTCTTGCTGTGGATGGTGGGCAGGCTGGTGTCGAGCAGGCCGGCGCGCGCCAGCTCGCCCAGGATGCCCATGATGCCGCCGGCCCGGTGCACGTCTTCGATATGGTATTTGTCGGTCATCGGCGCCACCTTGCACAGGCACGGAACCTGGCGCGAAATGCGGTCGATGTCGGCCATGCTGAACTCGACCCCGGCTTCGTGCGCGGCCGCCAGCAGGTGCAGCACGGTGTTGGTCGAGCCGCCCATCGAGACGTCGAGCGCCATCGCGTTTTCGAACGCGGCCTTGGTGGCGATGGCGCGCGGCAGCACCGAAGCGTCGTCCTGCTCGTAGTAGCGCTTGGCCAGCTCGACCACCAGGCGTCCGGCCCCGAGGAACAACTCCTTGCGCTCGGCGTGGGTGGCGACGATGGTGCCGTTGCCCGGCAGGGCCAGGCCGAGCGCTTCGGTCAGGCAGTTCATCGAATTGGCGGTGAACATGCCTGAGCACGAGCCGCAGGTAGGGCAGGCGGCGCGCTCGATCTCGGCCACGTCGGCGTCGCTCACGCTGCTGTCGCCGGCCTTGATCATCGCGTCGATCAGGTCGAGCTTGATGATCTTCTGCGCGCCGTCGACCACCTTGACCACCTTGCCCGCTTCCATCGGGCCGCCCGAGATGAAGACCACCGGAATATTGATGCGCAGCGCGGCCATCAGCATGCCCGGCGTGATCTTGTCGCAGTTCGAGATGCACACCATGGCGTCGGCGCAGTGCGCGTTGACCATGTATTCGACCGAATCGGCGATCAGGTCGCGCGAGGGCAGCGAATAGAGCATGCCGCCGTGACCCATGGCGATGCCGTCGTCGACCGCGATGGTGTTGAATTCCTTGGCCACGCCGCCGGCCGCCTCGATCTCGCGCGCGACCAGCTGGCCCAGGTCTTTCAGGTGCACGTGGCCGGGCACGAACTGGGTGAACGAGTTAACCACGGCGATGATCGGCTTGTCGAAATCGCCGTCCTGCATGCCGGTCGCGCGCCACAGGGCGCGCGCGCCGGCCATGTTGCGGCCGTGGGTGGTGGTGCGGGAACGATATTGCGGCATGATGTACTTTCAAGAAATAGAGGGCGCGCGGCAGCTTTCCGAAACGAGCGCGCATGCGCCAGATTGCCCTGCCTGATGGGTACTGTCAAATATATCATTCGCATCGCTGTGAGTCGCAAAACATATCACAGCGGCGCGAAACCGGGCCTACCTCCCGCTGCGCCGGAATTGACGGAAACGAAAGCCCAGCGCGAACAGCACCGCGAAATAGCTGGTCGCGCACCCGCCGATGATCAGGAACAGCAAGCCGCCGCGCAGCCACGGCCTGGCCTGCAGCGCAATCCAGTCGAAGCGCCCGGCGAAATAGAAGGCAAGCGCGCCCATCACCACGAGCGCGGCCAGCAGCTTGAGGAAGAAGACGCCCCAGCCCGGCTGGGGCACGAACAGGCCGCGCCGGCGCAGGCCGCTGTACAGGAAGGCCGCGTTCAGGCAGGCGCCCATGCCGATCGACAGCGCCAGGCCGGCGACGGCGATCAGCGGCACGAAGACCAGGTTCATCAGCTGGGTGGCGACCAGCACGCCCACGGCGATCTTGACCGGGGTGCGCACGTCCTGGCGCGCGTAGAAGGCGGGCGCGAGCGTCTTGACCAGGATAATGCCGATCAGGCCGGCGCTGTAGGCCACCAGCGGCATGGCCGAGCTGCCCACGCTGGCGTTGCTGAAGGCGCCGTAATGGAAGATGGTGGCGATCATCGGTTCGGCCAGTGCCGCCAGCCCGACCGCGGACGGCAGCGCCAGCAGGAAGGTCAGGCGCAGGCCCCAGTCGAGCAGGGACGAATATTCGGCGCTGTCGCCTTCCACGTTGGCCTTCGACAGGCTCGGCAGCAAGATGGTGCCCAGCGCCACCCCCAGCATGGCGGTGGGAAATTCCATCAGGCGGTCGGCGTACGAGAGCGCCGACACGCTGCCTTCGGACAGGCGGGCCGCGATGGCGGTATTGATCAGCAGGCTGATCTGGGCGGCCGAGACCGCGAACACGGCCGGTCCCATCTTGCGCAGGATGCGCCGCACGCCCGCGTCGCGCAGGCCGATCGCGGGATTGATCGAGATGCGCGGCAGCATGCCGATCTTGACCAGGGCCGGGATCTGGATGGCGACCTGCAGCAGGCCGCCGACGAACACGGCGATCGCCATGGCGTAGATCGGCTGTTCCAGATAATGGACCAATACCAGCGCCGCGAAAATGAACGACAGGTTCAGCAGTACCGGGGTGAAGGCGGGAATCTTGAACTGGCGCCAGGTGTTGAGCACGCCGCCGGCGAGCGCCACGAACGACATGCAGGCGATGTAGGGGAACATCAGGCGCGTCATCCAGACCGCCGCGTCGAACGCGCCCGGGTTGTCGGCACCGGCGATCAGGTACACCAGCACCGGGCTGGCCACGATCCCGGCCACGCTGGTGAGCACGGTAGTCCACAGCAAGATGGTGGCCACATGGTCGACCAGGCCCTTGGTCGCCTCCATGCCGTGCTGCGTCTTGTATTCGGACAGGATCGGCACGAAGGCCTGCGCGAAGGCGCCTTCGGCGAACAGGCGGCGCAGCAGGTTCGGGAAGCGGAAGGCGACAATGAAGGCGTCGGTATAGGCCGAGGCGCCGAAGGCGCGCGCGAACAGGCTCTCGCGCAGTAATCCGGTGACGCGCGACAGCATCGTCATGCTGGAGATGGCTGCTAGGGTTTTGAGCAAGTTCATCAGATTTGCTCCAAAAAACCTCGTCCTTTAGGGCGAGGAGTGAAAGGAGCCGACTGCGAATTGCGCAGCAATTCGGGTACCATGAAAAGCCATGCCGAAGCAGTCGATGCCTTAGGATTAAGGGTGGAACCAGCGTCGACAATTGGTGTCAAACTTGAATGAAACTGGTTTACCGATACCGCGTCAAGTCGCTGAACGGGCTGCTCAACAAGCAAGCTCGGGCCGTCAACTTCGTTTGGAACTACTGCAATGACAGGCAAAAGGACGCGCTGCGTTTTGGCCGTCGCTGGCATACCGGATTCGATTTGATCAAGCTCACCACAGGCGCTAGCCGTGAACTTGGTCTTCACTCGGGAACCGTCAACGACGTGTGTCAGCGGTACGCCACTTCTCGCTTCCAGTCGCGCCGGCCCTACCTGCGCTATCGTGGCAGGAAATCGCTGGGCTGGGTGCCGCTGAAAGGCCGCGAGCTGAAACGCGAAGGCAACGCCTTCCGCTTCGCCGGGAATACCTTCCGCGTGTTCTATTCGCGCCTTCTGCCCGAAGGAAAAATCACCGATGGGACCAACTTCTCCCGCGACCGGCGCGGTAACTGGTTCTTGAATATTGTCCTTGAGGTTCCGGAGCCGCCAGCCCGCTCGCCGATGCGCGGCGTCGGTATTGACCTGGGGCTGAAGGACTTGGCCACGCTGAGCGACGGCAGCAGCATCGCGGCCACGCACATTTACCGCGATGCCGAGGCGGCTTTGGGGG
>Ga0207975_100446_pt1 | contig 21019 bp, 24 predicted proteins | sample LakWasMe91_HOW11_2_FD_183913 | JGI IMG/M metagenome (GOLD analysis project Ga0207975, IMG submission 183913) | Freshwater sediment methanotrophic microbial communities from Lake Washington under simulated oxygen tension - Sediment Metagenome... | ecosystem: Environmental > Aquatic > Freshwater >...
CGCCGAGTAGCATCCGCGGGCAACGCTACCGCCAAGCCGAAAACCATAGAAAAGAAGGATTAACAACACTTCGCTTCACCGGCCAAGATAATTGACGCCGACCGGCCAAGATAGTTGACGCCAACCAGGATGCCTCAATCGAAGCCGAAGAGTCAGCGGAAGACTTGCTGAATGAAACTACACCCGAGGTGCCTTCGGATATGCGAGCAACAGCTTGAGCTTGGAGCGTGGCTTTGAGAGCCAGATAGAGACCTATCTAATCGACGGGTTCTCCGCTATGGATTTGGCACGGGACTTTTCAGCTGTGGCTGAGTTAGCCGGTGTAAGTATTCCACTGGGGGAGGTCGAAGTAGTCGAGCTCCCGGAGCCACATCGCAAGCCTTCTACACTGCCAGCGGGGAAGTCCGCAGTCTATGTCTTCATGTTCGGGAAGAGCTGCTTGAAGGTAGGAAAGGCCGGGCCGCGAAGTGCTGCACGTTTTTGTAGCCAGCATTACGGCTTGAACGCCCCGAGTACACTTGCTAAATCACTCCTCACCCACCAAGGCAGACTGGGTTTGACGGACCTGCATGCGGCCAATATTGGAGATTGGATTTGCACAAACACAAGGCGAGTTAATTTCCTGATTCCAGCGTCGTATGGTGCCGCGATATTGGCGCTGCTCGAGGCCTTTGTACAATGCCGGCTCAATCCGGAGTTTGAAGGATTCGAGAGCCAGAGAGGAACCCAAGCGAGCGCCTATGGCGGTCCAGCCGAATAATGCGGAGATAGGGGCGGCAAGAACTTTGCGGCTTATCCTTCCAACTGCCGCCTAAGCATGCGTTCAATGAACTCACCACCACCGCGGCTCGCCGTAATCAGCTCCTGCGCATCCGCTTTGACCACAGTCTCATCAACGCTCGCAGCTCCGGCCGCCAATACCACGGCAGCGTACGTGTCCAGCACACGACAAGATTTGGTTGACATAAGTTCACCAGGGAACGAAGCTAGGCATATCGTAAAAATATCTTCAGGAGTCGGCCGGGATGACCCAGGAAACGATTTTTGGTTAAGCAGTTAAGCCTGGTGACGCCGCCCCCTAAGGTCCTAGTTCTGCAATTCCTACGTGATGCCAAATGACTGAAGACGCATTCAAGCAGCTATACCGCGAGCTTATAGAAGCCGCAATTATTGGCACATACCAGAAAAAGGAGCTTTTGTTCCGAGACTCGCGACGTCCGAACTTGAGAATCTACATGTACAGGGAACCAAATCACAAGAGGCCCCATGTGCATGTTTATTTTGGTGAAGCTGAGGCTAGCGTATGTATTAAAACCAGGGAAACTCTTGCAGGTTCAATGAGCGAGAAACTCCTGAGGCCCTCGACACAATGGGTTGCCAAGCACGAAGCCAGTCTCTTAACGGCATGGAACGAAATACAGCTCGGGACGAAGCCTGAATTGCTTTGGCCCTGAAATGCATAACTTTGCAGTCAACTGCACTGCCTCCACGCTGCGCGTTTCGAAAGCCAGTTACTTTGAACGTAGAATCCGAGTAGTTGTCTTGTTGTTATGTAACTGGCATGTCGTACTTTAGTCCCTGAGGAGGTTTTATGTCATGGCAGATGGCACTTCGCCAGCTCGATAGCTCCGGAATAGTCGAGTTTGGGATTCACCAGATGAATGAGAAGACCGGGAGCCCTAAGTGGCGCAGACATAACGGCGGTTCGAAGTTTCGCTTTCAGAGCGTTCGCGCTGCGCTTTTCTCTCCAGATAAAGGTGCACGCGCCGCTTGCCTTGGGAACTCATCCTATGCCCAAAAACGATACTCCGAAGGTACGACTTCCGTTGTTCCTTATGTTGCGACATGGCTTCGCGGCGAAAACCTCGCGTTTCTAGCACGTGCCGGGGCAACTGACCCGGAAGTCACACTGGTACCTGTTCATGCCTTGACGTCGATTGAAAACGCAGAACACGCGCAGCTTTTGGCGAATCTTGCCCAGCTATTTGGGCTGGGTGCTAGGTCACATGGAGTCCGCCATCTCGTTAGCGGAGAATTCAAGATACTCTAAAGTGCTTAGCCTGTCAGGGCTTGCGCGAAACCGAGGTACACTCAAATTTCCAACAGCCGCCCCAGGACCCGTTCAACAAACCCACCACCACCCGGGCTGGCCTCAATAGTCGCCCGCACATCCGCTTTGACCACAGTCTCGTCCACGCCCGTAGCGCCGGCCGCCGCCACAACGGCCGCGTATGCATCCAGCACGTCGATACCCGTAATGTCGTAACCCCAACCGTTGGCGATGCCACGTAGTGCCGTCATGCCGGCCGCAAGCGCGAATTCCGGCCGCGCCACCGCATAGTCCCGTGCAGCGCGTATGAGCGTCGGCGGGTCTGACGGGCTCCGATTCGCCAGTTCAATGGCAAGCTCGAAGAAACCCGCATCCTTGGCCGCAGCGAACCATTTGCCCTCATTCCCCGGCTGGCTCGCCACCAGGTCGCGCAAGATGGTCTCCCTCGGCTTGCCCGGATACTTCTTGACGATGGTCTTGAATGTCGCCAAGTTGGTCGTTGCATACGTGGCCTCAACCGCGTAGCGCGCGTATGCTTCATCCGCAAACCCAGACTCTAGCAGAACACCCTCACAGAACGCCGCAATGGCCGCCAGAGGCGCGTTCAACCCTTTCGAGTTCTCTGCGTATTGAATTGCCTCAACGCGCTTGCCGGCTGCGGCCAGGGCCTTGGCACCCCAGACTCTGTTGTGCCAGGACTTGTGCCGGTATTCAGACTTGGCAATCAGTGCAAGCAGTTCTTCGTAGCGGCCGGCCACGTAAAGCGCGCTCAGACACGGAGTCGTACTCCGGGAATAGCCATATTCGCCAGTGCGCGCACATTGGTCCCACATCGTCGTCAACGTCGGCGACAAATAATCAGCCCATTTTGATGCGGTCTCCGGCGTGACGCATAGCGCGCCCCAAAACTCTTCCAAGTACTCGAGGTAGGGCATAGCATCTTCCTGGAGTGCGTCAAATAGTCGGCCCAACCATTTTTCACGCACCGCGCGGCTGACGTCTGCCTTCGCGATTATTGGCACCAGCGACTCGATGGCGCGATTGACGGCAGAACCAATTCCACCAGAGCTGCTGTCAACCTGCTCGATGGCCGGTGCCAGCTTTTCCAAGAAGAGCACGGCTCCTTCGGCGGCCAGGACTGGTTCCTTCTTGGCCACCGCTTTGATTTCAGTTAGGGCTTCCTTGATGCGTTGGATTGGTGTGTCGGACTTCCAGCCAAAAGCGTTGCGGCGAAATCGCGGGGAGAATTGCCATTTGTAAGTGGTCATGAGAGCAATAGGGTGTTCAACAAATTCAGTTCGTTCGATGCCATGAAGTACCGGTCATCAAACACGAGGTCGAGACGCAATGGATTGGCTTGCCCGACAGAAGCGGCCCAAGGAAATGATTGGTACCTCGGAATCGGAGGCATAACCGCGCTCGTTGCCATCAATGACCTAGCCAGCGCTCCGCACCAGATGTCCTGCTCATACAGCTGGAAAGGTTGTCCTTGTCGGGCCTCATCGGTATGAACAAATTGGAGATACCCAGCTGGAACACTTACCCAAGTGTTCGGCGATTTCAGATATTTTAGTGTGGAGAACTCATTTGCTGCAGCCTCCGCTTCGCGCTGGAGCAGCCGGTAGAGGTTTGCGGCCGGCACACGCAGCGATGACGAGATTGCTTCGTTCTTCTCAATCGCATAGAGCTGATTGAGCAGTTCCTTGCTGTACCGCGCAATCTGGGTCTGGTGACCTTCGAAAGTGAACGCCTCCTGTTTGGAAAATGCTTCCCAGTTCTCCAAAACGCATGGCCCGGCGAAATAGATATGGTCTGCCAAGCTATTACCCTCTGGGGCGAATACCAGCAGCGACGCCATTGATGTGCTGGCGAGGTTTGACACAGCACGCATGTCATCATATTTCACCATTGTTCGGCCATCTTTGCCCTTCTGTGTGTCCCCCTGCAGTTTGGTACGTGAGAACAACTCAATGACATTTGCCTGGGCGTTTTTGACGACGCCAATTTGTGTCCGGTCACTCGCGCGTCGGCAAAATATTTCAGCTTCGTTGATGAACTTTGTAACGTTCCCGGACATGAGGCTGACCAGTTCCTCCAATCCGACGCGGCCGACAGGTACCAGAGCCAACGGTTGGCGCAATGCCGCGTCACCAGTTATCCGGGTGTGAATGGTCGCGCGTAGCATGACGAGCAGTGTTAGCAAATCGAGCGACTGACGTAGCCACTGACGCTTGTCCTGCTTCTCCTCAGTGTCAATGACGAAATCATCAACCAACATAACGAGCTGACGCGGAACGTTGTCCCCAGACACAATATCGCCAGAGTCGTTCTTATACTGGCCGCGTCCGCGGTAAATCAGCTGCGCAATTTCCATGAGTGCAGCCTCGATACTAAACCTGGGAACAGCAGCAATAATCCAATCAGTTTTCGGAAATGACACGCCACGTGCGCCCGATGAGGTCATGAGGAAAACGCGCACCTGGTCGCGCGTCTCTGGCGCGATGAGTTTTTTGCGTCGCCACCCCGGCACGGACGAATCTAGAATTTGAACATTTTCCCGATTAAGGCCGGCTTCCAAACGGGACGCCAGTGTCTTCTCCAAGTCGCTTAGAAAACCCTTGTCCTGGGCGAAATAGATGACCTGCGCACAGCCCTTGGCCAGCGCGTTCAGTATTTCCACCTCTGCCGAGGCAAGAAGCGATTCTCCCGATACTCGCCTCACGGCTTGCCGTGGCGTTTCCTGCTCACCTTTATCCGTTAGTTCAGGTTTGACGCGGGTCAGATTTACTTTATACTGGATTTTCAGCTCGCTCGCGGGAAAGCTGTTGGTCATGACGTGCAAAGTAGTGCAGGGCCGACCGCCCACTCTGACTGTTGTCACGGCTATGCGAAATGGTAGAACTCCTGCGGAGCGGGAAACCAAAACTTTATCGGGTGTCTGGTCCCCGGCATTCAGATACCGCTCCAGCACAATCTCATTGCCTAGTGACGCGTCCGAAATTACCAGGGTCACGGTAAAGGGAGAAGTTTCGCCGGCATCTTCAAAACACCCGATGAACTCATTGTGCAGCCAACGTGCCACTCCGTGCACAAAGGGCGCTCCGGCGCCATCGCCGGCCAGTTCATCCACCATGACGACAATATTGGGGATGCCCTTTGAAAAATTTCGACGCTCGCGAACTCCCGCAAGAAGCGAGGCTTTGTTTCGGAAGAGCATGGAGAGCGCGTCCATGGTGGTCTTTCCATTGCCCTTTTCGCGAAATCCCTGCAATGCCGCCGTCAGTACAACGCGGTTCACCTCCGGATTGAGTTGGAGAAGTTCCTGTGTCGTCTTAGCCATGCCCGACAGGACGCCAACTACTGAGCGCTCTTGCACCATGTCTTCGTTTTCTGAAAGAGCGACTTTTGCCATTCGTGAACCAGCATGGGCCCGCTCAATTTCTTGCTCCTGCTCCGGGTCAATTACCAGGATGCTTCCTGTCGGCTTGACGAGGTGGGCCACTCCGTCCGCGATGACCGCACCATCAATATGGCGGGGCGTGTCGCGCCCGGCCTTTACCTCTTCCAAGTGCCAACGTTCGGCCGAAGCAATGAGCTGAGCGTTTGTGGTCACAGTCAAAATCCCGGATGGCCTTCCATCTTTGCGAGCTAGATTCTCGGTGACGTCGCGATTGATAATGACCCGTGGACTGACATAGAGAAAGAGGTACCCATCAGATTTTTTCTCCAGGTGACGACGCACCGCAGTGGTCTTGCCGATGCCGGGGTTACCTTCCAGCGCGATGACGTTCAATGTCGCCGGCGCAGCCTTCTGCATGGCGGCCACGATGGCTCCTGCATGCATATTCCGCAACGTGATAGTGCCATCGTCTTTCACCAATTCTTTCATCATACGACCAACAGCTACTTTGGAGGACTCGCCAAAGAAATTATTGATGTGGGTGGCATCGTCGACTAATGCAAGTGCATCGGCCAAGTCAAAGCGTTGCATTGGATTGGCGAATGAAGGTACGGTTTCTTCAAACTCGAATCGGTAGTCCTCGCCAGGTTTCGGAATGGCCCGCAGCGACTTCATCCCGTCCTTGAGCGCTTTGGGCAATTTATTCAGCACGCTGTTGAAGACAGCTTCTGTCTGAGCAGCCAATGCATTTTCATCGCCGTCAGCAATTTTGGGGACTGCTCTGTAGGCGGCGCCCATTTGTTCCATGAGAATACGCCGCGGCTCCTTTGCTCCATCGAGCTTGAAATTGGCAGCTAAGCTTTCGAGGCCGTTCGGCGTGATTGCCAACGCACGAACAGAGCAATCTCTAGTTATTGTGCCATCCCGTTGCAACCAAGTGACGGTGCTCTCTGCATAGGACGCTCCTTGGCAGAGTTTATAGAACGGCTTGTTCTCGCTGGTTAGTGCGCCAAGATGGTTGCGAATGTCTTCAGAAAGCGAAAAGGATTCGCCATCGACCTCAGCCGCGACGCGTGCAAAAACACCGCGCGAGTCGACCAGGCGCCGATGCCTCATCAGTTCATCGAGATGCGCGCTTTGCTCGCGGAAATCCAGGGAGCTCGGTGGCATGTCGTACGAATACTCTTGAACCAAGAGATAGTCTTCTTTGTGCTTACCTGACAGCCACAGGATGAAGTCGGCATTCGCGGGCATACCCTTATCAGCAAGCGCGGGGTCAAGTATTCCCTTGATATGGAATTGCTCATGAAATGTGCTGCAGTTGCTGGATTTGTGCTCGGCTGTTCCAGTTTCCTCGCCAGGTAAGGTCAAAGGGCACCAAAGCGCACGCAGCTCCAAATTGCCAAGTTCAAGCTGTCTTGACAGTGGCTTCAAATACTCCCGCATGGCAGTGTAGCCAACACCAAAGGCGGTTAGTGCCAGGTGCTCGATTGCTGCGTCGAGTACTGCAATTGCGTTGTCGTCTAACAGTTCCAGATGCCGCGCCAGACTTTTATGAATGTCTAGCAACCGAAAATTCTTCCACGAGTTAAGTTGCGAATGGTCCGATGAGAGTATTTTTCGTTCAATTAAGCACGCTATGACGCCGCGCTTGACGAAGATTTCGTACGCATGCCCCCAAAGCGCGGCCTGTGCTTGAAATGGCAGTTCGCTCAATGCTCGCTTCATGAAACTTCCTTATGAAGTACCTTGGTAGCGTGTGCCAGGACTGCAGGCAGACTGAGCAAGACGTTTCCGGTGCGTCGGCGCGACATGATTTCTGCTTCCCCCGCCGCCGCGGTTGTTGACGGACTCGCCCAATCGAATGGGTCAAGTACTGGCAAGAGATGCTGCTTGGTTGCAGGTTTCTCGCTTTCCATAAAATGGACTGCGCGTAAGACACTAACAAGGGAATCCCGAATCGGTTTGCCCGAGCCCGTCCCTAAGATGTTCTGACGAATGAGCTCGTTTTGCTGCAGGTTCTCAACCCTGGTTTCCAAGTCGAAGAAATACGTGCAGAAGCCGGATTGCGGTCGGTTCTCGTCGCCCACGACGTTGAGCGTTGCGAATGTGTAGATTGGCATCAGGCTGCGCAAAACGTCGGCTGAATGTTCGCGGTACATTTTTTGGTGGTCTTCAAACGACAGGACTTCGAACGCGCTTTCGACTGCACTACGTTTACGCAGCCTAGTGGCTGGAAAAACATCGCGTCGAAGTGGATAAAGATGCACATTCGGGAAACGGTTCGCGGCGTCGTCCAGGAATTCCCGCGTGCCGTGTGGAGCGTGTCGCTCAGAAGCGCGGCCCAGGTGACGATTTCCAAAATGATGCGACAGCATGAGAATGTGAACGTACCCGGCTTTCTCCAAGCGTGCTACTTCTTCGAGGATAAGCTGAGGCGTCCTAAATGCCTTGCTGCTTTCCACCAGCCGCGATTGCATGCGCTCCATTCGCAAGGTCGAGGCCCCTTCGCTTCGGTTCGCGACGTAGGTTCGGCTAATAAACAGGTGTCCCTCGGCGTCGCCGAACTGTGGGTGCACATCGCAGGGGCGAGTTACGTAGGTGATTAGCGCTACTTTATCTAGCGAGCCATCCAGCCCGAAGTGCAATGGCTGCCCTCCCAATAGCGCATGCAGAGCGCCGCGCTTAGTCCAACGAAGCGCATCTACGTTTTTTCCCGGCGCCGCAGACAGGCCCTGGAGTTTTACAGGGAGTTCCCGACTCAATGCCTTTTCTATTGCTTGACTTACGCAATAGACGGCAGTGTTTCCTTCCCGCGTCTCGTCATCGCGCGTCATCTGCTGTCTGCCGTCATGTTGAAGGCGAACGATGCTCATCGAAAGAGGTTGCGGTTGTGGCCGTGCATCTTCAACTTGTGGCGCTTGCTTTAATCGCTTTACCAGTTCCCATAGAACGATATAGGTTACAAGCATGAAGCCCACCAAGACAGCAGAGCGATATTGCTCGGCTTTCGGACGAAGTTCATCCTTGACGTGACGTTGCCGCAAGACGTCCATGCCATATTCGATGTCGACGCCGACGCCAACATCGAATAGACCCGGGTCAGCGACGTCAGACCGCCACGTGAGCTCTCCCTTTTCCCAGTGATACGGGATGAAACGAACAGGTAAAGTTTGGTCAGTAAGGTCTCTCTCCATACGGATGTCATATAGAGCTCCCACTGGACAGAGCGAGCGCTCCTGAAGTTCCGTTTCGACAGACAACGAGGCGATACTTCCGGGCAGGTTGGCGCGTTCCGACACTTGTAGGTGCTGGAACCAAGCGATTCTGTCAGTCCCTTTGTCTACTTTGACGAAAACGTCCGTTGTTGGAGACGCCAATGTTTGCACCGCTTCCCAATTAACGATGTCCTTGTGAACAAAGACCATGAATTTGTCAACACGACGATTTGCAATGTCGACCAAGGACGTGGACTTGGAACGCAACACTTGTACTAGCTCTTCACCGAGCTGGTCCATTACCTTCGACCGGGCCGCGACTTTTCGCCAGAGGGTATCGAGTGTAGGAACCGCAGACGTTTTCAATTCATCGGCGATTGCTCTTGCTTTCGCCATTACGTCAATAGCAGCATCGTCTTCGAGCGAATCCGGAATGACCAAGTCCAAAAATATGAGTTCGGCCAAAGGGCGCTGGATGCGTGAGTCCGGACCGGGCTGTGCCAGCACCCGGTCGTGTATTCTGCTAAGGCGGGTATCGAATGCCGACATTCCGCTCTGAGGATTGTTGCCGTTGATTCGAAAACGGTATGACACCTCTCGAACCGTCGCCAAATGACGATTGGGGGTCGTGCGCCGCTCGAAGAGTTGCACTGACCATTCTGCCCAGACGGACAAACAATTGTAAAAGAGTGATTTGCGCAGCTCGTCGGCCAGGTCGACGTTGTTTTGAATGCCGTACGCTTTGCTGACATCAAGAAGTAAGGATTCGCCTTCGGCGCCGGCAAATAACTCGAAACAGTTCTGCACGCGTTTGACGTAAGCCTTCAAGCCGGGCTTGTTGCTTTGTGCAGCGACGGCATCCATCAGGCGCATGCCTACTTGCATTCTGACGCGAGACAGAGCCTCGTCTTCCAGAAAATCCAGCAAATCCGCAATTTGACTTCTCGGCTGATTGCGCTGTTTTCTTAAGGTTGAAATGATGCCGTCAATTTCATCCGGGTCGAGTCCGTCATTTTGGAGTTTGCGCGCGATACCGTTTAGGAGGACTTCAAGCCAGTCCCGGCCGTCGATAGTTTCCATTGCGGACAGGACGCGGCCAATGTCATTTTCGCGTTCTGCCGCTTTGCGTCCGGGAGGCGCAAAATGGACCGGTACCATCTTTGCTGCGAAAGGAAATTCCGGTGCGCGCTCCCCGATTGATTGCGCCATTGACTGGAGCACATTATCAAGCGAAGGCACAGTGAAAACATGCGGGTCTATTTGCGCGAGTACTTGGTCGAGTTCCTGGCTTACAGCAGTGTGTACGCTTTCGAGTTGCTTGGCAGTAGCCACTTCGGATTCAGGTGCTAGTCGTCCGCCGACCTTAGCCGTTGAACCAAATGGCGGCATTACCATATCGCGTATGAAACCCGTCTCGTCCCCTGGTTCAAACGACGGCTGGAAGGATTCTAGATGCATTAGCCGTTGGACAAACGCGCGAGTATTGACACGTAGCTTCTTGCCTTCGAGGCCTAGGAGCGGGACCGCTGCGAGACCGTCGTTACCTGATGGGGCGATTGATTTTGATACTAGCTCAGCCAGTTTGGCCAAGTTGAGCGATGGGGTGCGATTACGAGCGGAAACACTCGAACCACCCTTCGTAGGGAAAGTTGTCATTGGTCGGCCCTTTCTGGCAGCAACGCCACTTCACATTCGCGACGACCAGTCGCGAGGGTGGATTTGAGTTTTAGTGTTCCTAGTGTAAGACTAATTCACCACAAGTTGACGCTTTCTGTCTAAAAAGTTTCAAATTCCTTTGACAAATTGCCGAATGTCAAGAATTCATGTCTACATCTCAGGCGCGAATCGGAGATTACGTCCACCTGTGACACGCTCATTTGCTCATCATGGCAATACGTTGAGATTCATTCGCGGCTGCGTGTGCCGCGTCCACATAACGTGGCCGGTCCTGCTCCACAAACTCTGCGATGACCTCGTCCACGACACGCGCAAACTCCTCTGGTGACGCTGCCTCAGCCAGACATTTAAAATACGCCGGCAATACCATTCGCCAATTGACCCCAACTTCAAGTGAGCCGCCGTCATCCGAGAACGCAAGCACGTCGTCGTTTCCCTCGTCGATGTGGCGGAGCAAGGCGAATAGCAGCTCGAAGCAATCGCGTACTTCGTGCGCAGAACTACTGTGTACGTTGGTCTCAATAGACGTTGTCGAAGCGCCGACGCACCTTCGCATCAGTCGGTCGAATTCTGCAATAAACGCGTCCGTGCCTTCCGATTGCTTCCTTCGGCCCTTGCTATTGCTTTCAACGTGTTCGTAGTACTCCCCGTCTATGGCGGCATCGTGAAATGAACGTACCTCGTCGTGCAGTGTTGTCACACCTACGGTCGTGGCGTCGTCGGAGTGCGCGTCGGTAGGGTTTGCGTTGATTTGAATGATATCGCCCAGGAGCTCTACCAATTGGTCTTGGGTCACGAAGTCAATGGCCCGCTCGGCAACTAGGAGAAGGGGGCCGCGAGGGAGGGCTCGCAGTTCAGCGCGCAGGCCTTTGGAGTCAATTTTATGTTGTGTCATCGCGGTGCGTCCTTCTAATTTTGTGGCTGCAGTGTCGGTGTTCGCCCCCGTCGTCGATAGGGCGGATTGGCCGGACGCTGCCAATGATGCTGTCGATATCGTCAGCACCGCGTGATATGGTGAATTGATTCTATGCGCAGCAGGTCTTTTTCTCTTGCACTGACGGGCACTTCACCGAGCCATATGAGCAGAAGACGCAGCAGTCGCCAAACTTCGGCTTGAATACGGCATGACAGCCCTCGCACTTGTAGAAGTACAGGCATGCTGTGGTCGGCATGATTTCCTGCTTGCGATGGCCACAATGTGGGCAGGTCAAGACCGAGTTGAGTTCAGGTTCTGAGGCGGGCATGCAGGCGTGTGGGAGATGTTCGTTGCTATCCGAGTTTGCGGATATGACGAGAGATTGACGGGGTGTCTTTCGAACGAGTTAGATTTTCGCTTTCCGCCGCAGCCGTCATTAGGCGTGCAGCTCTCTCTGCGCCGGAGCGCTTCAAGTCCTGCACTTCTGGTCTTAGCGATTTACTCTTTTTTGAACCCATGAAATTCTCCTGGCCGACTCGGTGTAGTTCCGGGCCGCGAAGGCCAACCTTTATTTTGGCCCGTTAAGGAATCGCCGCCGTTTGAAAGGGGGAGTTGACAATTCCCACTCCTCTGCGCGCGCGCCCACGAAGGTAGAGCAGTGCAATCAGTCCTACAACTGTGCTGATAGCGGCTATAAACCATCCATTGCTTTGGTTATGCGGATTAGATGCCGCAAGCGCCTTCAGTTGATTCTCGCGCGCAAGCAAGTCCAGTTGACCGCTCGCCTTCTCGGCTTCTTTGGCGTGTATCAGCGCCTCTTCAAATTCAAGTCGCTTTCGAATTGCTGCCGCTTGGACGGAAGCGTTGGCGTCGCCAGCTTGAGTGAGCACCGCCGCGTATTCTGGAAGGAAGGAGAGCAACTGAGCTCGTTCTTGGCCTGACTTGAATAGCCGCTCGAACTCGGCTTTTCCTTCGCCTATTTTGCCCAAGTAAATGTTGGCAATGGCGTGGCTGAAATGGGCTGAGTTCGAGAGTCGCATATCAAATGGTATGGCACCTTGCTGTAACGCCTCGTCTGAGGCCGCCGCCGCTTCAGCGTAGTGCTTGCTTTTTAGTTGAAGGTCGGCGAAGTCAACCAACGTGCTCGCAATGGCCTCATCGAGTCGAAGCCTGCGTAGCAAACGAAGTCGTTCGACAACAGCTTGGTTCGCCCGTAGGGTCATCCCAGCATATGAAGTTACTGCGAGCTCCACATTCTTTGCCCGTGCTTTGCGCTCCAGATAGGGGGACCGCGCGCTCTGCTCGAGTAGTTGATTCATAGCGTTCGTTGCCGCAGTGTACTTGCCGACCGAGAGTGCGACCAATGCTTGGGTGTTCATGGCATCAAAAAGCATTTTCGAGTCATTGGATGTCCTGGCAATTTGCACTGCTTCTTCCGCAGTTTGAAGTGCCTCTTCTGCATATTTCTCTTCGGCGGCCATTTGGGCTGTTGTCGAAAGAGATTTGACACGGACGTGGGTACTCAGGTCGTTTTTGGAAAACCCTGCAGCTTGGTTCACCAACGAATAGGCCAACTGGATTTTTCCCATCTTCCAGTTGGCGTAAACTTGGTGAAGTACACCAAGACACTCGATGTTCTTGTCGTTGGTTTGTTTGCCGAGCGCCTCCAACAATATTGCATACTCAAGCGAGCCAGGAAAGTCCTTTGGTAAGCGTGACGCCAGCACCGTCTGGACGTAGGTAGCCATGCCCGCCAAAGTAGTTCCCACTACTTTTATGATGGGAACTACTTTGGATACTGAAATGAAGCCAGGCAACCGGAAGGGGCGGCCGAACTACCCGGTCGAGTTCAAACGGCGGCTCGCGACTGCCGCGTGCGAGACCGGGGTATCGGTCTCGAAGCTGTCGATGGCCAACGGGGTCAACGCAAACATGGTGTTCAAATGGCGGCGTGAGTATCGCGCCGGTCTGTTTGACGACATGCCGGAAGCGAACGCAACTTTGTTGCCGGTCGTGCTCGCAGATGCTTCTGTGATGGTGGCGCCAACGGCAACAACGGCAGCTCCCGCGCCTGCTATCGCATCGAGTGCGGTCGAGATCATCTTCGCCGACGCAGTGGTGCGCGTCCACAATGGCGTCGATGCGGCGCTGCTCAGAACGATCTTCCAGAGCCTGCGCGCATGATCGGACTGCCGGCGGGCACACGCATCTGGATCGCAGCGGGCTTCACGGACATGCGCTGCGGGTTCAATGGCCTGGCGGCCAAGGTGGAGAGCGCGCTGCAGGCCGATCCATTCAGTGGCCATGTCTTTGCGTTCCGTGGTCGGCGCGGCAACGTCATCAAGCTGTTGTGGTCCAGTGGCGATGGCCTGTGCATGTTTGCCAAGCGCCTCGAACACGGCCGCTTCATTTGGCCGCAGGCGACCGATGGCAAGGTCCATCTGACGCCAGCGCAACTGTCTATGCTTCTCGAAGGCATCAACTGGAAACAGCCCGAACGCACCGCGCCTCTCATGTCGGTGTTGTAAACAATTAGACATGCGCGTAAACTGCGCGCATGCCTTCCAGCCCTACCTCACTCCCCGACGATATTGATGCATTGAAGGCACTGCTGACGCAGCGCGACGGCGAAGTGCAACAGCTGCGCGATACCGTTCACGACGCTGGAGCAGGCGCTCAATGTCCGCTCGCTCGAAATCGAGCAGCTCAAACTCCAATTGGCCAAACTCAAACGGATGCAGTTCGGACGCAAGTCCGAGAAGCTCGATCGCAAGATCGAGCAGCTGGAAACGCGGTTGGAGGATCTCATTGCTGAGGATGGAGCCAGCGAGCAGAAAGCAGCGCTGTCCGCATCGAACGCGCGCAAGGTCGCGCGCCAGCCGCTGCCAGAACACCTGCCACGCGAGGACAATATCATCGAGCCGCCGGACCAGGCCTGTTCCGAGTGCGGCGGAAAGCTCAAGCCATTGGGCGAGGATGTGTCCGAGCAGCTCGAGATCATCGATTCGGCCTTCAAGGTGATTCGCCATATACGGGCGCAAGAAGGCTTGCGCCTGCTGCGACCACATCGTGCAGGCGCCAGCGCCGAGCCGCCCGATCGAACGCGGCATCGCCGGACCAGGGCTGCTGGCGCACATACTCGTCTCCAAGTTCGCCGACCACCAGCCACTGTACCGCCAGTCCGCCATTTATGCGCGTGACGGCGTCGAGCTTGACCGCTCGACGATGGCGCGCTGGGTCGGTGCGTGCGGAACGCTGATGCGGCCACTGGTCGACGCACTGCAGCGCTACGTGCTCCAGCCTGGCAAGGTTCATTCGGATGACACGCCGATGCCTGTGCTTGCGCCAGGAAATGGCCAAACCAAGACAGCACGCCTGTGGGTCTATGTGCGCGATGATAGGCGCTCCGGTTCGACTGCTGCGCCGGCCGCATGGTTCGCCTATACGCCCAATCGCCAGGGCCAGCACCCACAGTCGCACCTGGCCAACTTCAGCGGCGTTCTGCAGGCGGATGCGTTTCCGGGCTACGATAAAATCTTCGCCGATGGTCGCGTGCGCGAAGCGGCATGCATGGCTCATGCGCGCCGCAAGATCCATGATCTGCACGTGCGCAAGGCCACCGTAACAACGACCGAGGCGTTGCGGCGAATCGGCGAACTCTATGCGATCGAAGAACAACTTCGCGGCCAGCAGCCGGATCAGCGGAAACGAATACGGCAGGCGCAAGCGCGGCCTTTGCTCGATGACTTTGAAGTCTGGTTGCGTGCCCGGCTGCTCACGCTGTCGACGCAGTCGGACACCACGAAGGCAATCAACTACATGCTCAATCAGTGGCAGGCGCTGGTGTACTACTGTGATGACGGGGTGGCCGAAATCGACAACAATATCGCCGAAAACGCGTTGCGGACTTGCTGCCTTGGCCGTAAGAACTTCCTGTTCCTGGGCGCCGACAGCGGCGGCGAGCGCGCCGCCACGATGTACTCGCTGATCGTCAGCGCCAAACTTAATGGCATCGATCCGCAGGCTTACCTACGCCATGTGCTGACCCACATTGCCGACTACCCGGTCAACCGGGTCGCCGATCTGCTGCCATGGAACGCGGCTGACCAATTGCGCCTGTCTCCAACCTGAGACAACGGCGCTTGCGCTAAACTGGCGACATGGATACCCGCCTTCTTGACGCCTTGCGCAATGCTCCCAGCCTCGACCTCTACGAACTGAGTCTGGCAATTAGCCAGATGCTTACCGACCCGCGCCGCATTCTTGAAGTCCGGCGCCATCTGCATCTCGGTGCCCAAGTTATGTATTTCGACCATCGTCGCGGCACGCTCGCGCCAGGTCGCATATTGCAACTGCAGCCTACCAGCGCGACCGTCCAAGACGACATCACGCGTACCCACTGGAAACTTCCCTATGCGGCCATCGTCGCCGATCCTGCCCAGCGCGCCGAACAAGCGCCGCAGGTTCCGCCCAAGCGTGCCGACCGGGCCACGTTCAAGCTCGGCGACATGGTCAGTTTCACCGACAAGCACTTGCGCGAACGGATCGGCACCATCGTTCGGATGAACACCAAGACCTATTCTCTACTCTGCGATGGCGAACAATGGAGAGTCTCGCCTGGACTGCTGCGCAAGATCATCGACCTTTAAGCACCGCCCGAATCACCGATAAACAGATTGGCCTTCGTCAGAAAAGTCAATGACGGTACTGGCGTCACGCTTACGTCTGATGATACCGATGATTTCAAATGTAAATCCCACACGTTAGCTCCTTGAGTACGAAAGTGGGTATTGCGCCGGCGCTACTGGGCGCATCAATGGCCTCCTGTGTCGATTTTACAAGTGGCGGTTGCCAGTTGGGGCAGGCCTTCTTGTGTCCTGTCACAAAGCTCATTCATGCGTGCCATGTCGGCCTTGGAGACGAGACAATGTGCGCTTAGGTCTGCTGCCGTCTCCAGTAGTTCAACTAAAACGCGAGTGTTCGGCGCAATCACGACTTGCAACGTGCAGCCAACTGGCGCGTCGCCTGGTGCAGCGGGCAGAAAGTTGGCAGCGGGGGCGCCGCAACGAAAACACCGCGTGTATCTCTCAAGCGTTGTCGGGTTTCCTCCGAAATCGGCCTGTGCCTCAAGGCTCAGAGCCGCAAAATATTCGTTGAAATCAGTGACTGCGGCGATGGCGTCGGCCTCAGAAATGCCGGCATGAACCCATCCGCACTTAGGACACTTAAACTCGCCCAAATTCTTCATCTGACTCCCCGTCCGAAATTCGCGAGCATCACGGTCCGCAGCCTGTCTCGCGCCTCCGCACCTCGCAGGCCAATGCAGCCATCGGTCAACACGAGCCTGTCGCGACGCACATCGTGGGGCCATAGAATGTCTTCGTCGTCGATTGCTATCCAGCGGCCCGGTCGGCGCCATTCGACATGAGTGGCGACGATTGCGGATTTGTTCATCCGCCAGTAGTCCTCGTTCGAAAAACCTATCGTTCGGGTCAAGCCATTGCGCGTCGTTACCTCGCGCTTGACCTTGGTGGTTAGGTCCTCGTACGTGTGGCCAATCACGCGCGCAGCGAGTGATGGGCCGAGGAGCTCAAGCACTGACGCCGGGCCATGTGCCCAGGGTTGCGTCGATGTCAGGACAATTTTCACGTCCGGCCAGTTTTGCAATGCCCGCTCGAGGACTGGCACGCTTTCGTATTTTGAATGTCCATCCGACCAGGGCGAACGCCCATACAGGAGACTGTAGGTAGACTCGCTTGGGTGCAATACGCCCGAAATCCCGAGGTAGATTGTGGGAGCAGTTGTGAGGTCGTCGCTCATGGGTATTCATCTTCGGGGCGTGGATGGTTGAGCATGTCTTTCAACATGCAACTGAATCCCAGTGTGTCCCATGGCTCGTCACGCGCGATTTTGTGCGCAATGTACGCTCGAATTTCAGCGTCTTGCTCCCGCGATATCGGCAGTCCTCGAAATGGCTCAAATTCGTCAGTCGCCATTTGCAGCCTCCGGTATTGGCCACCCCAACAGCTTCGCGGTCTCGCGAATGACCCACCTGGCTTCGTCTCCACTGACCCACCCTGATTCAATAAGGCGCGTCAGGTACTGGTCAAGTATGTCTGCCTCCGGCATGTGCGCGCGCTTGCCCGCTTTGGTTTCAATGCAGCTCGTTACGAATTGCGGCACGTATTGCATGCAGTGCTGCCAGCGGTCATAGAGTTCGGGTGGCGAGCAGCCGGGGCTGTAGAAGCGGCCCTGGTATTCGATGGCCAGGATTTTTGCCTGCGCCCCAGGCACTGCACCCATTTGCCGCGGACGAGGGAAATTGTCTGGGACGGTGAAGTCAGTCAATTTCGTTGTTGATGTCATTGGGTAGGTCCGTGGGAGATGGCTTCGGGCGATGATTGGTCAATTCGAGCTAGCGACTTCTCCAATTCGAGGTTCTCTGGGAAGTGGTCGCGAAAGAGGTCGCCTCTCGCTTTGCGGTCGATGTCATAACCAATTATTCGTGAGACCAACTCCTTACGAACAATGTCGTCCAACTCACACGCCAGGGCTTCGAACAACGAGGCGCGGTTCTTGCAAAAGTATGCGAGGCGGTCAACTTCTTGGGCCATCAGCAGTTCTAGGAATGAGTTCATCACATTGAAAAGCTCATCATCCTCCTCCGGATTTAGGACGCCATCTTCGTGCTTTGCTACTTCGCGGCACCACGAGATTAGTGATTCGATTAGCCAGCGACTCGGCATTAAATTCTTGCCGATGCGGCCATTGAGCTCAGCCTTAAGGATTGAGAGGGACATTGGAGGTCTACGAATCTGATTTCTGAAGAAGGAATGACTAACTATAGTTAATAGACTAGCATAGAATTTGTCTCCATGCTACCGCCGCTATGAGTAGTCAAAACAAACTTGCCCGTGCTCGTGAGCGCATTGCATACAATCTTCGCGACCTTCGACTGAAGAGCGGTCTTCCACAGGACACTTTGTCGGCGAATGCGGGGATTTCGCAGACGTTCTTTTCGCAGGTCGAGACAGGGAAGAGGAATATTTCGGTCGATACCCTTGAGCGGATAGCTGATGCGCTCGGAGTCGATGTCGTCGACCTCTTGCAGCCGTTACCGGTATGACGGTCACACGTTATTACGTCACACGTTAGGACAGTCATCCTTACTTACACGTTTGCGCGCAGTTCGGCGTTGCGTTGAGAGCTCCACGGTGGCGTTGATTGCCCCTTAGCGCCCGCCGTCACGCCACTGGGCTAAAGTTTTTGCGCTTCTTTACCTATTTGAAAATCCGGAGAATTCAGTGAACTCATTGGTTGGAGGGGCGGTCTATAGCTGCGACCTCGATGGTTGGAAGGTGTCATGGGAAAGCCAAAGTGGATACCGTCACTGGTGTCACCAGGAGAATCCAGCTTTTGCCAAGAATCTACTTGTGGTCATGTTCAATCCTGGAAGTTTGAGCGGCGATGGTAGCAATCTTAGAAGAGACACGACCCTAAGAATTCTTCGTGAGGTATGCGAGCCAGCCGGCGTCAATCCATTTGTCGTGAATCTCTTCGACTACGCTAGCCCGTCACCAGACGAACTGTTTTCAAATTGGTCCGAACGCGATGGCCGCGGCCTTGTCTTTGCAGCGCTAGATGAAGCGAGGTTCTCTGCTGTCATCATGGCTTATGGGGACTATGAAAATAGGGGCGAGCGTGACAATGAAATCAAGGAACGCGTTGCGATGGTCCGCTCGTTTTTCTCAACCTTGAAAGAAATTGTCTTACCAAGAAATGGAAGTGGAACACCCAAACACCCAATGACTTGGCAGCGGCAGAAGCTCAAATCAACGATTTCAAGCTTGTTGTCTGACGGTCTCGCTCACGATTAGACCGGCGGACCCTCAGACCAGCGGACCCTCAGACCAGCGGACCGGCGGACCCTCAGACCAGCGGACCGGCGGACCCTCAGACCAGCGGACCGGCGGACCGGCGGACCAGCGGACCAGCGGACCAGCACATCGTAATACTCGCATTGCTCGCAAACATGCTACAGCACCGTGTTGACAGGTTGGCGTTGAGCGCGAGGCACCCCAAAGGAAAAATGCCACGATGGCGACCTGGGTCGCGACCGTGGCATCAGAATAATTGAATCAGATTTCAGGACCTTTTTCCTGGTCTCAGTCGCTCGAGCTTGTCGACGGCCGCAATCACTTCTTCGCCGCTGTAGCCGCTGATTGCGTGAATCGCTGCCCGGCAGATATCGCTTGCCGAGAATATCGGGCCACCAGGAACAGCTGCGGCTGCTTTTCGTAGTGCCTCCAACATTTCGTAGTCGGTCTCGGACATCGAGAAAGTGTGACGTACGACCAGTGTTCTTGAGGGCGTCGGTTGCTCTGCCTGGCGCTGCTTTTCCGCCGCGGCGTCCAAGGTTGAAAGCACAGAGTCAGCCTTTCCGAATCGGTCTTTGTCGGCATTGTCCTGCGCCTTGATGCCGGCCCCAATGCTGGCCTTGAAATCCTTCTTAGTCATGGTGACCTCCGAGTATCGCGAGTACCTCATCGACGAGCGCGCTCACTTCGATTGCCGCCGCGCGCGCATCTCTCCCCAGAGCGGTGACGGTCGTGCCGGCCAGGATGGCCTCTTGGTAGGCCGTTCGATGTGCCATGCGTGACCTCAACAGTGGAACGTCAAAACTCGCGAGCTCGTCGAGGGCGGCCCTGGACAGGGAAGTTCGCTGAACCTTTGTCGCCAAGAGCACTGCCTTCAATCCCGGATTAATGAGCTGAATGCGTTCAATCAGCGCCAACGTGGCTCGGCATGACCAGAGGTCGGCCGGCGCCGGAGGAACTGGAACGATAACCAAATCCGCGATGAGCAGAGCGGAATGCGACGTTATGGCGTCGACCGACGGCGGACAGTCAATCACGATGAAGTCATAATTCTCGAGTTGCCGTTGGATTTCGCGGTGCATCTTGCCGGCGTATGAAGCCATGCCGATGACTGTGGCCGGGAAAGGCTTGTTGTCGGGCGCTGTACGTGCCCACGCAACTGCTGTTTCCTGGGCATCCGCATCGACGACTAGGACTCTGCTTCCACGTATTCCCAGGCTTTTTGGGTTTCCGAGCTCGCCCGATAGGCTCATCGAGACGCATGTTTTTGAACTTCCTCCCTTTTGGTTCGAGACTGCGATAATCTTTGCTGTCAAAATTTACTCCCTTCAAATTGTTGTCCGATGTTGGCCGCTGCCTCGTTCAAGAGGCAGCGGCCGATGTGCCTGTGCTATGTGTAGTGACTGACAATGCAGATGGCGCGTTTGGAGCAACCACCGTTCACACGGGCATACGGAGTGAAGGGATAACGGTTTATATTTTTACGGCGCGGAAGGGAGAGCGAGCCACTGGGAAAATGGTGCGGTGATGGGGCCGCAAGACAGCGAGAGGGCGGCGGTGGTCTGGACATGAAAACAGCCCTCCGAAGAAGGCTGTGAATCATGAATTGGCGCTCTTTTCGGTACCAGCAATCTAGCTGGCCAGAAACCTTAGGCTTTAGCGAAAGCGGCTTCGGCAGCAGCCATAGCGGCATTAAAGCCACTTCGGGCACCACGAGAGCGTCCATCTGCTTCAGCTTCAAATAGAACCGACACACCTTTGTGAGCGACTGTACGATAGCTTTCCGGCTTCATAGACGGTGGAAGCATCACGACGCGCAACATTTGGAAGTGCCCGTACTTCCGCCCACCGTAGCGTGCAGCAGATTCGGAAATGACTACG
>Ga0207975_100450_pt1 | contig 20932 bp, 13 predicted proteins | sample LakWasMe91_HOW11_2_FD_183913 | JGI IMG/M metagenome (GOLD analysis project Ga0207975, IMG submission 183913) | Freshwater sediment methanotrophic microbial communities from Lake Washington under simulated oxygen tension - Sediment Metagenome... | ecosystem: Environmental > Aquatic > Freshwater >...
CATCTCGGCTTTGTCAGCGGCGCTGATATCAAGGTGCGCGATGGCAGTCGAGGGGAAGGAGCGCAGGTAGTGCGGCATCAGCACGTCGAGCAGCAATTCGGTAAATTGCGGGTAGTCGTCGTCCAGCCGTTTCGACATGCGCGCGGCAATCAGGGCGAATGCTTCGATCATGCGCTCGACGTGCGGATCACCGCTCATGTCGCCGCTCATGTGCAGGTTGCTGGCTATCCTTGGATAGTTCGCCGCGTAGTCGCGGCTGAGGGCCCGAAATGCGACCAGCTCACGTTCGAAGTAGGGAAGCAGCTGATCCGTCGTCATGCCGTTTCAGCCTGCGTTATTGCGCCTGGAGTCTGAATCGAATATTGCTGGGTTGCGGAGTCGAGCTGGGCGTCGAACTGAACCGGCTCGCTCGCCGCCTGGGTCTGCAACATGGCGGAAATGACAAGGTCGACCCGGTAGGTGGAGCCGGGCGCGATGCGCAATGACGCGCTGACATTGCTGAGCCGCGGTTCGTGCCGCTCGATCGCTACCTTCACGGCCGCGCAGATCGTGTCCCGGTCAACGCTGCTGCCAAGGCACAGGTGCGAAAAATCGCTCAAGCCATAATTCAGGATGGAGTTGCTGCATTCTGGATAGCCGGCGAGGGCTTCGCACGGAATGGCGGTGCGGGTATTGAGCAGCGCCTCCAGGTCACGCGCGATGCCACTCTTGAACTGCGCGAGGGTCAGGTCGATGCCGTGGCCGGCGTGCGTGTGTTCGCCGGGGTCGTACAGAAGGCGGTCGAGAAAGCCAGCCGTAAACAAGTGCACCATGGAGACCTCCATGCGATGTCGTGCAGCCGAATGTGTGTGCACGGAAACGCCATTATTGTTCCCTGTGCTATTCGGCAATTTGCGTTTGCGCAAGTGATTAAAGCGCGGTCGTGGCGGGCGTGCGGCACAGACCGTGTTTAATCGTCCACAGCAACGCTAGGGTATCGCTAGGGTTTCTGCTATCCTGCCTCGGATTTCCTGCAAGCACGAACCACCGCTTTCCTATCTCCCCTTCTTTAATTTCTCATGGTTACCACTGCTTCCTTTTACGCCGACCAGCGCAGCCGTGCCCTTTCCGGGCAGGGTTATGACGGCGTGGTGCGCGTTTCTTCCGGTGGCTACTTCGGCACCGGGGTGCTGCTTTACGGCGGACAGGCCGTGCTGACGGCAGCGCACTTGTTCGCGAATTCGGCGGCCGCCGCCAGCGTGTATTTTGAAACGTCCAGCGGCGCCCAGACGGTCAGCGCGAGCAGTGTCACCATCCTGTCCGGCTACGAGCCCGGCGCGGCCAATAACGACCTGGCCCTGGTGTGGTTGTCGACTGCCGCGCCGACTACCGCGAACCGGTACGCGCCGTATCGCGGCAGCGATGAAATCGGCCAGACCATGACGTTGGTCGGTTACGGCCTGGCCGGCAGCGGTGACACTGGCACCACAAGCGCCGACCCCGGCGCACCGGTGCGCCTGAAGGGCGCCAACCAGTTCGATGCCGATGCCACCGCGCTCAAGAGCGCGCTTGGCGTCGAGATGGGCTGGACGCCCCTGGCCGGCGGCCAGCTGGTGGCCGATTTCGACAACGGCGCCAGCGCCCAGGATGCGCTGGGACGCCTGATCGCGCATCCTGGCACCGGGCTGGGGCTGGACGAGGGCTTGATCGCGCCCGGCGACAGCGGCGGCCCGGCCTTCATCAATGGCAGCATCGCCGGCATTGCGAGTTATACCGCCAGCTTGCAGAACGGCGCCACGAATCCCGACATCGACGCCGTCTCCAATAGCAGTTTTGGCGAGATCGGCGCGTGGCAGCGGGTGAGCCATTACCAGCAATGGATAGATCAAAGCCTGCGCGCACATTACCTGAACGCGCCAGGCACACCGCAGCAGGTGCAAAAATCGGTCGCCGAAGGCGGCAGCGGCACCACTTACGCCTATTTCCTGCTGCAATTTACCGGCGTGCGCAGCGATCCGTCGCAGCTCCTGAGCGTCGATTACACGACCCGGGACGGCAGCGCCGAGGCCGGCTCGGATTACCTTGCCGCCAAGGGCACGCTGCGCCTCTACCCCGGCGAAGACCAGGCAGTGATCGCGGTCGAGATCATCGGCGACGCCCTGGCCGAAACCGATGAAACTTTCTACCTCGATGTCACCAACCCGGTCGGCGGCAGCTTCGGCCCCGACGTAGTGACGCTGACCGCGATGCGTACCATCGTCAATGACGATGGCGGGATCTGGACCTGAGAGCCAAGGATGCCATGAATACCGAATTGGAGCGTATTACCACCGAATATGTACCGGATGAAGACCGTATCCGGCTGGCCGGGGAGGTGAGCGACGGGACGACCGTTGTCATTTGGCTGACCCAGCGCTTGTTGCAGCGCCTGCTGACGGTGTTGCTGCAAAGGTTAGAACAGCAAAGCGCGCATAACCCGCACGCGGAGTTGCTGCAAGGCTTTGCCCAGCAAGCGGCCCGCGCCGAACTGACGTCACAGGCGCCGGTACAAGCCGATGACGGTAACGCCCCGTGGCTGGCCCATGCGGTCGATATCGGGCAGTCGGACGTGGGCGTGAGCTTGACCTTCAAAAGCGCCGATGGCGCCAGCGCCAGGCTGCTGCTGTCTGACCAGCACTTGCGCCAATGGCTCAATATCGTCAACGATGTGACCTTGCTGGCGGACTGGCCGCAGCACGTCTGGCCGCAGTGGCTGCGCGACAGCGCTGCGCCTGCGGGGAAAAACATCGTGGTGCATTAAACCACCGGTCGGTCAGATTACCCGCATCTCCAGCTGCTTGCCTAAGGCTTGAAGGGCAGTGGCGATACCATCGAAACCGGATGTCGCGCCGCAGTTCAGTGTGCTGAACGCCCCTTTTTTCATGGTAATATTTTGCGCTAAATCAGGATCCGCAACAGGATTGCGTCCGGCGCTTGCCGCGCGATCATGTTCCAGCCAAGCGATCCTGCAGTCATGCGTCGACAAATGTCAAAACATTATCAAAAAATAAAAATTCGTGTGGCGCGCAACAGAATTATGTGATGAGGATCACATTTTTTGTTGATTCTGAGCGATAATGTCTCGTCTTCAATGCTTGTCTTGGATCAATACGGTCATTTTTGTCCCTTGAATTCCGCAACGCCCCAAGTCGAGTTCGTCGTGGGTCCTTGCACCCTACTGAATCGTTTACGCCACACTCAATGAAAAACCAATTCCTTAAACCGAAAAATGAAATCGAACAGGCGCTAACGGCTTTCAAAAGCACGTTCTTTACTGTCGGTGTATTCAGCGCCATCACCAACATGCTGATGCTGGTGCCATCGATCTACATGCTGCAGATTTACGACCGCGTGCTGGCAAGCGCGAACGAGATCACGCTGGCCATGTTGACCCTCATGATGCTGGGCGCCTACATGCTTATGAGCGCGCTCGAATTGATACGCAGCTTTGTGCTGGTGCGCGTCGGCGCCCGTTTCGACATGGAGCTCAACAAGCGGGTCTACACTGCAGCGTTTGAGCAAAACCTGAAGAAGGCGGGCGGCAACGCCGGCCAGGCCTTGACAGACCTGACCACGATCCGCCAGTTCTTGACTGGTAATGGTGTGTTCGCGTTCTTCGACGCGCCATGGTTTCCGATCTATCTGATCGTAATTTTCTTTTTCAACCCGGGACTTGGCGTGCTGGCCTTGGTCGGCACCATCGTGCTCGTTGTACTCGCCTATATAAATGACCGCGTCTCGCGCAAGCCTTTGTCGGAGGCGAACACGATGTCGATCGCGGCCGGCTCCCTGGCCACCAACAACTTGCGCAACGCCGAAGTGATCGAGGCGATGGGCATGTTGCCAAACCTGCTGGCCCGCTGGTTCAAGCTGCACGGCAAGTTCTTGCACCTGCAAGCCGAGGCAAGCGAAAAAGCGGGCATGGTCGGCGCGGTCACGAAGTTCGTGCAGGTGTCGCTGCAGTCGCTTGTGCTCGGCTATGGTGCGTTGCTCGTTATTGAAGGCAAGATGACCGCCGGCATGATGATCGCGGCTTCCATTCTGGTCGGCCGCGCACTGGCGCCGGTTCAACAGTTAATCGGTGTCTGGAAGTCTTTCAGCACCACACGCAGCGCCTACGACCGTCTGGTCGCCTTGCTGGCTGCAAACCCCGCCCGCAGCGCAGGCATGGAGTTGCCGACGCCTCGGGGTGCACTGTCGGTTGAAGCCGTATCGGCAGCGCCGCCCGGCGTGCAGACCCCGGTCATCAAGGGCTTGAACTTTGCGGTTTCTCCCGGCGACGTGGTGGGCGTGATCGGACCTAGCGGCTCGGGCAAGTCCACCCTGGCGCGCTTGCTGGTCGGCGTGTGGCCGGCGGGCATGGGAAAAGTGCGCCTCGACGGCGCTGATATTTTCCAGTGGAACAAGACCGAGCTGGGGCCGAATATCGGCTACCTGCCACAGGATATCGAGCTGTTTGGCGGTACTGTCGGTGAAAATATCGCCCGCTTCGGCGAGGTCGATTCCGAGAAGGTGGTGTTGGCCGCCCAGCGTGCCGGCGTCCATGACATGATTTTGCATTTGCCGAAAGGTTACGACACAATGCTCGGCGATGGCGGCGCGGGCCTGTCGGGTGGCCAGAAGCAACGCCTTGGCCTGGCACGGGCGATGTACGGCGATCCTTCGATCCTGGTGCTTGACGAGCCCAATTCCAACCTGGACGACGTAGGCGAGCATGCTTTGGTGCAGGCGGTAAACGACCTGCGTAGCCGCGGCAAGACCATCATTCTGATTACACACCGCACCACCGTGATCGGTATCACCAACAAGCTGTTGCTGCTGCGCGACGGGGTGGGCGAGATGTTCGGCCCAACCGACCAGGTACTGGCGGCCTTGCAGCAAAATGCGCAGAAGCAGTTGCAGGCGCAGCAGGCGGCACAACAGACTCAGGCACAGGCTCAGGCTCAGGCACAGGCACAGGCACAGGCACAGGCACAGGCACAGGCGCAGGCGCAGGCGGCCCAGGCCCAGGCACAAGCGGCACAGGCACAGGCGCAGCAGCAGTCGGCGCAAAAGGCAGAAGCTGGCGTTGCCGCTAGTGGCGGTACGGCAGCGGTAACGACGGAACAGGATCAATAACATGAAATTACTCGACACTAAGGCATTGGCGACCGATGTCATCACGCACGATGTTTCGCCCTTGACGGTCAATACAGACGCCCGCGCATACAGCAAGCTGGGCTGGTGGATCGTCCTTGTTGGTGTGTGCGGTTTTTTTCTGTGGGCTTTCCTGGCGCCGCTCGACAAGGGCGTGCCCTTGCAGGGCGCCGTGGCCAAGGAAACCAACCGCAAGGCGGTGCAGCACTTAGCCGGCGGCATGATCGACGAAATCCTGGTCAAGGAAGGCGACAGCGTCAAGGCGGGCCAGGTACTGGTGCGCATGAACGCGGTCCAGGCCAAAGCGCAGTCCGAAATCACCCAAGTGCAATTTTTTAGTGCACGCGCCACCGAGGCGCGCCTGATTGCCGAGCGCGACGGCAAGTCCACGGTGACGTTTCCGAAAGCACTGGAATCGGCCAAGGCAGATCCGCGCGTCGCGTCGAATATCAGCCTGCAAAATCAATTGTTCGCATCGCGGCGCGACGCCTTGCGCAATGAAATGGGTGCGGTCGATGCGAGTGTCGCCGGCCTGAAACTTCAGATCATTGGGATGGAAGCGGCGCGCGACAGCAAGAAGGAGCAGTTGGGCATCCTGAAAGAGCAGCTCGTCAACATGCGTGACCTGGCAAAGGATGGTTATGTTGCCCGCAGCCGCTTGTTGGACCTGGAACGCACTTATTCGCAAATTAACGGATCCTTCTCTGAAGATATCGGCAATATCGGCCGCGCGCGCAGCCAGGTCATCGAACTTGGCTTGAAGCGGGCCCAGCGTTTGCAGGACTTCCAGCGGGAAGTGCGTGCGCAGCTGGCGGAGGTGCAGAAGGAAGCCGATGCGCTCGGCAGCCGCATGGGCGCGGAAAACTTCGTGCTCGCCAATGTGGACGTGAAGGCGCCGGTCGACGGCATCGTGGTCGGCATGAACGTCTTTACGCCGGGCGGCGTCATCCAGCCTGGCTTTCGCATGATGGATGTGGTGCCGATGGCAGATGCGCTGGTCGTCGAAGGCCAGCTCCCTGTCAACCTGGTCGACAAGGTGCGTCCCGGTTTGCCGGTCGAATTCATTTTTTCGGCGTTCAATACAAGCACCACGCCCCACATCGCGGGCGTGATCACGGGCGTGTCCGCTGACCGCCTGGTCGAAGAGCGCTCCGGGGCGCCGTATTACAAGGTGCATGCCCGGGTAACCCCCGAGGGCCTGAAGCTGATCGAGAAGAAGAAACTGGGCGTGCGTCCTGGCATGCCGGTGGAACTGTTCGTCAAGACCGGTGAACGCACCATGATGAACTACCTGCTCAAGCCCGTGTTCGACCGCGCGACAACATCCATGTCGGAGGATTAAGGATGGCGATCGCATTCGAACGGAAACCGAAGTTCCTCGTCAGGGCGATGGCACATGCGGCCGCAGCGGCGTTGCTGCTGCACGCCGGCGGCGCCGCCGCAATCAGCCTGGAGCAGGCATATCAGGCGGCCTTGAAAAACGATCCGACCTACCGCGCCGCGTTCTATGCGAACGAGGGCGGCAAGGAAAACCGTATCCTCGGCCGCGCCAACTTGCTGCCTTCCATTACCGGCGGCTACAGCGCCAACCGCAACCGGGCCGATATCACCGAGCGCCTTTTGACGCGCCACCCGGATTACAACAGCCGATCCGCGAGCATTACCCTACGCCAGGGCATCATTAACCTCGATGCCGTCGCGCGCTACAAACAGGGCGTTGCACAAACCGACGCCGTGGCGGCCCAGTTCGATGCCAAAGGGCAGGAGCTGATCGTGCGGCTGGTCGGCGCCTACATTGAAGCGCTGTTCGCCAACGACCAGCTCGCGCTGGTCGAGGCGCAACGCGACATGTTGCTCGAGCAGTCGAAAGTGAACGAACGCCTGTTCCAGAAAGGCGAGGGCACCAAGACCGACATGCTGGAAACGCAGGCAAGGCTGGACCTGGCCGAAGCCAAGGTGCTCGAGGCCAAGGACACCCAGCTTGCCACAATCAACACCCTGGCCGGGATCATCGGCAGTGAGGTCGGTTCGCTCGACAGTCTGAAGCCGGACTTTCGCGTCAGGCCGGGTGACGCAAGCAGTTTCGAGCAATGGAAAGCGCTCGCGCTCGAACGCAATCCGAACCTGAAGGCCGATACCTACGGCATCGAGGTCGCGCATCAGGAAGTGAACAAGGCGCGCGCGGGTCACCTGCCACGCCTCGATTTCGTGGCCAGCTACTCGAAGAACGATTCGGAAACGATCAACACCCTGAACCAGGAATCGACCAATCGCAGCATCGGCCTGCAATTGAACATTCCGATTTATGCGGGCGGCAGCGTCAGTGCGGCGACCCGCCAGGCGCGGGCGGGCGAGGAACGGGCCAAGGCGGAACTGCAGGCCAAGACCGACAAGATCCTGGTCGACCTGCGCAAGCAATACGATTCGGTGGCCAGCAGCGTGGCGCGCATCGATGCGCTGGTGAAGGCGGTCGACTCGGCCAAGCTGCTGATGAAGGCCACCGAGCAAAGCATCAAGGGCGGGGTGCGTATCAATCTCGACCTGCTCAATGCTCAGGAGCAGCTCTACACCGCCCAGCGCGACCTGGCCCAGGCGCGCTACACCTACCTGCTCGGCACGCTGAACCTGCGCGCATCGGCCGGCACCTTGGCCGCCGACGACGTGCGCGAAGTGGCCAGCAACTTCCGCTAACGCCAGTCACACTCCGGGAATCCCGCGCGCCGGGGTTCCCGCCAGCCCAGCAGCGGCGACGACGCCGGGCTTTTCCGCAGTCGCCGTCCGGCCGTGGGACAGACCCCGATTTCCCGGTGTCGAAAGATCGGGGTCTGTCCCCGATTTCCCAGTGTCGGGAAAACCGAAAATCGGGGTCTGTCCCCGATTTCCCGGTGTCGGGAAAACCAAAATCGGGGTCTGTCCCTCCATCCGGCCGTACCCGATCGCCACGCCGTCAACCGGTATCTTCCTCTTCCTTGACCAGCTTCACGCTCCCTTGCATTTATATCAAATACTATGCTCTTGTATTTTATATAATTTTTATGGGAGGAAAACATTATGGCCGGCAGCACCAAGCCAGTGCAGGAACTGTACATTGCCTACTTCGGCCGTCCGGCTGATGTTGCTGGACTGGAATACTGGAGTGGCATGTTGAATGCGGAGCGCGCGACGATACCGCAGATAGCGCTGGCTTTCGCCAGTTCGGCTGAGTACAAGGAAACGTATTCGGGCAGCAGCTCCCCCTTCATTGTCGCATCCGTTTATCAGCAGCTGTTCGGCCATGCGCCCGATCCCGGCGGCGCCGAATATTGGAATGCGCTGTTGCAACAGGGGGCGATCGGTATCGACAACGTGGTAACCGCGATCGTCGGCGGGGCGCGCGGGACGGACCTGTTCGCTTTCCAGGCCAAAGTCAGTGCCGCGGCGGCGTTCACCGCCGCCCTCGACACACCCGAGGAAACCCTGGCCTACGTGGAAAGCACGCATGGCATTGTCAGCGCCTACATCGCCAGGGTCACGGATGCGGCAACCCTGGCCGCCGCGATCGAGCCGAAGGCCCTGGCTGCCCTGATCGACAGCTTCGGCGACAACTGGAATCCCTCGCTGCCGCCGGTCGGCGCAAGCACGGGCCCCGGAATCGAGCTGATCGGCCTGGCCGACCCGGGCAGCGCCGCGGCTTAAGCGGCGCAGTGCGGGCAGGACACCTCGTACACATACTGCGGCGAGAGCTGCTCACGCGGGGTCACCACCGCGCGGCAGGCGAAACACTGCACCGTCACGGTCGGTTCGAGCTTGGGATTGAGCGCGGTGCGGTAGTCGAACACGAAGCAGTCGCCCGTGTAGTGCGCGCCGCCGACGTCCTCGAAATACTTCAGGATGCCGCCTTCGAGCTGGTACACGTTCTGGTAGCCGATGTTCTGCATATGGATTGCCGCTTTTTCGCAGCGGATGCCGCCGGTGCAGAAGGTCACCACGGTCTTGTCGGCCAGTTCGTCCTTGTGCGCGGCTATCACTTCCGGGAACTCGGTAAACTTGTCGATGCGGTAATCGATGGTGTTGTTGAAGGTGCCCACGTCGACCTCGAATGCATTGCGGGTGTCGACCATCACCACCGGCTTGCCGGCGTCGTCATGGCCCTGATCCAGCCAGCGCTTGAGCGTGGCGGGCGCCACGGCCGGGGCGCGTCCCAGCTCAGGCTTGATCAGCGGCATGCGCATGGTGATGATTTCCTTCTTGATCTTCACCAGCATGCGCTTGTGCGACTGCTCTTCCGACAAGCTTTCCTTGACTTCAATATCGGTGAAGCGCGCATCGCTGCGCAGCCACGCCAGGAAGCGGTCAATGCAGGCGCGCCGGCCTGACAGGAACATGTTGATGCCTTCCGGCGTGAGCAGGATGGTGCCCTTCAATTCGAGTTCCTTGCACAGCGCCTGATACTGCGGGCGCATTTCTTCCGTGTTGTCAAAAGTGACGAATTTATAGGCGGCGATATTCACATACGACGTGGTGGCGTCGGTGGCGGTGCTAGCTTGCATGGATAGAGTGGGGGGAAGAATTTACAGCCGCTATTATAAACGGGCAGCGCAGGGTTCACTGCGAACCGCACCGTCAGCAGCAAGCGGCACAACGGGCCGAGAGCGCCGGGATGTCACTGCAGGCAAGGACGGCACTATAATGAGCATCCACGAGAGAGAGCGCCGCCGATGAAATCGTTGAATATCGCCTACAACCCGAGAATCGATCAGTTGCGCTGGCTGGCCGCTACCTTGGTGTTCCTGTACCACTTCCACGGCGAATGGCGCGGTTTGGGCGGCGCGGCCATCGCCTCGCCGTGGCTGGGATTGGTCACCGAAGGGCATACCGGGGTGGGCCTGTTCTTCACCTTGTCCGGCTTCCTGTTCATGCAGATCGCACTGCACCAGAAAACGATAGTCTACCGCGACTTCATGCGCAACCGCTTCCTGCGCATCTTCCCCCTGTTTTTCACCATCTTCATGGTGGCCACGTCGATCGGGCGCGACAAGTTCCAGCCGCAGGACATTTTCTACCTGCTGGCCACCAACCTTGGCTTTGCCCCCACCTCGATCAGCGTGATCACCGGCGCGGCCTGGTGCATCTCGCTCGAATTCCTGTTCTACGCGATCTTTCCCTTCCTGGCGCGCTTTGCCATGGAGCGCGGGGCGCGCTATTTGCTGAACCTGCTGGCGCTGCTGTTCTTCTTCAAGCTCGCAGCCTTTACCGTCAACGACAAGAGCACGCTGATGTATTTCAGCACCTTCGTCGGCCGCTTCGACCAGTTCCTGATCGGCATGCTGGCCGCGATGCTGTACCAGCGCCACCGGGCTACGCTGCACGGCAACGCGCTCTGGCTGCTGCCGCTCGCCGCAGCGCTGGCCGTGGGCAACAGCGCCTTGCAATCGCAGGTGGCGAGCTTTAGCCCGCAGTCGAGATCGGCATTCTGGATTGTCTGGTCGAGCATGGAGAGCGGCGTATGGGCGTGCGTGATCCTGGCCTGGGTCTCGTTCGAGAAGGCGCTGCCGGCCTGGCTGGAGCGCACGCTGAACCATGGCGGCAAGGTCAGTTTTTCGTTTTATCTGCTGCACATGGCGGTGCTGCATGTGCTGGCGCTGGCCGTGGGCACGGCCAGGATCACTGGCGTGATGTGGCTGGACGGCGCGCTGATGCTGGCAGTGGCATACGCGGCCACCTGGGGCATGGCGACGCTCAGCTACAACACGATCGAGGAACCGTTCCTGCGCATGCGGCGCGGCTATGGCAGTACCAGGCCGGCGGTGCTGGCCTCGGTCGCGTAGACTAAACCGCGCAGCAACTAAGCTGCGCGGCCCGTCATATCTCTACACCTTGAAGTCGTCGAACGCGACGCGCTCTGCGCTCACTTCCAGGTCTTCCAGCAGTTGCCGGGTGGCCGCCAGCATGGCCGGCGGGCCGCACAGGTAGAAGTCGCAGGCGTGCAGTCCGGCATGCTTGCTCAGCAAGGCATCGCGCGCCGCTTCATGCACCAGTCCGCTCATCACGCCTGCCGCATCGCCCTGTTCGTCGGACAGCACCAGTTGCCAGCGGAAGTTGGCATGCTTTGCCGCCAGCGCCGCCATTTCCTCCACATACGGCGCATCGCGCAGGCTGCGCGCGCCGTACCAGAAATGCACCGGCTCGCGCGCGCCGCCTTCGAGCAGCGCGTGGATCATCGCGCGCAGGGGCGCCATGCCGGCGCCGCCGCCGATGAACACCTTCTCGCGCGCGCCGGGCTGGATGGCGAAGTCGCCGAAGGGACCGCTGAAGCGCAGTGCGTCCCCTTCCTGCAGCATGTACAGATAGCTCGCTCCCTTGCCCGGCGGCTGTTGTTGCGGCCCCGGCAGGAAGCGCACCAGCAGCGTCAATTGTCCATCGGCCTGCACGGTCGGCAGCGCCAGCGAGTACGATCTGCGGATCGGCTCGTGGTTGAGCAACTGCCGCGGCAGGTCAAGCACGCTCCAGTCCTCGCGATGGTGATCGGGCATGACGATATGGGACGCCTCGCGCGCATAGTCCGGTATGTGCACCTGGATGTATGCGCCCGGGCGGCATTCCTGGCCCAGCTTCTGCTGAGGCCGGATCGTGATTTCGCGCAGGAATGGCGCGACTGCCTTCACGCTGGTGACCGTGGCCTCGTACTCGGTGGTGAGCGCGGCGGCGTTCGCCACTTCAATCTCAAGGTCGCCGTCGACCGGCAAAGCGCAGGCGAGCCGGTATCCGCTTTCCAGTTTCTGTGCCGACAGGTGGGCCCGGTCCGCGCTGGTCGGGGCCGGCGCCTTGCCGAGCACGCGCACTTCGCACAGCCCGCAGCTCTGTCCGCCCCCGCAATTCGATGGCAATTGCAGAGCGTTGCGTGCCAGCGCGAGAAACACCGTGTCGCCAGCGGGCGCGCTCATCGTGCGCAGCTTGTCGCCGCCGTCCGAATAGACCTTGAGCCGGCCGGCGCGACGCCAAACCTTGGGAATGAACTCAGACAAGCGAAAGCCGCTGATCAGCAGCCAGACGCCGGTCAGTGCAAGCCACAGGCCGCCGATGGCGCACGACACCAGCAGCAGGTTGTTGAAATTGCTGCGCTCCGCGTAGTCCATGATGTGCAGCATCCAGAAGAAATCGAACAGGCGCCAGCTGCTGTTGCGGTGTTCCAGCACTTTCCCGGTCACGGCCGACAGGTACACCGTGGTCTCTTCCGCGTCCGCGAAATCGACGCGCCAGACCTGGCCCTTGTGGGCACGCGCTTCCATCGTGTAGTTAAACAGTTGGGGAGCGGCTGCTGGTGCGCTGCCCGAGTACGATGCCTTGGCAAGCTGCAAGGCCATGGCGCCGTCCACCGTGACCGCCTTGCCGTCGAGTGCCTTGACCATCCAGCTGCCTTTGTCGTCGGCCAGCCGGTAGATCGGTTGATCGAGCAACCAGCCGGTTTCGATGGTTTGCACCGCGCCCGCGCTGTTGGCGAGCACGGTGTCGACGGGCAGGGCTGCGGCCGGCCATTGCGGCGCCGCGGCAGGCTTGATGCGAAATTGCTTGCCGTGCACCTTGTCCGTATCGAGGAAGCTCATCGCGATGCCACCACACAGCCACAGCACAAACTGAATGCCGATCACCAACCCTATCCACTTGTGAATCGTTCGCATCCAGGGAGTCATGCGCGTGTCCTCCGCTTAAAACTGTACAGCAACAACCAGGCTCCGCTCAGGGCGAACAGGAGTCCTGTGACCGCTGCCGTGCGCAGCAAGTTGTTGTTTACGTCGCTGCGCGATTCATAATCCATGATGTGGAACATCCAGACGAAATCGAACCAGCGCCACAGCTCGTGCCGGCGCGCCAGCAATTCCCCGGTGTGGGGTGAATAGTACAAAGTGGTCTTGCCGAGTTCCTCGAAGTGCACGGCCCACATGGGCATGGGGCGGGCGCCGACTTCCTGAGGCGCTTTGGTGATCCATTCGATGTCGCGGATGCTGCCTTCGCCCGTGTAGGCGGCGCTGGCGAGTGTCTTGACCGCATCGCGGCCAAGCGGGCTGATCTTGACGCCGGTGCTGGCGTCGACCAGGGCCGCGCTCTTGCCCTGCCTGATTTCGAACACTTCCTTGTCCAGGATGTTTTTCAGGCGCAGCGAGGTAATGCCCGGATAGAGTTCATTCAATCGGGCCAGTTCAATCCGGTGTCCAGGGCGCTTGAGCGGCTCGCTGGAGACGTGGGCGAGATGATCGCCGTGGATCACTTCGAGGGGAACGACGGTCATGTAGACACCGCTGATCATCCACAGCAGGGCCTGGACGCCGATCACCAGTCCGATCCATTTGTGGGTGCGGCGTACCCAGAAAGATGTTTGCATCCTGTTCTAGTTCCCTGGTTAATTCAAATAAAAAACAACTTGGCGAGCATTCATGCAATGCATGAGTTCCCGCTTTCGCGTCGCTTTCAACACCGTCGTTTCCGCCATTGGCGAAACCGACTTCCCGCGAAGGCGGGAACCCCATTTAGCCGCTGTGACGCGCCGGAATTGGGTTCCCGCTTTCGCGGGAATGACGACTAATAATCCGGCGGCTAATCCATTTAGCCGCTGTGACGCGCTGGAATTGGGTTCCCGCTTTCGCGGGAATGACGACTAATAATCCGGCGGCTAATGCCTTACCCCGCCACCACTTTCGTCGTTCCCGCGAAAGCGGGAACCCCATTTGACCTTCGCTCATCCGATACGCAAAATGTATAAGAAGCCCGCTTTCGCGCTAACCACGCCTAAACAGTCCTGGCTTATGCAAAAAACACCGCGGACGCAGGGTCCGCGGTGCAGATTCGCTTACCAGCGATACCCGAGGCGAGCGTGCCAGCGGCGACCCATCAGGTCATACGTCATGGTGTCGGTGTTGGCGTCCGTGTAGCTTTGGATATACGGCGCCTTGGTGTCGAGCAGGTTGTCGATACCGACGGAGACGTACATCGATTTGTTCACGGCGTACTTCACTTGCACATTATGGTAATCGATGCCCGGTGCGCGCGATCCGATATCGGCCGGGGCGGCATTGATATCGTCGGCCGACCCGATGTACTGGATGTGGTACGAGCCCGACCATTTACCCTGCGCCAGCGTCAGCGCCGTCGACGAGCGCCACTTGGCATAGCTGCCGCGGCCACCGGTGATCTTGCCTGCATATTCGATCATGTCGGCGCCATCGAACGGCAGCACGTCGAAGCGGTTCAGGCGCGAGACGTCGGCGTTCAACGATGCGTTCATGCCGAACAGCTTGAAGTCGTACAGTGCGCCGAAATCGAGTCCCGAGACGCGCTGGCTTGCCGCATTGGCTGGCTGGGAAGACAGGAAATTGATGTCGCCAGTGGCCGGCTCGCGCGTGAAGCTCGATGGCTTGCAGAACAGGTGCGCCATGCCCGGCGTGTTGTAGCAGACCGACAGCTTGGTCGAACCTGCAACGCTCTGGATCGCGTTGGTCAGCTCGATGTTGTAGTAGTCGAGCGTCAGGGTCAGGTTCTTCGACGGCGCCCATACCGCGCCAACGGTCACCGTGCGTGCATCTTCCGGCTCGAGCTTGGGATTGCCGCCGGCGGTGGTCAGTATCGTATTGCCAAGCTGTTTATAGCCAACCGGAACGCGCGAAGCCTGGCAGTTCTGATACACGATCGAACTGGCCGGCAGGCTGCTCCAGCCGCTGCATGGGTCCGACGTCGTCAGGTTGCCTTCGGATACGCCACCGAACAGTTCGGGGACGTTGGGAACGCGGAACGCCGACGAGGAGTTGGCGCGTATCTTCAGCGATGGAATCACCTGCCAGTCCAGGCCAAGCTTGTAGGTGCTTTTCGCGCCGAACAGGCTGTAGTCGGAGTAACGTACGGCGGTGTTGAAGTGCAGCGACTCGACCAGCGGCTTGCCCTTGAGCAGCGGTATGGCGAGCTCGGCGAACACTTCGCGCGCATCGTATTCGCCCGCAATCGGATCCTGGCGATTGCTGTTGGCAATGCCCATCACCGTCAGGCTGTCCGGGTCGCGCCAGCCGGCTTCGCGCCGGAACTCGACGCCCGAGGCGAAGCCGACGGAACCGGCCGGCAGCTCGAACAACTGCCCGCTGATATTGGCCGTGGCGCTCTTCTGGTCGTTCCCGCCGGTATCGCGCGAGGTGCCCAGGATGTACTTCAGCACGGCCGGGGTCAGATTGCCATATCCCAGGTAGTTGCCGCACGGCGCAGCGCCAGGTCCGGTGCCGCACTTGGTCTGGTCCAGGGTCTGGTCCACGCGATCGAGGTTGGCGATGTTGGTCATGCCGTCGGTGCCGGTATTGCGGCCCCAGTTCAGCGCGGCGGACCAGTCCCAGTTTTGGCCGAGAACGCCTTTCAGTCCGGTCACGACACGGAACGTATTGGTCTCCTGGAAGAAGGTGCGCGGGCCGGCTTCCTGCAGGCGGCGCCGTTCCAGGGTCAGGTCCTGTCCGGTCGGGTTGGTCGGATCGCTTTTCGAGATGCGGATCGGACGGTACACGCCGAGCGAGCCGGCGGTGGCCAATTGGTTCGACTGGCGGTTCACGAACAGCAGTTCGGTGAACAGTTGCGTGTTGTCGCTCAGGTGGGCCGTGCCGAACGCGCTCAGGCCGATCCGCTTGATCGGGTTGACCGCGTTCAGGTAGGGATTGCCGTTGAAGTTGTGCTTGGCCGCGGAGTAGGTTTCATAAGCGCGGGGGTCGCCCGCCGGGTCCTGGTTGAAATTGACACGGCGCCCGTCGGCCAGGCGCGCGCGCCCGCCGATGGTGGCCGAACTTCCCGCGCATTTGAGCACGCCGTCCGATTCGGCCAGCCCGCAGGGCGCGCGGGAGGCCATGTTCACTTCGCCGCTTTCCGAATAATTAATTGCGGTCATCAGCGAGCCGCGCTCCGAACGCGTGCCCCAGGCCAGGTCCACTGCGCGTTCCTCGCCGTCGCCGCGTGTGGTCTTTCCGTAGCGCACGCCGGCTTCGACGCCATCGATGCCTTTCTTGGTGATGATGTTGACCACGCCGGCAACCGCGTCGGCGCCGTAGATGGCCGAAGCGCCATCCTTGAGCACCTCGACGCGCTCGATCAGGGCGACCGGGATCATGTTCAGGTCGACCGAGCTGTTCGCGCCGGTGCCGCCATTGACGATGCGCCGGCCGTTCAGCAGCACCAGGGTGCGGTCGATGCCCAGGCCGCGCAGGTTCACCTGGGCGGTGCCGTAGCCGTTTCCGGTCCAGTAGGCGCTGGTCTGGCTGCCGGCGCCGCCTGCCGAGGCCGGCAGACGCTGAAGCAGCGTTTCCACGGAAATTGCGCCGGAACGCTGGATGGCATCGGCATTGATCACGGTAACGGGACCGACGCCGGAAATCTGTTCCTGCTGAAGGTTGATGCGGCTGCCGGTAACCTGGACCCGCTCCATCGGTGCCGCTGGTTGTTGTGCTTGCGCATTATTGCTGAGCAGCAAAATACCGATCGCCGTTGCTGTTGGGATGTTCTTAAATGACATTGACGCTCCTGTTGATAGTTCACTCGTTTGCACTGCCGTTTATTACTTGTCTATACAAATTGTTCAGCAAAATTACGCTAAACATTGTGCGATGTCAACGCGCGAATCTCTTTTGTGTAAACCCTCAAATCTGTACAAAATTCAGTATTACCGTTGGCGAAAGAATTTCCCACTGTTTATGGGCGTTTAAAGCAGCTTATGTTGCTGTGGTGCGAAGAAGGAGGAAATTCCCTGCGGAAGCCTTGTCGGCCTGCTAACGCCTTTCAGCAACAGTTTGGGTGGCGGCGGGGAGGGCGGGCGGGACGGTGGAACGATCTCCAAACTTGCCGCCAAGCTCGTCCGGCGCGGCCGCGGCGCGGTAAAATAGCCGCTCTTTGCACAGCAGGCGAATCAAGACATGAGTATCGATGTAGCGGAAGTTGGTAATGCAGCGCAAGGCTCGCCCAGCCAGCCGGCGGACCCGGCGTTTGTCCACCTGCGCGTGCACTCGGAGTTCTCGATCGTCGACGGCCTGGTGCGCATCGACGACGTGGTGGCCGCCGCCGCCAAGGACCGCCAGCCCGCGCTCGCCATCACCGATCTGGCCAACCTGTTCGGCATGGTCAAGTTCTACAAGGAGGCGCGCGGCAAGGGCATCAAGCCGGTGATCGGCGTGGACGCCTGGATCTCGAACGACGATAACCGCGACAAACCGTCGCGCCTGCTGCTGCTGGCCAAGAACCGCATGGGTTACCTGCAGCTGTGCGAACTGCTTTCGCAAGCATGGCTGACCAACCAGCACAAGGGGCGCGCCGAGATCCGCCCGGAGTGGCTGGAGGCGCTGGCCACCAGCACATCGGGCCTGAACCCCGGCGAAAGCCAGGCCAACGGCCTGATCGTGCTCTCCGGGGCCCATTTCGGCGATGTCGGCACCGCCATCGAGAACGGCAACCTGGCGCTGGCCGAACGCTGCGCGCAGCGCTGGGCCGCCATCTTCCCCGGCCATTTCTACATTGAGGTGCAGCGCGCCGGCCAGCCGAACCAGGAGGCGCAGGTGCGCCACGCGGTCGCGCTGGCGGCCAAGCTTGGCCTGCCGGTGGTCGCCACCCACCCGATCCAGTTCCTGTCGAAGGACGAATTCATCGCGCACGAAGCGCGCACCTGTATCGCGGAAGGCGAGATGCTGGCCAACGCCAAGCGGGTCAAGCGCTTCAACGAAGAGATGCGCTTCAAGTCGCAGGCCGAGATGGCTGAACTGTTCGCCGACATGCCGGCCGCGCTGGCCAACTCGGTTCAAATCGCCAAGCGCTGCAACGTCGTGCTCACGCTCGGCAAGCCGCAACTGCCGAACTTCCCGACCCCGCCCGGCATGACGATCGACGAATTCCTGGTCGCCGAATCGAAGGCGGGCCTGGAGCAGCGCCTGATCCACCTGTATCCGGACCCGGCCAAGCGCGAAGCCGAGCGGCCTCGCTACGAGGCGCGCCTCAAGTTCGAGACCGATACGATCTGCAACATGAAGTTCCCGGGCTACTTCCTGATCGTGGCCGAATTCATCAAGTGGGCCAAGGAAAACGGCGTGCCGGTCGGGCCGGGCCGCGGTTCGGGCGCAGGTTCCTTGGTCGCTTATTCGCTGCTCATTACCGACCTCGATCCGCTGCGCTACAACCTGCTGTTCGAGCGCTTCCTCAATCCAGAGCGGGTATCGATGCCCGACTTCGACATCGACTTCTGCCAGGAAGGGCGCGACCGCGTGATCCAGCACGTGAAGGACCTGTACGGCAAGGAGGCGGTTTCGCAGATCGCCACCTTCGGTACCATGGCCGCCAAGGGCGCGATCCGCGACGTTGGCCGCGTGCTCGATTTCGGCTACAACTTCTGCGACGGCATCTCGAAGCTGATCCCGTTCAAGCCCGGCAAGCCGGTCACCATCGCCGACGCGATCGAAGAAGAGCCGATGCTCAAGGAGCGCCTCGAAAACGAGGACGAAGTCAAACAGCTGCTCGAACTGGCGCAACAGGTCGAAGGCATCGCCCGCAACATCGGCATGCACGCCGGCGGCGTGCTGATCGCCCCCGGCAAGCTGACCGACTTCTGCCCGCTCTACACGCAAGGCGGCGACTCCGGCGTGGTGTCGCAGTACGACAAGGACGACGTGGAAGCGGTCGGCCTGGTCAAGTTCGACTTTTTGGGACTGACCACGCTCACCATCCTCGACCGCGCGGTGCGCTACATCAAGCAGCTCGACCCGGCCAACGCCGACTTCGACCTGACGCGCCTGCCGCTCAACGACAAGGCCTCCTACGACCTGCTGACCAAGGCCAAGACGGTCGCGATCTTCCAGCTCGAGTCGCGCGGCATGCAAGGCATGCTCAAGGACGCGCGGCCCGACCGTTTCGAGGACATCATCGCACTGGTGGCGCTGTACCGGCCGGGCCCGATGGACCTGATTCCCGACTTCTGCAAACGCAAGCACGGCGAAAAATTCGACTACCCCGACCCGCGCACCGAGTCGATCCTGTCCGAGACCTACGGCATCATGGTCTACCAGGAGCAGGTGATGCAGATGGCGCAGATCGTCGGCGGCTACTCGCTGGGCGGTGCCGACATGCTGCGTCGCGCGATGGGCAAGAAAAAGGCCGAAGAGATGGCCGAGCACCGCGAGATTTTCCGCGCCGGCGCCGCCAAGGACGGCCTGTCGGCGGAAAAGGCCGACGAGATTTTCGATTTGATGGAGAAGTTCGCAGGCTACGGCTTCAACAAGTCGCACGCCGCCGCCTACGCGCTGCTGTCGTATCACACCGCCTACCTCAAGGCGCACCATACGGCCGCCTTCATGGCGGCCAACTTGTCGCTCGCGATGGACGACACCGACAAGATCAAGATCCTGGTGGAAGACTCGCTCGACGTATGCGGCCTGACCCTGCTGCCGCCCGACATCAACCATTCCGATTACCGCTTCACGCCCGAAGGGGCGCCGCCGTCGGTCAGCGGCAAGCGCGTCACCAACATTCGCTACGGACTCGGTGCGGTCAAGGGATCCGGGCAGGGCGCGATCGAAGCGATCATCGCCGCGCGCACCAGCGGCGGGCCGTTCACCGACCTGTTCGATTTCTGCAAGCGGGTCGACCGCAAGCAGATCAACCGGCGCACGATCGAATCGCTGATCCGGGCCGGCGCCTTCGACTGCTTCAGGATCGACCGCGCGATTTTGCTCGCGTCGGTCGCGTTTGCGAGCGAGTGCGCAGAGCAGGCGCACGCCTCGGCCAACCAGGTCAGCCTGTTCGGCGGAGACGACAGCGATATGGTCGCGCCGCCCGAATACGTCAAGGCCACGCCATGGACCGACCGCCAGCGGCTGGCCGAAGAAAAAATCGCGCTGGGCTTTTACCTGTCAGGGCACATGTTCGACTCGTACGCGACGGAGGCAAGGCGATTCGCGCGCACCAAGCTGACCGATCTCGATCCATCGCGCGAGCCGCGCATGATGTGCGGCGTGATCACCGGCGTGCGTACCCAGATGACCCAGCGCGGCAAGATCCTGATCGTTTCGCTCGACGACAAGACCGCGGTGGTGGAAGTGACCGTGTACAGCGAAGTTTTCGAGGCGAACAAGAACGTTTTCAAGGAAGACGAATTCCTCGCGGTGGTAGGCAAGGTATCGGAAGACCGCTTCAACGGCGGGCTGCGCATCACGGCCGAGAAAGTGTACGACATCATTGGCTCGCGCGTGCAGTACGGACGCCAGCTGGGCTTGTATTTGCCGGCCACGGTGCCGTCCTCGAAGATTGCCGAAGTGCTGCAGCCGTATCGCGCGCAAGCCGGGCTGCCGGTATCGATGCGGGTCAAGCCGCAAGGGGTGGACTGCACGCTGCAGTTTGGCGACGAATGGAGGGTGGCGCCATCGGATGCGCTGACGCTCGCGCTCGAACAAGTACTGGGCGCGCAAGAGGTCGCGGTCGAATACTAAGCTGAAAAACCACCTTCGTCGTTCCCGCCATTGGCGAAACCGACTTCCCGCGAAGGCGCATTGCGGCCCCGAATAAAACCGTTGAAATTTGCACGTCATTCCCGCGAAGGCGCATTGCGGCCCCGAATAAAACCGTTGAAATTTGCACGTCATTCCCGCGAAGGCGCATTGCGGCCCCGAATAAAGCCGTTGAAATTTGCACGTCATTCCCGCGAAGGCGCATTGCGGCCCCGAATAAAGCCGTTGAAATTTGCACGTCATTCCCGCGAAGGCGCATTGCGGCCCCGAATAAAACCGTTGAAATTTGCACGTCATTCCCG
>Ga0207975_100468_pt1 | contig 20215 bp, 20 predicted proteins | sample LakWasMe91_HOW11_2_FD_183913 | JGI IMG/M metagenome (GOLD analysis project Ga0207975, IMG submission 183913) | Freshwater sediment methanotrophic microbial communities from Lake Washington under simulated oxygen tension - Sediment Metagenome... | ecosystem: Environmental > Aquatic > Freshwater >...
CGCCGCCTTTAACACGCGGACTGCCTTCCTTAGTGGTAAATAATAAAAGTCCCGCAGATTTTCCCAAGCTGTCAGGAACCGGGCGCGCGCAGCTCAGCTCGTTTATTAACAACCCTGAAAAGACTTGCGCCAATTGACGGGCGCTGACAATAACGCCCTCGCCAGGGATAGCCGCCGACGCAGGCGCCGCTGCTACAACGGGAGCAACCTGGGCAATTGAAGCATCCGTAGGAGCTGGCGCTACCGGAGGATTCAGCAATAATTCCAAGCCAAAATTACCTAAATGATTTTGCAGTAACACACTGCCGTCGCCATTTTTTTCCGTACTTAGCAAGGGAAACAGCTGATGCTCCATTTCTGCCTTGTTTGAATTATTCAGAACTGCAACCAACTGCCTCTCAATCGACTTAAGCGGGGTAAACAATTGCTCTTTTTTGTGGCTAGCCTCGCCCATCTGATCCCAGTCAGACTGCGTATTAACCGGCAATCCCATCGACTTCATAGCCACATAATCATCAGGTGCCAGACAATTAGCGAAGTTTTTGCTGCGATAACTTTCTATGACTTTAGGGCGCATTTCTTCACTCTGCGTCTTTTGCCGAGTGATATTGTAGTTGTTCCAATCGCCATTCTTAGCCAGGAAATAGTAAATCACCGCATTGCGGTCAAACTTGTTAAAACCCAAATCCTTCATCACCAGTTTCAATTTCCGGCAATTGCTCTCCACGTCCGGGTAATTATTCCAGTCAGGCTTTAAATTCGGTTTTGCCGGATGTTTCGATTGCTCAATCAATTGCTGAAGATTGATTTCCCCAGCCGCTGATTTTATTGGCGAATAGCCAATTTCTTCGAACGACAAATCGCGTGCATCAGGGATGCCGTCAGCCGTCGTTTTTAACAGCAAAGAAGGCAAAATTTCCGGATAAATCTTTAGTTCGCCCAGCTGCTTGGTATCGGAACCAAATAGATGAAACCCGCCTTCCGCCACATCAAAAACCTTAAACGTCGTCTGATTGAGCGTTCCGGTCTTACCTGCATAAGTCGTAGCCGCCGGTAATGAATGCGACTCCGAACTATGTTTGGCCGATTGATGGGACGCAGGCGTTGTTACTTCCGCCTGCTGATTGCTCTTTACCCACTGCCCGGCAACCTGCCCCATGATCGCAACACCCATGCCGACGCCAGTCAACGCCAGAAAATTACCGGCTGCATTCACATCACCGACCAAGCTCGATACATCCACATCGCTATTAGCGTTCGTGTAAAAGTTATAATCGACCATGGTTTCCCTGCCCGAATCCAGACGTATCCACGGCGTCAGGTAAAGCTTCTTGGCATCGAAGGTAAAATTGCACTTGCCGGTGGTCGCCTGATACAAAAAGCCGGTAGCTTCACGGCTAAATTTAAGCGCCTCGTTACGCACGCTATAAATAAGAGCCGCCGATAAATCGCCTTTTTCATAAGAGGGCGTCATATTGGTACAGCCGCTTTTTAAAACATTGTCGCCTTTAAAATCGAACTCCGAAATCAACCGCACATAATAATCATCGCCATCAATGGATTGAAAACCTTGCAAAGGTTGAAACTGGCTCGCCTGAGTGGAAGGATGATCAACCACAATTTGCCGGGTCGTTGTACATCCGGACAACAGCGTACCGGCAACTAAAATTAATTTTACGGATGAGATAGTGCGAATCGACATGCATTAACCTTGTGCCGTAAGTTAACGGCGAATCTGACTGGGAAAAAACGAAAATAATAGGGCTTTCTCGGAGGCTTTGTCATGTTTTATTTTTATCTAGTCACCCGTAAAGGCATTCGACAACGGCTCCTGCATTGCTCTATCTCCTGCATCCGTACAGCCGTAAAGATGTATTACCAATGCGCAGTTATATCTGCACTTGTTCCGCGAAAAAATTGAAATCAGCGATCTCCCTATAAGGAAGCACTCCCAGCAAAGGCGCATCCACAGCGACTTTTATAGCCTGGATATTCTCGTCCCTGCTTAACAACTCCGGGTCCGTACAAACTGCAATCCAGCCTGCACAATTTACGCCCGACTGTTTTATCGCCTGATGCGTCAATCTTGCATGATTAATACACCCCAACTTGATGGCGACTACCATAATAACCGGCAGCGCCAGCATTTTTGCCAAATCGCTGATAGCTTCCCGCTCATTTAAAGGCGTGTACCAACCTCCGGCGCCTTCAACGACAACGATGTCGGCCAAGACTTTCAACAGTTCGAATTTGACTGACAAATGATCCAGTCTGACCGGGTTTTTTATACCCGCAATATGAGGAGAAACCGGCAGTTCGTAGGCGTAAGGATTGATCAAGTCGTAATCAATCTGCAATGACGCGTTTTCTTGTATCAGCAACGCATCTTCATTTTGCAGCCGCCCGTTCAGCATCAAACAACCGGCGGCAACGGGTTTCATGCCTACAACCGATTTTCCCCGACGTTTAAAGTAACGCATCAGCGCAATCGTCGCCCAGGTTTTGCCGACGTTGGTGTCGGTGCCGGTTATAAAGTAGCCCTTTTCCATTAGCTTGCCGTGACCATAATGGCCTCGTAAGTCGCGGGAATCCGATCGCCGCTTCGATGCCGCTCATAAGCCGCAATCATGCGCTGCATCTGCGTCTTGGTAGTGATATTTTTATTACGCCCGGCAATCATGTTATGCGCGCCGATGTGCTTTAGCTCCTTCATCAGCGCCAAAACCGAACCGTAGCTCGATCTATAAAGCCTGGTTTCAATTTTTATCTCGGTGTAACCCGCCAACTGGAGAAAGTGAGTCAGCTGTTGCTCGCTATAAAATTCATTAACGTGGTTGTAGTCGTCGACATCCGCCCACGCGGCTTTTAATTCCTGTAACGTTTGCGGGCCGAATGTCGAAAAAACCAGCCGACCGCCCGGTTTCAATACCCGTTTAATATCGGTAAAAACGACATCGAGATTGATGCACCACTGCAACGCGAGGTTGGAAAACACGCCATCGACGATTTGCCCGGCAAGCGGCAACTGTTCGGCATCGGCGCATAAATAAGTAACATTCGGCATATCGGCCAGCTTTGTTCGCGTTACCTGCAACATCGGCAACGCCATATCCAGCGCGATAACAAGCTGAGCAAACGCCAATAACTTTGCGGATAAAAAACCGGTGCCGCACCCCAAGTCCAACAGAGGCCCCCTCAGGCTTTCGGTATCGATAGTGCCCAGCAGCGCCTTACCGATAGTGCGCTGTAGCTCGGCAACACCGTCATACGTAACCGAAGCCGCAGCAAACGACTGCCTGATTTTGGCTTTATCTAAATACATTGCTCATCCATAAATCGGGAAATAATCGCCAGCGTCTCCCGGCTGTGCGATAAAAACGGCACATGCCCTGCCCTGTCGATTATATTTAATTCAAGACTTGGTAATAACTGCTGCATTTTTTGACCTACGGCCACGGGAACCAAGGTGTCGAGGCCGCCTAAGATGGCCGAGACAGGAATAGTCAGCCCGGATAAAACCGGCCTCAAATCAGCCTCTTTTAGTATTTTCAATCCGCCCTGCAAGGTATTTTCATCAGGCGCATCGCATTCAAACACGGATTCTTTAAGCGCTTTCAACAGGACTTTCCGATCGGGCATGCCGTTTACCTGCAAGGATAAAAAACGCAGCAAAGTCGCCTGACAGTTTTTATTCAAATGCCCCGCAAAATCATCCAGCAAGCCTGCATCCATGCCCGGCCATTGCTCTGTTTGCGTATACGAGGGATTCCCCGACAACAAAACCAGTGAAGACACCCACTCCGGGTAACGATCGGCTATATCAAGCACCACCGTAGCGCCCATGGACCAGCCCAGCCAGCAAATCCCCCCTTTTTCAAAGAGGGGAGCTTGCCCATTACCCTCTATTTGGCAAGAGGCATACTCATTCCCCCCCTTTGGAAAAGGGAGGCTAGGGGGGATTATATTAACCAACTCATCGCTAATCCGTTCCAACGTAAACGGATCGATTTTTTCGCTACGCCCGTGTCCCGGCAAATCGATACAGGCGACCCGATAATTTTGCGCCAACAGCTTGGCGAACTCGCGCCAGATGCCGGTATGCATCGCCCAGCCATGCACCAGCACAATGGGCTTGCCTTTGCCAAACGTTTCCAGGTGAATTTTTGTCACTTGCGGCCTGCGATAATTTTAGCCAGCGCATCCAGCAACCGGTCGACATGTTGCTCCTCATGCAGCGCAGAAAAAGTCACCCGCAACCTTGCACTGCCTTGAGGCACGGTCGGCGGACGTATCGCGCTAACCAGAAAACCGGCTTTCAATAAAGCGCTGCTTATGTCTACAGCCCTTTGGCTGTCTCCAATCAGGATGGGCTGAATGGCCGACGACGAAGCCATCACCTGTAGTCCGAGCTGCTCGGCGCCCAACCTGAATCGCTCCGACAATATTTTAAGCTTGTCCCGACGCCAGCTTTCTGAGATGACAATTTTTAGGCTTGCCCGCGTCGCCTCGGCAACTGCCGCCGGTAAAGCGGTGGTATAAACATAAGTGCGGGCTTTCTGGATCAGTGTTTCAATCAACACCTCGGAACCCGCGACAAACGCGCCAAAAGTGCCAAAACCTTTACCCAAAGTCCCCATCAATACCGGCACATCGTCCTGACCGAGACCGTAATGTTCAACAATCCCGCCGCCGTATTCTCCGATTACGCCCAGTCCATGCGCATCGTCAACCATCAGCCAGGCACCCTGTTTTTTTGCAGCAGTAGCCAATTCATTAAGAGGAGCAAAATCGCCATCCATGCTGAATACGCCATCGGTCACGATCAATTTGTTGCCTGAGGCTTTTTCCATGTTTGCGCTGAGATCAGCCGCATCGGCATGGGCATAGCGCTTAAATCGTGCTCCGGACAACAAGCCGCCGTCCAACAAGGAAGCATGGTTTAACCGGTCTTCAAACACCGCATCGCCACGCCCTAATAAAGCCGAGATCACACCGATATTGGCCATATAACCCGTAGAAAACAATAATGCCCGGTCGCGTCCGGTAAACGCCGCCAACTCTTCTTCCAAAGCATGATGAGCCGCACTGTGTCCGCAAATCAAATGCGCCGAACCGCTGCCGACGCCGTAGTGATCCGCACCGGTTTTAAACGCATTGAGCACATCGGGGTGATTGGCCAGTCCCAAATAATCATTGCTGCAAAAATTGACGATGTTCCTGCCGTCAATTTCCAGATTAATGCCTTGAGGGGATTCTATAATCCGCCGGGAGCGATATAAGCCCTGTTGGGCAATATCATCAAGCTCGACTGTTAGCTCTGAGAATGGGTGAGCCATTAGGTTTAAGACCCGTGCAAACTGTGAGATAAATCTGTGCTTATCCGTATCATCCGTGTTCCATTATAAAATTGAACAGTTAGCACTCATCAAGCGTAACTTGAACCACCGGAATAGACGCCCAAACGATCAAACAAAGCCAAATCATGGTTAGTCATAGGATTATCGGTAGTCAACAATTTATCACCGTAAAAAATCGAGTTGGCGCCAGCCAAAAAGCACAACGCCTGCATTTCATCGCTCATATTATTGCGACCTGCGGATAGCCTCACACGCGACTTAGGCATCATGATTCTGGCAACGGCTATGGTTCTGATAAAGATGATCGGATCCAGCGACTCCGTGCCCATCAGCGGCGTGCCCTCAACCTGCACCAGCATATTGACCGGCACGCTTTCGGGATGCTTGGGCAGGTTTGCCAGTTCGATCAACAGATTGGCGCGATCGACATCGCTCTCGCCCATGCCGACGATGCCGCCGCAACACACGTTAATCCCGGCATCCCTGACCCGCGCCAGCGTATCCAGACGATCCTGGTAAGTCCGCGTGGTGATGACCTCCGAATAATAGTCTTCAGAGGTGTCCAGATTGTGATTGTAATAATCCAGACCGCCCTCTTTTAATCGGACCGTTTGGGCGTCGGTCAGCATTCCCAAGGTTACGCAGGTTTCCATGCCCAGCGCCTTAACACCCTGAACCATTTCCACGACCCGCTCCACATCCCTGTCTTTAGGCTGCCGCCAAGCCGCCCCCATGCAGAAACGCGATGCGCCTTGATCTTTAGCCAGTTGCGCCGCCTTCAACACTGCATCGACCGGCATTAGCGCCTCGGGTGTCAAATCGGAATCATAGCGGGCGCTTTGCGGGCAATAGCCGCAATCTTCCGAACAAGAGCCGGTCTTAATGCTCAACAGACTACTAATCTGAACTTCATTGGGATCGAAATTTTCCCGATGTACGGTTTGCGCCTTAAAAATCAGGTCATTAAAAGGCAACGCATAAAGCGCTTGCACTTCGTCCAACTGCCAGTCATGGCGAATTGCAGGGTTTGCAGACATTCTGTTAAGCTCCAGTTACTGTAATACTTAAACAAAGACAATCGATAAACTTGTCAACCTGTTCAAATGAAAATGGTATACAACTGGATCAATATTATACAGGATTACCTGCTGCCGCCTACCTGCATCTTATGCGGAAACCCAGGACACAATTCCCGCGACATTTGCCATTCGTGCTATACGCACCTGCCTCGCAATAATCTGTGCTGTTACCGATGCGCCGAAATACTGGAAACGCCCACTACCGCCCCCGTGCTTTGCGGCCGCTGCCTGAGCCGCCATCCGGCCTTTGACGAGACTTACGCGCCGTTCATTCATCAGGGAGCCATCCGGCATTTGATCGGCACCTTAAAATTCGGCGCCAATTACAAGAATGCGCGCCTGCTCGGCATGTTATTGGCCGACCACCTGAAACAAACCGCCGAACGGCCGGATTTGATTTTACCGGTTCCGCTGCACAAAGCCCGTTACCGCGAACGCGGCTTCAATCAGGCCATAGAAATCGCCAGGACCGTCGCCAAGGAGATGCAGATTCCGCTAGACCTGACCAGTTGCAGGCGGAACCGCGACACGCCCCATCAAACTCAATTACCCGCCAAAAAACGCCGCAAAAACCTGAAAAACGCCTTTTCCATCATCAATCCCATCCACGCCCGACACATCGCAATACTTGACGACGTCATGACCACCGGCTCAACAACCCATGAACTGGCCTATTTATTGAAAAAAGCAGGCGCTAGCCGGGTTGATGTTTGGGTTTGTGCGAGGGCATGATTCACCAATATCGTCAGGGTTAATCCGGATACTTTTTATTTTTCCGACTACAAACGTCAATAAGCCCAGCTCTCATGCCTAACCGGTAGCTCATTCAACTCATCCTTACAGAACCTTGATGAACCGGTCCATCAAGGTTCTGTATAGCGGCCAGCCCCAGCTCGACTTCTTTTTTATCGCCAAGCCAAGGCGATCGACTTTGAACAGGGTTTGCCGAAGCTGAGGACAAACACCCCAATACGGGCGCAAGGCATCCACGTCGGCGCCGGGTATGCCGCCTTGTAGGTGCCCTCAATGTCCTGGATGTCTACCGCTTGCTGGCTATCGATATAGCACGGGACGTTCAGGTTGAATTCGCTCTTCTCGATCTCCTTGACGCCGACCATGCGCGAGTATTTGGCAACCCCCAGCCGCTTGTTGAGGACATCGACGACCCGGTGGATGTCTATGTCGCGCAGGCGGTTCTTGTTGCCGTCTTTGATGTAGCCGCTGCTGGCGTCGATCATGAAGATGCCCTTGCGGATGTGGGTGTTTTCCTTATCGATGACGATGATACAGGCGGGGATGCCGGTGCCGTAAAACAAGTTGGCAGGCGAACCGATGATGCCTTCCCAAATCAGGTTCTTGCGGATGTCGGCCTCGGCGTTGCCCCGGAACAGTACGCCGTGCGGCAGGATGCAAGCGCCCTTCCCTGTGCTTTTCAGTGAACGGACGATATGCAGCAGGTAGGCGTAATCGCCTTGCTTGTCCGGCGGCGTACCGAAATCCTGGAAGCGCCGGTGATGATCGTTAAGCGGGTCGATGCCGGTGCTCCAGCGTTTGTCGCTGACGTATTTGATAAACAGCAGCACGAGGACACAGTCCTTAGTATTGGCTTGCATCCATGACGCCGCTAAGCTCATCGCAACCGGACCAGAGGGATGAATAAAGTTCGGCTTTTTTGATGGCCATTATTGAGTTGTTTTTTGTTTTGGCCTGTCCGCCTGCAACAGGTGACAGTGGCGCAAGTAGAGTCAGTTAGCGCCCCCTTGCCTTAATTGGATGCGCGTTTTTCACCGCACCTGAAACGGTTGCTGGAATTGCCTCAACTAACCGTCACTTATCCAACCCATCGCCCATGCTTTTTGGGGACTACAGATTTTTCACCCGCTCTCGTAATTTACAAAAATATCCTATTTTGAAAAAACCTGTTGAATTATTGCTCATCATCGGATGATGGCTTTGCTGCATCGTTCGTTTCTTGTCCAATGCTGTTGACCACGCGTTTCGTACCATGCCCTATTTCCTTGGCAACATCCCTAGTGCCATGCCCAATTTCCCTGGTGACATTACGCGTCGTATGGCCTATCGTTCTTCCGGCCTCTTTAAACTCGGCACAGGACGACAATAACCCTGTAGAAAATATAACGAAAAAGGCAACTACTTTTAGAAATGAAATGGTCATTTTTTCTCAGCCCCCCAACATTAAAAGATGAATTTTACAATATCACTAAATGAATACTATCGCCGCTAGTTTAGCGAATGAAAAATTTACTCCTGGAAATTTTAGACAATAAAAAACCCGCTAAGCCTTATGACTTGCAGGTTTATGGACTTCTTTGAATCTGTCTGAATTCACTAATGGAGGCTGCGGGCGGAATCGAACCGCCGTAGATGGCTTTGCAGGCCACTGCATAACCATTTTGCTACGCAGCCCTAAAAGTGAAATAAAAAAGCCGCGATAGTTCGCGGCTTTTTTTTAAATTAATTGGAGCGGGAAACGAGATTCGAACTCGCGACCCCAACCTTGGCAAGGTTGTGCTCTACCACTGAGCTATTCCCGCGCTTCAATTTATTTGGCCATTATAAGCTCTTTTTAACTCTTGTCAACTTTTTATTGAACATCAATTGCCAAAACCCAACCCGAGCTACCTTTACAATCACCGTCTTCAACCTGAACCTTAACAAATGCATTTTTCTTCCCTGCAAAATCTTGGAAGTCTACGATAGTTACTGGCGTTCCCTGAGCTATACGTCTACAAGATTCAACCTTACCTTTTTCTACATCTTCACTATCATCAAACGCCGCTATAGCTCCAGGAACTGCAAGCAATTGAATGGGCGATTCAATTTCGTAAGTATTGGGATTTTTTAAAACATAACGCTGCCCGGCAGCAAGATTCTTGGCCGAAGGTCCGGAAACAACGCCTGAATCACCGCCACTCATCATCATGACAAGAAGCAGTAAGACTACGCCTCCAATAGCACCAAAAAATACTTTTGGATTTTTTTCTTTTAAGCTCGTCATTAATGAAATTAACTGGCCAGCCGTTTCTTTTGCTGCATCTACCGTTTTTTTAGCGTTTTCTTCATTACTCATTTCGTATCCTCACAATTGTAATTTTTTATTATTTTCAGGTTCTTGCTCGAAGACATATTACCTGATTGACTCGATAACTCATATACAGAAACAATCCCACTACGAGTTAGCCCCTGAGTTTTATTTAGATGCCCACTTTAAAAAGCCGACAACTCATCACCAATAATCAACTTGACATGTCAACTTACCACGATAAAAAAACTTTTCAAGTGCTATATGTATATAGCACTATATTTCAACGACATGGGGTATTTAAATGAAATCGTAACCTTTTTTAGCCTGCGCCGATATCGGCTTGCTCTTTTCCGCTACCCGTCGACATTCAAACTGCCAGTAACCCAACCCGACATTCTTCCTGTTACTCAATACAACAGGAAAGTCTTCGTTATTCATAAACATTCGAATAACATCATCATCCTTCAGCATAAAACTATCAGTAATGATGTAGCTTTTTTCATATTCCAGCTCCTTCGCGCTATAAAAAAGGCCCTTTTGCGGAACATCTTTCCCCGACTCATCCAATTGAACATAGGAGACGGCAATGGACTGATGAGCCAATAGTTGCATGCCAAAGTTTATTCTACCGCTTTGCTTGTCAACAATGACCTTGTTGACAATACCCAATGAACGCTTGTGCTCAGGACTGTCTGTTTTTCTAAAACTGACCAAACTCCCCACCGACAGGACGCCCGTTTTTGTAAATACGCCGGACAATAGTCGATCAGATGCCGATTGAACGAGAAACTCCAGATCTTTTTCGCCGACGGATTCCAACGCACTTTGCAGTTCGTGGGTTGACTCCAGGCCTACGGCAATATATCGATCCGTTCTATCGCTAAAAAAGGGCACGCCCTGCAGATCGACTCCTAACCATCTTTGCTCAAGATAATCGAGTAATTCCGCTGAGGGCTTTCCAATGTCATTTTTCAACCCATGCATCGAACTAAACCTTGCCTCCGCGGCATTAATCAATTTTTCTTTTTGCTTCAGAGCCTTGAACAACTTGGTAAAGTCCAGATACAACATCGCTGAATCGTTTTTAGCGCTTGTTTCGAACTGGTAATACGGCGCTTTATCTTCGTCTGTTAAGACAATGCACTGTATTGACTGACCATTCACCGGCTCTCTTTTTAGCCCGACCAAAGAACCTATCGTTTCTATAAAGCTATAAACCAACAACAGTTCCTTTTGCATCAAGCCGGTCGGATCGGCAAGGCTGAGCAAAAGAATCTGTCGATAGCACTCTTCAGGACTGCTGGGCTTATTGGACTGACTTATATCATTGGCAACTTTGGTGGTGCTGTTTTTTATTGTCACACTCAGGTTGTAAAGCGAATGCAAATCTATCCAAACCCAATCAGGAATCGGCATCCCCATAATAAAATGACTGACGATAATACTGCTTAGCCCTTTAATGCAGCGCTGGATGGCTAATGCCGCATTCTTCCCTTGAAACCAGCCGACATTACGCTTGGTTAGCTCCTTAAGCACCATCCAATAGCCGATAGTGGATTCCTTTTCGATTGAGATCAACACGGTCAAAATTTTCTTGTCATTCTCTTCTTTTGGGAAACCCGCTTTAATCAGCCTGGATCGAAGATAATCTTCAATGACATGGATACTTGGACTTAAGCGCTCCAGCGCATCCAGCCTTAACTGGGTGCTCATTTCAACGGTATTGAAATCTATAAGAAAATCGTGAAGCAGGCGCGTGGCTAGGCCGGGATTAGCCGTAGGCAATTCAGCGACCCAATGTTGTAGCGCCTTTGCTTCAAATTCTTTAAGGCGCTGGGGATTATTTTGCTGTGTTGGAATAACCAGAAAAAAAGAGTTCTTCACATATTCACCGAATTTATTTTAATGCCTTACGTTGCCAACAGGGACAGATATTTGCTTCTGCAATATCTGCATTCACCACATCCATGTGGATTATGTAGGTACGGGGCGCGAGCACGACTGCATGGATGCAGGAGGTAGAGCCACGCAGGAGCAGTTGCCGAGGAGCGGGAGCGTTGCCTAACAAAAACTTGCGATGGCGTTGTCCATCAGCATCACAATCCGTTGTTTGAGCTATCAAGCCCCGCCTTTTCTCACCATCATCCCTTTTGATGGGTTATAGCCAACAATTGCCGCCGCCATAAATACGATAAAGGCGACCAGCGTATATATAAATGCCTGTTGATTAAACTGGCCGTACAGGGCAAAGCGGATCAATTCAACGGCTTGAGAAAAGGGATTATATTGAGCCAGATTATAAAGCAGCGCACTGGACTCTTTAATTTTCCATAAAGGATACAGTGCGGTTGACATAAAAAACATCGGGAAAATCACAAAGTTCATCACACCGGCAAAATTTTCCAATTGTTTGATAAAGGACGATAACAATAAGCCCAGAGCGCCCAGCATTAATCCAGACAACAACAGTGCCGGCAATATCCACAAATAGCCTTGCCACGGCGCCTGAATATCATAAAACCACGCAATCGCTAAAAATACATAGGCTTGCAAAACGGATACGCCGGTACCGGCCAATAACTTGCTGAGCAATAAAAACCAGCGCGGCAACGGGCAAACCATCAGTATCCGCATACTGCCCATTTCCCGATCGTAAACCATCGACAATGAACTTTGCATACCGTTAAACAGCTGGATCATGCCGATCAGGCCGGGGGTAATATAAACCTCGTAAAGAATATAGGTTTCGTAAGGCGGCGTGATCGCAAGACCTAATGCAGCCCTGAACCCTGCCGCGAAGACGAACAACCAGACCAAAGGCCGGACCAAGGCGGAAATAAACCGCTCGCGCTGCGTCACAAAACGCCATAATTCACGCCAGATGATGCCCCACATGGCGCGCCAGTAATGAAGCAACTTCATCCTTGCTCTCCTTGCGTCAACGTATAAAAAGCATCTTTAATTGTCGGAGTGCTGGTTATTTTAAGCACATCATCAACCGTCCCATTGGCTTTAACCTGCCCTTTATGTAGCACGATTAAATGATCATCCGGATAAATTTCGTCAATCAAATGACTTGCCCATAACACCGCCAAGCTTTCCTCGACGGCCAGCTGATGCACATACTCGACGATGGACAACCGGCTGGGCACATCCAAACCGACGGTAGGCTCATCCAGCAACAGCACCGACGGCTTATGCAACAAGGCGCGGGCAATCTCCACGCGCCGCCTATGCCCGCCATTGAGCTGGCGTACTTTCTCAAAACGCCGGTCATACATAGCTAAGCGTTCCAACTCCTGCTGAATCCTTTGCTCGGCCTGTTTTCGACCCATGCCATGCAAGGAAGTGTGATAGCGCAAGTTTTGCATCACCGACAAATCCATGTCCAGCGTGGTTTGCTGAAAAACTACGCCCAGTTTTGCCAACGCTAACAGCGTTTGCCGCTTAATGTCGAAACCGCACAATTCGATACTCCCGTCGCGCGTGTCGTACAGCCGGGTAATCAGGGAAAATAAAGTACTCTTCCCTGCCCCGTTAGGGCCCAACAAAACCGTGCATTCACCCGGCTGAATCTTGAAATTAACGTGGGACAGTGCTTTTTTTCCGCCATAGGAAAAACTCAAATCTTCGACAGACAACGCTATGGACGAATTCATGGCTTTACTGCAACTCCCCACGGATAAGTACCCACGCCGATCGATTTAGTCACCGTTTGAGTTTCAAGGTCAATTAGCGAAATATCGTTACTGGTGCCGTTAGTGGTATAAAGCCGTTTTTGATCCGGTGAAAACGCCAGGTTCCAAACCCGCTGCCCAACCAGCAGGTATTTTTCCACTTCAAAGGTCTGGGCATTAATCACCGCCACACGGTTTGCAGGCCCCAATGCCACATAGCCGCGTTTTCTGTCTTTATCGATGGCCACACCGACCGGCTGAATTTTATCGGCGGTAACGCCTTGCACATCAAACTTGATAGTTTTGACGATCTGCTTGGTTTTAACATCCAGAATCATCAAGGTGCCGGCCATTTCCGAGGTGACCCACAATTGCTGGCTATCGGCTGTAAAGCCAAGCGCGCGCGGTCGCGGATCAACCAGCGTGTTTTCTACGATAGCATTGGTTTTGGTGTCGATCCAATGCACCATATTGGTCGTTTCAGAAGCGCTGGCCACCCAGAGATTATCAGGGCTTACAGTGATGCCTTCAGGCTCCACGCCCACCTTAATCTGCTTGACGGCTTTTTTATGTTTAATATCGATGACGGTGACCTGGCTGTCGTCTTCATTCGATACATAAAGCCGGTCGCCCGCAGGATTTAACGCAAAGGTCTCAGGATCTTCGCCGGACGGCAACTTTCCCGCTTCTTTAAGCGTCTCGGCATCAATGATCTTGATGGTGTTTTCATCGCTGGTAGCCACATACAAAAACTTGTTATCGGGGCTGATGGTGATGCCTCTGGGGCGCTGGCCGATGTCTACCGTTTTGATTAACTTGCCGGAAATCGGATCTACAACCGCAAGCGCATTATCTTTTTCAAGCGTAACAAATACCGTTTCAGCCTGCGCTACACCTGTCAATGCTACTGTCAAAAACAGTCCTAAAACATTTTTCTTCATCATTTACTCCATTTACAGGTTGATTCGGGTTGATCAAAACCCAAGGTATCGAGTTCGGTTTTGGGATGCAAAAAACCTTCAATCGGCGCGACAGCAACCAACGATCTGGGCGCCGCCAGCAAAACAGGCTGCCGCAACTGCCCATCCCAGGACCGGAACGACAGAGGATTGCCTTTATAACCCTGCAGGGCAAACGCATCGCTCAACATATATTCATTAAGCCTGTTCACATCGTTCGATTTTGTGCGGGTAGCCGCCTCGCCAATAGCCCTAACCGCCAGATAAGCAGCATAATCCTGCTCTTCCATCCAGCGCCCCGCTTGGTCTTTAAAGCGATTTTGGATCTGCACCGCGCCCCATTGTTCATGGGTTCGATGCCATGCCGTAGCAACCAGCCCCTGAGTACCGATCACCGGCCTTGCATTCCAGGTTCTGTATTCAAGATATTCGCCAAACTGGCCCTGCTCGTCGGCAACAACCAGCACGTCATAATCGTCCACTTGGGTGAACACCGCCACATCCGATTGCGCCGTGCGCCGCGCATCGTAAGTGTGCTCCCAGGTCTTTTCCTCGACTATTTTCATGCCGAAACGTTTAGCCGCCCGTTTTAAAGCATCGGCAAATAAACGATCTTCCTCGGTAGCGCCTATGACTAAAAACCACTTATTCCAGCGTTTTTTCATCATGTATTGCGCCAGCGCATCGGCACGCATGGCCCTGTTAGGTAAAATGTGCCTTACGTTATTGCGGCATTGCTCATTGCGTAATGCATCATCAATTGTCGCCACATCAAACAGCAGCTTCTGTTTTGCGGCGGGTAAATCGGCGATTTTATTTAAAGCATCGGCAGGCAAGTTAACAACGACGTAAGAATATTGATCGCCAATATCCTTATTAAAGGTATCGACGACATTGCCATCCAACGGCACGATGAATTTTTTCAGCACAAACTGCTGTCCGGTAAACTGGCCGGTCGTATTATTGTCATCAATCGCAAGCGCCGACCCCAGAACGCCCTTATCTTTAATAAAAGCATCCAGGTTAGACAACGGGGGCGGGACTTTCCGCTCTTGTGTCAAATAAGCAATATTGACTGTCTGTTTAGCTTCAGCATAAACAAAATTCACACTAAGCAAATGAATAATAAATAGAAATTTAATAGTTATCCGAAGAGGCAAATTAATTGATCGCATCATTTCCTAACAATAATAAAACGCACAGGCGCTAATTTTAACGGATTCATTAACTTTGTTTTGCTTTTCGATAAAGCTCGCTAAAACCGGCGCTCGAAATCTCCAAATAATTCACTCTAAAGCCGCCGTATCTGCATGAAAAATAAGCCTGTTTAGCCTTGACGAGATGCATTTTATTGAGCTAACCCGCTCGACTGCAAATAGAGTGTTGACTTCAATCAACAAAGAGTTCAGCATTAATAAAAACAATCCTGATTCCAGGGTTGAATGTTAAAATCAGGAAAAATCACCGCCGTTTTTTACGGCCTTCAACTAAGCTAAAAGGACATAGAAATGGACGCAAGCACTATACAAACCCGATCAGATACGCCCATTAACTCGGCATCGTCTCAACGGACGAAAAGCTCGGAAAATAATGAACCCGCTATCGAAACCCAGTCGGATAACGATCGGGACGACAGCCTACAAGTTTCCAAGGAAACAGTAAAACTTTCCGATACATCATTAAAGCTATCTACATCTTCACCGGTAAAAAGCAGCGACCAGGCTGCCCCGATAGAAAATAAAGATCAAGCTCAACAAGCGCTCAAACAGCTTATTGCTGATTTTCAAAGCAATCCATCCCAAGCACAAGGAGCTCACAACAACATATTCGACGGCGCGGTAAAATCATTGTTAGGCTAATACTATCGCCAATGACACACCTTCTATTAAGTGGAATATTCATTTATCCCGTAAAGTCATTAGCAGGCATTAGCGCAAATAGCTGGCCTGTCACTGGAAAAGGCTTTCAGCACGACAGAAAATGGATGATTATCGACAATGGCCGGCAATTCCTCAGCCAGCGGAAATTGCCGAAAATGGCTTTAATTAAAACCGCACTGACCGATAAAAACCTGATCCTGTCCGCACCGGGCATGGAAAATCTATCCCTACCCATTGAGCCTGTTGACGGTCACATCATTAACAGCACCATCTGGCATGACCAGTGCGACGCCCGTAGCGTTTCAACGGAAGCCGACCAATGGCTGAGCGATTTTTTAAAACAGGATTGCCGACTGGTTTACCAGCCCGATGAAGTCATTCGACCGGTTGATCCCGATTATGCCAAGTCTACCGACAAGGTAGCATTTTCTGACGGATTTCCTTTCCTGATCATTTCAGAAAACTCCCTGACTGCATTAAATCATGACATGCAGCTGAATTTACCAATGGCCCGTTTCAGGCCCAATCTGGTTATTTCCGGCTGTCCCGCCTATGCAGAAGACAGCTGGCGCGAAATCGCCATTGATTCTATAGACTTCAGACTCCCCAAACCCTGCTCCCGGTGCGCCATTCCGACTATCGACCCTGAAACCGCGCAAACCGGCAAGGAACCGCTCACGACACTCAATCGCACCAGGAAATGGCAAAATCAAGTCTATTTCGGACAAAATGCCCTGCATGATCAATGCGGCCAATTGACTGTCGGCGACGCTGTACATATCAAATTGACAGGCGTAAAACAACCGCCAATCTAGCCTGCTTGGGCGAACCGTTCCATCGCCTTTCATTTAAAATAAATCTTCCAATAACCATGCATAAAGTCCTTTTGCTGATTGTCGTCCCGCTATTGTCTTACGGTTTTTGGCTAAGCGATGCATTTAAAGGCATCGCGGCGGGCGTCTCGATTTTCCTGTTCGGCATGTTATCCCTGGAGCAAGGATTTAAAGCCTTTACCGGAGGCGTACTGGAACGAATTCTACAAAAAACCACAGATACCGCCTGGAAAAGTTTCGGCTTTGGTTTTCTGTCGGCTGCATTGATGCAGTCCAGCGGCTTGGTCTCAGTCATCACCATTTCATTTCTAAGTGCGGGCTTGCTTGATTTAGTCGCCGGCATCGGCATTATTTTCGGTTCCAATCTGGGTACGACTACCGGCGCATGGCTCATCGCAGGGCTGGGGCTGAAAGTTAATATTGCCACCTACGCCATGCCCCTGCTGGTTTTTGGCGTTTTATGCGTATTTCAAAGTGGCAAACAGTTAAAAGGCATCGGCTACATCCTGACCGGCCTGGGCTTTTTGCTCCTTGGCATACACTACATGAAAGAAAGCTTTGAAGCCTTCGAAAACACTATAAATCTGGCCGAATACGCGATGCCCGGCGTCAAAGGGCTACTGATTTACACCGCCGTAGGGATCATCGCCACCATTATCATGCAGTCCAGCCACGCTACGATGCTATTAACCATTACTGCGGTTTCCGTACATCAAATTACTTATGACAATGCACTGGCGCTGGTAATAGGCGCCAATATCGGCACCACCGTCACTGCGATCATTGCTTCTTTCGGCGCCAATATTCAGGGTAAACGCCTGGCAGGCTCACATCTGTTCATTAACCTGCTTACCGGTATCTTTGTACTGCTGTTTATTAAACAATTCGGCATTGCTGTCGACATCATCAGCGCAAATTTGGGTATTGCCGTCTCGGACAATGCCATGAAACTGGCAACATTTCATAGCCTGTTTAATCTCGCAGGTATCGTTTTATTTTTTCCTTTTATTAATCAACAGATTCTATTATTAGAAAGAATATTCATCGAAAAACGCCCCGCTATTTTTAAACCGAAATATTTGGACTCATCGGCCATGGATTTCCCTGAAACAGTCGTTGAATCGGTCAGACTGGAAAGCATTCATTTATATGAAAATGCCATCCATATTATTTTGCGCACGTTTGGCTTACGTAAATCCGATCTCCAAAAAAACGACTCGCTCAAGCAACTCATAGAACGAAATAATCATCCCATTGAATACGACATTGACGCCAGCTATGAGAAGAGAATAAAAGGCATCTACAGCGCCATTATTGCTTTCATCAGCCGAGCCGGGTTTACTTGGGAAATGGCCCAATCTTCGAAGCTTTCCTGGCTACGAGAGGCTAATAAGCACATTGTTGAAGCCATTAAAGACACCAAGCACTTGCAAAAAAACTGGACTCGCTTCAGAACCTCAAACAATCAAGCCACAATAAATGAGTACAACAAAATTGCCTACCAAATAGTCTTTCATATCCAGCAGATTGAAAATTTCAGGCATGAAATTGAAAGCAACGAATTACCGTTATTATCGTTAGATACATTAAAAGCAACCATTAAAAATGACGACATGCAAATGAATCGCGCCATTGAGACCCTGATTAGAGAACAAAAAATAACGCCTGAAACCGGCTCTTCCCTGATCAATGACGCCGCCTATATGCGTAACATTAAAAAAAATCTGCTGAAAGCCGCCGAAACGCTGTTTTTACACAGCAACACAGGTAATGCCCGGGCTGAACAACAATTAACCCTGAATGAAACTGAAATTAACGATGTTGTTCAAACAGTCGATAATCAATAGCGTCATCCGAGCACCCGTTAACTACTCCCCTACCCTGCAGGGACAGTCATGAAAATAGAAAAGTTACTCCACAAATTACAGGCCTTCTTTAACACCGACAAACACAAAAAAAGGCAACACATTGAGGAGTTAAGAAAAATCCTGCTTAAGCTCAAGAAAAAAGAGAGAAAAATTACCCGCGCCATGCAACAGGTTAACGACGATAATTTAAGCAAACATTATCAAACTGAATTGGAAATTATCCGGGTACAGCGCAAAAAAGGCATTGAAGTTTTGCAACAACTGAAAGAACGTAAAAAAACCTAGACACCGGTTTTATCGCTTATTCAGGCCGCGATCGAGGCGCGCCGAGGAGACTACAAGCCCATCATCAAACTGCTTCCATGCTTTTTCAGCCACTGCCGTCTACTTTGATAATCCGGCAAATGTTCAGCGACCAACGCCCAAAAATGAACGGAGTGATTCCTGACCTTGATATGGCAAAGCTCGTGTACTACCACGTATTCCAGAACTTCGGGCGGAGCTATGATTAACAGCCAGTTGATATTAATGTCATTATGAATACCGCAACTGCCCCATCGGCTTTTTTGCGTTTTGATTTTAATAGTCTGGGGAAATAGCTGTTTTTTTTCCGCATGCTGCTTTACCAGCCGTTCTACCTGGCTTTTCGATTCCTTTTTCATCCAACGTATTAACGCTTCTTTTATCTCCGCACTATGGTCTTTAATGATCAATGCGTCGGGGACATGGGCAACAAATTCCTGACAGAATTCTATTTTTATTCTTTTTAATTTTGTGGGCCTTACCGCCAATTTATACGATGCCCCCTGATAAGGAATTTCAGCGCCATGTCCGTAAACAGCCGGAGCCAATTTATTATGCAGCTGGCTTTTGGCTGCAATTTTAGCTAACGCCTGGATTATCCACTGCTGCTTGTCCTGAACGAACTGATGGATTTTATGTTCGGCGACTTTTATTGGCGCGACCACTTCGACTTTACCGGGCGTTACAATAATTCGCGTCTGCGTGGCCCGCTGACTGCGCCGAATCTGGTAGGAAAATGCTGGATTAGAAATGACGGCTCTCTATATTACTGGGAGTAAAGACTCATGCACTTTGACATAAATCAACATTGAACATTAGTTAACGTAACGCAGGGCGTGTCCTACTCATCTAACGACTTTTGTTTAAATCGATTCACAAACCTATTCACCCTGATTAATCATATGGGTTGCCAGTTGCTGCAAGGCTTGGCTTAGATTTTCCCTGAAATTCGCGGCCATACTCACCTCATCCAATGCTTTGGTCATGCACAACATCCACTGGTCCCTTGCTGCCGCATCTATCGCAAAGGGGAAATGTCGCTGCCGCAACCTTGGATGCCCGTATTCCTGAACGAACAAATCGGGGCCGCCCAGCCAGCCGGACAAAAACTTGAACAACTTGTCATGCGCCGCAGACAAATCCGCCGCATGCATGGCCCTAATTCCGGCAGCTTCCGGCAAGGTGTCCATGTAAAAATAAAACCGCTCAACCA
>Ga0207975_100473_pt1 | contig 20044 bp, 11 predicted proteins | sample LakWasMe91_HOW11_2_FD_183913 | JGI IMG/M metagenome (GOLD analysis project Ga0207975, IMG submission 183913) | Freshwater sediment methanotrophic microbial communities from Lake Washington under simulated oxygen tension - Sediment Metagenome... | ecosystem: Environmental > Aquatic > Freshwater >...
GGCTGTACCAGCCGTTGCGCCTGGCCGCCAAGCTGCTCGGGCCCGAGCGCCTGCACGTGGACGTGCGCAGCCCCGACAAATTTGCCGCCGACGCCCAGCGCCACTGGCACCTGGTGCTGCTGGTGGCCGACCCGGCGCAAGCCGCGCTCAAGCCGGCCAACAGCCGCACCGTGATCGAGCGCTGCCGCGGCGCGCCATTCTGGGGCGGGGTCGGCGCCGGGGTGCTGTGGCTGGCCGACGCGGGCGCGCTCGACGGCGTGCGCGCGGCGCTGCCCTGGGCCCTGTACGCCGACGCCGACAGCGTGGCCGACCGCGCCATCTTCACCCCGCACCTGTTCGAAGTCGACGACAACTGCCTCACCTGCTGCGGGGGAGCTGCCAGCATCGACTTCGCGCTCAACCTGGTCGACGCCATCTACGGCGCCAATGTGCAGGCGCAGGTGAAGGAAACGCTGTGCATCGACCGGGTGCGCGGCAAGCAAGAGCGCCAGCGGGTGGCATTGCAGGCGCGCTTCGGCGCGCTCCAGCCCAAGCTGTCCGAGGCGGTCACGCTGATGGAGGCGAACATCGAAGAGCCGCTCTCGACCGACGACATCGCCGCCCTGGCCGGCCTGTCGCGGCGCCAGCTCGAACGCCTGTTCAAGCAATATCTCGGCAGCCTGCCCTCGCGCTACTATCTTGAGCTGCGCCTGCAGCGCGCGCGTCAGCTGCTGCTCGACACCCACTACTCGATCGTGCAGGTCGGGCTGATGTGCGGCTTCTCCTCGGGCTCGCACTTCTCCACCGCGTTCGGCGCGCTGTTCGGCAACACCCCGCGCGAAGAGCGCCAGCGCAAGCTCAGCAGCGCCTCGCACGGCGCCTGACGCCCAACAAAAAATCGGGGACAGACCCCGATTTCCCGCTTTCCGGAAATCGGGGTCTGTCCCCGATTTTTGGCGATAAGTTGCAAACCGACTAAAAATGAAAATGCCTGTCGCAGTTTGAAAAGAGTTTGAACGCTGCATTTCTTATAATGTCCTGAAACGTCGCAGCTGCTGGAGCTGCGTGCGCACCTTACATTGGATGGGAATGCCATGAACGCAAAGCTTGATTCGGGTGTCACAACGCGGCCTGTCACGAGGCAGACTTTCGACGAGGTCCTCGTCCCCACCTATGCGCCGGCCGCAATGGTGCCGGTGCGTGCGTCGGGTCTGGATTTGTGGGACCAGGAAGGCAAGCATTACCTCGATTTCACGGCCGGTATCGCCGTCACCAGCCTCGGTCACTGCAATCCGGCGCTGGTCGAGGCGCTGACCCGCCAGGTCAATACGCTCTGGCACCTCGGCAATGGCTATACCAATGAGCCGGTCCTGCGCCTGGCGCTTGCCCTGACCGAGGCGACCTTCGCCGAGCGCGCCTTCTTCTGCAACTCGGGCGCGGAAGCGAACGAGGCTGCCCTCAAGCTGTCGCGCAAGTATGCGCACGCCAAGTTCGGCGCGCACAAGTCGCGCATCGTGTCCTGCCTGTCGTCGTTCCACGGCCGCACCCTGTTTACGGTGTCGGTCGGCGGCCAGCCGAAGTACACCGAGGGCTTCGAGCCGCTGCCGCAGGAGATCAACCACATCCCTTACAACGATATCGAGGCGGCCCGCGCTGCCATCGGCGACGACGTGTGCGCCGTGATCGTGGAGCCGATCCAGGGCGAAGGCGGCGTGATCCCGGGCGACCATGCCTTCCTGCAGGCCTTGCGCGAGTTGTGCGACAAGACCGGCGCGCTGCTCATTTTCGACGAGGTGCAATCGGGCGTGGGCCGTACCGGCGCGCTGTACGCCTACATGTCGACCGGCGTCATCCCGGACATCCTGACCTCGGCCAAGGCGCTCGGCAACGGCTACCCGATCGGCGCCATGCTGACCACCGACGAGATCGCGCACCACTTCGGCGTCGGTTCCCACGGCACCACCTACGGCGGCAATCCGCTGGCGGCGACGGTCGCCCTGAACGTGCTCGAGATCATCAATACCCCGGCGTTCCTGGCGCGCGTGCGCGAGGCGAGCGCGAAGATCTTCGCCAACCTGCACCAGCTGGCATCGGATTATCCGCAGGTGTTCGGCGCGGTGCGCGGCAGCGGCCTGCTGATCGGCCTGCCGCTGGCGGAAGGCTTCAAGGGCCGCGCCAAGGACATCACCAAGGCGGCCGAGTCGTTCGGCCTGATGCTGCTGATCGCCGGCCCTGACGTGATCCGCTTCGCGCCCGCGCTGATCGTCTCGGACGCGCAGATCGCCGAGGCGGACCGCATCCTGCGCGCCGCGGTCGACAACGTCCTGGCCGCCGAATAAGGCGCCCAAGCCCGGCGCGCCGCGCCGGGCCGGCATCCGCAAGCACTTTAGGGAGTTCACATGTATGTTGTCCGTCCGGTAGAACTTACGGATATCGCCGGCCTCGAGTCGTTGGCGGCGGTGACGATGCCGGGTGTGCATACCTTGCCCAGGACGCGCGACAAGATCACTGCCGCAGTCGAGCGCTCGATGGCCTCGTTCGCCGCGCACGTGGATATCCCGAGCGAGGAATCCTACCTGTTCGTGCTCGAGCGCAGCGCCACCGGCGAGATCGTCGGCACCTCCGCCATCTTCGCCTCGGCAGGGTCGAACGGCACCTATTTCTCGTTCCGCAACGACGTGATCCAGCAGGTCTCGCGCGACCTGAACATCAGCCACAGCGTGCATGCGCTCACCTTGTGCTCGGAGCTGACCGGCTACTCGCAGCTGTCGGCCTTTTACGTGCGCAACCGCGAAAGCGCAGGCTACGAGGCGGCGCTGCTGTCGCGCGCGCGCCTGCTGTTCGCCGTGCTCGCACCGCATCGCTTCAGCGACCGCTTCTTCGTGCCGCTGGCCGGCATGACCGATTCCAGCGGCCAGTCGCCATTCTGGGACGCGCTCGGCCGCAAGTTCTTCAAGATGGATTTCCTCGACGCCGAACGCGTGATCGGCGGCGCCCGCAACCGCACCCTGATCGTGGAGCTGATGCCGCACTATCCGGTGTATGTGCCGCTGCTTCCGGGCGACGCGCAGGCGGCCATGGGCCAGATCCATCCGGACGGCGAACTCGCCTTCAACCTGCTCACCGAAGAAGGCTTCGAGGCGGACGACTACATCGACATTTTCGATGGCGGCCCGATCCTGCAGGCGCACAAGAATTCGCTGCGTTCGTTCAGCGGTTCGATGGTGCGCCGCGTGGCCGGCGCGGAACCGGGAAAACCGGCCGAGGTGCCGGTCAGCTATGCGGTCGCGGCCAGCAACGAACAGAACTTCCGCGCCATTACCGTCGCATGTCCGTCGATCGAAGCGTCCGATGCCGTGCATCTGCCGCAGGCCGTGCAGGACGCCCTGATGGTCGCGCCCGGCGACAACGTCATCTGCGTTCGAATCTGAGAGAGAAGCATTATGCTAGTTGTACGCGCAATTACCGCAGCAGACCTCGATGCGCTGATCGGCATGGCCAGCCAGGTCGGCAGCGGCATGACGACCCTCAAGCCCGACCGCAAGATGCTGGGCGACCGGGTCGAGATCGCGGTCGCCTCGTTCGCGCAAACCATTGCGCCCGAGCAGCGCGACTACATGTTCGTGATGGAGGACGTGGCCAATGGCCGCATGGCCGGCGTGTGCGCCATCAAGGGCGCGGTCGGGCTCGACGAGCCGTTCTATAACTACCGCATCGGAACCCTGGTCCATTCGAGCCGCGAGCTGAACGTGTTCTCGCGCATGGAAACGCTGTACCTGTCGAACGACCTGACCGGTTCGACCGAATTGTGCTCGCTGTTCCTGCATCCGGATTACCGGGCCGGGAACAACGGCAAGTGGCTCTCCAAGAGCCGCTTCATGTTCATCGCGCAGTTCCCGCACCTGTTCACCGAAAAGCTGATTGCCGAAATGCGCGGTTTCCAGGCCGAAGACGGCAGCTCGCCGTTTTATGAAGGTCTGGGCCGCCACTTCTTCAAGATGGATTTCAACCATGTCGACGACCTCACGGCGCTCGGCAAGAAATCCTTCATCGCCGAACTGATGCCGCGCCAGCCGCTGTACGTGGACTACCTGCCGGAAGCGGCGCAGGAAGTGATCGGCAAGGTGCACCTGTCGACCGCGCCGGCGCGCCGCCTGCTCGAGCAGGAGGGCATGCACTTCGAAGGCTATATCGATATTTTCGATGCCGGCCCGGTGCTGCAGGCGCGCGTTTCCGAGCTGCGCGCCATGCGCGACAGCTGCATGGCGAGCGTGGAGCCGGGCGCGGCGACGGCGTCGCCCGCGGCCGAGCCGATGCTGGTATCGAATACCCGGATGCAGGATTTCCGCATCATCGTCACGCACGCCTGTCCGGTGGGCGGCAAGATCACCCTGGGGCCGGCGGACATGGAGCTGCTGCGTTGCCACGGCGGCGAACCGGTTCGCGCCCTCCCATTGAACGTGAGGAAAAACCTATATGCCTGAGCTTAGCAACTACATTGACGGCCAGTGGGCTGCCGGCGGCGGCGCCGAACTCGTCACCATCGATCCGGCCACTGGCCGCCAGAGCTGGAGCAGCCGCGAATCGACCGCCGCGGACGTGCACCGCGCAGCACAAGCGGCGCGCGACAAGTTCGAGGACTGGGCCTTGCGAGCGCTCGACGAACGCATCGCCGTGTGCAACCGGTTCCGCGACCTGCTGAAGGAAAACGTCGAGGAGCTGGCGCAGACGATTTCCGAAGAAGTCGGCAAGCCCATGTGGGAAGCGCGCACCGAAGTGACGACCATGGCCAACAAGGTCGATATTTCAGTCCAGGCGTACGCCGCCCGCACCGGCGAAACCTCGGCGGCGATGGCCGACGGCGCCGCCGTGTTGCGGCACCGCCCGCACGGCGTGTTCGCCGTGTTCGGCCCCTACAACTTCCCGGGCCACCTGCCCAACGGTCACATCGTTCCCGCGCTGATCGCGGGCAACACCATCGTGTTCAAGCCGAGCGAGTACGCGCCGCGCACCGCCATCAAGACCGTGCAGCTGTGGGAAAAGGCGGGCTTGCCGCCCGGTGTGCTCAACCTGGTCAACGGCGGACGCAATACCGGCATCGCGCTCGGCCAGGAGCGGCTCATCGACGGCGTGCTGTTTACCGGCAGCTGCCAGACCGGGGTCGCGCTGCACAAGCAGTTCGGCGGGCAGCCGGGCAAGATGCTGGCGCTGGAAATGGGCGGCAACAACCCGCTGGTGGTGTGGGACGTCAAGGACATCGACGCCGCCGTGCACCACACCGTCATGTCCGCGTTTATCTCGGCCGGGCAGCGCTGCACTTGTGCGCGCCGCCTGATCGTGCAGGATTCGAAGGCCGGCGACGCATTCCTCAAGCGTCTGGTGGAGGTCGCTTCCACGCTCGCCGTGGGTGCCCCGGATGCGCAGCCGCAGCCGTTCATGGGTCCTGTGGTGTCGAGCGCGGTGGCCGCGCGCCTGGTGCAGGCGCAGGCCGACCTGGTGGCCAAGGGCGGCACCGCGCTGCTGCAAATGAAACAGTTCGACCCCGCCACCGGCTTCGTCAGCGCCGGCATCGTCGACGTCACGGATGCTGCGGGGATCCCGGACGAGGAGTGGTTCGGGCCGCTGCTGCAAGTGATCCGCGTGCCTGATTTCGACAGTGCGGTGAAGGCTGCCAATGCGACCGAGTTCGGGCTGGCCGCCGCGCTGCTGTCGGACGACGAAGCGTTGTGGAAGCGTTTTTGCGTGCAGGCGCGCGCCGGCATCGTTAACTGGAACCGCCCGACCACGGGCGCGGCAAGTTCGGCGCCGTTCGGCGGCGTCGGCAAGTCGGGCAACCAGCGCCCCAGCGCCTACTACGCGGCCGACTACTGCGCCTATCCGGTCGCTTCGATCGAAGCGGGCGAACTCGCCATGCCGGCAAAGCTTTCGCCCGGCCTGAGCTTCTGATCAGGACCCACCTCATCCATGCAAAGCGCACGCGAATACAATTTTGACGGACTGGTCGGTCCATCGCATAACTACGCCGGCCTCTCGTTCGGCAATGTGGCATCGTTCAGCAACGTCAAGAGCGCATCGAACCCGCGCCAGGCCGCCCTGCAGGGACTGGCCAAGATGCGCGAACTGGCCGCGCGCGGCTTCGCCCAGGCGCTGCTGCCGCCGCATGCGCGCCCCAACTTTCGTCTGTTGCGCCGTCTGGGTTTTGGCGGCACCGACGCCGAGGTGCTGGCGCGCGCCTACCGCGAGGCGCCCGTGATCCTGGCCTGCGCCTGGTCGGCCGCGCCGATGTGGACCGCCAACGCGGCCACCGTCAGCCCCTCGGCCGACACCTTCGACGGGCGCGTGCATTTCACCGCCGCGAACCTGAACAACAAGCTGCACCGCGCCGACGAGCACGCGCAGGCGGCGCGCACCCTGCGCGCACTGTTCGGCGACGCGAAGCACTTCGCGGTGCACGACGCACTGCCTTCCACCCCGGCCTTCGGCGACGAAGGCGCGGCCAACCACACCCGCCTGTGCGCTGCCCACGGCGGCCCCGGCGTCGAGTTTTTCGTGTACGGGCGCGTCGAGTTCGACCCTTCCGCGGCGGCGCCGAAAAAGTACCCGGCGCGCCAGACGCTCGAGGCATCGCAGGCGATCGCGCGCCTGCACGGGCTCGATTCGGGCCGCACCGTGTTCGGTTCGCAAAACCCGGACGTGATCGACCAGGGCGTGTTCCACAACGACGTGATCGCGGTCGGCAACGGCAATGTGCTGTTCTATCACGAGCAGGCCTTCGCGGACGAAGCGGCGGTGATCAACAAGCTGCGCGCGGCGCTCGCTGGCGTGCGCGCCGAGCTGGTGCCGCTGCGGGTGGCGAGCCGGGCCGTGCCGGTTGCCGATGCGGTGGCCAGCTACCTGTTCAACAGCCAGTTGCTCACCAGGGCGGACGGCAAGATGGCGCTGGTGATTCCGCACGAGTGCCAGGAAAACCAGGCGGTCGCGCGCTACCTCGAAGAGCTGGTGGCGAGCGACGGGCCGGTTGACGAGCTGATTCATTTCGACCTGCGCCAGAGCATGCGCAACGGCGGTGGGCCGGCCTGCCTGCGCTTGCGCGTGGCGCTGACCGGTCCCGAGGCCGCGGCCATGCACCAGGGCGTAATCATGACCGAAGCGCTGCATGCAACGTTGGTGGCCTGGGTCGAAAGCCATTACCGCGACCGGATCGAACCGAAGGACCTGGCCGACCCGCAGCTGGCGATCGAATGCGCGGGCGCGCTGGAGGACCTGGAGCGGATCCTCGGCCTGCCCGGTTTATATGACTTTTCTTAAGGTCCGCGCGCCAGGGGGTTTGATCAGGGCGCTGTTAACTGTTCTAATACGGGCAGCGAAGACTGTGCGCCGCCCGAAGCGTTTTTCGAGGGCGACCTGTGAGGATCCGAGCGATGGATCGAGACGAACTTCCGGTCAAGGGAGCCATTATTTTTGGACGGGATATCCCCGTCTGCCTATAAATCGCCCGCACGCGGCCACAAGCGGCAAGCAGGCGATGGAATACACATAAGCAATGGAGAAGCAACATGAAACACATGCCACAAGATTTGCGTACACAGACACTGGACCGGGTAAATACAAGCAAGCCTGACGCCGCCGCAAGCGGCCAGGTGGCGGCCTTGATCAGTGCCTGGCTCGGCTCCCTGGACGAAGAAGACCTGGCGGGTACCTCGCCAGAGTGCCTGGCGCCGGTGTTGTGGGATGGTTTCACGCAGGCCGCCAGGCGCACCGTGGAGGGCTGCCAGATCGCGCAGCTGCGCTACTGCGACGGGCACGGCGGCATGGCCACCGGCCTGCTGGTGCTGAACGACGACATGCCTTATCTGGTCGATTCGATCGTGATGGCCATGCGCAAGCAGCGTGTTGCAGTGGGCGCCGTGATGAACGCCGTACTGGCGGTGCGGCGCGATGCGAACGGCAACGCGCTCGCCGTGGGCGAGGCCGGCGCGCCGCTCGAATCGTACGTTCTTTGCCTGCTGTCCGAAGACCTCGGCGCCGACGAACTGGCGGCACTGGTGGCAAAAATTGACATGGTGGCGCGCGACGCCGCCGTGGTGCGGCGCGACTCGGTCGCCATGGCCGACCGCCTCACATCGGTGGCCGCCGCCGCCGCGACGCATGGCGCCGACGGCCAGGAAGTCGCCGCCTTCCTGGAGTGGGCCAAGAACGAGGGCTTCGAGCCCTTCGGCTACGCCTACTATGTGGTCAAGCCAGGCGCGCGCGAACTCGAACGCGATATCCCGAGCCGGACCGGCGTGCTGCAAGACACCATGCATCCGGTATACGGCAGCTGCCTGGCCAACATCCCGGGCGACTTCGAAACCTTGTCCAGGCGTCCCGACACGCTCTCGATCGTCAAGGCCGACGTCGAAGGCACGCTGCACCGCGACCAGCCGCTCGACTTCATTGGCGTGCGCCACACCGACGCGCAAGGCAACATCCTCGGCGAACATTGTTTCGTGGGCCTGTTCACGCGCGCCGCGACCGCAACCCCGCTGGCGCGCCTGCCGTACGCGCGCGGGCGCGTTGCCAAGGTGCTGAGCCTGGCCGGAGTGCGCCAGGAAGGCTTCCGCGCCGAGAAATTCCTCGAGATCCTCGAATCGCTGCCGCGCACCGAAGCGCTGGAAGCCAATCCGGAATGGCTGGCGCAGGTGTGCAGCTCGGTGGTGTCGCTCTACAAGCAGCCGCGCGCCAAGGTGTTCGCCCGGCGCGACGTGTATGCGCGCCACCTGAACGTGCTGGTCTACCTCCCGCGCGAGCGCTACAGCGCCCGGGTCGCATCGACGCTGGCGCGCGCGCTCAAGGAAAGCTCGGGCGCGACCGATGTGCGTTCGCAGACCCTGGTGGCCGACGGCCCGCTGGCGCGCGTCTACCTGATCGCGCATGCCGCGCGCAACCCGCTCGATCTCGAAACCGATATCCAGCAGCCGCTGCTGTCGGTGCTGGATGGCTGGCACGACAAATTCGCGGCACTGACCGATGACGTGCTCGAGGTGCCGCTGCGCAGCAGCCTGCGCAAGCTGGCCTCCATCCTGCCGGTCAACTACGTGACGGGCACCGCGCCCGCGGTCGCCTTCCGCGACCTGCAGGCGATCCTGCGCAACGGCCACGCCGGCCGCGTTGCGGTGCGGGTGGAAGCCGACGATGCCGGCGCCGCGTCGATCCGCCTGTACTCGATCGACAGCGTGCCTTCGCTGTCGCGCATCCTGCCGGCCCTGCACAACGCGGGAGTGGCGATCGACCGCGAGCAGACCTACCTGATCCGCACGACCGACGAGGTCCGCCATTTCGTCACCAGCCTGTCGGTGGACGCGGAGAGCGCCGTCAAGCTGGCGCAGCCGAACGTGGTGGCCGTGGCCGAGGAACTGTTTGCATTGCTGTTTAACGATGAAGCCGAGGATGGCCGCCTGAACGGGCTGGTCATCGAAGGCGCCCTGCGCACGCGCGAAGTGCAGCTGGTGCGCGCCTACCTGAGCTACTGGCGCCAGACCGGCGCCAAGTTCTCGGTGCGCTACATGGCCGACACCCTGCGCCGCCAGCCGGCGCTGGTCAAGGAGCTGGTCGACGGCTTCCTGCAGCGTTTCGATCCGAAGCTGTCGGACGCCGAGCGCGCCGCCGGGGGCGAGCGCATCGCCGCCCTCAAGACGCGCCTGGCTTCGGTCAACCACGCCGACACCGAGGAAATCCTGGGGGCGCTGGCCGACTTGGCCATGGCCACCGTGCGCACCAACTACTTCCAGAACGACCAGCAGGGCGACAAGATCATCTTCAAGTTCGACACCAGCCACCTGGCGCTGGTGCCGGAGCCACGCCCGTACCGCGAGATCTTCGTGTTCTCGCGCCGCTTCGAAGGCCTGCACCTGCGCGGCGGCCCGGTCGCACGCGGCGGCCTGCGCTGGTCCGACCGGATGGAAGACTACCGCACCGAAGTGCTGGGCCTGGTCAAGGCGCAGATGGTCAAGAACGCGGTGATCGTGCCGGTCGGTTCCAAGGGCGGCTTCGTGTGCAAGCAAATGCCGAAGGACGCGCAGCGCGAAACCATCGCGGCCGAAGGCGAAGCGGTCTACCGCCTGTTCGTCTCGAGCCTGCTGGAAGTGACCGACAACCGCGTGCGCGGCGCGATCGTGCCGCCGCCCGACACCGTGCGTTACGACCAGGACGATCCTTACCTGGTGGTCGCGGCCGACAAGGGCACGGCAAGCTTCTCCGACATCGCCAACAGCATCGCGGTCAAGCGCGGATTCTGGCTGGGAGACGCGTTCGCATCGGGCGGCTCGAACGGCTATGACCACAAGAAGATGGGCATTACCGCGAAGGGCGCGTTCGAAGCGGTCAAGCGCCACTTCTACGAGATGGAGCACGACATCAAGACCACCCCGGTCACCATGGTCGGTGTGGGCGACATGTCGGGCGACGTGTTCGGCAACGGCGTGCTGCTGTCGCGCCAGCTGAAACTGGTCGCTGCCTTCGATCACCGCCACATCTTCCTCGACCCGGCACCGGATGTCGTGACCTCGTTCGCCGAGCGCGGGCGCCTGTTCGCGCTGCCGCGCTCCTCGTGGGACGACTACGACAAGGAACTGATTTCGGCCGGCGGCGGCGTATTCCCGCGCAGCGCGCGCAGCATCGCGCTGTCGCCGCAGGTTCGCGCCGTGCTCGACATCGAAGAAAGCGCACTGTCGCCGGAAGAGCTGATGCACCGCATCCTGCTCGCACCCGTCGACCTGTTCTACAACGGCGGCATCGGCACTTACATCAAGGCCTCCACCGAAACCCACGCGCAGGTGAAGGATCGCGCCAACGACAACATCCGCGTCAACGGCAATGAGCTGCGCTGCAAGGTGGTGACCGAAGGCGGCAACCTGGGCGCGACCCAGGCCGGGCGCATCGAATTCGCACTGGCGGGCGGACACATCTTCACCGATGCGATCGACAACTCGGCCGGCGTGGATTGCTCCGACCATGAAGTGAACGTGAAGATCTGGCTCGACACCGAAGTCAATGCGGGCGAACTGAGCGAAGCCGAGCGTAACCGCACCCTGACCGCCATGACGAGCGACATCGAAGCGCTGGTCCTGCACGACAACAAGCTGCAAACGCACCTGCTGGTGCGCGAGCTGCAGGCGCAGGCCGATCCTGACGTGGTCGACGGTTACGCCAGCCTGATCGCCAGCCTGGAGGCGGAAGGCGCACTGTCGCGCGAACTGGAGCAACTGCCGAGCGACCTTGAACTGCAGCGCCGCAAGGCCAACGGCCAGGGCTTGACCACGCCGGAACTGGCGGTCGTGATCGCCAACGTGAAGAACCGCTTCAAGCGCATCCTTGCCACGCTGCCGCTGACCGAGCAGAGCTGGGCCGAGTCGGTGCTCAAGCCTTACTTCCCGGCCCAGCTGGTGGCCACCCGCAAACCGCTGGCGCACCCGCTGGCCAACCCGATCCTGGCGACGGTGCTGGCCAACGAGTCGGTCAACCGCTGCGGCCCGCTGATGATCCGCGACCTCGCGGCCGAACACCAGGTCGAGGAAGCCGATGTCATCAAGGCCTGGGGCCAGGCCTGGTCCGCGCTGCACCTGGCGCCGATCTTCGTGGCGCTCGACGCCGACGCGCTGCATGTGCCGCGCGCGGTCTCGGTCACGGTCGACGCACGCACCCGCGTGCTGTTCAAGGCCGTGATCGAAGGCGTGCTGTCGGTGCCATCGGACGCGCAGCGCGGCGCGGGCGGCATGGAAGAACTGGCGCATCTGTTCGCGCAGCCGCAGATGCTCAAGCAGCTGACGCCGGCCGCCAGCGAAGCGGACAACCATCCGGGTCTTCCTCCATCGTTCCTGCAGGGCTGGAAATCGGTCGATGCGATCGAAGCGGTGGCCACCTTCCTGTTCGCCGCGGTATCGGTGCATCGTCCGGCCGGCATGTCGCTTGCGCAGTTCCTGCAAGTAGGCATGGCGCTGCGCGCCCAGGTCGGGATCGACACGCTTGAGCGCGCTCTCAAGCTGCCTGCGCACGGCAGGTCGCAAGAGCAGTTGCGCAGCTACGCGATGCAGGCGCTGCGCCGTACCCAGCAGCGCCTGCTGATGCAGGTGCTGGCCCGTTCCAACGGCGGCGCCGACATCGCCGACGCGGTGGAAGTGGTGACCAACACGATGGGCCTGTCCGGTTATGCGATGCCGGCTGACCTTGAGCAGGCAATGCTCGACGTGTGGGCGCTGTCGGAAGCGACCAGCGCCACCGCGCTGGCGGCGTAACGGCCATGCCTGCCCAGGCCGCACTGCCGGAAGCTGTGCGTGCGCTGGCCGAAGCCGATTTCGGCGCGCTCGCACAGCGTTTTTCCGACGCCCGATTGCAGGTCGCGCTGCCTGCCAGGGGCATCATGTCCATCAAGTCCGGCGCCGGGCGCGCCAGCGTGCTGGTGTCGGTCGGCGTGCATGGCGACGAGACCGGGCCGATCGAAGTGGTGGGGCACCTGCTCGAAGCGCTGGCGCGCGATCCGGCGGCGCTGGCGGTCGACTTGATGGTCTGCGTCGGCAACGTGGACGCGATCGCGGCCGGCAAGCGCTTCATCGACGCCGACCTGAACCGCATGTTCCGTCCCCAGCGCGGCGCGCTTGCCGACGCCGCGGAAAGCGCGCGCGCGGACGCCATGATCGCCGCCACCGAAGCCTTCTTCGCGGACGCCGGTCCGCAGCGCTGGCACCTCGACCTGCACACGGCGATCCGGCCTTCGGTCTACCCCACCTTCGCGATCGTGCCCGAGCTGATCGCCGAACCGGGCAAGGCCGCGCTGCTCGGCTGGCTGGGGCAGGCGGGGATCGGCGCCATCATCATGAATCCCAGCTCGGCCGGGACCTACAGTTATTATTCGGCCGAGCATCACGGCGCCGCCGCCAGCACCGTGGAACTGGGCCGGGTCGGCACCTTGGGGCAGAACGACCTGGCGCAGTTTGCCGATGTGCAGGCGGCGCTCGGCGCATTGCTGCGCGGCGCCGCGCCGCCGCAAGCGAAGGCTGCACCGCATATTTTCAAGGTCGCCCAGGAAGTCATCAAGCTGAGCGACGATTTCCGCATGACGTTCGGGCGCGACACCCAGAACTTCAGCGCGCTGCACAAGGGCGAGGTCATCGCGACCGATGGCGCCACCGTGTACAGCGTCAGGCATGACGAGGAACTGGTGGTGTTTCCGAATCCGGACGTGCGGGTCGGCTTGCGTGCCGGCCTGATGGTGGTGCGCGTCGCATGATGCGCTTCGGGGCCTTGCGTTAGACTGGTGCTTTATCGGCCGGAGATACCAATGAGCTCGTTATTTACTCCCTTTGCGCTGGGACCGCTGCAACTTTCAAACCGGATCGCGATCGCACCCATGTGCCAGTACTCGGCCGAGAACGGCCTGGCCACCGACTGGCACATGATCCATCTTGGCCACCTGGCGCTGTCCGGGGCGGCCGTCCTGTTTCTCGAGGCAACGGCGGTCACGCCGGAAGGGCGCATCTCGCCGGGCGATCTTGGCCTGTGGTCCGCGCAGCACGTGGACGCGCTCGCGCCCGTGATCCGCGCCATCCGCAAGTATTCCCCGATCAAGATCGCGATCCAGCTCGGCCACGCGGGCCGCAAGGCATCGAGCCAGGTACCCTGGGAAGGCGGCGCCAACATCGCCCTCGATGCCGGCGGCTGGCAGACCGTGGCGCCCTCGGCGCTTCCGCACGCGCCGGGCGAGACGGTGCCGCTGGCACTCGATCCGGACGGCATGCGGCGCATCTGCGACAGCTTCGTCGAAGCGGCCCGCCGCAGCCATGCGCTCGGTCTCGATGCAATCGAGCTGCACGGCGCGCACGGCTACCTGCTGCATCAGTTCCTCTCGCCGCTGTCGAATGCGCGCACCGACCAGTACGGCGGCGCGCTGGAAAACCGCATGCGCTTTCCGCTCGAGGTGTTCGCCGCGGTGCGCGCGGCAGTGCCGGCCGCAATGGCGGTCGGCATGCGCATCTCGGCCAGCGACTGGGTCGACGGCGGCTGGGACCTGGACCAGAGCGTGCGCTTTTCCGAGGCGCTGAAACAGGCCGGCTGCGACTTCATGCATGTCTCGAGCGGCGGCGTTTCGCCGCGCCAGCAGGTGGTGCTGGAGCCCGGCTACCAGGTCGAGTTTGCCGCTCGCATCAAGCGCGATACCGGCATGCCGACCATCGGCGTGGGACTGATCACCGAAGCCGGGCAGGCCGAGCGCATCATCGACAACGGCGAGGCCGACGTGGTGGCGCTGGCGCGCGCCATGCTGTTCGATCCGCGCTGGCCATGGCACGCCGCGGCCGAGCTGGGCGCGCAGGTGCAGGCGCCGCCCCAGTACTGGCGTTCGGTGCCGAGACAATACAAGGACCTGTTCGGAAAAACCCGTCTGGGGCAACGCTGAAGCGGCGCCTGTGCTAAAAAAGATGTGTATAAGTAAGTGACAGAAACCCCTATAATTCGCTAGGTTTTGACAGCCGGGCAATATCGGCTGTCATTTTTATAGCGCGACGCGAGGGACTTTCTGTGAATCAAACACTGGGACAGAAGCTGTTTCGTACCAAACCGATCGTGGCGGGCGGCGCCGCCGACGGGCGGGTACATGCCGAGTCGGGCCTGCAGCGCAGCCTTGGATTATTCTCGCTGACCATGATCGGCGTCGGCGCCACCATCGGCACCGGCATTTTCTTCACCATGGTCGAAGCCGTGCCGAAGGCCGGCCCGTCGGTGATCCTGTCGTTCCTGATCGCGGCCATCACCGCCGGCCTGACCGCCCTGTGCTACGCCGAGCTGGCGTTCCGCATTCCCACCTCCGGTTCTTCCTATTCGTTCGCCTATGCGACCGTTGGCGAGTTTGCCGCCTTCATCATCGCCGCCTGCCTGCTGCTCGAATACGGGCTGGCGGCCAGCGCCACCGCGATCGGCTGGTCGGCCTACCTGAACAATTTCCTCACCAATGCGATCGGCTGGCAAATCCCCGAGATGCTGCGCAGCCCGGCGATCGTGTCGGGGCCATCCGGGGTCGAGCTGCATGCCGGGCAGGTCAACCTGCCGCCGATGCTGCTGGTGATCATGTGCGGCTTCCTGCTGATCCGCGGCGCCAAGGAATCGGCCACCGCGAACGCGGTCATGGTGCTGATCAAGCTGGCGATTCTGGTGTTCTTCGTGGTCGTCGCATTCAGCGGTTTCGACTCCAGCAATTTCACGCCGTTCTTTAACGCCGACACCAGCAAGGGCCTGGCCGGCATGGCGGGAGTGACCGCCGCTGCCGGTACGGTGTTCTTCTCGTTCATCGGCCTCGATACGGTCGCCGCCGCGGGCGAGGAAACGCACAACCCCACCCGCAACGTGCCGATCGGGATCCTGAGCGCGCTGCTGATCGTGACCGTGTTCTACCTGCTGGTCGCGCTGGCGGCACTGGGCGCGCAGCCTGCCGCGATGTTCGAAGGCCAGGAAGCCGGCCTGTCGGTGATCCTGAAAAACGTGACCGGGCACGCCTGGCCGGCGCTGGTGCTGTCGGCCGGCGCCGTCATTTCGGTGTTCAGCGTGACGCTGGTGACGATCTACGGCCAGACCCGCATCCTGTACGCGATCAGCCGCGACGGCCTGATCCCGAAGGCGTTCCAGAAGGTCCATCCGCGCACCCTCGCGCCGGTCGGCAATACCGTGATCGTGTGCCTGCTGGTGGGGGCGGTGGCGGGACTGGTCGATTCGACCTTCCTGTGGGACATGGTCAGCATGGGCACGCTGACCGCTTTCATCGTGGTGTCGCTCGCGGTGCCGGTGCTGCGCAGGAAGCACGGCGAGTTGCCTGGCAAGGGCTTTCGCGTGCCGTTCGGGCCCTACCTGGTGCCGGGCCTGAGCATCATTGCCTGCCTGTACATCATGAAGGACCTGTCGCACACCACCTTCCGCGTATTCGCAATCTGGATGGGCATCGCGATCCTGACCTACTTCATCTACGGCATCCGCAATTCACGCCTCAACCACTCCTGAGATCGGTCGCGGACATAAAAATGGCTGCCTTCGAATCAAAGGCAGCCATGTGTGCAGCAACTCACGGGCGCTCGCACCCGTGATGCCGACGCTTACTCGACGCCCATTTCCTTGAGCAGGTTGTCGGCGTGGTCGACGTGTTTCATGTTCCACAGGATGTAGCGCACGTCGACCTGGATGTCGCGCGTGTTGGCCTTGTTGAAGTCCCAGTCCGAAATGATCGAATCGAGGGTGCCGTCGAACGCGAGGCCGATGAATTCGCCCTTGGCGTTGAGCGCAGCCGAGCCGGAATTGCCACCGGTGATATCGAGCGTGGCCAGGTAGTTGACCGGCACCGTCTTGAGCTTGGGATCGACGAATTTGCCGAAGTCCTTGGCCTTGATCGCCGCCAGTTGCGCCACCGGCGCATTGAACTCGCCTTCGCCGGTCGCTTTCGCGGCCACGCCCTTGACGGTCGTGAATGCGCTCCAGGAGCCGGTGCCGTCGGCGCCGTGCTCGCGCCCGGAGATGCGCCCGAACGTGACGCGCAAGGTGCTGTTGGCGTCGGGATAAACCGCTTGGCCCTTGCTCTGCATGAAAGCGATCTTCGCCTTCATGTAGGTGGCATAGGCTTGCTGGATCTTCCCGGCCAGCTCTTCGTCCTCGGCTTCGTGCTTGAGGCCAGCTTCATACATGGCGACGGCCGCCTTCAGGAAGCTGTCGTTACTGGCCTGGAACTCGGCGGGCGTCTTCTTGAGCCATGCGGCCCGCTCGTCCTTGTTGCCCAGCTTCGAGCCTGCGTACAGGGTGTCGAGCAGCGCTTTCAGGTCGGCTTCGGACATGCCGTCCTTGATTCCCAGGGCCGCGTCGAAGTTCGCGCTGCGCTCGGCCTTGGGCTGGGCCGCGTACTTGACGAGGCTGTTTAGCACCAGCGCCTTGTCGACTTTTTCGTCGTAGGTGCGCTCGATGGCGGCGATGCCGGACTGGAAGCGCGGCAGGTCGCGCTCCTGGTAGCCGGCCTTGCGCGCGGCGTTCGGTTTGGTGCTTTCATTGGCCAGGCGGTACAGCGACACTGCCGTCGAGAGCAGGCGCGGCGACGACGAACCGAGGTAAAAATCGCGCCTGGTCTGCGCATCGCGCTGGGCGATCAGCTGTTCGACCTGCGCGATGTCGGCGCCAAATTCCGTGTTGCGCGCGGGGCTCGCGTGGACCCATGCTTTCAGGTCGGCGTGCTCGCGCGTCTTGCGAGCGAGGAAATCGCTGCCTTCATAGCTGTTGAGCATGCCCTTGCGGTTCTTGTAGTAGTTATTGACGTTCGCAACGCGGCCCGCATACTTGAGCTTTGCGGCCGGATCGTTTTTCGTTTCGCGCTCGATGATGGCCAGTGTTTCGCCGGACGCCTTGACGAAGGCAGGGTAGCTCCAGTCGAACGTGAACGCCACTTCCGACGGCAGGCGGTGACGGTTGGTGCGCCCCGGATAGCCGAGCGCCATGATGAAGTCGCCTTCCTTGACGCCTTCCCTGGCCAGCTTGAGCACCTGCTTCGGCATGTAGGGAACGTTATCCTTGGAATAATCGGCAGCCTTGCCGTCGCGGCTCACATAGGCACGGTAGAAGCCGTAATCGCCGGTGTGGCGCGGCCACATCCAGTTGTCGGTGTCGCCACCGAACTTGCCGACGCCGGCCGGCGGCGCATGCACCAGGCGCACGTCGCGAATTTCCAGCTGCTTGATCAGGTAGAACTCGAGGCCGCCGTAATAGCTGGCCACGGTGCAGCGGTGTCCCGGGTCTTTTTCGCACTCGGCAACCATGCTTTTCTCGTTCTTTTCGATGCCGTCGATGCGTTGCTTGCCGCTCAGTTTGGCGACCTCGGCGCTGATGATCTTGTCGCTGACATTGCGCACTTCGCGCGTGACGAACACGCGGCTGCCTGGCGCGGCCGGCAGCTCTTCGGCCAGGGTCCTGGCCAGGAAGCCATTGGCCAGCAGGTCGCGTTCAGGCGTGGAGTTGACCGCCACGCTGTTGTACACACAGTGGTGATTGGTCGCGACCAGGCCTTGCGGGGACACGAACGAGGCCGAACATCCGCCCAGGCTCACGATCGCACCCATCGGGAATTCGGTCAGTTTGGTCAGCGCTGCCGGATCGAGCTTGAGACCGGCGGCTTTGAGCTGTTTGGCTACTTGTGGCAGCTGCTGCGGCATCCACATGCCTTCGTCGGCGTGTGCCGCGGTGCTGAGGATGGCGAGCGTAAGGAGTGTCTTTTTCATTCGAATGGGGTCTCTTTTTGGGATCTGTCGGAACAGCGCCCGGCTGTACCGAGCGTCCTAGAGTATCCGGACCGGGCGCCCGATAGTCAACCGGAATGGCCAAAAAAGACGCGGCATTCGCGAGGAAAGGTGCGAGCGGATGCGCGCGTATTGACAGGTGCGCGCCTGTTGCACTTGTCCAGGCGAAAAAAAACCAACGCATGGGGGCGTTGGTTGGTGGGGCAGGCGTGCCTGGGAGCCTGGCGGTCTCAGGATCGCCGGCTGCAAAAATGCCTGGCCGGTTTCGCTTCGGCTCCCTAAGTCCGGCAGGGCTCCTAGCGCGCTTTTCCCCGGCGGAACAAATTCACGATGGCGAGCAGGATGACCGCACCAAGGAATGAGACCAGCAGTGAGGTGATGCTGAAATCGTTCGCGTTGATGGTCCCTGTCCCGAATAGTGGAGAGAGCAACCAGCCACCCAGGAAGGCACCGACGATCCCGACCACGACGTTCAAAATCATGCCTTGTTCGGCGTCTGTTTTCATGACGAGGCTGGCGAGCCAACCCAAGACACCTCCGACGACGATCCAGATGATGAAATTCATGTTGATTCCTCCTTAAGTTGAAAAACATACCCCAGGGCCAATGGCAAACGCTGGCCGTATCGAAAAGTCTAGTGGCCGGCTACCGCGTGGTCGGTGCGGCAACGAACGTAATGGGCCATTGCGCGCGGCTTCAATGCCATTTGGAAAGTCAGGATTAGAGTGCGGCAACGTACGGAACGCGGGTCGCGCTCGCCTTATCGTCTGGCCACTGGCAACGTATTTCCAGTGGCGTTTGCGAGCCCGCACACCGACAATTCGAAAGGAAATTGAAATGAGTACTTACGATACGACGAAGCAAAAAGATTCCCGCATGGTCACCGGGCTGTTCCGCGATCGCGACAGCGCCGAGCGCGCCTATAGCTCCATCGCCGAGCGTGGCTACAACAAGGATGATGTCACCCTGATGATGTCGGACGACACGCGCAGGACCCATTTCAAGGATGCCGACACTGAGCTCGGCAGCAAGGCGGCGGAAGGGGCCGGGGTCGGCGCCGGTATCGGCGGCACCATCGGCGCCGTGCTGGCCGGGGTGGCAGCGGTCGGCACCACGCTGGTGCTGCCGGGTATCGGGCTGGTGGTGGCCGGGCCGCTCGCGGCCGCGCTCGCCGGCGCTGGCGCGGGCGGCATCGCCGGCGGCCTGGTGGGCGCGCTGATCGGGGCCGGCATCCCTGAAGAACGCGTCAAGCACTACGAGGAAGGCATCAAGAGCGGCGGCATCCTGATGGGCGTGACGCCGCGTTCGGACGAAGACGCCGCGCATATCGAGCGCAACTGGAAAGAGAACAAGGGTGAGCACGTGGTCGGCGTGGGCCTGGGTGCGGGCGCCGGCGCGCTCGCTGGCGCAGGCGTTGGCGCGGCGGCCGGGCCGGTCGGCATGGCGGCCGGTGCGGCGATCGGCGGCATCGCCGGTGGCATGGCAGGCAAGGGCGCAGCCGAAGTCGTAAACCCGAAAGCGGGCGACGACCTCTCCGAGCACTATTTCGCCAAGGGCGTCGGGGCCGGCAGCGGTGCGGCGGTCGGGGCTGCGGCCGGTGCGGTGGGCGGGCCGGTCGGCATGGCCGCGGGCGCCGCGGTTGGCGCGCTGGCCGGCGGCATGGCGGGCAAGGCAGCCGGCCGCCTGGTCAATCCGGAAGAAGAGGCGGCCTACTGGCGCACTTCCTACCAGAGCGCGCCTTACTATTCGCCGGGATACACCTATGACGACTACGGCCC